>OFFK01001515.1_pt1 | contig 16187 bp, 17 predicted proteins | sample 1521361 | NCBI WGS metagenome assembly OFFK01 (sample SAMEA3504096, study PRJEB24116) | mouse gut metagenome | biome: mouse gut; feature: mouse-associated habitat; material: faeces | place: Denmark | collected 2011
GCCAGAAAATCTTCTTTTTTAAGAACGGCGCTGTACATTTCCCTGGCGCGCTCCACCAGATTGTGGGCTTCGTCGATTAAAAAAATAAAACTCTCTTTGTTTCCCTCTGAAAAAAAGCGCCGGAGATAGACATTGGGATCGAAGGCATAATTGTAGTCGCAGATGATGCTGTCGGCAAACAGAGAGGCATCCAGGCACATTTCAAAGGGGCATACCTGATGTTTTTCCGCATAGGCAAGAATCGTATCCCGGTCCATGTTTGCCTCGTGGATCAGCATATCGTAGACGCAGTCATTGACCCGGTCGTAGTGCCCTTTGGCATAGGGACAGGAGGAGGGATTGCACTCCGGACGTCCCTCCAGAAAACAGAGCTTCTCCTTTGCCGTAATGGTGAGGTATTTGAAACTCAGATTTTGGGAAGAAAGCAGTTCAAAACACTCCTGCGCCACCGTCCGGGTGATGGTCTTTGCCGTCAGGTAAAAGATCCGGTCAGCCAGTCCTTCCCCCATTGCCTTAACCGAAGGAAAAACGGTGGAGATCGTTTTCCCGACGCCGGTAGGTGCCTGAATAAAAATCTTCTTTTTATGCTCAATGGTTTTATAAACACAGGCGGCGAGATCTCTCTGTCCTTCCCGGTAGGGGAAGGGAAACTCAAGATCCCGGATCGTCTCATTTCTTTTCTGTTTCCAGTCATATTCATAAATAGCCCAGGGTTCGTAGCGGCTGATCAGATCTTCAAACCAGCTTCGTATCTCCAAACTGGTATAGGTCTCTTTGAAACGGCGCTCTTCCTCCGACTCCAGGTGGCAGTAGGTCACCTGAACGGAGATGAATGCCGGGTTTTCCCGCTCACAGATCATATAAGCGTAGCACATCGCCTGCGCTTTGTGCACCAGAACCGGTTCCTTCAGCTGATGGATGTCCATATAGACGCCCTTGATTTCATCTACCATGATCTCTGATCCGTCCCGCAGTACTCCGTCGGCACGTCCCTCCACCTTTAGTTCAAAGGTGCTTGCGGATGTTTTGCTTGTTAATGTGACGCACGTAAATAAAGGCACCTCTGCCTCATATCCGATGCCCATTCGTTTTTGTATTTTGCGGTGGATCTTATTTCCCAGTGCCATAGCTTCTGTGTTTTTGGTGCCGAAGCCGGTAGAGTTGATATCTCCCTCCCGAAAAATAAATTCTACCAGATTGCGCACTGAGATTTTTACGGTGTTGTTTTCTTTTTTCATAGGATCATTATAACAAAATTCCGGGAAAAAGTATAGCAGGAAGAGCGAAAAACAATATTCCACAGTCAAATCACCTGCAAGAAAGACTGGGGAGATTGCGTGAAAATATTATTGCAAACGCAGGCTATGACAGTGAAGAAAATTATAAATATTTGGGAAAAATAAATTATCTTGGAGAAATTTCAATTGTTGACAGTCTGTAAACGATAATTATTTAACGAACACTTGAAATATTCACACTTTCGCGATATGATAAATAAAAGTAATTTTCAAAAGTAGGGACTGATTTATACAAAAAAGTTATTTCGTCTTCTAACATAGAACGTGGCATAGTTACTGATGAACTTACAGAGACACCTGGGGAGATAGCTCAGTGGATAATAGTATTTTCTGAACAAGTATTAGTACCTAACATATTGACCCGCCTTAGACAAAATCAATATGTTTCGTAAGAGAACATAGAAATGATATATGACCTTAGAGTCTAAGGTTGATTATGTTCTTGAATTTAATCAGAAAATAACACAGGAAGGTAAATGATATGAGTATTAGTGGCGAAGGACAAATGGTATTAACATTTGATAGTGACATATCCGTTGTAGAAACAACTGAAAAAATATACCCAGAGGTAGTCTTTGACTTTAATTCACTATTCGATGTTCAATTAATATGAACAATAATAACTCAATGGCTATTCTCGGAGACAGTCTCTCTGTTCTAAAAAAGATGAAAGAAAGGTCTGTGCAACTTATATTTGCCGATGCTCCATATAACATTGGTAAAGACTTTGGTAACAACAGTGACAAATGGGAAAGCGTACAAGCTTACCTAGAGTGGTGTAAATTATGGATTGATGAATGTATGCGTGTCCTCTCAGAAAATGGTACAATGTATTTTATGACAGCAACACAGCATATGTCATATTTGGATGTATTTGCTTCAGAAAAGTATAATGTTTTATGTCGTATTATCTGGTCATACGATAATTCAGGTGTTCAGTCAAAGAAAATATATGGTTCTCTTTATGAACCTATTTTGATGATAACAAAGAATAGCAAGACTTCATATGTTTTCAATCTTCTTATATTCCCGATAGGCGTAAGCCGCTGTCAGGAAAACCACAGCTCCGGTAAGGCACAGGCTGAGGGCCATATTTCGAATTACACCTACCTGGGTTAAGTAAGTGGGCAGGTAGCCGGCTATATGGAGCAGGATGGCAGCCGGAAGAAGAAATCGTTTCCTGATGTTTTGAATGGCGAGAAAGATCAGGATGGTCAGCGCGGACTGAAAGATCAGCGCCAACAGCCGCTCGGAGCCCGCTGCCACGTTTTCTGCTGGCGGAATTGCGATCAATTCACCGATGGCATTTCTGTAATCCGTGAGTGCCTCCCCCTTCAGATCCAGCTTTGCCAGGTACTCTTCCATACCCAGAGAGTTTACCATGAGCGCTAAAATAATATTTCCCATAAAAAGGGAACTGCCGTATGCGATAGTCTCAAAACCGCCGTGGCCGATGCCGAACATCAAGGCATTTGCTTTTCCAGGGCGATCTTTCATAAAGTATCGTAGTCCAAAATATTTTCCCATTTCCTCAAAAACACCAGCGGCGACAGCGCCGTAAAGCGCATACCACACCGGATGCGTGGAGCGGTTTAAAACGTCCTTAAAAGAAAACAGGTTGAACAGGAGGGCATTTAGAATTCCTTCCGCCACAAAGGCAAAAAGTACATAAAAACCCATGCCGATAAAAAATGAGGAAAGTTTGGCTCCGGTCTTTGCGCGAAAATAGCCAAGAAAGATAAAAGGGACCGCGGTGCAGAACAGTGCCACAACGATCATACTGCTGAGGGCAGCGCCCGAGAATTTATCTGCTGCGAGTAAAGCGTTCATAGTGTTATCCTTTCTGATGTGTAATTCTGTCATATATCATACCTCTTCTGCCCGGACTTGGCAAATGAATTTTTTGTGACATCAGGAATTTGGTTAAGTATGTATACATGAAAAACCCCAGCAAGACCATAAGGAAAATAAGGCCAGCCGGAGTTTTTCCAACGTACTGTGGGACTGAAATGGTACTATTTTAAATCTTCAAGACATTTTGCAACATCATCCTGTTTGTTAGGATATAGATGTGCATATGTACCCAGCGTTATATTTACATTGTCATGCCCAAGGCGCTCAGATATGACAAGAGGATTGAAATCGAGTTCGATCAATAGGGACACATGGGAGTGGCGGATATCGTGAGTGTGAATGGTTTTAACACCGGCAATAGGACAGATTTTCCGCAATATGTTTCTGAAGGTCTGTTCGGAGTATGTGAATATTCTGTCTGTTCTCTGGATTTTATATATCCGATCCGAATAAGCAAGGATATTATCAATAACAAAGCCAGGCATTACGATGTCGCGTATACTTTTAGGTGTCTTCGGTGTGGTGAACGTATCTTGTCCGTTTTCTCTATACAACGTCTTGGTTATATGAATTATGTTGTTCTCTGTATCAATATCCGCGGGTGTAAGGGCGAGTAGTTCCCCGATCCGACAGCCGGAGAAATACAGGACTTCAAAACCAAGCTTTGCCTGGGGATCTTCTACGTGACTTATAAATAAGTCGTATTCAGGTTTTGTCCAAAATGTCGTCCTTCTATTGCGCTTACCGATCGTCCCGGCCTTCTTGCAGGGATTGGATGGCAGGTTATAATACCGTACAGCGAAATTGAAGATTCGTGAAAGGGTATTATGAATACTCAGCATGGTATACTGGCCGTAGCGCTGTTCACTGATCAGGCTGTTCTGCCATGCCCTGATAGTAGATGGGGTTATCTGGTTTATAGGGATTTCCCCGAAGGTAGGCAGCAGTGCATTATTGCAGTGGCTTTCATACGCTTTGAATGTGGTGCGTTTTCGCCTGGTCCTAGTATCTTCAAGGTAAAGCGATACCAGGGTACGAAAAGTCATTTCAGGGGTGCCCTGCTGTTTCTCCAGAAAATCCCGCTCCCATTCCTTGGCTTCGCGCTGGAGCTTAAAGCCCCGCTTCTTTTTCTGCCTTCTGTTACCAGCATAGTCCGTATAATAGCATTTCACGTAGTAAGTACCGCGCTCATTATCTTTGTAGACAGGCATATATCATCTTCCTTTCATTCTGGCCGGGCAGGCATGGCATGAGTGAAAGATGATCTGTTGTTTCCCTGGACTGCTGCCACTGGGAAAAACCTTGACAGAACGAGGGGGAGAATGCTATAATATGTTTAACAAGAGAGCCGAAGCTAGATGTGTCCTAGCCCCCGGCAAAATAGTGCTAAAAATAGTGCCTTACTTTACCAGAGCATGGGCACTATTTTTTATGCAAAAATGTAGCAACAAGAGTGATTATTGCACAAATCATAATTACAAAGGTGAATAAATCGCTATATGTAACCATAGGCACCAACCCCTTTCATCGTGTCCGGGGGCTGGAGCTTTACCCAGTCGGCTCCCTTGGTAAGCATATCGTATATTCAGTTGTCAGTTGCGCCGGCGCAACTTAGTCTTGCTCTTTTTTATAATCAATGTGAACAGATAAAGTACTTCCGGTTTTTGTCAAACTTATTTTTTCTACTAGCATATTTATAAATTCTGCTTTTTTTTCGTTGGAGGATAACAACATGTCATTTGTGAATTCTTCCCTATCAAGTATTTTTCCCGTTGTTGCATCCTGAAAAAACGAAAAAGGTCTATTTATAATTTCTCTTAGTATATTATTAAACAGTTCGGGGTTTTCTTTAATATTTTTGGTGTTTACCTCCAAGGTTTTGACGGAGGATTCATTGTTTTGTTTTATACCAGTCCCTAATATTAAAACTGCTAGGTCAGTACCGACAATATCACAGATTGATTTTATAACTTCAAGGGGGGGTTCTCTATGTTCATTCTCATAATTTGAGTATGTGGATACAGATAAACCGAGTTTTTTAGCCATCTCTTTTTGTGTCAATTTAGCTGCTATTCGTGCTTCTTTGATTTTTCTTCCTATTTTTATAAAGTCATTTATTCCCATTTTGCATACCTCCTTCAATCATTGTAACATAAAATACACAAAAATGCAAATATTTTTCTTGACATGTGCAAAAATGTGTAGTATTATTCGAATATACACAAAAATGTGTAAATGTGTAAATATTTTAGGAGGTAAAATCAATGGAAATTGATGTAAAGAAAATTAAGATCATCATGGCAAGGCGGAAGATGTCCAATAAAGCACTTGCGGAACGCATGGGGATATCTCAGCAGAACATTGGTGTCTGGTTCCGTAAAAAGACTGTTTTGCCAGAAACAGCCGGCAAGATTGCCGAAGCACTGGAAGTTGATGTGACCGAAATTTTAGCAGATAGTAATTTTTAACCATAGCCGGGCAGGCATGGCATGAGCGAAAGGAGACTGAAATTGAGACTAAACGTAAGCAGTTATCGCCGTATAACGGACAAAAACGGCCTGAAAGATGAAGAGGTGTGTAAACGAACCGGACTGTCAGAAAAAACGCTGTCCTGGATACTGGACAACCAGTACACGGAAGGTTCAACACTGGAACGCATTGCCGACGCTATTGGATGTACACCGGACGAGATAGCTCTTCCGGACACTATGAGGAATACGGAGAACGTTATCGAGTGGCTCAGGGACCAGGAGCAGGCAACGCTTACCCTGACGCAGCCACGGACAATCACCAGCGTAAAAAAGTTGGCGGACAAACACCCGGAGGAATGCCGGATTGTGTCGGAGAATAAGGATGGTAGCATATGCGCACATGTTCCGACGAAGTGGGTTAGAATTCTACCTCTGGCGAAGAGAACAGAAGAGCAGCGGGAACAAGCTCGCAGGAGGATGATAAAATACCACCGTGAAAATGACAGCCCCACACATGTTTAGTATTAAAATGCCCTTAAAACCCTTTTTAGGTATAAGAACTAAGGGTAAGGGGGTAAAATCGTTTTTTCATCAAAAATACATACAAGAGCAGGAAAGGAAGTGGTCAGATGGGAATACCGGTTCTGATACTGGGCGAAAGCGGGGCGGGCAAGACAAGCAGCCTTAGAAACTACAGTCCGGGGGAAATTATGATATTCAATGTCGCCGGAAAACCGTTCCCGTTTAGAAAAAAACTGGATAAGGTGGACACACCTGGATATCAGCAGATCAAGCAGACCCTGGCCAGGCAGCAGTACAAAAAATATGTAATTGACGACAGCCAGTACCTTCTGGCATTTGAAATGTTTGACCGGGCGAAGGATACCGGCTACGGAAAATTCACAGACATGGCGATCCACTTTAAAGGGCTTATTGATTATGTGATAAGGGATACTTCAGCGGATACCATTGTTTACTTTATGCATCATACGGAAACACAGGAGGGGGGGAAGGTCAAAGCAAAGACAGTAGGTAAAATGCTGGATAACCAGCTGACACTGGAGGGGCTTTTTTCCATCGTTCTTCTGGCGACCGTGGAAGGCAATCAGCATGTGTTTGTCACACAGTCAGATGGATCAAGCACATGTAAGTCTCCAATGGATATGTTCCAATACCGGATAGATAATGACTTGAACTTTGTGGACCATACTATCCGTGATTACTGGGGCATTCCAGAAATACCGCCGGGAGAGCAGACGATTGACAAGACCGACTGGCTCAGGATATCAAAAGCCGCTGGCAACGTGCCAGACATAGCGACTGCTGCCTATCTTTCCCGTGGCTACAGCAGGCCATCCGAGATCAAACGAAAGGATTTGGAAGATATCATACAAGAAGCTGAGTTCATGTATGAAGGTTACGAGAAGGAACTGCAGAGCATTGAGCAGGCAAAAGGAGGTGGATGATAGTGGAAAAAATTATGATGACCGCCAAGGAGGTCAGCGAAACGCTGGGAGTAAAGCAGAGCAAGGCATACAGCATTATCCGGGAATTAAACCAGGAGCTTTGTAAAAAAGGTTACCTGACTGTAGCTGGAAAAATAAGCCGTATATATTTCCATGAACGCATATACGGGGCAGCAGTTGGGGAAAAAAAGGAGGATGGACAAGTTGAGCGATAAAAAGAACCAACAGAAGCGGTATTACTGGCTGAAATTGAAGAATACATATTTCAGCCAGCTGACGCAGAAAAAAATGAAGAGACAGCCAGATGGAAAAGAAATGCAGATCATATATCTCCGCATGATGTTATTGAGCATAGACAAGGAGGGCTATATCTACTATCAAGGTGTGTATGACACGCTGGAGGAAGAACTCGCAGAAGAATTTGACGAGAAGCCGGAGCTTGTCAAAAAGACGATCAATTTCCTGAAAGAGAATGAAATGATAGTCATTGATGATAACGAAAACTGTTACATACCCGAGGTCATAAACAGCACTGGGAGTGAAAGCTACAGCGCCGAACGAATGCGTCGATTAAGGGCGAAAGCGTCACAAAGTGACAGATATGTGACTGAGAGTGACGCTGATGTGATTCCATGTGACGAAGAGATAGAGAAAAGAGATAAGAGAATAGAGTTAGAGAAAGAGGGAGATATACAAGAGGGAAAAACACCCTCTTGCCCCCGCCCCTCTGACAGCCCTCCGGCGGATATCTGCCAGCGGATCATGGAGCTGTACAACACCATCTGCATCTCATTTCCGCGCATGACGAAACTATCAGAGACCAGGAAAAAAGCAATAAAGGCCAGAACGAAACAATACACCATAGATGACATTGAAAAAGTGTTCCGTATGGCAGAGTCCAGCCCGTTCCTCAAAGGAGGCAATGATCGAAATTGGACAGCAAATTTTGACTGGATAATTAAAGATTCCAATATGGCCAAGATACTCGACGGTAACTACGCGGACAAAAAACCGGCTTCGAAGACGGGGAACACATTTAATCATTATCCCCAGCGCTGTTACTCACAGAATGAAGTTGGCACACTGGAGCGGCTGCTTCTACAGGAGGGAGGTGACGCAGGATGGAAGGGACAGAGCTAATTTATTACCATCCCGCAGGCAGGAAAATAAACAGATACCGGGAAAAGGAAATGTCCCCCAGGGAGGTGATTAACAGAAGGGAAGAACTGCGGTATCTGTTACGTAACAGCATATACAATAATTTGACTGACATGCAGCTGGATGATTCGCGAATGTCGGCAGTAGAAAAACGCTATATGATATTTGAGGACCCGGACGGGTACGAGAGGTACATATCAAGAAAAAATCCCTCACCGGGCAAGCCCGGATGAGGGCATATATTCCCAACCAGGCCGGGCAGGCTTCCAGAAAGGAATAACTAAATAGTAACACATATATGCAATAATTTCAAATAGAATTCGGAAAGGAATGTGATTTCATGGATCTAAAAGAGAAGATAAGAATATTAGGGTTTCAGCCCATAGTCGGTTATGCAGGCACCGAGGAAGGCGATATATTTAACCATTATATCAAAAAATATGGGATACAGAATATTTTCTTCGTTTGTTCAATGGCATATAACCTAGGACATATACGAGGCATACAGGAACAGAGAAAGAAGATGCGGAGAGAGGGGGCTTGAATATGTCTGAACTGCAGATCAAAAAGATAACATCATCTGAATTATCCAAAACAGAAGTATTCCTCTTGAACTTTTATTATAGGACTGCCCCCAGTGATTTTGTTGTTCTGTATGTCAAGAAAAGGAATATGCTGCTTATAAATGCCAGGGTGCCAGATAATGACGTGGAAAAATTTATTCGATTCGCCGAATACGACAGGGGAGACATAGACATTGAGGGATGTGGAATGGGAAAGGAGTTGAATTATATCCATCAAAAATACGGCTTTGGTGTTTGGAGTGCCTTATTTGACTGTTATAAAAACAAAAGAGATAAATTCCATGATATGCAGGCGAAAACCAGGGCAGAAGAGATTTACGAACAACTGCTGCCGTGGATGATGAATGAAGAGATGGACCACCTATCTGATGAACGTCTTCTCCTGCATTTGAAGCGTCTGGCCAATAGGGAAGGAAGCCATAAGACACGAAGCGATGGCAACAAAATTATATTCTTGCTTGGGTATCTCATGGGGCAGGGAATTATCAAAAGGGAAGAGAGGGAGGCGATTTGATCAAGGTTAAGGTATCGTATGAACGCCGGGAGGAGCTGGATTATGTCCTAAAAAAACTCCGACCGAATATGAAGCGTTGGAAAATAGCAGGGAAGCAGAAGGGGAAATTTAAAAGGGCATACATAGATCTTGAGTACACAGAGTAGGGACCAGGGATGGCTATTGATATCTGCAATAAGCCGTCCCTAGTTTATGCTATAAAAAATAAGTTGACATCGTTATACGCGCGTTGCAATAGAATTGTGACTGTCAATGAGCAATGAAAATGTGCTTAAACTAAAGCATTTTAGCGGGATTGTGCCCCAATATAGCTACAAAAACGTTGCAAAAAAGACTAAGATTTACTCGGATTTATTTGGATTCATATGCTTGCATTTTGGGTCTTTATCTGTTATCATTATGATAGCAAATAAAATATCCAAGATACCCTGCCACTGATTTTTGCAGCTGGCGGAAGCCTTCGAGAGAGCGGCGCGGAAATAGGATAGATACATGATTGTGTATCCCTATCTCTGCGCTTTTTATTTGCAAAAAACAGCCGACGGGCGGAAACGGAGGGAATGAAATGGAAGATAACAAAGACACTGTTATTGAACAGGGGAAAAATGAAAGGACATTTACCCAGGAAGAGGTTAATGAGATCGTAAAGAACCGGCTTTCAAGGGCAAAAGGAGAAAAAGAAGATGATAAAAAACGCCTTGACGAGCGGGAAACGGAACTGACTAAGCGGGAGGAAGAGTTGACTAAGAAGGAACACCGTCTGATGGCGGATGAACTTCTTAGAGATAAGAACTTACCGCCGGAAAGTATCGGATTAGTGAATTTAAGCAATAAAGAAACGCTGAAAGAATCTATAGATCTGATGGCACGTTTGTTTGGCAAGAAAAAGTCAGGATATACTCCGGCAGCAGGTGACGGTGGCGTAATTTATAATTTTTCAGATTCTTTCAAGCGTCCCAAATAGAATAGGAGTGAAAGAGTATGATAGATTTAGTTACAAGTTTTAGGCCTTATGTGGATGAACAGTTTAAAGCAGAAAGCAAGAAATCCCTTGTGACAAATAGTGATTTTGATTGGACTGGCGCACACACGATAAAAGTCTATAAAGTATCAACATCCAAGATGAACGATTATCAGAGGACAGGGAAGGCTGATGGATCCAGATATGGGGAGATAGATAATCTGGATGCGGTAACAGAAGAGATGACGCTCAAAAAAGATCGTTCTTTTACGTTTACGATTGATAAACTGGATGAAGATGAAACTGGGCGGGCGCTGCAGGCGGCGTCTGCTCTTGCAAGGCAGGTGCGAGAGGTTGTTATTCCAGAGGTAGACAGCTATGTATATATGGTGATGGCTGAAAATGCCGGGGTGAAACCAGAGCCGGTCCAGCTTACTGTAAACAACATTTATGATGAAATAACGAATGCAACGGAGAGTATGGATGATAATGAAGTCCTCGAAGATGGGCGTCAACTTATTGTAACTCCCAGAACATACCGTCTTATGAAAAAGAGCCCGGATATTGTTTTAAATACGGACATGGGCGAAGATTTGCGCATTCGTGGAGTTGTTGCAAACCTTGACGGTATGAATGTTGTAAAAGTACCTTCAAAACGTCTGCCACAGAACTTTGGTTTTATGGTATGCCATCCAGTTGCTACAGTGGCCCCTACTAAACTGGAAGACTATAAGGTACATAAAGATCCGCCAGGGATTAGTGGATCATTGGTTGAGGGGCGTGTTTGTTACGATGCGTTTGTTCTTGATAATAAAGTAAATGCTATTTACTACCAGGCAGAGACAGAGATCGCGGCGGAAGGTAAATAAGCAACAAGTGCCCTGGGTTACCGCTCTGGTTAGTCCATGGGCACTATTGTTATAGCAGGTGGATACAATAAAAGGGATCATAAAGACCTGCAGCGGTTTGAATGAGGAGAATATAAGAATATGGGTAAATAGTTACTGCGAATCTTTGCGCCGGCGCAACTAATCATCTAAAAAAACAGGTATATGAAATGAATAGAGAAGAAAAGAAAGATTATTTGAAAGAATACCATAATGCAAGTGCAAGGATGGAGCTGGATGAGAGCATGGAAAAAGATTATACTCTCATCCAGAAGGATCTGGAAAAAAGGATGCGGGCATCATCTCTGGATGTGTCCAGGCTGAGACAAATGGAAGAACTGCTGGATGATATAAAGTGTTTCCGGAAAAAAATTCTGAATGATTACAAGGAATGTAAAAGAAAAGCTGCGGAGATCAGGAATGTTATTTCTTCCGTACAGGATGACAGGGAAGGGGATATACTTCGTATGAGATATATTGAGAGCATGAAGGTAGAGGAAATTGCTGAAAAAATGTCATATTGCCGGGAAAGCATATGCCGGATTCATAACCAGGCGCTGGATCATTTGAAGTTGTAAATTTGGTACTAGAAAGGTACTAAAATTTTTCGCATAAGATATTTTTTAGTGCAAAATAAGAAATAACAGAACCATTTTATGCTGTTTGGAACACACATATAGCACAACAAACAGGGTTTGTCAAGTAAAGTGTGTAAGTTTTTTTGATTTTTTTGGTGGCCGAGTTAATCGACCACCTTTTTGCATATGTAACTAAGTTATACAGAAACTGCCTTAAAAATTTTCATATTTCAATATCCGGGCTTGTATCTTGTCATCCATGGAAAGCTGGTTTCTGACCATAGCCCAGTTGGGTATAGGACGGTTGTTCCATTTTTTGTATAATTCTGTTATACGCAGATAAAGTGCCTTGCGTACCGCATCCTCGCTGGGGAAAGAGCCTTTTTTCGTTACTTTCCGGAAACTGGAGTTGACAGCCTCTATGGCATTCGTGGTATACATTACTTTCCGGACGGCGCTTCCATAATTGTACAGCTGCTCCACATGCTGCCAGTTGCGGACCCAGACATCCACAGCTCCCGGATAACGGCTCCATGCCTGTTTAAAGCGCTCAAATTCCCCTGCCGCTGCTTTCAGGCTGGAAGCACCGTACACTTTCTTTATCTGGGCCGTATATGCCTTGTAATCCTTTGATGGTATGTACCGGATGGAGTTTCGGATCAGATGCACAATGCACCGCTGGACAACGGCATCCTTAAATATGGACGCCGCTCCTTCTTCCAGGCCGGAAACACCATCCATACTGATGAACAGCACATCTTCCACACCCCTTGCCTTGATCTCGTCAAAGATCTGCATCCAGTAGTGTTTTCCTTCTGCCTCACCGATCCACAGTCCCAGGATGTCTTTTATCCCATTCACATCATATCCCAGGATTACATATACGGCACAGTTTTTGGTTTCTGTTTCTTTGCGGATGGAGACATAAAGACAGTCCACAAATAAAAAGGTATAGAACCTTTTAAGCGGACGGTTCTGCCATTCCTCTGCTGTTTCGATGACACGGTCTGTGATATTTGAAATGGTTTCATGGGAGATTTCAAAACCATAGATCTCTTCAATGGTATCTGCAATATCCCGCTGGCTCATTCCTTTCGCATACATAGACAGAACCTTACCCTCAATGCCGCTTACATCCCTGGAACGCTTTGGTATCGCCTGCGGTTCAAAGGAAGCATCCCTGTCCCTTGGGACATCCACAGGAATGTCCCCATAGGTTGTTTTAACCGTTTTATGGCTGTATCCGTTTCTGCGGTTATCCGTGGCTTTGTATCCACGGTCGTTGGCTTCATAGCCAAGGTGGGAATCCATCTCTCCCTGAAGCATGGATTCAAACATTGGTCCAAATATGTCTTTGAGCGCTGCCTGCATATCCTCGGCAGTTTGTGGCTGGTATTCATTAATAATTGCCTGTGCAATAGCCATACCAGCTTTATTGCGTCTGTTTTTTCTGGGTGCCATAATTTCTGTACTCATAAATCCTTTCATCCTTTCTTTCGAGTATACCGCACCTTATCATAAAAATAAAGTGCGTAAGTTTAGTTAACGGTAACTTACACACTTTATATTACACTCTCGCCGTTCTCCATTTCTGCCTTATTATGTGATAGGTATAATAAGATATACCTGCAATTTCCGCTGATTACTTCACTTTTACCTTAATCTTCTTTGCATATCCGTTCCTTGCATAAACATAAATGGTACAGGTGCCTTTCCCTACCGCCGTTATCTTTCCTTTCTTAGATACCGCTGCCACCTTTTTGCTGCTTGTCGCATAGCGGAACTCCTGTGCGTGTTCATTGGAAAGCTGTTTCTTATTCTTATCCACAAGCACTGTCTTTGCCTTAATCTTAGTTGTATTTCCTGCTTTGAGGGTAAATTGGCTTTTTGCCAGCATGACCTGCTTTACGTTGGTATATGCGTAGTTGTTCTTTCCCACGATATGACCGATTAAAGTTTTTCCTGTTATTACTTTTTTACCGTTCACTGTCTTATAAGCGGTAATGTACACTTTATAGTTCCTTTCCAGGTTCAGCTTTTTACCGTTTATCTTCTTCACACTGACTTTGGTAACAGAAGCGGATTTCACGATCTTAGCTGGCTTGGTAGTAAAATCTTTTCCACAGTATGTGACATATACCTGATAGCCGTCCGCCCCTTTGACTTTTCCCCAGCTAATGGAAATTTTTTTGTCCGTCTGGGACACTTTCATTCCTGCCATCATGGTAATATCATTTTTCTCCTGCTGTTGTGGCGTGATAATACTGTCCTCCGGCAGTTTTGCAATGGTTTTACTTATGCTTACACTGTCACTTACATTTCCTTTTGAGATTGTTGCCACTCCGGTAAGGCTTCCCTCTGCTCCTGCAACAGCAGGATTTTTAGTTAAATCTCCTACCACCACTGTAACATCACTGAGTCCCGACTTTTTCAAAGCGTCATCAACAGCTTGCTGGATGCTCTCTTTTTGAGTGTCGTTCGTCACCGGCATTTCACTAAGCACTTTTTCCACGATCTTTTTTGCTTTTGCCACACGTTCTGCGTCTGTCTCTGTGGTTTTATCTTCTTTCGCGGTATCCCGGTACACAAGTGCGTATGTGGAGAATTTATCCGTCTTAAATGTCAGCAGATCTGCCGCCTCGTCATAGCTCTCCACATCCAGAATGTCTACCACACCATCATGGTTTCTCATAATCTGATATGTCCTTGTCACGGTGTCATCCGTATTCCGGATGTGCTCCGGAATCTCAAATGTAATTTCGATTTCGTCTGTTGTCTCGGTAATCTTTGTTTCCGTGCCGCCAATCTGTTTTAGCAGCTCAATGTCAAGAAAAGTTCCCAGAGTGTTTGCTTCCAGTTTATTCCAGATCCCTGTCTTTTCCTGCGTATCTACCGCCACGTTCACATCCTTTAACCGGAGTATGATTATCAAATCTTCTCCTGTATTCAGATGCTCTTTTTCCGTATCCGTTAAAGATACCTTGCCTTTGACATCTTCTTTATCCGCAAGGGAGGCGTTATATTCATTTTCCTTATCTTCTTTTACGATGACTGTACCGCTTCCACTGTCCCCGGTTTTTGGTATTATTTCTGTCGTTATCTCTCCACAGGTACAGGTTCCTGTCATTTTACCCTCTTCGTCTGCGGTTGCCGCTTTGGTAATTACCCATGTCCATGTATGGGTATGGGTAGGAAGTTTGTCAATCGTCTTGTCTATCGGCACGCTGTCCGAGACACTTCCCTTTGTTATGGATACGCTTCCGCTGATACTTCCTGCTGCACCTGTGGTCGCCTCTGTTTTGTTAAGGTCTCCCACTGTTACCGTCACGTCACTGATTCCGGCATTCGTTAATGCAGTATCTATTTTCTCCTGTATCTCCTGTTTTGTTGTGACGTTCGTTGCTGTGCAGCCAGCCAGTGTTTCTTCCACGATCTTCTTAGCCGCTGCCACTTTAGCCGCATCCGCCATTACCTTGACCGTTTGTTTTGTGGTTACCGTATTTCCAGCATGATCCATAGCTTTTACAATAATTTCCGTTTCGCCCATAGGAATTTTATCTGCGGGGATGGTAAATGTGGCATTAGTTTTCATACTTGTAGAAAAATCCTGCTGGACAGCCACTTCTTCACTATTTCCAATCTGATAGGTCACAGAGGCAATTCCGGCAGAGATTGCATTATCTTTATCATCCGTTACCATTACAGTAATATCAGGGGCAGAATCATATACTTCTGCTGACACATCGCCGCCATTCGCCTTAAATTCAATCTGCGGTGCATTATCCTCAATTATAATACCTGTTGCATTTAAGCTGGTTCCTACTGTCACGCTTGCTGATGTGTTTCCGGCTTTATCGGTGCAGACAATCGCAACCGTTCCCTTAAAATCAGCAGAAATGGTAATCTTTGCCTCTCCATTCGTAATCGCTGATGTTTCCTCGCTTACCGTACCGCCCTCCGGTGTCACGGTATAGGTAATCTGGTCTGCCCCGCTGCCTTCTTCTGTTACAGGCACCGTTATTATCAGACTATCTTTTCCAATCAGCCATTGCCAAAAGTTTTTCGGCTGATAGCTATATCCCAACGTACCGATAACAGGAGCAATATTGTCCGTCCATTTTGCCCAATACTTCTTATCTCCGGTTGTTGTACTGGAAATGCTTGTTGCTGCCGTTCCTGTCAAACCGGAACTTGTATACCAGCCTCCAAAGGTATAACCTGTCCTGGTCGGTGTCGGCAGCGTCAGACCTGTTCCATAGGTATAACTTGTATATTTGCTTTCGTTCGTTATCGTTCCACTGTTTTTATTGTAAGTTACGGTGTAGGTGTTTGCCGTCCACTTCGCATAATAGGTCTTATTCCCGGTTGTTGTACTGGAAATGCTTGTTGCTGCCGTTCCTGTCAAACCGGAACTTG
>OFFK01001516.1_pt1 | contig 16182 bp, 14 predicted proteins | sample 1521361 | NCBI WGS metagenome assembly OFFK01 (sample SAMEA3504096, study PRJEB24116) | mouse gut metagenome | biome: mouse gut; feature: mouse-associated habitat; material: faeces | place: Denmark | collected 2011
TTCAGAAGGGCCGCCGCCACAGACTTTGTAATGCTCTTTTTCTTACTGGAAAAGAATTTGTTATCTTTCCAGAGTGCAAAGGCACAATCCCGGTTATCACAGAAGAATCCTTTTTTGCCCTCATACACAGTGCCGCCGCAGCGGGGACAGGTGCCGACAGCTTCACGCCCGTTTTCTTTCGCATCCGGGAACAGCCCGGCAAACCGTTCCTCCGGCGCGGTATGTTCTCTGACGAGCGCCCGGATCATATCTGCAATCCCATCCATGAAGTCTTTTGCCGGGACCCCGCCGCGCTCCACCTGTTTCAGCATGGATTCCCATTCTGCGGTGAGCATGGGCGATTTGATGTTATCCGGCAGGACCAAAATCAGGTTCGTGCCTTTTTCCGTGGGGATAAGCTGCTTTTTCTTCCGCTGCACAAAACCGGCAGATACCAGCTTTTCCAGCGTGGCGGCACGGGTAGCCGGCGTACCTAAACCTTTGCGCTCGGCATCCTCCGGCATATCCCCGGCGCCCGCCGTTTCCATAGCCGCCAGAAGGGAATCCTCCGTATAGTGCTTCGGCGGGGAGGTCTTGCCTTCCCGGACGCCGGCAGACACCTTTTCAAAGGTCTGGCCCTCCTGCAGCGGAGGCAGGGCAGCATCTTCACTTTCTTTTTCTTCCGTCTTAGACTGTTTCAGGCCCATGCGGTGAAGGCGTTCCACTTCCTTCCATCCTGTCTGCAGCACGGTTTTTCCCTTTGCCGTGAAGGAATGGCCCCGGCAGTCCAGAACCGCCGTCACCGCCTCAAACCGGTGCGCCTGGGCCGTGGCAGAGAGCAGCCTTGCGGCGATCAGCGTCAGTACATCCCGCTCCCCGGAAGGAAGCTCCGATAAATCCGTCCGGGCAATCTCCACCGTAGGGATAATCGCGTGATGGTCGGTGACTTTGCTGCCATCCGTCACGCGGCCAATATCCGGTTCCCCGGCGCATCCCTTCCCAAAGGGCATATTGCCCCGCAGCCAGAGGACCAGGGAAGCGGCGGTTGCCTGCATATCCTCCGTCAGATACTGGCTGTCCGTCCGGGGATAGGTCGCCAGTTTTTTCTCATAAAGCGACTGCACATAGTCAAGGGTCTGCTGAGCCGTATAACCATAAATGCGGTTACATTCCCGCTGTAAGGTTGTCAGATCGTACAGGCGGGGCGGCTGTACCGTCTTGACCTGCTTTTCCACGGACAGCACCGAAGCAGCCTGCCCGTCACTTTCCATACGGATTTTTTCAGCCCCGGCCTTATCCGGCAGCTTTTCGCCGGAGGCAGTAAAGCCGCCGCAGGTGATTTCCGGCACATAAAAGGGGCTGCTTGTAAATGCCTGAATATCCGCCTCCCGCCGTACCAAAAGCGCCAGCGTTGGAGACATTACCCGCCCCACATTCAGCGTCGTGCCATACAGGACGGAGAAAAGCCGGGTGGCGTTAATGCCGATCAGCCAGTCAGCCCCGGCCCGGCAGACCGCCGCGTCATAGAGCTTATCGTAGTCGCTGCCAGGACGCAGGTGTTCAAAGCCGTCCCGGATTGCCGCATCCTCCATACTGGAAATCCAGAGGCGTTCCATTGGTTTGCTGCATCCGGCATATTGATAGACAAGACGGAAGATCAGCTCGCCCTCACGTCCGGCGTCGGTACCACACACCACAGAATCCACCCGTTTGTCTTTCATCAGCCGGCACAGAAGGTCAAGCTGCTTTTTCTTATCCTTCGGCACTCCGTATTTCCATTCTTCCGGCAGGATCGGCAGATCGCCATAACGCCATTTGGCATACTGTTCCCCGTAAGCCTCCGGCTGCGCAAGCTCCAGAAGGTGCCCCACGCACCAGCTTACCAGATAGCCGCCGCCCTCCATGTAGCCGTCTTTTTTCTCATTCGCGCCCAGGACCGCCGCCAGCGATATGGCGACGGAGGGCTTTTCCGCAATTACTAACTTCAATTCCTGTAAACCTCCATTTCTTTGAAATAGAAAAGCCAGCATGGCAGCCGCCCTTTATAAGCCCGGTTCCTGCCGGGTTTTCTGACTTTCTCTGGGTTCCTTTGCCTCCTTTTCCCGGATCTTTGCTTTATTTGCGGAAAGCCGCTCCAAAAGCCCTTTTTCCTGTTTTCGCCCCAGGGTTTTCGCTGTCCGGTCATAATACTGCACCTTATCGGAGAGCAAATCCTCCGGCGCCACTTGGGAAGCATTCACTTCTTTTACCATATCCCCCAGTTCCTTTGCCTGCATATTCCCGTTATCCGGCACAATCAGGACTTCATGGATGGATGATGGAAGGACGTAAAAATCGGAACCGACCAGCTCCCCGATTTTATCCAGTACGCCATCCCGCGCCAGGACCCCGGCGCCATCCAATCTGCTCTGGTTCGTCAGGACATACATAGGCACAGCGCCAGTTTCTATCGGTTCCGGTTGGTTAAACAGATTCGTAGGTTTAGCAGAAAACATAATCTCTGACATCACATCATGCATCGTATATAAGCAGACAGGGCTCCTGGCATTTTCTGCTGTAACTGCGTCATGGTGAAGCTGCTCCGGCGTAATCCCCCAAAGTCCCAGCATGTCATTTGTAATTATAGCCGAAGCTGTCCCTTCGCTGCCCTCCATGACCTGAATCCGGTAAGCTGCCGCCAGTTCCCCACATGCGGTACAGGGTTTGTCTTTCAGATATTCCTGATTCTTTTCCGGGTCACACAGACGGATAGCAAGCAGCGGCCTGGCTGTTTCATAATCCTCCAATCCCTTCACGTCAATAGGAAGCTCCAAACTGCTCTCCATTTTTATCTGTGCGATTTCCTTCATTATGTCCTCCATCGGACGGCCTTTTCCAAACTGTTCCCCATAGTGCTCCAGATAAATGGTTGGCGTAACCGTTTCATCGTCCCTTCGGATGATGAGCCCGGTAAGGGTCCGGTCATTCCCTTTTGTGACTTCTTTTAAGGAAATATCTGCATCCTGGTAGTCCGCCGGCAGATATTCCCGTATATGGTTTTTGATATATTCTGCAAATTCCTGGTTCATTCATTTTCCTCCCGTTTCCTGTTTTCTGACCATTCATCTTCCTGCTTTCCGGCTTGTAAAAGACACATCAGCACGACGCCGGCAGACATTCCTCCAGTGAATGTAAGAAAGTGTGTAATCATGCTCCACATAAAAAATCCTCCTAAAATTGGGTAAAGAAAAACGCCCACCGGAAAGTGAGCGTATCATCAAGTATCAGTTATCTATTCTTTTATTTTTTCCTGCTGCGGGCTGTCCCGGCAGGACAATCTCCCCGACCGGGATTTCCCGCAGCTCCTTTTTCATCTGGTGCGCAAACCGGATCGTCCTGACCGTGCCGCCTTTTTCCCTCCCGTCATACACGGCGATCACCCGGTCCGAGTGCTCGGCCATGTAGCGGTTCCGGTGGGAATAGACGCTGGGGTGGTATTTTTCCTGCATGACGACAACATCCGCACATGCCTCCAGCATTTCATAGGTCCGTCCCTTTTCCATCAGGTTATCCAGCCGCTTTTGATAAGGGATAACCGCAATCAGCTCCAGCGCCGGATTCGTCTTTTTCTTTTCCAGTACGATCTCTGCAAAATACTGGTCCACGCCGTCCGCAAAGCCGCTCATAAAGCGGGTAAACCCGTCCGCAACGGCAGAATCAATTTCACGCCGCAGGGCCGCCTTTACATGGCCTATCTCTTTCTGGGGTAAATCCCTGTGCCCGGTGACACAGCATGTCTTTCCTTCCATCTTCTTTTCCTCCATCCGATAGTTATTATTCTTTATTTCTCAAATTATAATAGATTTATTTTAGCGTTTCAACGCAAATACCCTTTTTTATTTTGCGAATAAGGACAGGGTGTAAGGTACAATCTATTACGGAATAGGAGGTAAAGGCAATGTATGAAAATTTCGTCCCGGAACGGCTGGCAAAGCTGCGGACACAGAAAGGCGTGTCTGCACGCGATATGTCCTTGTCATTGGGACAGGCAAATAACTACATTAACAACATTGAAAATAAAAAGTCCCTTCCCTCCATGCAGTCCTTCCTTTACATCTGTGAATATCTGGGTGTGACGCCCCAGGAATTTTTTGACGAAGGGAACCCGGACCCGCAAGCCTTAAAGGAATTTATCACAGAGGCAAAACAACTGGATTCCAGGTCAATGGGTTATATCCTCGGCATTATGAAAGAACTGAACAGCAAGCGCTAAGGCGGCCAGGGTGTTGGCCGCTTTTACTATTCTGTAAATTTTTTTCGTGCCCCCTTGCATAAATCCCCCAAAGTGGATATACTATAAGTAAGAAAGTAAGAACTTCTAACTTTCAAACTTAAAAAGGAGATGATTCTATGCTGGCAGAATTACGCCAAAAAGCCCAGGTCACGATACCAAGAGAAATCATTGTCAAACTCGGCCTGTCAGAAGGCGACAAACTGGACATTTTCGAGAAAGACGGTTCCATCTGCATCATGCCGGTGGTGGTCTATCCAAAGAACACCCTGAATGAGCTCCGAGAAGAAATTGACGGGGTAAAAGCAAAAATCGCATCCGGGGAACAGCCGGTCTTTGACAGCGTGGACGCCCTGTTTGACAGACTGGAGGCAGAATAATGGCGTATGAGTTTACCTTTACGCCCCGTTTCCAAAAGCATTTCAAGGGTCTGGCCGCCCAGGAGAAGAAGCAGCTTAAAAACAAGCTGGAACTTCTGGCTGAAAATCCTTCCCATCCGTCGCTGCGGACCAAACGCATCCAGGGCACCACGGACCTTTTCGAGTGCAGCGTCAACATGGACATCCGCATTATCTGGTATTACGAAGGCGACAAAATGATTATCCTGATGGACGTAGGGCATCACGACATATTAAAGCAGTTTTAAGCAGCCGGGCGGTACGCTATGACAGTGTACCGCTTTTTGCTGCCTTTCTTTTATTGTACCCTGCAATCCTCCTGATATGCCCAATCCCACTACCGGCGATAAACCAAGAATCACTCCCGGAATGTCACTTTTTTATTTTCCTGTACTTCCAAATCCGCCTGTGCCGCGCTGCTCGCCAAGCTCTGAAACAAAATCTGCGATCACAACCGGAGTAATTACAAGCTGGCCCACGCGGGAGCCTTTGGAAAGCTCCTGGGTCTGGCTGCTTACATTGCTGATGATCGCATGAATCTCCCCGCGGTAGCCGGAATCCACTGGCGGCAGCTCACAGACCAGCCCTTTTACCGCCATGCTGGTGCGTGGGAATACATAGCCTGCATATCCGTCCGGCACTTCAATCCCAAATCCAAGAGGGACCTTTGCGATCTCGCCCGGCTGCAAAGTACAGTCATAGGGCATGTAAACATCCGCGCCGGCATCGTTCCCATGCGGACGGAAAGGGCGGCGGTCCTCCGGCACGCCAAAGTCGATCAGTTTGATCTTCATGCGCCGCCTCCTTCCAAAAGCGCCGGATAGTCCGTTTTCAGGATGTCTCCGGGCGTCATATCCGCTTTCAGCATGTTCCCGCAGGTCATTTTCCCCTCCAGGCATTTGTCCTGTTGGCAGAAGGGGCCTGTGAGATCAGGGGCAAACAGCACCGGGCTTAAAGTATAAAGCTCCTGCCAGATTTTCAGGAGCACGATCCGGGTCTCGTCCGTATTGCGCCGGCATACCCGCTGGCCGATGATGTGTTTCCACTGATAGGGCGTGGCGCTGATAACCAGCACATTCCGAAGCCCCTGGGGTGTGGCATATCCCGCCGCGTCATGGCCGATCCCCTCGGCGCACAGCTTTTCGTAACAGTCCATGCCTTCGTGGCAGCTTTTTAAGTACAGTTCCCGGACCGCAGCCGGGGCGGTGATAATCTCATAGGGTATGGCAAAATCCGCCTGCCCCGCATAATTGCTGTACTGTAAGGACGCGCTCATAAACTTTACTTCGTTCTGGTGCCGGGTGATCTGCGAAAGGAACCGCCTGCTTGCCCCTACAACGGCAATGGTAATTACCGCAAATTTCTGGACCGTCGGGTGGGGAAGGGCGCTGATGGCCGCCACAGTATCATCACTGAACGATTTTTCATAAAGGGCCATCAGGTCGTCCATTGTGGAGATCTTATGTCCCCTCTGGGTGAGCCGGGCGGCAAAGACCATGTTTTTCTCGGCCTCCCTGGCCGCCTGGCAGTTTAATATTTTTACTTCAATCCGTTTGATTGGTATGTCCCTCCTTTACAATGGCTTTCAGTAAGAACAGATAGTTGAGGCTGTCTGTGATCTTTTCCTCCCATGTGCTTATCCCGTAATCCGTATCATTGTCAAAGCACATATCATACAGGGAAACGATATGCTTCGCCAGCATCCCGGCAAGGGCGCGCTCCGGCGTGGTGTGCTGCAAGGCTGCCGCCGCCTTAAAAGCCCCCAGCCGGTCCGTATCGTCCCCGGTATATTCCTTCGTTTTCTTTTGCAGTGTGTCGGCACAGAGCCGCACCTGCGCGTTAAATACGGCATTGACTTCCTGCTGTGTGATATGGCATCCCTCCTTTGAAAAATGGATTGTCCCGAATACTGTATAGAATCCGGGACAGTTTTACTTGAAGCAGAACAAAATACGCACTATATCCCTTATCCACCGTATTTCAGGCGCTCGGCAGATAAATCCAGTCGTGCATCAGGCACACGCTGGGCTCGTCCTCCCTGGGGACCAGGTGGTAGGTACATTCCCCGTACACGGTCCGCTTGTCCTCGATTTCCATGCCATACGCCTTGTAGAAGCGGTATTCCAGGTTGGAAATGATACACCGCAGCGTCTGCAGCGCCTCCCGCTGTGAGGTCACGATCAGGTCCCGGTCAATGCTGCGCTTTAAGAACAGCAGGGATTTATAAAGCTGTACCTCCGTCCGGTAAGGGCGGTAATCCTCATGCTCCAGCCAGCCGCTAAAGGCCACCGGCCCGCTCTGGATCACATCACGTTCCGGGTGGTAATACTCGTAGCAGTCCAGGTTTGCCGTGTTCAGAAGATAGAGCATTTCCCGGACCTCATTCTCCGGCATATCATAGAACCGCAGAAGGGAGCGGTACAGATGGACGTAGCCGGGTATCGAAACAATGGTATTCACCATAGAAAAATCCTCCTATATAGCAGGTGCGGGAGCAGACAGCCCCCGCACCGGTTTCCAATATTCTTGTTAATCGTTTACAGCCGCCAGCTTTCCCATGACGATAAAGCGGCTCTTACCTCCGGGCGTACAGGTGGAAAGGGTCAGCACCTTGTCACTGGAAGTCACCGTAACATCGGTCTCAATGACAGACCGGCCCGCCATTTCAGAAAGCCATGTGGTGTAGGCCCCGTCATCCTTAAAGCTAAGCCTCCAGGGGGAGGCGTCGCTGCCAGACTCTCCGGGTTCTGCCACAAATGCCGTGAAAATCTTCACGACATAGCCGCCGTCAGGGGTGACAAGGTACATCTGCGGGTGTCCGTCAAAATAGCTCTGTTCGTCATACTCATTCAGCGCGGCGAACATGGAGCCGTCCCGCATGTTGTGGCCGTAGATAATGGTATTGCGGTCTGAAAAATCCGCCTGATTCTCATAGTCTGCAAACAGGCAGCCCACCTTGTTATAGGTGCCGTCATACAGATGGTGCAGGTAATACTCGTTATCCTCTGTCTGCGTCACCGGGTAGTTGATGGCCGTATCAGGGAGGGTAAGCCAGCCGATGATGTCCGGCCCGGTCTCCCAGAGAGCTTCAAAATCAACGACAGGGAGAACTGCACTGGAATCCTCCCTGCCTGTTTCTTCCTCTGCCCCCGGTTCTTCCGGCTCCCCGGCCTGCTCCGGCACTTCCACATGTTCCGCCAGCCCGTCATAAGTTCCGGCGCTCTCGGCATACTGGCTGAGGTCGCGGACGATCAGGAAACCGCTGCCAAGAGCCAGCAACCCGCAGAGGGAAAGTGCCGCAATGCCGGCAGCCTTTGTCCTGGCGGTATTTCTGCCGTGCTTTCCCTTTTTGAAATAGGCCGCAGCAGACAGCCCGCCGCCGATCACAGACAGCGCCAGGAGCCCGCCATACAGGAAAATGAAATTATCATCCCCGGTCTGCGGTACCGCTTTGCCCGGATTGGACGGTGTGGACGGAGTGGATGGGTTGGACGGTGTTTTCGGATTGTCCGGGCTGTCCGGCGTTTCCGGTTTCTCCGGTTTTTCATTGAAGAACTGGACCGTTGCGGTTTCGTCCGCCTTGACCTCCACCGTGGCAGCGTCAGGAATGATATAGTCCCTGCTTGCCCGGTTGGAGATTTCCGTTACGGTATAAATGCCAACACGCAGCCCCTTGACCTCGATCACGCCGGATTTCGGGGAGGTAAAGGTCTCACAATAGGAGCCGTCCGCATTCTTGACCTCAAAAGCAAACCCATCCTTGCGCCCGTCGCTGGAATCCTTCGTGATCTTCAGGTTCCCGCGGTACGCCTCATTGGTAAAGCCGCGCCCGGCCCCGCCGTTTTCCACAACGGCCACCTGGCCGTCCTCGGTGATCTCAAAATAGTAGGCGTTTTCATCCATCTGGTAGCCCTCCGGCGCCTTGCTTTCCTTCACAAAATAGCCCTTTGCCAGAAGGTTCTCCGCCGTATGGTAGCCCGCATCCGATTCTTTCAGTGTGCCGATCTTCGTATCTTCGGAATCAAATTCCTTATTGCCGTTGGCGTCCTCATACAGATCGAACACCGCGCCGGAGAGGAAACGCAGGAAGGTGTTGTTATCCTTGTCCTTTTTCTCCACAGAAGAAGGCTCGTCTACCGCTTCGGTTTTCATCACCTGCACGCTGCCGCGGATCAGGGTGTTTTCCACTTTGATTTCAATGCTCTGGCCGTCCACACCGATATAGATATGGTGCTGTTCGGGGCTTACCGTATAAAGCGCCGGAGAGGAAATTTCCTTTACGATCCAGTGGCCGTAAGGGATATTCTCAAAGGCAAAGCTGCCATCCTCGCCAGTAGTAACGGTAAGCAGCGCATTTTCCCCGGTAAATTCCTCGGTATCAGGCTTAAATAATCCCATGACCGCGCCGGCCAGCTTCACATCCTCGCCGCCCTCCGGGTTTTCACCGACTTTCACGCCGTCCACACGCCCGCGCAGCAGGTCATTGGGAACCGCCCCGCCCTCATTTACAAGAACCTGCACCAGCGCCGCCTCCTGGCCGGCATATTCAAAAACAACCGGATATTCCGTATCAGGGAGGATATAAGCGCTGTTTGTGGTGCGTTCCTTCACATAGTAGCTGCCAAAAGGCAGGTCGGAGGCAAAGGAAGCGCCATAGCCGCCCGCCTCATTCGGGTCAATGGAAACCACCTCCAGAAGCCCGCCTGCCGGGATCACGCTGCCGTCAAGGGCCGTCAGGTCTGCGGAAGCATACAGCCCGAAAGAAATGTCTTTGTATTCCTCGTTCATGCCGAGCCCGAAAAGCTCGTCCGTTTCCAGCGCTTTAGACAGGCTTACCGCCACCTTCTGGCGCTCGTCATAGAGGCCGGCTGCGGCATGTGTCACTTCCACGGTTTCCCCCGCATAAGTAAGCTCCGCGTATTCCGGCTGGGTGTTTAAGACCATCCCCTCCGGCGCCTGGCGTTCCTCCAGACGGTAACGGCCCAGGTACAAAAGCCCGCTCTGTGCCGTTCCATCCTCCCCGGTGGTAAGGGTCTCCACGACGGCATCCTTTGCCGCCCTGAGCGTACCGTCGCCGGTATAAATATCTTCATCCGCGATCACGTCATAGACTGCGCCCGGAAGCCCCATGACCTCATACACCGGCTGGTACAGGCCGCCGTTCTCCTGGACGGAAGCGAATACCTCGCCGGTCTTGGTAATGGTAAGCTGCCCCTTCTGCGGCATATTGTGCTGTGTGACCGTGACAACCGACTCGCTGCCGTCAATGGTAAACGGCACCGGCTCACTGGAAAGCACATAACCGTAGGGCGCCGCCACCTCATACAATTCATAATCTCCGGTGTGCAGAGGCTCCGGCAGCATCAGCCAGCCTTCATCCGAAACATAGAAGGTATCAAGGGTTTCCGGGTTCGGGTAGTAGATTTCCTGGGTGACAAGTTCCCCGGTGGACAAATCCCTGATCTGGAAGCCGGTGCCCGTCATCGGGATAATATTGCCGGTCTCCGCGTCGCATTTCTCCACACGCAGCCTTGCGGTAATGGTACGGTTATTCAGGATATAGCTGTAAGTCTGTCCGTTGGAGGAAACAAAGACCGTAAAATCCGGGATAAATGCCTTCCCTTCCTCGCCGGAAACCTGATGCACCGTGTAATGTCCGTAGGGGAGCATTTTGGAGGAAGCGAAGCCGTCCCCGTCCGTGGTGAGCAGGTCACGCTCGCTTTCCTTCGCTGCGTCATAGCTGCCAGCCGCTTTCAGATAGACCTCAAAAACTGCGCCGGCCTCCGGGCGCTCAATGACGCCCTCATTGGGCTCGTCCGTATTTTCATCCCCGGACACATCCGGGTCCAGGTCCTCCGTATGCTTCACAAGCTGGATGTTTCCGTAAATGACCGTTTCCGTGACCTGGTTCTCGGTGGTGTTCAGCTCCACTTCATAAAGCGTGGGGGAAGCGCCCACCTCATAGACCGTATCGTTTAAGAGGTAGCCGGTGCTCGGCTCGATCTCCCGCACGGTCCAGTTATCGCCGCAGACATAGTACCGGGTCATAAAGCTGCCGTCCGGCCCGGTAGTGTAGGTGTCTACCAGCTCGCCGTTGTTATAAATCCCGTAAACTGCCCCGGCAAGGGTGGCGTCGCCCTGGGCGGTGCCGGTATCTGCGTCGCTCTTTACCACATGGACGCGGAATTTTTTCAGGATATTGCTGAAATGCACCGTGGAGGTCTGGCCGCTTTCAATGGTGACATACTGCGCGGAAGGGGTCACATAGCGGTCCACCGGCAGCTCCTTCACCAGATAGGTGCCGGGCAGCAGCTTTTCTTTGATCTGCCCGTTTTCCCCGGTAGTGACAGTTTCATCCACCTTATTCCCCAGGATGTCCGTGCCAGAGATATGGAAAGGAATCCCGGACACAATGCCGTCCTCGCTGGTCTTGACAATCTTTGCGGTGCCGTAGGTCTCGGTCTTGATCTTTACAAAGAAGGAGACCGGGTCGCTGGCGCCGGTCATCATGGTCTGGTAGCCGGGCCTCCCCCAGATCAGCATGTCACCCGCGACCGGAATATCCTTTCGGAATTCAAAGGTGACAGGGTCCATGATCATGTTCTTGCTGGTGAACGTGTACTTGTTCCCGCTTCTCGTGACGGAAACGCCACTGCCTTTCAAGGTCTCCAGGTTGATTTTCAGGTTATTGGTGTCCGTGACGGTCAGGATATAAACTTTTTTCTCTGTGTCCCATTTCAGTTCCAGCTCCGGGGCTTCGCTTTTCTTCGTGGAAGTAAAGGAGGGAACCGTGGAATGGGAGGCGACCTGTGAAAGAATCCAGTGATAGGCTTTTTCCGCAGGACGTCCGGCAATCACGCTGAAATACTGGTCTGCGTTTGCCTGGCCGTTCCCGTGCCGGCTGTAAGGGTCGCTGCGGAGCTGCTGCTGGTATTCCCAGAGGATGATCTGCGTCGCCATTTTATAATCGTCCTCGTTAATGCCGGACACAGGGAGGGAAGCGCCGGGTTTCCAGCCGTAGATCGCCGTCAGGGTAATGCCCCGGCGTGCTTCTGCCGGAAGGAGGTTCAAGTAATTGCTGTTCGTGCCGCTTTCCGATGTATAGGTATTGTCAGAAGTGTTATAGGCAATGCCGCTCTCCACACAATAGACCTGCTGGCTGCTCCCGTCCGAAGCTGTCAGCATATAATGCCGGTAAGCGTTGCCCCCGGGACTGCTGCGCACATCCATCGTTCCATCAGAATTGTAAACAAGGTAGGTGTAAGGCGCCGGCGCATAATAATGCTGCCCGTCAGACCCCACATATTGATCGCCCAGCCAGGAGCTTGCTTTCTGTCCCGGCGAAAACGCAAACGCCTGAGTAGGGATCAGCCCAAAGACGCATACTGCGCAGAGAAGAAATGCCAGCAGCCGCTTTAGGCCGCTACGGTGATGGATTGTTGTTTTCTCCATGTAATATCCTCGCTTTCTTAAAATAGTAAAGGACAGCTTTATTCGCTGTCCCTGTCGTCAAAATCGTCCTCGGAGAGAAATTCCGTCTCGCCGTAAGCCTCATCCGGGTCAAAGCCTTCGCCGTACCCGTCATCCTCGAAATCTTCGTCATCCTCTGCCTGTTGTTTCGGACGGACGATCTTCACATAATAGCCAACGCCTCCTGCTGCAAGCAGGGCAATGATAATAAAAATGATCGTGCCGGCGCTGCCCTTGTCTTTTTTTGGCTGCTCGGCCTGCGCGGGTTCCTCCGTTTCCGCAGGTTTTTCCTTCCCGGCACAGCCTTTCAGGTCATTCTTGCAGACCGGGCAGGCGGTATTGACTTCCCCGGCTGCGCATTTATCCGTACAGGTGCAGACATCCTCTGCCGGGATCGCACTCATGGTGTCCTCGCTCTTTTCCGCCAGCGCCATCAGGTCAGCCTCGGTAACGCCGTTCAGGAAGTAGACGTTGTTACCGTCCCGCTTTCCGTCAATAATCAGATAGAACACATTTCCGGCCTCGGTGGTAATGGTATAAAACTGCTTATCGTCACCCTCTCCAGCAGCTTCATCCAACACCGTGCCGGTTCCCTCCGGGGTAAATGCGCCATCCGGGATAGAGGAAGTGGTTTCCGTTTCCTCCTGGGAATTGGAGCTGCCATTATTTATGCCGGAGGCTGTATTGCTGCCGCCATTGGCATCCGTATTTGTAGCTGTATTAGATCCATTCCCGGAAACATTACTGCCGGAATTGCTGCTTTGAACGTTATTATTGGTACTGCTGGAAGTAGCCTGGTCTTGTGCCGGTTTTACCGGCTTGCTGCTCTGGTTCTGCGGTACCGTTTCTGCAGTTTTTTCTTTGGGCGCCGGTTCCTCATAATAGGGATTATCAAACTTCACGACCTTTGAGCGGTTCCCGGCATAATCCTGGGCGTACACGCTTACCTGCTTTTCCGTGCCGGCATAATCCTTTAAGGTGACGGAAGCCGCCCCATTGGTTAGGGAATTGATACGGTTCCCGTCCACAAAGACCGCCTCCACGCCGGAATTATCGTCGCTGCTTTCTATTTTCAGCGTGTCGCCGTCCAGGGAAGCCGTAAGTTCGGGCGGCGTGGTATCTTTGTCCCCGGCTGCATAAGCCGTCAGGGGCAAAGCTAAGGCGCTTATGACAAGCATAAGCGCCAGTAGCAGAGAGATTTTTTTAGTCCTCATTCTTATCCTCCTGTTTCTGCAACGTGCCATCCCCGGACGGGGCGGATTGCTGCGATTTCAGAAATTCGGCCAGCTGCTGGGGTGTCAGATGGAAGCTGCGGGCAATCGCCACATAATCGGTATTCTCCAGCTCCGTTTTCTGCTTTTCCAGGTCGCGGAGCTTGGCCTGCATCTCCGCAATCTTTGTTTTTGTCTTGTCGATCTCTTTCTCCAGTTTCTCAATCTTAGGGTTCAATTTATTACCTCCAATCTGTCAGGGCAGACGCCCAAATGTATAAAAATGCTGCTGCCAGTAGCTTGTGTTGATATTTGCGTAGGAGATCGGGTCCCCGCAATGGATCATCATCCCGTTGCCCACATAGATTCCCACATGGCTTGCGCCGCTGGTATTATAGGTGCCCTGGAAGAATATCAGGTCGCCGGGCCTTGCATCCGCGCTTGATACAGGCGTGCACACGCCTAAAAGCCCGTCTGCGGTAAGCCGTCCGAAGTTCCAGCCCACGCCGCAATGGTTGACTACCCAGGAAACATAGCCGGAACAGTCAAAGGAAGTGGAAGGGCTTGCGCCTCCCCATACATACGGATAGCCTAAATACTTTTCGGCCTCCGCAAGCATAGCGGCAAATTTTTCATCTGCAAGGGCCTCCGGCGGGACGTCATAGTCAAAATAGTTCCCTCCGCCGCCTGCGCCTGCCTCCGGTAAATGCCGCTCGCTGGTATCGCCGGTATCGGCAAAATACAACGGGTTCATATACTGGCCGTCAACCAGCACCTCCAGGTGCAGGTGCGGCCCGGTGGAATTTCCGGTGCTGCCGACCTTCGCGATCACATCCCCGGCCTTTACCTCCTGTCCGGCAGATACAAGAATCTGTGAACAGTGGCCGTATTTGGTGGTAAGGGAGTGCCCCTCGTAAGCCTCGCCCTCAATGGCAACGCACAGGCCGTATCCGCCGGCTTCACCGGCCAGCGTGACCGTGCCGTCATGCCCGGCTAAAATCTCCGTGCCCTGGGGCATCCCAATGTCAACGCCGGTATGGTAGTTCTTTCCCCCGCTGATCGGGTGTACCCGGTAGCCGTAGTAGCTGGTGACATAGGGCAGCCAGTTCGTGCCAAATACATTTTTTACATACTGCCTGTTGCCTTTGGTCTGCAATAAAATCTCGCAGATTTCCTTCTGGTCTGCGTTCATGCGTGAGACAACCAGGTTTTCAAGCGGTGTAGAAGTAAGCGTTACATTCAGGATGTGCCACTCATAAGGCACTTCTTCCTCTGTTTCCTCGCCGGTCTCCGGGTCAACGCTGGTTTCTGTCCGGTAGCGGGTTTCCGTTTCTTCTGAAAAAGACAGGGAATACTGCCCGTTAAACAGCTCCCGGAGGACGCCCTCGATCTGCGCATAGGTAAAATTCTGATAGGCAGAAGTGAGGTACCCCATTAAGACATAGGGATCATGCTCAATGGGGCCGATATTATAGCGGTACTCATCATAGCCGGGCCGGTCCGATTCCACACGGTTGATCTGCATCTGCAGGTCCGTTTCCCACTCGGTATAAACAAGCTCCGCATTGTTGATGTCCGCATCGTCCGCCAGATAGGTAGAGGCTGCAAGGCTCCCCAGCCCTCCGGTCCCCAGGTTGGAAAAGGAAGAAAACAGGGACGCGATCAGGAAAAATACCAGAAGGAGCAGGATCACGATCCCGCATATGACCGGGTGGCGCCTGACAGCACGGACCACTCCGGCAGCAATCTTTTCCGTGGTAACGGCGGTGTCCTTTGCCCGCTTTCCTGCCTTTTTCGCCTCTCTGGCTGCTTTGGCATACTGGCGTTTTATCTTCTGTTTCTGCCACATCCGGGCAAGAAGGTTTTTCTTCAGCTCCGGGTTGTCATATAATGTCTGGCGGTAGGCAAGCCGGGCATTGGCCCTGGCTGATCTCTGCTGTAATTTTGCCACCCTGCGGTACGGCGCCGTCTTATGCCTGTGATATGCCATGCGCAGCCCCGACTCACTTACAAGCTCGGTGCGGTGGGCCGCTTTAATGCCGACATTTTCATTCTCTGCCTGGTAAATCTTTTTATGGGCGTAACCCACCGCCATATTTGCGCCGGCCTTTACCGGGCGCATCGGAACGGGACCCTTGACATGGGCCCGCTGGGATTTCACCTCCTTTTCAAATTTCAGGCGCTTTTTGGCCTTGCCCGTATCGGGATCAGAAGATGTTTCCATCCGCAGCTTACGGCGGGCAGGCAGACGTTTTTCCGCCTGTTCCAGTTTTTCCGCTGTCCGTTCTGCCTTCCGTCGGGCTTTCGTGAGCTTCTTATCCGCTGTTTCCGGTGGGAGTTCGTCAGCGGTAAATTCCAGCTTGGAAGGCCGTTTTGGTTCTCCTTCGGCTGCCTCCGGCGGTTTCTCCTGAGGTTCCTCGGCTTTTGCCGCCTCCTGAAAGCGCTGTTGGTATTTATTACCATGCTGCCGTGTCCGGTTCCAGTGTCCTGCCTGGCCGGATTTTTCTTCCCCTTTCTGTGCCCCGGCTCCTTCCTGAAATAGTTTCCCATACCGGGAATCCGTACCTTTCGGACCGTGTTCTGCAAAAGCTGTCTGTCCGGGATTTTCCTGGCCGGAATCCGCCTGCCTGGGTTCTTCCTGCCTGAAATTCTGGTAAGCGGCATTGCGCCTCCCTGGGCTCTCCTGGCTGAAATCTGCTTGTCTGGGTTCTTCCTGCTTGAAATTCTGGTAAGCGGCATTGCGCCTCCCTGGGCTCCCCTGGCTGAAATCCTCCTGCCTGGAATCCCTGTAAGCAGCATTGCCCTGTCCTTGGCTGCCCCGCCTGGTTTCTGGCACCTATGGTTCTGATCCAGT
>OFFK01001524.1_pt1 | contig 16114 bp, 12 predicted proteins | sample 1521361 | NCBI WGS metagenome assembly OFFK01 (sample SAMEA3504096, study PRJEB24116) | mouse gut metagenome | biome: mouse gut; feature: mouse-associated habitat; material: faeces | place: Denmark | collected 2011
TAAAATGAAGCTGCCGCTTCACGAATTTTCATTCGTTAAAGCGACAGCCCCTTTTTTAAGAATAAGATTCGCAAATGAAATAAATTAACATTTTTTTATGTTTTTTGTTGCTATTATTTTATCTTTTTTCAGATTTTCTAAAAGAAAGGAATCGCAGTATTTCCTTTTGACGTATCTTTCATAAGCGTCTGATACATTGCAAAAAGAAGATTTTGATTTATACCATTTGGATTTTTATCATGTTTGTTGTGCCGGAAACGCCGATTGGCACGCCGGAAGTGATGACTGTTATATCGCCTTTGCTCAGATAGCCTTTTTCTTCAGCGGCTTCTAACGCATGGTCAAATAATTCAAATACATCTTTTTTATTTTCTAAAATCACTGGGATTGCTCCCCAGACCATGCTTAGCTGTCGCGCGACTTTTTCGTCTGTCGTGCCGCACACTACGTTGCATGCCGGACAGTATTTCGAGATATTCCTTGCAGAATATCCGCTTTTTGTAACGGTTACGATTGCTTTTGCGTTTAAGTCTAATGCAGATGTGCAGGTTGCATGGCAAATTGCATCCGTGATATCCGGATTTGCTTTACGGTCTCTTGCAAAAAAGCGTTTACGGTAGTCAATATCCTGTTCCGTCCGGTCAGCGATCCGAACCATTGTTTCTAAAGATTCTACAGGGTATGCGCCTGCCGCTGTTTCGCCTGAAAGCATAATTGCGCCCGTTCCATCGTAAATGGCATTTGCCACGTCTGTCGTTTCCGCTCTTGTCGGCCTTGGATTTTTCATCATGGAATCGAGCATTTGCGTAGCGGTAATAATCTGTTTTCCGGCTTCCATGCCTTTTTTGATAATCATTTTTTGAATGACGGGAACTTCTTCATAAGGTATTTCCACGCCCATATCCCCTCTGGCGATCATGACGCCTTCGGAAGCTTCTAATATTTCTTCGATGTTTTCTACGCCTTCATTATTTTCGATTTTCGAGATAATATGCACATCGTATCCGCCATGGTCATTTAAGAATTTCCGCATTTTATTGATGTCATCTGCGCGGCGCACAAAAGAAGCGGCGACAAAATCCACATCATTTTTGATGCCAAATAAAATATCTTCTTTGTCTTTTTCGCTTAAAAACGGCATGGACAATTTAACGTTCGGCACGTTCACGCCTTTACGGTCGGATACTTTTCCGCCGTTTTTGACCTGACATACGATCTCAGTGTCATTTAATTCGATCACTTCCATTTCTACAAGACCGTCGTCTATTAAAATGGTCGATCCGACTGACACGTCTTGGTATAAATCCGGATATGAGATGGAAATGCCGTCTTTATCGCCTTCCCGTTCCGTTGCATAGAGGACAAATTTCTGGCCTTCTTCTAAAATCACTTCTTTGTCTTTGAAAAGCCCTAAGCGGATTTCCGGCCCTTTCGTGTCAAGCATAATGGCTGTCGGCATATGGTGTTTTTCCCGTAATGCCTTGACCGTCTCTATTCTCCTTGAATGTTCCTCATAACTGCCATGGGAAAAATTGAGCCGCGCCACGTTCATTCCGGTAATGATTAATTTTTCCAATACGCCTTCCCGGTCGGTTGCAGGGCCTAATGTGCATATGATTTTTGTTTTTCGCATGTTTTAGTCTCCTATTTCTATATTTTTACAAATTGAAATCGGTATTATTCTATCCTATTCTTTGTTTTTTTTCAAGGATTTCATGGATTTCTTGCAGGCTTTTAGCGATGCGGCAGAAATAAGTTTACTGTTTCGTTTTTACTTTTGACTGGTTTAGATAAAGAAAAGAAGCAGGCAAAACCTACTCCTTTTCATTTTTAGCTTAAATTATTAGTTATTGATCAACTTATCTTCTTCATTGTTCCAGCTATAGAGTTTACGGATTTCTTTACCGATTGCTTCTGAGGAATGTTCGGAAGCTAGTTTACGCATTGCCCTAAAATGAACCTGTTTTCCGGCCGGTGACATATCCAGTAAAAATTCTTTTGCAAAAGAGCCGTCTTGTATGTCGGATAAAATCTGTTTCATTGCTTTTTTTGTGTCTTCCGTAATGATTTTTGGCCCGGTAATATAATCGCCGTATTCCGCTGTGTTGGAAATGGAATATCTCATTCCCTCGAAGCCTGACTGGTAAATCAGGTCTACAATCAGCTTCATCTCGTGAATACATTCAAAGTAAGCGTTTCTCGCATCGTAGCCTGCTTCCGTTAAGGTCTCAAATCCAGCCTGCATCAGCGCGCATACACCGCCGCACAGAACCGCCTGCTCGCCGAACAAATCCGTCTCTGTCTCTGTCCTGAAGGTGGTCTCCAAAACCCCTGCTCTTGCGCCTCCGATGGCAAGGGCGTAAGCAAGAGCCTTGTCAAGCGCTTTGCCTGTTGCGTCCTGGTGAACGGCTACCAGACAGGGAACGCCTTTTCCGGCCTGATACTCGCTTCTTACGGTGTGGCCCGGTCCTTTGGGCGCAATCATGGTAACGTCAACGTTCTTCGGCGGTACAATCTGTCCGAAATGAATATTGAAGCCGTGGGCAAACATCAGCATATTTCCCTCTTCCAGATTGGGTTCAATATCTTTCTTATACATGGACGCCTGAAGTTCATCATTAATCAGAATCATAATAACGTCCGCTTTTTTGGCCGCTTCCGCCGCCGTATATACCTCAAATCCCTGCGCCTCGGCCTTCGCCCAGGACTTTGAGCCCTCGTAAAGCCCGATAATCACGTGGCAGCCTGATTCCTTTGCGTTTAAAGCGTGCGCATGTCCCTGGCTTCCGTAACCGATAACTGCGATTGTTTTTCCTTCCAGCATGGAAAGGTTGCAATCCTCCTGATAATAAATATTTGCCATCTCTGACTCCTCCTCTTTTTCCTGTTTCTAAACCATTCTTCCTATATTAAACGGATTTCCCAATCCGGAAATCTGTCAATATTGCAAAGCGTAACCTACAGATAAGTTACGTTTTCCGAACCTCTTAAAAGTCCCGCGATTCCGGTTCTTGCAACTTCCAGTATCTCATAGCCCTCTAACAGATTGATGAAAGCGTCCAGCTTGGCCTGATTGCCCGTAAGTTCTATGATTAAGCTGTCAAAGGCCACATCAATAATTTTCGCGCGGTAAATATCCGCCACAGCAATGATTCCCTGTCTCTGCTCGCTGTTTGCGCGGACCTTGATAAGGGCCAGCTCCCGGTAAACGCTGCTCTCCGGCTTAAGTTCCTTGATATCCCTTACATCCACCAGCTTGGCTACCTGTTTTTCTATCTGGTCAAGAATTTCATCCTCGCCCGACGCCGTAATGGTGATTCTTGTGTAGCGGGGGTCGCCGATGACGCCTGCCGTAATGCTTTCGATATTGTAGCCTCTCCTTGAGAAAAGCCCTGAAATCCGGCTAAGCGTTCCGGCATTGTTATCTACCAGCAGTTGAAATACTTTTTTTTGCAATTGCCCATCCTCCTAACATTCGAAAATTATTTTAACAATATTGTCCCCAAAAGTCAACTTACATAATTAACTATAAAGTTGATTTATTTTATTCTGTCTCCCTGCATTTTTGCAAAGCCAATGTTCCGGTGCGGGCAACCTCCACAATGCTGACGCTCTTAAACATACCGATAAACAACTGAATGCGTTCCGGTATGTCGCACATCTGGATAAGCATCATGGATTTGGACATATCAACGATTTTTGCCTCCATGATTTCACAGATTTCCATGATTTCCCGGCGGTTCGACTTGTTGTATTTCACCTTCATAAGAAGAAGCTCCCGGCTGATGCTGCTGGTCTCGTCAAAGGTTTTTACCTTAATGACGTCCAGCTTTTTGTTAAGCTGCTTTTCGATTTGCTCAATGGTCCGCTTGTCTCCGCTGCTCACAATTGTCATGCAGGACACTGCCGAATCGTCTGTCTCTCCCACCGCGAGGGAGTCGATATTAAAACACCGTCTGGAAAAGAGGCCCGCCACCTTACACAGTACGCCGGAACGGTTTTCCACCAATACGGAATATATTTTTTTCATAAACTGTCCTCCTTACGCCTACCTTACCAAATCCATGGGGTTAATGATACATTCAAGCAGCACCGATTCATCCTTTTTCAGAAACTCATCCAAAATCTCATCCGCCTTTTCCATATTCTCAAGGCGTAAGAATTTCATATCATAGGCTGAAGAAAGCTTCTCCAAATCCGGGCTTCCGGACAAATCCACCACGGAATAATTATCCTTGTAGGTAAAATGCTGGAATTCTCTCACCATCCCCAGATAATTGTTCTTAAGGACTATGATTTTCACAGGAATATTGTGCTGGCGCATAGTGGCAAGCTCCATCATGGACATCTGGAAGGAGCCGTCCCCGCAGACCGCAATTACCTGCCTGTTTTTGTCCGCCAGCTTGGCGCCCATGGCGGCCGGGATTGAATAGCCCATGGTTCCCATTCCGCCGGAGGTTAAAAATTTGCCCTTTTTCACCACATGATAGCCGCAGGACCAGATTTGGTTCTGCCCCACGTCGGCAACATAGACGCCGTTCTCCTCCATCTTATCGGAAAGCATGGTGATAAAGCCTGCCGGGTCCACATAGGCCGGGTCGGGACTGCGCCTGGGCGCCATGGTCTGCCTGTATTTTGTCAAAACCGATACCCATCCGCCGCACTCGCAGGTAAAATCCTGCGCCAGAAGGTCCTCAAAAATATGCTTTGCGTCGCCTACAAGGGGAATGGTAGGGCCGACGTTTTTCCCGATTTCAGCCGGGTCCACGTCCATATGTATCAGCACTTTATTGTTCATCACCAAATCCGGCTGGTTCACGGCCCGGTCAGCCACTCTCGCGCCCACCATCAAAAGAAGGTCGGATTCGTTCATGGCGCGGTTGGCGTAGGCCTTTCCGTTGTTGCCCACCATACCGAAATACAGGGGATGCCTTGTGGGCATGACGCCGATTCCCATCATGGTGGAGACTACGGGAATCTGCTTTTTTTCTGCAAATGCCAAAAGCTCCGCTTCCGCGCCGGATAAAAGCACGCCTCCTCCCGCGCAAATCAGCGGACGGTGCGCCTTTTCAAGCTCCGCCACCACCTTTTTAATCTGTACTATATTGCCTCTGACCGTAGGCTTGTAGGTTCGCATGGACACCGTTTCCGGATAAACAAACTTCTTTATCTCCGCATTTTGAATGTCGCAGGGCACGTCAATCAAAACCGGTCCTCTTCTTCCCGTATTGGCAATGTGAAACGCCTCTTTGAAAATCCGGGGAATGTCGTTTACATTCTTTACCAGATAGCTGTATTTCACAAAGGATTCCGCCGCTCCCGTGATATCCGCCTCCTGGAACACGTCGCTGCCGATTAATTCCGAATTTACCTGCCCGGTAATACAGATAAGGGGAATGCTGTCCGCAAAAGCCGTGGCGATTCCTGTAAGCACATTGGTTGCCCCCGGTCCCGAAGTAACGGCGCATACCCCTACTTTCCCGGATACTCTGAAAAAGCCGCTTGCCGCATGGGCCGCGTTCTGCTCTGTTCTTATCAAAACTGTCTCAACAGGTGAAGAAAGAATACTGTTATAAAACGGGCAGATGGCTACACCCGGGTAACCAAACACATATTTTACGCCTTCTTCTTCCAAACACCTTATAATTGCATCTGCTCCTGTCATTTTTTCATCCTTTCTATGATAATGTTGCAGGATTTCCTGCAAATCTTATATCTCTCCGGCATTTAACAGCCGCCAGGTGCTCATTGCATTCCGACAAGCTCCTTTGCCACTTTCACGGCGTCCGCCGCATCCCGTGAATACCCGTCAGCCCCGATTTCTCTGGCGTATTCAGGGGTTATCACCGCGCCGCCAATCATAACCTTTACGTCGAGCCGTTCCTGCCTTACATAATCCACCACCCGCTTCATCTCCAGCATGGTGGTCGTCATAAGGGCGGACAGCGCGATTATTTTCGCGTGGTGCTTTAATGCCGCTTCGGCTATCGTCTCTTTGGAGACATCCTTTCCCAAATCAACTACCTGAAAACCGTGGTTTTTCAGCATAAGCGCCACCAGATTTTTTCCGATGTCGTGGATATCGCCCTCCACTGTGGCGATAACGATTGCGGGCATTTCCTCCCCGCCGTTTTCCGTGGCAAGAAGAGGCTCCAGATATTCAATGGACAGCTTCATGGCCTCCGCGCTGGCGATGAGCTGCGGCAGGAAGTATTTTCCTTTGTCAAACAAATCCCCCACCTCTCCGATAGCGGGAAGAAGCAGTTCGTTCAAAATAAAAGCCGCTTCCTGACCGCTTTCCACCGCGGCTTTCGTATGCTCTTTTATCTGCTTTCTGTTGCCTTTCATTACATCCTGATAAACCTGATGATTTGCCAGAGGATTTTCCGTCCCGGCAGCCAGAGCTTCCTTTTTGGGCGATGCGTCTTCTACCGGCGCCGTCCCTCCGGCTGCCGAAGGGTCTTTCCGGGCTTTAGATGCCGGAATCATTGGCTGATAGTCTTTCATTCTCTCAATATAGCGGATATCCCCGCCCTCTTTATTCATCAGAAGGTCCGAGGCAAAAGCCGTGTTCACCAAAAGCTCCTGGGAGGGATTGGCTATGGCCATGGTAAGCCCGGCCTGAATAGCCATGGTAAGGAATGCGGTGTTTACAAAGCTGCGTTCCGGCAGCCCGAAAGAGATATTGGACAGACCGCAGACGGTTGCAAGCCCGTTTCTTTTGCAGTAGCGAATCACTTCAAGCACTTCGCCGGCCGCACCCGGATTCACGCCCGCCGTGGTCACCAGGCCGTCCACCACAATATCTTCTTTTGTCATCCCCATCTCAAAAGCCATATCACTGATTTTATCAATAATTTCAATTTTTTCTTCCAGGATTTCCGGCAACCCCTTGTCGGAAAGGGGGAGCAGGATAAACATGGCTCCGTACTTTTTCGCCAGAGGAAGAAGTTTTTCCAGTTTTTCCGTTTCCCCTGATATGGAATTGATAAGAGCCCTGCCTGGATATCTGCGGAGCGCGGCCTCCATCACGTCCACGTGGCTGGAATCGATGGAAAGAGGCAGGTTGGAAGCCAGGGTAATCTCGTCTAAGGCTTTCAGCATCATTTCCTTTTCGTCAATTCCGCTCATTCCCATATTTACGTCTAAAAGCGCCGCCCCGTTTTCCTCCTGCTCGCCGGCAAAGGATAACACCATATCCAGCTTTCCTTCCCGCAGCTCGCCCTGCAGCTTCTTTTTGCCTGTGGGATTGATACGCTCCCCTACTATCATAAAAGGGGAATCCAGTCCGAAAGCAACCGTCCTTCTCTCACCGGTGAGATAGCGCGCTTTTGGTTTTGCTTTTTGTAAAGGTAAGCCTCCTGTTTCTGAAACATACCGGCTCGTCCTTTCCACCGTCTTTTCTATGTATTTCGGCGTGGTTCCGCAGCAGCCGCCTAAAATGCTAGCTCCCGCCTCCACCAGTTTCGTCATTTCCACGGCGAAAACGTCGGCGCTCATATCGTAAACTGTTTCGCCCTCGCTGTTAAGTCCTGGCATCCCGGCGTTGGGCTTGGCAATCACCGGAATGGATACCGCTTTAGCCATGGCCTCAATAAGGCCGGCCATTTTATCCGGGCCGGTGGAACAGTTGGCTCCCACGGCGCATACTCCCAGCTTTTCAAGAGTCACAGCCGCCGTTACCCCGTCCGTCCCGTAAAGAGTCCGCCCGTCCGCCTCAAAGGTAAGGCTCGCCATCACGGGCAGTCCGCAGACCTCTTTCGCCGCTATAACCGCCGCTCTGGTTTCCTGCAGGCTCATCATGGTTTCCACCACCAGCAGGTCCGCTCCGGCATCGCAAAGCAGCCGAATCTGTTCTTTGTAAACGTCTATAAGCTCCTCAAAATCCAGATTTCCCATGGGGGAAAGCTGACGGCCTGTCATGGTGATATCACCAGCCACAAGAGCCTTTCCTCCAGCCGCTTCTTTTGAAAGAGCCACCAGCGCGTGATTGATTTCTTCTATTCTGTCGCTGAGGCCGTACTCCGCCAGCTTGATGCGGTTGGCCGTAAAGGTGGGGGCATACAGAATATTGGTCCCCGCCTCCACATAACTTCGCTGCAACTCCGTCAAGATCTGGGGATGCTCCAGAATCCACTGCTCCGGGCAGACCCCGGAGGGCATTCCCTTTTTGATCAGATTGGAGCCCGTGGCTCCGTCCAGCAGGACATACCGGTCCCTGAGAAATTCTTTAAACTGCTGTTTTGTCATGCTTTCCTCTTCCCTGCGTATCGCAGACACACCTGCGATCTTGCTTTACTTGGTCTATAGTATACCGCCGGCTTTATCCGGGGATTGCGTTTCCGTTTTCATATGTCCCATATAATAGAATCCCTGGCACTGGTCCAGGGAAACCCTGACCATCCGGCCCACCAGTTCCGGCTCCCCGGGAAAATGTACCAGGGTGTTGTTGGACATACGGCCTGTGAGCAGGCCCCCATCATGGATATTTACCTCCTCCACCAGCACCTCTGCTTCCCGGCCCTGATAACCGGCCACCCGCTCTCTGGCAGTGTCCTGTACCAGCTTCAGCACCCGGTCAAAGCCCTCCCTGACCCGGTCTTCCGGCACCTGGTCGGCCATGGCCGCCGCCGGAGTCCCCGTGCGCCTGGAATAGACAAAGGTAAAGGCATTGTCATATTTTACCCGGCGGATCACATCCAGGGTATCCTCCACGTCCTCCGGAGTCTCCCCCGGAAATCCCACGATAATGTCCGTGGTGATGGCGATGTCCGGAATCTCCCGGCGGATTTTCTCTGCCAGCGCCAGGTACTGCTCCTTGGTATACCGACGGTTCATCCGTTCCAGAATCCGGGTGGAACCGGATTGCAGAGGCAGATGCAGATGGCGGCAGATCTTTTCGGACTCCTTCATCACCCGGATCAGTTCATCGGACAAATCTTTGGGATGGGAGGTCATAAAACGAATTCTCCTGAGTCCCTCTATCTTCTCCACTTCCCGTAAAAGCTGCGCGAAAGTTATTGGTTCCGCCAGATTCCTGCCGTAGGAATTCACATTCTGCCCCAGCAGCATTACCTCCACCACACCTTCGGACACAAGCCGCCGAATTTCCTCCAGGATATCCCCGGGCTCACGGCTGCGCTCCCGGCCCCGCACATAGGGCACGATGCAATAGCTGCAGAAGTTGTTGCAGCCAAACATAATGTTGACACCGGACTTGAAAGGGTATTTGCGTTCCACAGGCAAGTCCTCCACAATCTGATCCGTATCCTCCCAGATGTCAACCACCATGCCCTGCCCCTGAAAACATCTCCATAGAAGTTCCGCCAATTTGAATATATTATGAGTGCCGAACACCAGATCCACAAAGCGGTAACTGGAACATAATTTTTCTATCACGGAGGGTTCCTGCATCATGCAGCCGCACAGGGCGATCTTCATGACAGGATTGCGCTTCTTATGGTTCTTCAGTTCTCCCAGACGGCCATAGACCCGCTGGTTGGCATTGTCCCGGACCGTACAGGTATTGAAGATCACAAAGTCGGCCCTCTCGTCCTCCGTCACCTCATAGCCCACCCGGCGCAGAATCCCTGTCAGCTTCTCAGAGTCCCGGGCATTCATCTGGCAGCCGAAGGTGGTGACGCAGCAGGTAGGGACACGCCCGTTTATCTGTTCAAACTCCCGCACCCATTCCCGGCATTTTGCCATGTAATAATATTGCCTGTCTGGTTCCTCTATAGGTGGTTCCGCATTTAGATCTATTTTATCCAAATCAATTTCCTGCTCCATTTTGCTTGACTTTTCTCCCTTTCTGTCCTATAGATACAATTCCCTGTCCACTGCCTGTCTTAAACAAACTTCACATGAAACACATTATAACCCAAAACTTCTCCAACGTCATCAAAAATCGGAACCCTGTACTCATCAGGCAGGAAATGTAAAAGCAAGTATATTGACCAGACGGGTCATTTTTATCGACCCGATCAGTCAATCTCCTTCAGATATTACAGGAACTTCCCAACAAGTCCTGTAAGCAGCTTCACAATCTTTTCCATGGACTGTACACAGGCATATTCGAACTTGCCGTGACAATTCTCTCCGCCGGTGCAGAGATTGGGACAGGGCAGCCCCATAAAGGAAAGTCTGGCGCCGTCCGTGCCGCCCCGGATGGGAGTGATAACAGGCTGGATCCCCTGTTCCTCCATGGCTTCCACCGCCTTCTCAACCAACTCCATATGCTCTTCCATAATCTCCCGCATATTGTAGTAGGAATCCTTCAATTCCACCGTGACAGTGCCCTCGCCGTATTTCTCATTCAGGAAAGCGGCGGCGTTGAGGAAATATTTCTTTTTGCGTTCAAACAATTCTCTGTCGTGATCCCGGATGATATAATCCGCCTGGGCCGACTCCACATTACCCTGTATGCTGTCCAGATGGTAAAAACCCTCATACCCCTCCGTATACATGGGATTCTGGGCCACAGGCAGCAGACTCTGGAACTCCTGGGCGATCAGGACGGCATTCTTCATCTTTCCCTTGGCCGATCCCGGATGCACGCTGCAGCCCTGTATATGAAGTTTTGCCCCCGCGGCGTTAAAATTCTCATATTCCAGTTCCCCCAGAGCCCCGCCGTCCACCGTATAAGCGGCCTGGGCTCCGAACAATGCCACATCAAAAAAGTCCGGTCCCTCTCCGATCTCCTCATCGGGGGTAAAACCGATGCGCAGTTTGCCGTGGGGCACATGGGGATGGGTCAGAAAATATTCCGCCATGGTCATAATCTCCGCCACTCCCGCCTTATCGTCCGCCCCCAGCAGGGTGGTGCCGTCCGTGACGATAAGATCCTGTCCCTGATATTTTCGGATCTCCGGGAAATCAGCCGTCCGCAATACCACTCCCAGTTCCTGATTCAGCACGATATCCTGTCCGTCATAATTTCTGAGCACCCTGGGATTAACCCCCGCGCCGCTCATGGCCGGAGAAGTGTCCATATGGGCAATAAAACCCACCACCGGCCTGTCCTCACAGCCCTCGGTGGCGGGAATGGATGCATACACATAACAGTGCTCCCTGTCATAACTGATCTCCGCAGCTCCCATGTTTTCCAGTTCCTCCGCCAGCAGCCTGGCCAAATCATGCTGCCTGGAGGTACTGGGATGGGCGCCGCTCTCCTCGTCCGAACAGGTATCAATGCGCACATAGCGCAAAAAACGTTCTACTACATTTTCCATGATAAATTCCTCCTTCTGTCCTGTTTACAAATCGGATCTTCCTGCCGGGTCATGCCGGGACCTGGAAAAGTCGAACCATGATGCCCCGGAATATTTTATAAGGCGCTGCCTGATGAGACAGCGCCCCGCTACTAACTTTATCTCTTGTCTTCCCCTGTCACCAGGTTCACCTGTACGGGGGTTTTGTCCCCTGCCACCTTGCCTCCCAAAAATCCGGACAGCACGGCGGCCAAATCCACTCCGGTGGAATCCTTCAGGCCGTCCGTCACCTGATTCACAGTATTGATAATATCCCTGGTGAGTTTGGCATTGTTGCCGTCGCCGTACATGGTAATCCGCTCCACCTTCTCCAGGGGCGCGGCGGCGTTCTTCACCACCTCGGGCAGGGCCTTGAAGTACATTTCCAGTACGGCAGCCTCACCCATCTTGGCCATGGCCTCCGCTTTCTTCTCGATACCTTCCGCTTCGGCCACGGATTTTGCCCGGATCGCCTCGGCTTCTGCCAGACCCTTGGTGCGGATACCTTCGGCCTCCTGCTCCATCTTATATTTCTGGGCCTCGGCCTGGGCCTTCATGGCCTCGGCATCTTTTTCCGTCTCGAACTTCCGAGCCTCTGCCTCCCTCTGGCGCTCATAGAGTTGGGCGTCTGCATGCTGCTGCTTGGCAAAGCGCTCCGCCTCGGCTTTCTTCTTGACCTGCGCCTCCAGGGTCTGCTCCGTAATCTCAACCTCTTTCTGCTTCAGAAGGATTTCCTTCTCCTGCTTGGCAAGATTGGCGTTGGCGGTGGTGATCTCCACCGTCTTGCGCTGCTCCTCCTCCTGAATCTTGTAGGCCGCGTCCGCCTCGGCTTTCTTGACATCGGATTCCTTCTTAAGTTCCGCCTTCTTGATGGCCAGTTCATTCTGCTTGATGGCGATCTCGGACTCCGCGTTCACCTCCGCCTCATTGGCCTCCCTCTTGGCGTTGGCCTGGGCCTTGGCGATCTCCTTCTCGCTCTCCGCCCTGGAGATAGCGGCATTTTTCTGGATCTTCACGATATTGTCCACACCCAGGTTTTCAATGACGCTGTTGTTGTCCACAAAATTCTGCACGTTAAAACTGATAATGTCCAGCCCCATGGCCGCCAGGTCAGGCTCCGCGTTCTCCTTTACCAGCACCGCAAACTTCTGCCGGTCGCTGACCATCTCCTCCAGGGCCATCTTACCCACGATCTCACGGACATTGCCCTCCAATACCTCCCGGGCCACGCCGCCTATGTAGTCGGGCTTCTTATTCAGGAAATTCTGGGCGGCCAGTTTGAGTCTGTCCTCATTATCGCTGATCTTCACATTGACGGTGGCGTCCACCCTGATATTGATGTAGTCCGCTGTGGGAACTGCCGTGGAAGTCTTGACGTCAATGGGAATCAGCTGCAGATTCAGTTCGTCTTTCCTCTCCAGAAACGGGATTTTCACACCGGCCTTACCGATCAGGACCTTGGGCTTCTTCCTCATGCCGGAAATAATCAGCGCGGTATCCGGCGATGCTTTTACATAACCGGTCAAAAAAATGATAACGACAATTAGCGCAACTACTACGATGGGAATTACAATACTTAGACTTGTCATACTGTTTCTCCTTTCATCTCCCCCGCCCAGGGCCCTCTGCCACGGGCATCCAACTGCTTTCTTCTCATATTCCCGGCCGTCCGGCGCAGGAAACCAGCCATGCACACGGCGGTTTTTCTGCTTTTGCGCAGTTCCGCAGCATGCGGATCGGACACTGCCGGAACGGAAATATGCTGCCTACACTCCTATCATAGCACATCAAAAGCCCTTTATACCAGAGAAATTTTAGCACGATAAAATATCTTTTACTCCCGGACCTGACCGCTGCCTGTGATCCGATACTTATAGCCGGTCAATTCTCTAAGGCCCATGGGCCCTCTGGCATGCAGCTTCTGGGTACTGATCCCGATCTCCGCACCAAAGCCAAACTCAAAACCATCCGTGAACCGGGTGGAAGCGTTCACATAGACACAGGCTGCGTCCACCCGGTTCAGGAACTGCTGCGCCGCTTCGGCATCGCCGGTAATGATACTCTCAGAATGGCGGGTACCATAGTGATTGATATGACAGATCGCTTCCTCCAGGGAATCCACTGTCTTTACAGAAATCACATAGTCCAGATACTCTCTCCCATAATCCTCCTCCGTGGCGGGAACCGCGCCGGGAAGCATGCCGCACACCCGCTCGTCCCCCCGAATCTCCACATGTTTTTCGGCCAGAGCCCGGGCCAGCCCGGGCAGCAATGCTTCCCGTACCGCCTCATGGACCACCAGGGATTCACAGGCATTGCAGACTCCGATCCTCTGGGTCTTGGCATTTACGATAATGGATATGGCCATCTCCAGGTCGGCCTCCCTGTCCACATAGATATGGCAGTTGCCCGTGCCGGTCTCAATCACCGGGATGGTACTGTTTTCCACCACCGTGCGGATCAGCCCCGCCCCCCCTCTGGGGATCAGCACGTCCACATACTCTTTCATCCGCATAAAGGCCATGGTGACCGCCCGGTTGGGATCCCCGATCAGCTGCACGGCGTCACCGCTGATGCCGCAGTCCTTCAGGGCCTGCTGCAGCACGTAAGCGATGGCCATGTTGGAGGCCAGCGCATCGCTCCCCCCTTTCAGAATCACTGCGTTGCCTGCCTTAAAGCACAGGGCAAAGGCATCCGCAGTCACATTGGGCCTGGATTCGTAGATGATGCCGATAACCCCCAGCGGCACCCGGTGCTTTTCTACATGCAGACCATTGGGACGGTCAAAGCGTTCCATGCATTCCCCCACCGGATCCGGCAGTTCCGCCACCTGCCGAAGCCCCTGGGCCATGGCCCGGATTCTTCCCTGGTCCAGCATCAGGCGGTCCAAAAGTCCCTGGTGCATTTCGTTCTCCCGGGCCCGCTCCAGGGCCCGGGCATTGGCCGCCAATATTCCCCTGGCATTCTCCTCCAGGGCGTCTGCCGCATGGCAGAGCGCTTTGTTCTTCTCCTCCGTGGTCAGGCACTGCAGCTGATATTTGGCCGCCACGGCCCGCTTTCCCATTTCTTTTAATTCCATAATGACACCCCCTGTATCTATAGCCGTTACGCCCGGTTTAACGGGCGACCCAACGTCTTTCTCTTTTTGTCCGCTTTCCGTCCGGCACAGTAATTCAAACCAAAATCACCTGATAGGGATTGCAGTCCGTCTCCTCCACAGGCAATTCCTCCACCAGCTGGCAGCGGTGCCCGATGCCGATGGAGCATGTAGAGAATCCGGGATGAGCCGCCAGATATCGGTCATAATAGCCGCCGCCATACCCAAGCCGGTGGCCATACGGATCAAAAGCCACCCCCGGCATCAGAAGCAGCACCTTCTCCCGGGGTTCCTGCCCGTTCCCCAAAGCCGGGTCTCCTGCTCTGCCTCCATCCCTGTATATCCCGGCGTCCTGCCTGGGCGGTTCCGGGATTCCGTGAAATCCCGGACGCAATTCTTCCAGGGAGCCGATCTGAAAAAATTCCATCCCATGGTCTTCCAGCACCCGGGGCACATACACCCTTTTTCCCAGCCGCAGCGCCTCCCGGAGCAATTCATGGGTATCCAGTTCGCTGCCATAGCTGACATAGCACAGCAGGCTTTCCGCCCGGTAAAACCACTGATGCCCCAGCAGCCGCTCCGTAATCAGACAGGAAGCCCTGCGCAGCGCTTCTTTGGACAGAGCGTCCCTGACGGCCAGCACTTCCCGGCGGATCCGCCTTTTCAGCGCCTTCCTTTCCTGAGAGAAACCTGTTTCCGTCATAGAGCCCCCTGTCATGATTCTTCAGGGCCGGCGGAAAGACCGCCCTTGGAAGGACGGTTTTTCCCTCCGTATTTCTCCCCCAGATTTTCCAGAGTACCATCCTCCTTTTGGATTGTAATACTGTCCAGCTGCCCCCGGAGATTGGCCCGCACATTGGCCACATATTCCTGCCGCAGGGTCGCCTGTTCGGCTTTCTCTTCCTCCGTCAGTCCCTCCTTCCGGGATTTATGATACAGCGCGTTGATTCTGGCAATCCTCTGTTCCAAGGTCTTTTCGTCCATAAGATCTTCCTCCCTCTCACTGCCTGTGCAGCCGATTGACAAAGCCGGGAAGGTCAAAGCTCTCCTCCCGGTGGGACACAAAGAGTGTGCCCTCCTCCCGTCCGTCCAGAATTCGGTGCAGTATGCCGATATCCTTGCTGTTGGCAATCACCATATCTACGCCGGAGCCTGTGGCGATCCGGGCAGCCTGCAGCTTGGTGTTCATGCCCCCGGTACCCACATTGCTGCCGGTGCTACCTTTTCCCATGGCCAGCAATTCCTCCGTCAGTTCATCCACCTGGGGAATAAACGCCGCATCCGGGTTCTGCCGGGGATCGTCCGTATAGAGACCGTCTATGTCGGAGAGCAGCACCAGCAAATCCGCGTCCACCAGCGCCGCCACAATGGCGGAAAGTGTGTCATTATCCCCGATCTCAATCTCGTAGGTGGCCACCGTGTCATTCTCGTTGACAATGGGGATCACCCCCATCTCCAAAAGCTGGGAAAAGGTGTTATGGGCGTTAAAGCGGTTCAGGTCGTCCACGATGGTGTTTTTGGTCATGAGAATCTGTGCCGCCACCTGATTGTATTCCGCAAAAAGTTTCTGGTAGATCATCATCAGCCGGGCCTGTCCCACGGCGGCGCAGGCCTGCTTTACCGCCATGGCTCTCTCCCCATTCCCATTCAGACTGCTGCAGTTCAGCACCTTCCGTCCTGCCGCAATAGCGCCTGAAGTCACCAGCACCACTTCCTTTCCCTGATTCCGAATATCGCTCAGCTCACGCACCAGCTTTTCCATGCGGAT
>OFFK01001525.1_pt1 | contig 16105 bp, 11 predicted proteins | sample 1521361 | NCBI WGS metagenome assembly OFFK01 (sample SAMEA3504096, study PRJEB24116) | mouse gut metagenome | biome: mouse gut; feature: mouse-associated habitat; material: faeces | place: Denmark | collected 2011
GTGGAGGAAGTGAAGACCCTCATTTGGAGATACTTCATCAGTTATTGGAACAATATGATGCGGTATAAAAAAAGTTGACACCCCATTCTCAAGAATTTGAGATATAATCAAGAGAATAAGGAGTGAATAAAAATGGCAGAAAACAGACAGTACGACCACGAATACAAAGTACAGGCCCTGAAGCTTGCAAAAGAAATTGGACAGGCTAAGGCCGTTAAAGAACTGGGCGTTCCCAAGAATACCATGTATGGCTGGGCGAGGGCCAGCCGCCTTGGTAATCTTAACCTTGGGGCTGGCTCACAGACACCTCAAAGCGCTATGACACTTAACGGGGAACTGATCCGGCTCCGCCAACAGGTGAAGGAACAGGAAAAAGAAATTAGGCGTTTGAAGAAAGAAAACGACTTTTGGGAGGAAGCCAGCGCTTTTTTCGCCGCGGTCCGTCTGAAGTCAGCAAAAACGAAAGAATGAAGTTGATTGCAATAAAAACGAAAGACGGCGAATCAAAAGGTGATATTGCTTTTTTATGCCGGACACTCCATGTCAGCAGGCAGGGGTTTTACCAGTATCTGGCAACTAAAGAACGTCCATAGAAATATCAGCCCTTGGGGGATGCCATGAAAGAAATCCTGGAGGAAGATGAATGCAATAATACATATGGTCGGATCCGGATGTATCAGGCATTAATTTTAAAGTAGCCGGAACATGTGGAAATCCCCAGTGAACGCACCGTTTACCGTGTCATGGAGGAAATCGGGATCAGCCATCCTCCCAGGCGCAAACCGAACGGGATCACGAAAGCAGACAGAGAAGCCAGAAAGTCGGATGATCTCTTAAAACGTGATTTCCAGGCAGAGGAACCACTGACAAAATGCGTCACAGACATTACGGAGATCAAAGGCAAAGATGGGAAACTATATGTTTCAGCAATTTTTGACTGCTTCGATTCCAGCGTGATTGGTCTGGCGATGGATACCAGCATGAAAGCGCCATTATGTGTGCGGACATTGGAAGAAAATGCAGCGAAAGCGTATCCGGGTATCCGTGGAGCGATAATCCACAGTGACAGGGGAAGCCAGTATACCAGCCAGTTTTACCGGGATGCAATCCGGAAGTATGACATACAGTAAAGCATGAACAGCGCAGGAGGCAGATGCCATGATAATGCCCGCTGTGAGAGTATGTGGGCCAGAATGAAATCAGAATTACTGTATGAGCGCTATGACATAGAAAAAATGACTATGGATGCGCTCAGGACTATCATCTGAAGGTATTTTATCAGCTACTGGAATAACCGGAGTATATACTCTGCTAATGGCGGGCTTCCTCCGATGGTCAAACGACAGCAATACTATGATTCCTTGAAAGAGGCAGCATAGGGTACAAAATCCTTGAGGAAAATGTGTCAACTAATCTTGACAAAATCAATGAATGCGAACAGCGACAAGAATACAAAAAAGGCGGCCCCACTGTGGAGTCGCCTCTTTATTTTACATATGCTTTTTGAAGACATCCCGCATCTTTACAGCGGCATCTATTGTCTGATTCATAAGTTCATTGTAATTGGAATGGTCATCGAAGTTCAACCCTTGTATTCTGTACTTGATACGCGAAGCCTTCTTTCTATCCAGTCTATCCCAAATTAACTTAAACCCAAGCTCTGTTTCAATTTCTTCCTTGTGATCCGCAAACGTATCAAACAGATCCTTATTGTCGCTTATATAGCATTCTACTACAATACAACTGTCCTTGTTTACGAGATCGATAGCAATATACGCATCGCTGGTTCCCATCGCCACATTATACCAATGATCTGTTGTTGCTTTCCTAAGATTAAACGGCTTACTGCGAGCAATGACAACCTGATTAAACTGTTCCCAAAATGCGAGGCGTTCTCCCTGGCTCTTATTCAAGTCACTGTCATCGGTCTTCACCTTGCTACGTTTAACAAAGTCATTAGGCTTCTCGACAACCTCAAATTTAGGAGCAACATCGGAATCGTCTATCTTATAAGCATGGATCTCTATGAGGAAAAAGTTCACATCATTGTTAGTATTATTGTTCAGCCATTCAATAGCCGCCCGATGCTCTTCCTTTGCCTCTTTCACAATCCATATCATGACTTTGGCATTTAATCCTGAAGCATAGGTAATAATCTTTCCAAGATGATCATGTTTAGTACCTTCCAACTGATTTTCGATTATAACGGTAATACCGGAAGTCTCATCCTTTGCCACAATATCGCAGCGATATGGTCCAACACATACTTCCTTATCAACATCAGTCAACGTAAGGCCGATGATGTCATTCAGATATTCGAGATTCTCTTCCTTTGCGAGCCAATTGGAAAAGTCATATTGCTCATGCTTCCAAAGCTCTCTAACATCTACTTCTGTCAGTTTCCCGATATTTGCCATAATAACGCCTCCTCTGTCAACTAAACACTTGTATGAACCGATTTAGTTTACTTCATCTTCAACAATATCTACGAACTTTGCAGCTCCTATACCGAAATATTTTTCAAAAAAAAGCTTTTAGTTTGTCGATGATAGTTTGTTTCTTTTCCGACCTATTGCTGTTTCCAAAACGGCTAAGTGACGGCATCATTTTATCGATATCCGTTCCTGTCGTTTTAACCTCGCCTTCCTTAAAAGCATTTTCGAGATATTTTCTGGTCTCATCCTCTTTAAGATTTTCTTCCTGAATAAGTTGAATCCATTCTTTTTTCCCTTTCGACTTATATATAGACTTTAAGCACTATGTCTTTGAATCTATTGGCTTTTGTATACTGTGGGTGATGCGACATATATTGCTGCACATCTTCACGAGTCACCACAAAAGTTCCAAAATAGACTGGCTTATATTCTATTTTCCTACATTGTTTATTGCCGCCTGCGCCGCCGCAAGCCTAGCAATCGGCACCCGGAATGGCGAACAGGACACATAATCAAGCCCAATCTTATGACAAAATTCCACCGAAGAAGGATCGCCGCCATGCTCTCCGCAGATTCCGACATGCAGCTTCTCATTCACCGGCTTACCAAGTTTAATCGCCAGCTCCATTAACTTGCCGACGCCTGTCTGATCCAGCTTGGCAAACGGGTCATTCTCCAGGATTTTAGCATCGTAGTAAGCCTCCAAGAACTTACCGGAGTCATCACGGGAGAAACCGAATGTCATCTGTGTTAAATCGTTTGTACCAAAGCAGAAGAAATCCGCTTCTTTTGCAATTTCATCTGCGGTCAGAGCTGCGCGCGGAATTTCAATCATCGTACCGACTTCATAATTCAGCGTAACGCCTGCCGCCGCAATTTCAGCATCTGCAGTTTCTACAACTACTTTTTTGATGTTCTTTAACTCTTTCAATTCGCATACGAGCGGAATCATGATTTCCGGTTTTACTGTCCATTCAGAATGCGCTTTCTGGACATTGATTGCGGCGCGGATTACTGCTTTTGTCTGCATTTTTGCAATTTCCGGATAGGTTACAGCAAGGCGGCATCCCCTGTGTCCCATCATCGGGTTGAACTCATGCAGGGAAGCAATCAGAGCCTTAATGTCGTCCGCTGCTTTGCCCTGGGCGTCCGCAAGCTTTTCAATGTCTTCTTCTTCTGTCGGAACAAACTCATGCAGAGGCGGATCCAGGAAACGGATCGTAACCGGATTGCCCTCTAATGCTTCGTAGAGCGCTTCAAAATCTCCCTGCTGGTAGGGGAGGATCTTTTCAAGGGCAGCTTCCCGTTCTTCTACGGTATCCGCGCAGATCATTTCACGGAATGCTGCAATCCTGTCCTCTTCAAAGAACATATGCTCCGTACGGCAAAGGCCGATGCCTTCCGCTCCAAGTTCGCGGGCTTTCCTTGCGTCTGCGGGAGTGTCTGCATTTGTGCGGACTTTCAGTCTGCGGTACTTGTCCGCCCATGCCATAATCCTTCCGAACTCTCCGGCTATCGTAGCGTCTACGGTCGGGATAATCCCGTCGTAAATATTTCCGGTCGTACCGTCGATGGAAATCGGATCTCCTTCATGGTACTCTTTGCCGGCCAGTGTAAATCTCTTATTTTCTTCGTCCATGCTGATTTCGCCGCAGCCGGATACGCAGCAGGTACCCATACCGCGCGCAACAACTGCCGCATGGCTTGTCATGCCCCCGCGCACGGTCAAAATGCCCTGCGCTGCTTTCATGCCGGTAATATCCTCCGGAGATGTTTCCAGGCGTACCAATACGACTTTTTCGCCTCTGTCATTCCAGCTTTCCGCGTCTTCGGCTGAAAATACGATTTTGCCGCAGGCAGCGCCCGGAGAAGCGCCAAGCCCTTTTCCAACCGGAACCGCGGCTTTTATCGCGTCAGCGTCAAACTGCGGGTGCAGAAGGGTATCCAGGTTCCGCGGATCGATCATGGCAACCGCTTCTTCCTCGGTCCGCATCCCTTCGTCCACCAAATCACAGGCAATCTTTAAAGCTGCCTGCGCGGTTCTCTTGCCGTTTCGGGTCTGAAGCATATAGAGTTTTTTATTTTCTACCGTAAACTCCATATCCTGCATATCTTTATAATGATCTTCTAATGTCTGGCAAACATCTTTAAACTGGGCAAATGCTTCCGGAAATTCTTCTTCCATCCTGGCAATCGGCATCGGCGTGCGGACGCCTGCGACAACGTCTTCACCCTGGGCATTGATTAAAAACTCGCCCATAAGCTTTTTCTCACCTGTCGCCGGATCCCTGGTAAATGCAACGCCCGTGCCGCAGTTATCGCCCATATTCCCAAATGCCATACTCTGTACGTTGACGGCGGTTCCCCAGGAATAAGGGATATCGTTGTCACGGCGGTACACATTTGCACGCGGGTTGTCCCAGGAACGGAATACGGCCTTTACTGCACCCATTAACTGCTCCTTGGGATCATTCGGGAAATCCTGTCCTATTTTTTGTTTATACTCTGCCTTAAACTGCCCGGCAAGTTCTTTCAGATCTTCGGCTGTCAGTTCCACGTCAAATGTGACGCCTTTTTCGGCTTTCATCTTATCAATCAGTTCTTCGAAATATTTCTTTCCGACTTCCATAACGACGTCCGAATACATCTGGATAAACCTTCTGTAGCAGTCCCATGCCCAGCGCGGATTGCCGGATTTCTCGGAAATAACGCCGACAACCTCTTCGTTTAGGCCCAAGTTTAAGATAGTGTCCATCATACCCGGCATGGACGCCCTTGCGCCGGAACGAACCGATACCAGAAGCGGGTTTTCCTTGTCGCCAAATTTCTTTCCCGTAATTTCTTCCATCTTTGTAATGTATTCGTTGATCTGTCCCTGAATCTCGCCGTTGATCTCACGTCCGTCTTCATAATACTGCGTACAGGCTTCTGTCGTAATTGTAAACCCCTGTGGAACCGGAAGCCCAAGACCTGTCATTTCAGCTAAGTTTGCGCCTTTCCCGCCGAGCAGTTCCCGCATATTTGCATTTCCTTCGCTGAAAAGATAAACCCATTTGTTTGCCATTTTCTAACCCTCCTAAAATAATCATTTACCGGCATGTCCCTCTGCCGTCTGTCGTCTGCCGCAGCGATTTGGGAACCCTGCCTTTACTGTCAGATAACTCCATATCTTAACATTCTGTGTCATAATTATTTTACCATATTTTTCTATGAAATCAATGATTTTTTCATCTTTTTCATAAAACGCAAAGTTCTCACCCGTCTAATATTTGGTAATATTACATAAAAAAGTTGGGTTTTACACGCAATTTTTACTCATTTCGTTCATTTTCCTTCATTTTCCCTCTGTATCTTTGCTTCTTTCATGCAAAGCTCTGCAAGCCCTTCATACGACGCCTGTCCGGCCTCTGCCACCTCTTTTATCCCGCGCCCGCTTAGATATTCCGTCGTCTTCGTCCCGATGCTGTAGCATCTGCCGCAGAGCGCCGCGTCTTCGCCCGCCGCGTCCAGAAAACGCCCGGCCGAAGAGGCGCAGGTAAACAGCACGCCGTCAAATCTCCCTTCCTGCCGGATCCGGGCAAAATCCAGCGTGACCGGCCTGTTTTCATATAGTTCGAGTTCTTCAAACCGGCACGTTCCCGCAAGCGCGCTTTGCATATGATGATCCGCATTCACCGCTTTTACGTACCGGACGCACTCTCCTGCCGTTACCCGCTCTTTTAACGCGCCCAAAAGAGCGCCGCTGTCCGATACCTTCGGCATCAAATCGGCATACAGCCCGAAGCGCGTCAGTTCCTCCTCCGTCTTTTTCCCAATCACCGCAATCCGGCAGCCGGACAGCCGGCGCAGATCCAGCCTGCTGTCCGCCATAGCCCTAAAAAAAGCCTGCACGCCGTTTTTGCTGGTAAAAACAAGCCAGTCCGTCCCGTTTAATTCTTCCGCCGTCAGACGCCGGTTTGTATACGCAATCTCCCCGACTTTCAGTTCCTGCACGCACGCGCCCCTTTCGCGCAAAAGTTCCGCAAGCCGCGTGGTTTTCGTCCCGATTTTGGGAATCAGGTAACGTTTCCCAGCCAGCGGCCGATGCAAAGAGACGCCGAGCCGTTCCCGCAGCAAAACCACATCCCCGACGACAATCACCGCCGGGGCGGCAAGCCCCGCTTCAGCGGCGTCTTTTGAAAGATGCGCCAGATCCGACACGCAGACCTTCTGATCCGGCGTACCGGCGCGGGAAATCACGGCCGCAGCCGTTTCCCTTGGCATGCCGGCTCCCATCAGCCGCTCCGCGATTTCGGCCGTCTTGCTTAATCCCATCAGAAAAACGCAGGTATCCCGCCCCGCCGCCATTGCCGAAAAATCAATGTCCGCCAATTTATCCTTTCGGTCATGAGCCGTAACGACATGAAAGCCGGACGCCGTCCCGCGGTGCGTAACCGGAATCCCGGCGCAGGCGCAGGCCGCAACGGCGGAGGTGACGCCGGGGACTACGGCAAACGGCACGCCGTGCTCAGCCAGGTAAATCCCCTCCTCGCTGCCGCGCCCGAATACGTAAGGATCCCCGCCCTTTAGGCGGACAACCGTTTGATGCTCCATGCTTTTTTGTACCAGCAGGCGGTTGATTTCCTCCTGTTCCATCGCATGGCTGCGGTTTTCTTTTCCCGCATAAATCAGTTCGCAGCCGTCCGGCGCTTCGCTTAACAGTTCCGTGGGAATCAGCCTGTCATACACGATACATCCCGCGCTTTGGACCTCTTTTAAGCCCTTTGCGGTAATAAGCCCCGGATCGCCCGGCCCCGCGCCGACCAAAAACACCGTTCCCGCAAGCCGGCGGCGGATGCCTGCGGCGGCTTCTTTTGCAAGACGCCTCGGATCCGTCCCGGAAACGGACAGCTTTGCCAGGCGGATCCCGGTTTCATTGCCAAACATCGCCAAGAGGCTGTAGCCGCCGTCTTTTTCCTTCCTGCAAAACGCTCCCGCGGGCAGATGGCAGCCGCCGCCCATTTCCTGTAAAAACAGGCGTTCCGCATCTGCCTCGTCCGCGCTGTCCGCGTCGCTTAACGCGTTTAACAGATCAAGAAGCTCCATATCCCCGTTTCGGATTTCCAGAGCCAAAACGCCCTGCGCCGGGGCGCAGACCACCTCGTCCAAATCTAGGTACTGCGTAATCGCCCGGCGCATCCCCAGACGGTGCAGGCCCGCAGCCGCAAGCACAAGGCCGTCGAACGCTCCCTCATACATTTTTTGAAGGCGCGTGTCCACGTTTCCGCGGACGCCTGCTATATTGAGATCCGGGCGCAGGCTCTTTAGCTGAATTTCCCTGCGTTTGCTTCCGGTTCCGATGACCGCGCCTTCCGGCAGTTCCTGCAGGGAACGCGCTTTGCGCAAAACCAGTACGTCCCTCGGATCCTCCCGCTTCCAGGCCCTGGTAAACATAAGGCCGCAGGCGGGGCAGACCGGCATATCTTTCATGCTGTGTACGCCGATATCGGCGGTCCCGTTTAAAATTTCCGCTTCGATTTCTTTGACAAAGATACCTTTTTCGCCAAATTCCGCAAGCGGCTTATTGAGAATTTTGTCCCCGGACGTGCGGATGACGCGGAGCGTAAACGTATGCATGGGATACGCCGCAGAAAGCCTGTCTCTGACATACTCCGCCTGTGCAAGCGCCAGTCTGGAACCTCTTGTGCCAATGATATACCGCATAATCTCTCCCTCAAATCTGAAATAACTGCCGCACCATCTGTTTGTACGCTTCCTGCTCTTCTTCGGTATCCAGCCGTTTTAATTCCCGGATAGGCTCCCGCATCAAACGCTGCAGCGAGGCGTTTAATACTTTTTTCAAAAGCTTTTGCTCCCTTGCGCCAAGCTGCATTTTCCGATCCAGATATGCAAAGCTGTCCTCCGCAATGGCGCCGCACCGCTGCTGCAGAGATTCAATGGTGGAATCCATCCGGCTTTGCATAAGCCACGCCGCCGTTTCCCGCACATCCGCCGCAATCCTCCCCCGCCCCTGTTCGGCCAGTCGCCTGCGTTCCCTGTAATTTCGGGAAACGGTTTCCTGCAGGATGTCCAGATCAATAAGATGAACCAGCGGATCGTCTGCATATGCCGGATCGATATCGCGCGGCGCCGCCAGATCCAAAAACGCAATGGGCTTTTGGGGGCAGAATTCCTCCCGCCGCACGACAAAATGCGGGGAGGCCGTTGCCGAAATTACAATGTCGCAGTCCGCCATGGCCGTATAACGGCTCTCATATGAAACGATTTCCGTTTCCGGAACCTCCATGCACAGCCGCGCGGCATGCGAACGGGTGCGGCTGCAGGCAACAATCTGCGCCGCCCCGTATTCGGATACATACTTGACCGCCAACGCGGCCGTTTTGCCGCTTCCGATCACAAGCGCGCGCTTCCCGGCAATCCCGCAGTACTCCTGCAGCATGCGGATTCCCACGTAACCTGCGGACAGCGGCTGCGCGCTGATGTTTAGCTCGGTTTTGATCCGCTTGGCGCAGGTTACGGCGTCCCGCACAGTGCGGTTTAATTCTTTTCCGGCATATCCCATCGTCCTGGCATAATCAAGCGCTTCCTTAACCTGCCCCAGAATCTGATCTTCGCCGGGCACCATGGACTCCAAACCAGCCGCAACCGCAAACAGATACGCTATGGCTTTTTCGCCGTCCGTTTCGTTCAGATATCTGCCGGTGTCCGCTTCCGGAAACATTTCCATATAAATCCGGCGCATCTGCGCTTTCTGCCCTTCGTCCGTATAAAAATAATACGCTTCGCTGCGGTTGCAGGTAGAAAGCACCATGCACTGATCGACGCCTGCGGCTTCCGCCCTGCCGAAAAACGCAAGCTTCATCGCGTCGGTAAAAGAAATTTTGTCGCGCACCGAAAGCTTTGCTTCTGTGTAACGAATCCCGATACATGCAAACTGCATGGCCTACGCTTCCACCCGGTTAAAGGTGATGCCGCCTTCCAGCACTCTGGTATTGCGGTAGCCGAAATATTTCAGGCGGTTCTGCAGCAGGTACGCCCGTTTGCCTTTGTTGCAGACCAGAAGGATTTTTTCATTCGGATCAAGCCCGTCCACAACGCCTTCCACTTCCGTTAATTCCAGGTAAGGCGCGCCCGCAATCGACGGCTTTACGCAGGCGTCCACAATCCGGTAGCCGCCCGCCCCTCCTGCGGCAAATTCTGCCGGGGTAATGGTTTCAAGGGAGCCGGATATTTTGTTTCGCAGGATATTTAACGTATGCGTAAACGGATGGATTGCGGTGGAAAACGGCGGCGCGTAGGCAAGATCCAGATCGGCCAGGCCGGTGAGCGTGCCGTTTAGCATTATGCCTGTGACCGCGATATCAACGATTTTATCGACTGCCCCGGCGCCAAATACCTGTATGCCAAGCAGCTTTAACGTCGGCCTGTCCGCAATCATTTTTATAATAAACGATCCTGCGCCCGGATAATAGTGCGCTTTGTCATCCACTACCGCAACCACGCTGACCGGCTCAAAGCCTTCCGCCTTAGCCTGCTGTTCCGTAAGCCCGGTTCTGCCTGCATGAAAGCCGGGCAGCTTGCAGACGGCCGTCCCAAGCGGGCCGCGGTAGGAGATGTCTGCGCCTGCCATATTTCGGGCAATCAGCCGTCCGGCAATATTGGCGATAGAACCCATCGGCGACCATACCGGCTTTTGGGTCAACGCATGGCGCACCATTGCGCAGTCGCCCGCCGCATAGATATCCGGAAGGTTCGTCCTGCCCTGTGCGTCGGTCAGGATTGCGCCCTTTACCATTTCAATCCCGCTGCCCTCAAGAAACGCGGTGTTCGGCCGGATACCTGCGCTGATGACAACCAGATCGGCCGGGTATGAGCCTGTTTCGGCAGTGACTTTCTGTGCCCTGCCGTCGCCTTCGATCGCCGTTACGGCTACGCCGGTCAGAACCGAAAGCCCGGCTTCTTTCAGCTTTCGTTCGGCATACGCCGCCATCTCCGCATCAAAACCGGGCAGGGCATGCGGCGCCAGATCAAGCACTGTAGTCTCAATGCCCCGTGCCAGAAGGTTTTCGGCAATTTCAAGCCCGATATAGCCCGCGCCGACAACCGCCGCCGTCCGGATGTTCCCGGCATCTATGGCTGTACGCAGGCGAATCGCATCATCCGGCGTGCGGATAAAAAATACGTTTTCCAGATCACAGCCTGTAATCGGCGGCTTGACGGGGCTTGCGCCCACGCAGACGGCAAGCTTGTCGTACCCGTGGCAGGTCCGCTCCCCTGTGACCGTATTGACGGCAATGACCTGTTTGGCCTGCGGATCGATTTGTACCGCTTCGGTCTGGGTGTGGACGGTTACGCCGGTCAGTCTGGCATATTGGGCGGGAGTGTTTACGATCAGCTGCTCTTTTTGCGGGATAATGTTTCCTATGTAATAGGGAAGGCCGCATCCGGCGTAGGAAATGTCGGTTCCTTTGTTTAATAAAACGACTTCGGCGCTTCGATCCTCACGCATAAATTTCGCCGCAATTTTTGTGCCTGCAGCGACTCCTCCGAGTATTAACAGTTTCATGTTGTGCTGTACCTCCTTTGGATTTGGAATTTTATGGTTCTATCATAGCACTTGTCGCAGGCAGAGTAAATACGATTCCTTCTTCCGGAGGCGTTTAAAAATTTTTGCATAGATAATCACAAAAAGAAATAGCATCCTCTAACCGTCCAAGGTTTAGGATGCCATTCTTATATTTTATCCTTTTCTGAGGGCAAATCGGATACTGCATCCGATTCGCTTCTATTCCTGCAATCTTATTTTTTCACCTGTACTGTTTTTACCTTGCTCCAGTCCCCCTGCACCTTCGTGCTTCCGGATTTCGCATAGGCGCAGGCACGCACGTAATATTTCTTTCCGGGCTTTAATTTCTTCACAGACACGCTTACCGTCTTGTTTTTCTTTATCTCCGCACGGGCTTTACCTGCAATCTTATTTTTTCACCTGCACTGTCTTTACCTTGCTCCAGTCCCCCTGCACCTTCGCGCTTCCGGATTTCACATAGGCGCAGGCACGCACGTAATATTTCTTTCCGGGCTTTAATTTCTTCACAGGCACGCTTACCGTCTTGTTTTTCTTTATCTCCGCACGGGCTTTGTTCTTTTTAAACTTCTTGTCCGCTGCGCACTCGATCATGTAACCGGAAGCCTTCTTATCCCTTCCTACAGAGGACTGTCTTGCCTATTTCTATCCTTTTGGCAAGCCGGATTTCAGAAAGAACGGCATGGAATCGGGATGGTCTGTGGCTGACCGTGAGGGCATAGCCCCAACCTACCGAATCGCGCTTGAAAAGGTATTCGCCCGTTATCATATGGGATTTCCATTCGCTACTGATCATGATGCAGATGTGCTTTTCATTCATGCTCACAGACAAGGACAGTGATATGCGTATGTGCAAACACTGTGACAAAGCCTTTGTCGCAAGCAGGAAAGGGAATGAGTTTTGCAACCAGAAGTGTAAGAACCAGTTTAATGTCTACAAATCAAGAGAAAAGAAAAAAAGGGCAGATAAGTTTTATTCTGATAAAAATATTTGCTGTCACATCTTGCAAAACACTGTCACTATGATAAAATATACATGGGCGTTACCAAAACGGGTAGCGGTTCGCCTTTTGCCAAAATGAGTACATTTTGAGAGCTTCCAGTACCGGAGGAGGGGATACATATGGAAAATAAAGCGAAAGGTAAGCACTATTGGTGTTTGGAATGATTTTGGAACTTGTCGGTATTGCAGTAACGGTTGTCAGCATCATCGTCACGGTGATCAGTATCCGGCAGACCAGAAGAAATAAAGGACAGCAAAAAAGCAACCGCACCGACCAAAGTTAGGTTGCTTTTTTAAACAACATTTAAACATTTAACTGAGGCGAACCGTTGCTTCACGGCAGCGCCTTTTCTTACGAAATATCTTAGCACTTATCGCCACTTCCGTCAACAATTTTTTCACACGAAAAATCCGCCTGTGATTTTGCCGGATTTCATTCGACCATTTATTTCATGGAAATCGGATTTTGGCATGCGGGGAGAAAGCGGCTCCCCGCATGCTCACCACTTCATCTCCCGCATAACCCGGCAGGTATACGCAATCTCCCCGTCTGTATGCGCATCCGATACGAACATCGCCTCAAACTGGGAAGGCGCAGTATAAATACCCCGTTCCAGAAGATACCCAAAATAGTCCGCAAACCGCCTGGTATCGGATAAAACAGCGCTCTCATAATCCCTTACCGCAGCGTCCGTAAAAAACACGCTGAGCAATGAACCTACCTGGTTGACGCACACGCTTCCCTTTGCCGCCTTACGCACCGCATCCGCAATCTGCCTTGCCTTTTTTTCTATCCGTCCGTATATTCCCGGATCCTCCTTTAAAATCAAAAGCGTTTCAATCCCCGCCGCCATAGCGGCCGGATTCCCGGACAGCGTACCCGCCTGGTATACCGGGCCAAGCGGGGCCGCCAATTCCATAATATCCCGCCGTCCGCCGTATACGCCGACCGGCATTCCGCCGCCTGCAATTTTCCCAAGCGTCGTAAGATCCGGCGTAATATCAAAATATTCCTGCGCGCCGCCCGGCGCGAGCCGAAACCCGGTAATGACTTCGTCAAAAATCAAAAGCGCCCCGTATTTCTTCGTAATCTCCCGTAAAAATGCAAGAAAGCCGGGCATTGGCGGCACAACTCCCATATTTGCCGCCACAGGCTCCACAATTACTGCGGCTATGCTCTCATGATGTCCCGCAAACAACTCCTTTACCGAGTCCGTGTCATTGTACCGGGCAAGCAGCGTATGTTTTGTAAAATCAAGCGGTACTCCAGCCGAATCCGGTATGGACGCCGTCATTGCGCCGGAACCTGCTTTTACAAGAAGCCCGTCGGAATGCCCATGGTAGCAGCCTTTAAACTTGACAATTTTTTCCCGCCCTGTAAACGCGCGCGCCAGGCGCACGGCGCTCATAACGGCTTCCGTTCCGGAATTTACCATACGGCTGGACTCCATAGAAGGCATTTGTTCCGCAATCAGTTCCGCCAGGCGCACCTCCCGTTCGGTGGGCGCGCCAAAGGACAGGCCGTCTTCGCATGCCTGCGTTACTTTTTCAATCACACGCGGATGTGCATGCCCCAAAATTGCAGGGCCATACGAACCGACGTAATCGATCATTTCGTTGCCGTCTGCATCCGTTATGCGGCTGCCATGCGCGGACACAATAAACCGCGGCGTCTTTCCCACGGCCCCAAAGGCGCGGACCGGGCTGTTGACTCCGCCCGGAATACGCCGTTTTGCCGCCTCAAATAATTCTTTTGATTTTATATCTGTCACAGGTTTTTCCTCTCTTCCTCCCAAATCCACTTTGCCGCGTCCAAAGCGTGGTAAGTGATAATCATGCTTGCCCCGGCGCGTTTCAAACCGGTTAAAATCTCCATAACGGTTTTTTTCTCGTCCAGCCAGCCGTTCGCCGCGGCCGCCTTTACCATGGCGTATTCCCCGCTCACGTTATAAGCTGCGACCGGAACGCCAAAACGGGCGCTGGCCTCCCGGATAATATCCGCATATGCCATGGCCGGCTTGGCAATGATAATATCCGCTCCTTCCAATAGATCCGCCCTGATTTCACGCATTGCTTCCCGCCCGTTTGCCGGATCCATCTGATACGTTTTACGGTCGCCAAAACCGGGAGCGGAATGCGCGGCGTCGCGGAACGGGCCGTAAAACGCAGACGCAAACTTGGCGCTGTACGCCATAATTGGAATATGGGAAAACCCGTTTCCATCAAGCGCGCTGCGGATGGCTCCCACGCGCCCGTCCATCATATCGCTCGGCGCCACCATATCCGCGCCCGCCGCAGCGTAGCTTACCGCCGCCTGAGCCAGCAGGGGCAGCGTTTCATCATTTAAAATAACCCCGTCTTTGACCAGGCCGCAGTGGCCGTGTGAAGTGTATTCACACAGGCAGACGTCTGCTATCACAACCAGATTTTGATAACGCTCCTCTGATTTTATCAGCCGGATTGCTTTGGGGATAATCCCATCCGCATCGTACGCGCCGCTGCCTGTTTCGTCCTTATGCGCCGGAATCCCAAAGAGCAGCACGGCCGGAATGCGGGCGCCCGTCACGCGGTTTAATTCTTCCGGCAGGCGATCCAGGGAATACTGGCATATGCCGGGCATTGATTCCACCGGACGGCAGATATTTTGCCCTTCGATGACAAAAACAGGATAAACCAGTTCTTCCGTGCGCACGTGATGCTCTCTCACCATACTGCGCACAGCAGGGCTTACCCGGAGCCTTCTCATTCTTTCCATTCTGCTTTCCCTCCTATGATTTGGCTGATTTCTTCCTCTGTTAATACGCTTTCTTTTTCTAAACCCAGACGCAGAAGCGCCCGGTAAAACGCCTTTTGTTCCCGTTTCGGGACAATCCTCTTTACCTCTTCCCGAAGGCCGCCAAGCTGCGAAGCCAGCCTGCCCACCAGTTCCGTTAAAACCGGGCGCGTCCGTTCCTTTAAGTACTGCGAAACAGCCGGGCTTTGCCCGCCGCTGACAAATGCAGCCACAACTTCCCCTTCTTTTACGTATGCGGGAAAAATAAAGCTGCAGTCTTCCATCTGATCCACCGCATTGACCGGAATGCGCTGTTTTTGGCACAGCAGGCTGATTCTGTGGTTGACGCCAGGATCGTCTGTGGCAGCCACCACAAGCGCCTGCCCTGCTAAATCTTCCGGAACAAAATTCCGTTCCCGGCAGCAAATCCCTTCCGCTGCTTTTAACTCCGGGAGGATCGTATCCGCCACTACTGTAACTTTAGCCCCAAAGTCTTTTAATACCTTCACCTTATGGAGCGCAATCCGCCCCCCTCCGGCTACCAGGCAGCATACGCCGTTTAATTCCATAAACAACGGAAAATAAGCCATTCCTTCCTCCTTGCAAAAAAGACACAGCCTCAAATTTCGGAAGCTGTGCCTTTTTCTATATCATGTTTCCTTCAGGTTAAAAGCCTTATCTTATTTGTAAAGCTCTACCAGCCGAAGCAGATGCTCGTATCTCTCGTTTGCAGCCTTCTCGGACTCTGCGAAGAGTTTCTCGGCGCGATCCGGAAATGCCCTTGTCAGGCGGCTGTAACGTGTTTCGTTGTTTAAGAATTCCTGATAGGTTCCGTCGCCCGGTTTGGAGGTTAACGTGAACGGATTCTTACCTTCTGCCTTAAGCGCCGGGTTGAACGAGAAGAGGTTCCAGTAACCGGAAGCAACCGCTTTCTTCATTTCATCCTGGCAGTGGTTCATGCCGCCTTTTACGCCGTGCAGCTCGCATGGAGCGTAGCCGATGATTAAGGACGGGCCGTTGTAAGCTTCCGCTTCAGCGATTACTTTCACTGCCTGAGCCATATTTGCGCCCATCGCAATCTGCGCTACATATACATAACCATAGCTCATAGCGATTTCTGCAAGGCTCTTCTTGCCGATATCCTTACCGGAAGCTGCGAACTGGCAAACCTCGCCGATGTTGGAAGCCTTGGAAGCCTGGCCGCCGGTGTTGGAGTACACCTCGGTGTCGAAGACGAAGATGTTCACATCGTTGCCGGAGGCCAGGACGTGGTCCACGCCGCCGAAGCCGATGTCGTAGGCCCAGCCGTC
>OFFK01001527.1_pt1 | contig 16085 bp, 9 predicted proteins | sample 1521361 | NCBI WGS metagenome assembly OFFK01 (sample SAMEA3504096, study PRJEB24116) | mouse gut metagenome | biome: mouse gut; feature: mouse-associated habitat; material: faeces | place: Denmark | collected 2011
CTCCACCCTGGTGCAGATCGCCGGCTCGGTGGGATCGGCCCTGTTCGTGGGTATCATGTCCGCCGACACCGACCGCCTCGTGGCCCAGGGCATCGCGAAGGCCGACGCCTACGCCTCCGGGTTCTCCCACACCCTCCTCATCGCCATCGGCATCCTGGCCGTGGCCTTCGTGGGCGCGGTGGTGTTCGGCCGCATTGCGCGGCAGCGGCACCAGAGGGGTATCAAATCGAAATCAAAGCCCGCAACGACGATGCATAAAGCCTAGAGCTTCGGTACCCTCGTCGGAAGCATTCGACGAGAAGGAGTTTCCCATGGATTCGACACAGCTCAGCACCGTGACCGTGGAGGCCGGCCAGGAACTAGTTGTCGTGGAGCCGGCGCCCGAGCCCGAACGGCCCCTGAAGGAGAAGGCCATCATCGCGGCCGTGCTCGCAGCGGTGGCCCTCGTCTCGCTGATCGTGTTCGCGAACATCGCTTCGAACCCCGAGACCTACACCGGCATCATCGGCACCCTGGACGAGAAGAAGGGCAACGTCATGGTGCTCGCCACCACCACGACCGCCGCCTCGGCCGCCATCTCGGCGCTGCCCAACGACATGGGCACGCCCATCGCCGACAAACTTGTGGACTTCAGCTCGTATTTCATGGTCATCCTCGCGGTGATCTACCTGGAGAAGTTCCTGCTGACCACGCTGGGGTTCCTCGGCTTCGGCATTCTGATACCGGTGGCGTGCGCGCTGTTCGCCGTGGCCGTGTTCTTGCGGCGGGGAACGCTCACACGGGTGAATCTGCGGCGGCTCGGCACGAAGCTCGCGGCCTTCGGGCTCGCCCTGGCGCTCGTGGTGCCGGTGAGCGTGTGGCTGACCGACAACGTGGACGCCACCTTCGACGAATCGCTCGCGGCCTCGAACGCCGCGGCCCAAGAGGCCACCGAGCAGCTGAAGGAGAGCGCCCAGGAGCAGGCCCAGGAGGACCAGGGACTGCTCGGCGGCATCGCGAGCGCCGTGCAGGAGGGGTGGAACGGCCTGACCCAAGGCGCCCAGCAGGCGCTCGACAGCCTGGGCGATCAGCTGAACACCATGATCGACACGCTGGCGGTCATGATCGTGACGAGCTGCCTCATTCCCCTGCTCGTGCTTATCTTGTTCCTGCAGCTGGTGAAGATCATCACGGGACTCGACTTCGGAGGCGCCACCGCCGTCATGGGCGCCGCCCGCACCAAGGGCCGCGCCGTCGCCTCTTCCCTGCGCCGCCCCGCGCAGAAGGGCTAGGGCGCTATGGGCGGCTTGGGTGCGAGGCGCGCCACGTGCGCCATCTGCCCCCACGCATGCCAGCTGGCTGAGGGGCAGACGGGGCTCTGCCACGGACGCGTTGCCGTCGGCGGTGAGGTGGTGGACGCCAACTACGGGCGCGTCACGGCGCTTGCGCTGGACCCCATCGAGAAGAAGCCGCTCGCGCGCTTCCGGCCCGGCTCGAAGGTGCTGTCGGTGGGCTCCTACGGCTGCAATTTGCACTGCCCGTTCTGCCAGAATGCCTCCATCGCGTGTGCGGGTGAGAGCGATGTGCCCTGGCGTGAGATGATGCCAGCGGAACTGGTCGAGCTGGCCGTGTCGCTTATGCCCGAGGGCAACATCGGCCTCGCCTTCACCTACAACGAGCCGCTCGTGGGTTTCGAATTCGTGCGCGACACCGCCCGCCTGGCACACGAGCGCGGCCTGGCCAACGTGCTCGTGTCGAACGGGTACGTGAACGACGGTCCACTGCAGGAGATAGCCCCGCTCATCGATGCCGCAAACATCGACCTGAAGGGGTTCACCCAGGGCTTCTACGACCTCGTCGGCGGCGACTTGGGCACGGTGAGGCGCACGATAGCCGCGCTCGCCGACGAGCCCGGCTGCCACCTGGAGGTGACGACGCTCGTCATCCCCGGCCTGAACGATAGCGAGGACGAGATTGACGCCGCAGCCGCCTGGCTCGCATCGCTGGACCCGGGCATTCCCTACCACATAACGCGCTTCTTCCCCTGCCACCGCCTGCAGGACCGCCCCACCACGCCGCCCGCCACCGTGCGCCAGCTGGCCGCGATAGCCCGCCGCCACCTCAAGCACGTCTACGGGGGAAACTGCTAGGAGAAGACGCTGGGATCCTTGATTTGTTTTAGCGTCCTTGAGCGACATGAGCGCAAGCGGCGCGGGCAGTAGAACGGAGATTAATGGCCAACATGCGCTCCCGCAGATCGCCGCACCGAGCTTGGCCAAAACCCCGCCAGCAATCGCACTAGCGCCGCAATCGCAGCGGCAGAATGACGCAGCGGGAAACTGAAAAGCTGATGCCTATGACCGTGCTTCAGCATCGCGGGCGGCCTCGCGGAGAGGGCGCCCGAAGCTTTCGATCTGCGGCGGAATGGGTGGGGGCCAGATCTTCCGGCAAGGCGCCAACGCTGAAACCGCACGGCACTGCCGACAACGAACTACCCGACAACTCCAACGCGAAACCGCAACGTTCCAAAGTATCCTTTGCGGGGAAATGCCGCAGATCCGGAAAACAGGCGAGCCCTTACAGCTCGACCGAGAAGACCTCCGTCTGGTTGACCAGATCCAGCTCAAGCTGCAGCGCGGCGATCTCGTCGGCAACGGCGCGGTAGTCCGCTTCAGCCCGGGCAACGTCATAGTTCGCGTACCGATACTCGATGGGCCCGCTGCTGCTACCGAAGTACCGGTCGCCTAAGCGCTCCCGGGGCTGCCGCGAGGCGAGTGAATTCAGTCGGTCCTTCCGCCCCGAAAGCTGCGCGAGCAGGATAAGCGCTTCGTCGATGCTAATGCCCCGCTCGGGCAGAACCGTCTGCATGTTGAAGCGGTGCAGGGCATGGCGAATGGCCCGCGCCTGCCCGTCGATCTGCGCCACCTTCTCGCGCACGGCCCCGTAGTCGTAGGCAGGAGGCTCGGCCGCCCCCCCCTCCGCGAGCACGTAGGTGCTCACCTCCTGCTCGCTGCGCAGGAGCCGATCCTTCTCGTCCTGCAACCGTCGCAGATACTTGTTCGCACTAGCCGATGTGAATTCCACGCGACCACCTCTTTCTCGCGCCGACCGTTCGATGGCAACCACCATACCAGGTGCCAACAGTCGCATTCAACAGTCCCACTAGTCCGATTTGAGATTGATACTTTTGGGCTTTGCAGGATCGTCTACGAATCAACGGAGGTTTTACGAAAGGGGCAACAAGTATACGTTCTCTCCATCCGTAGCGAGCTGGTGCGGGTGATTGTGCAGGTCATTCACCGCCTCTAAGCTTTGTTTGAACGGAAGGATGTCGGGAGCTTTCGCATGCTGCAGCTTCTCCATGAGGGCACGCGTTTGATCCTCGTTGAAATTGCCGACCCCCTTGCCCGCTTCCTCAAGGGCCTCATCAACGGGGGTCAGGTCGCCCAGGGGCGTCTGCTTGATAAGGGCACCTAGTCCAGCGAATGCCGCAGACACGCCCCCAAGCACCACCGCATCGGCCGAGGCCTTCGAACTCCCCTCAATGGCGTTGTAGCACTCGGTGTACAGCTTGCGATACTCGTTTCCGTGGTCACTAATTTTTGTCGCTATTGCATTCAGATTTGCTTCTTCGAAGTTCTCGCTCAGCATAGGCTCCAGGAAAGCCGCGAACGAATACGTATAGGTTGCCAGCTGATACTCTTTCAGTCGATCAAGCACCTCATCGAGTCGGCCACCTACAGCCAGGCGCAACTCCACAGGACCCTTCTCGTTCACTTTGGCTCTTATCTGCGCGCGGAGGTGGATGATGGATTGCTCGGATTCCTGCTTGATATCAACGACTTTCATATGGGCATTCTTGCGCCAGATATCGTTATTCCAGTTATAGCGATACGCCTCAAGCACGTCTTCGAGCGTTTTCTCGTTACCTCGCAGCTCGGCCTTATCTTTCTGGCGCATGTACTCGAACATCTCGCAAACAGTGTCCTGGATGGCATCGAGCTTCTGATTGATCTGCGCGAGCGCAGCCGCCATGAAGAGCATCGTCGGATCATAGGGCATCGTGGCCACAGACTGGATCGTGCCAGGATCTACTTGGTGGAGGCGAGCCTGCCCGAAGCCGGTAGCAGTATCTCGGAAAGAGCCGAGCATTCCCGAGCCGTCGTTGAACCTCTGCAGCACGGCCGGATCAAGAGGGTTGCCGAGCTTGTCCGTAGCTTGCAGCAAAGTGGGCATGCTGATCGTTGTCGTAACGGAGCGGAACATGGCCGGAATGGAACCGAGCCCAACGCCCAGATACGTTATCTGATCGAACGGAAGTTTGAAAGAATCGCTGGCGTCAACTTCAATGTCCGTCACGGCAAGATGGATTTCTGCGTTTGCCAGCTGTTCGTGAATCTGATGTATACTCGCATCGTCTGCACTCAATTGGTTCTCAGAAATACCCATTTATCGTCCTCCAGATCCAGCGAACAGACCAGTTGCCTATTATAGAACAATGGAGCCCGAGCATCCGACCTGCATGGCGCAAGCACGAGGGTTCCCAATTCGCGCCTTAATCTTGAAGTATTATTCTCGTCTCGCATGATACGACATCGGCCGCAACGACAGCGGGGGCTCAAATGGACAAAAAGAAGCAGAACGAACTCGCAATCCTCAAAGAGACGCTTCAGCGAGCCCGATCGAACGGAGGTGAGGCACGCAGGAATGCAGACAAATTGGCTGGCGAGGTACACCTCTTCGAAAGACCCGATTTTGTCATTTCGCCAAAAACCGACAGGGTCATAGGAATCGAGCATTTTCGGGTGGATCATTTCGTTCGCCAAGACAAAAACACCCAATCCGCTGCTGCAGCTTTCGCGAATAGCTGCGAAGACAAACGGAAGCAAATGCTATCGAATGGTGCGCCTACTCATTTCACCAATGGCATGCTTGGACAAATCGGCGAAATGATCAGCCAACAAATTCACCTCTCGAATAATGCCAGTATTGACGATATAAGGCGATCTCTTGAGGCGCGACTATTCGGAACCAGGGGTCACATATCGAAGATTGAATCTTACCGAGCCAATTTGCAAAGCTTCAACTCGGCAAGAGTACCCGAAATGGGATTCCTTATCGAAATCCATTCTGACCTTCGGGGTCTCTTTCTGAACGACACCCATTCTGTCCGCAGAATCCAACTTGGAGAGCTGCCTCTTTTCGAAGACGCTTACGACCTTTTAGCTAAAGCCTCATCAACTCTTGATTGGATAATCCTTGCTTTCTATGGTGCCACAGATAACGAAATCCACAATGCCGTCATTATCAACTGCGCTAATGGTAGATTTTCACATAGTGCTAGCATGCAAGGCATTTGCGCCATTCCTTATCTAGGCTTAGATAAGACCGTGCCAAGAATGCACCAAAATCGCCGGGGAAGAGTAGAATTCACCGTTGGCGAAGAAGACATAACCTATTTGGTCGAAAAAACGTCGCCGCCCATCGATCCCGAGCAACTTTGGCAGAGAGCAATCGCTGACGGAGCGATAGCGCTTACGAAAGCCCGAGAGGGCGAGCCATTTGTGGCAACTCTGCCCGTCCAAATGCTGCGCGAAATGCTTTGCGACAAAGCAAAACGTCATCACGGCCCCATCACCTCCGACACTGTAGAGAAATTGCTATACTCGATGAAAACGACCGAACGCAATCTGTTCATCCAGCGCTTTGCAGCTAAATGGGGCATCTCCGAACCATAACCCCAGACCTAGCTCTTAACTCATAAGCCCACAAGCTCGTTAAGGGGAAACTCGCTATGAATTGCATATCTCGGCTTTATAGCGGGCGGCGTAACAAAGGCCATGAAGCAGGCGGCGATTTGAACGAAGCCTTAAAAGCTGCAGCCTTCGAAGGTAGCGCGAGCTTCAAGTGGAGCACAATTACCAGTAGCGCAACGGGGACCTTGAGCAGCTCTTTGAAGCTTCAGAAAACCTCGAAGATAATACCATGCTGGAAGGAGTCGGAGATTCGTGCGCTCGAAAAACACCCTGGGGAACAGCAGGTTTCCCATTTCAAGGGAGAGAGTCGCTTCAAGCCACCCCGTGGCAACCCGACCGAATATCATGCCGAAGGAGCAGGACAAGATGGTCGCCGTGGAGGCAAAACTACGACCTGCGGAACAACTTCGCAAGCCTGAGTAAAATCCTTGACCGCCAAGCTACGGAGCGGGTCCAAAATCTCCCCAACAATTCTTCCCAGAAGATCAATCTCGATGTCAAGAACAGAGGCTATTCCACCGAGTTCTCGGAGAACAAGACTGCCAGACTTTACGAAACACTGCCGTAAATTGATCCCAAAATTGCCATTGAGGTCATAAATTGGGATGATGCTAGAATACTCCTGTAGCGATGAAGTGCCGGACGCCAGCGCCCAGCACAAACCCCAAGAAAGACACGCCATGAAAACCATTCACGTAGTAGCAGCCATTATTGAAAAAGACGGACGCGTCCTGGCGACACAGCGAGGATATGGCGATTTCAAGGGCGGCTGGGAGTTTCCCGGCGGCAAGGTTGAGCCTGGTGAGACGGAGAAGCAGGCCCTCGTCAGGGAAATTCACGAAGAGCTCGACGCCCGAATCGTCGTGAACCGGCATCTCTGCACGGTGGACTACGACTACGAGACCTTCCACCTCCATATGGGCTGCTACCTCTGTTCACTTGCCGAGGAGCACATCGACCTGATCGAGCACACGCAAGCGCGATGGCTCGATGCCGCGAGCATCGATTCTGTCGACTGGCTTCCCGCTGATGTTGCGGTTGTAGAGGCGCTGAAGGATCAGGTGCTCTAGCCAACCAAAACCCGAACGCTAGTCGTCGAGACGGCTCGTAAGGAACTCATAGATGTCGCCTTTAACGGGGGTTTCCAACTCGTATGCGATCTCCACCGCGCTTGTCACGCCATCCGCCATGACGATCTCCTGGAATTCCCCCGTCGGGTGTATCTCGCCGAGAAAGTAGAACTCCGTACCGTCGTCCTTATCCTTCAGGTTCTTCCGCACGAACAAGTAGCACCGGACGCCGTTGAGACGCGCGTTGGCGAGCATCCGAATCTCGGGGGATGCGAGGGTGCGCTTGCTCTTCGAAATCGCAATGATTCGATTGTCCGAGACGAACCGATCCTCATACTGGGTCGTGATGCTGATATCGGGATCCTTCTCGTAGTTGATGAAAACCGGGAAGGTGTTGGTGTCCTTATCGTGAAAGTAGCCGCCGACATTCTGGAAGTTCGGTTGCTTCTTCCATCTCAGGAGCCGGCACACCTCCTCGCGCGTGTATTTGCGGTTCAGCACGAAGTCGGTGTCTTTGTAGGCGTCGGAATAATCGCGGGCGTTCCTTGCGAGCGCGAATTCGACCAAGTCCAAAACCGCCTCGCGGAACTGATCATCCATCAGCATGGCGACAAACGCAGGAGAGGCCACGAACTGTCCACGCTCATCCTCGGCAACAGCCGGGCTGTCTTTAGAATACTCGCCAGTCAAAACACGGGAGACCGAGCGAAGCGCCTCCACTCCCGTTCCACGAGCAGAGAGACTCTCCTTCTCGATCGTTATGTCGCCCTCAGCGAATCTTCGAATTATCTCGAGGTCTACCGCGCGCTTCCCATTACCCAACTTCGTAGAGATAGCTTTGAGCATGGCGAGCTTCTTCTCGTCGAAATGGGTTGTGCAGTCCTTGTCATACTGCTGCAGAAACGCGGGATACGAGCCGTATTTCCGGATGATCAGCAGCGGGTCCATGGCTTCGTTCTTGTCGAAATCGACAAGCTTCGGCGTTCTTCCCAAGATCTGCTTCAGATGATTGAACTCGCTTCGAATGAGCTTCGCTTCCGCGAACCTACCCTCTTCCAAAGCCTTGAAGATACGCTTCTCGGAAATGCGGTCGAACGAGATGGTCGAGCAACCCGGAATGGCGGCACTACCCTCTTTAACCACCCTGCGCAGGTTGTCTTTGTTGTAGGTACGATCACCGGAAAGGGCCATAGGGATAAGGAAGTTCTGCTGATAGTTGCCGATAAAATCCAGGACGAGCGTGAATTCTTTTGTGTTGTGCTTACGCAAGCCGCGTCCGAGCTGCTGCATGAATACGACAGTCGATTCCGTTCGGCGCAGCATGATAATCTGATTCAGCGAAGGGATGTCGATGCCCTCGTTTAGGATATCCACCGAGAATATGTACTGCAGCTCCCCGTTTTCGAGCCGCTCAATAGCTCGGTCTCTCTCGAAATCCGGCGTCTCCCCCGAAATCGCAATGGTTCGATACCCGCGCTCGTTGAAAAGCTGCGAAAGGACCTTCGCCTCGTCGTTGCGCGAGCAGAAAACCAGGCCCCTCCGATCAGCTTTGTTGACCGTATACTCCTCGACTTTCTCGGTGACGTGCCTTACCCGCTCTTCCGAGGTCAGCTGGCCGAACAAGGCGAAATCGTCCGTCTCCTCATCTTCTATCGTCAAATCTGCAATACCGAAGTAATGGAAGGGCACCAGCATGTTCTCATTGAGGGCATCTTGGAGGGTAATGCGATATGCGATTACGTGATTGAAGAGGCGGTAGACGTCGTAGCCATCGGTACGTGTCGGCGTTGCGGTCATGCCCAAAAAGAACTTGGGTCGGAAATACTCCAAGACATCGCGGTAGCTGCGCGCGCCTGCCCGATGCGCCTCATCGATCACAATGTAATCGTACTCGCGAGGATCGAAGTCGTGCAGATGCTTCGAGAGCGCTCCCACCATAGCGAACCCGCACGTTTTGGCCCGAAAGCTTGCATCCTCGCCGTAGACTCCGTATGTGTAGCTGTCACCCAGCACGCGACGGTAGCTCTCCACGGAGGCCTTGAGGATTCTCTTGCGATGGGCGATAAAGAGGACCTTGCCGGGCTTGGCCTGACGAACATCGAGCGCGGAGAGGTAGGTCTTTCCCGTGCCCGTCGCCGACACGAGCAGCGCACGTGGCTCATTCAACTCGTGCTGGACCCGCAAGGCTTCCAGAGCGCGCTCTTGCATAGCGTTCGGAACGATCCCCTGCGGCGCATCAGCGGTCACGCCGGCTTTGGCCTCTTTCAACGCGAAGGCCTTGAGCCTTTTGACGTGCCGAGTCGATTCGGGAGAGCCCTCACCGAGATAGCGCTTATAGCCTAGAATCCACTCTCGCGTCAGCTCAACTGATTTCTCATCCGCCCAAAGTCGTTCGAATTCGGCCCGTGCCGAAGCTAGCATCTCCCCACCTTCGAAGGATCGGAAGAGGACGTTCCACTCCTTGTTGCATGTCAGAGCCGTCTGAGTCAGGTTCGAACTGCCGATAATGAACGTCGAGAGCGTCTCCCGATTGAAGAAGTACCCTTTGGCATGCAAATCCCCCTGATAAACGCGAACATCTATAGCCGGGAATTCCAGCAGCTTCGACAGCGCCTCTGGATCGTTGAAGTTTAGATACGTGGAAGTCAGGATGCGCCCCGTCGCCCCGCGCTCCTCCAAAAGCCGAAGAGCTTCCACAAGAACCTGAATGCCACCGGCAGTCACAAAGGCCACCGAGAAGTCGAACGACGTGCAATCCGCGAGCTCATTCTTGATTATCGAGAGCACATCGGTCGCGCTCTCCTTGTCATTCATGACGATTTTGGGAGCATACCGATCGTCGGAAGGCTTCTCGGACCCAATAAAACTAGCCCGCAAACTATCCTCAAAGGCAACAACGCTATATTCGTACCTAGATTCATCAGATAGACGCATGAGAGTTCCTTGCCGAACAGCTTGTTTTTACGACTACTGACGATTATAGCTTGCTTGCCAAACGTGAAACCCGCGATCGTTCCGTCCGACGCTCCGCCCTATCTAAAGAAGCAGCTATATGCGAACACATTGACAGAACGCAGGTCGTGCACTTTCCTCATAAGATTTCGTAAACACTTGTCGACTATCCCTCCTCGAATTCGCCAGGCTCGCCAGGCCAGAGCCCTCCGTCAGCCGCTATATACAATTTTCAGGGCACCAACCCGGAACTGCCGTAGCCCCGATGCTCGAATGCCTTTTGGGAAACCGCCCTAAGGTTCGGGTCTTTCTCGAAAGCTTCACGGCCGGAAGATCACTGTCCTTGCCGTTTCAGCCACCTTGCTTCAAATCCCAAGGTTGCCACCAAACGCCCTTATCCACGCAGCTATTTTGCCTTATACTTGCAAGCCCTCCTTCGGACGATCAGAAGATTGGAGCGATCGTGGACGGATTCTTGTTCGACAGTCTTTTATCTAATACATCCGCAACACCCCTCGTATTTGTTCTATCCCTTTTGTATGCAGCAATTAACGCCCAACTATCCCAACCAGAACAAAAGATAGCCCTGGTATACATTCTCTGCATCCTGTTCGTCTTGGTAGGCGCAATCGAGTCCACGCTAGCCATTGTTGGATGTCTAGCCTCTACATTCCTTATATTGGAAGTGTTCTCGTCAGATGAAAAACTTATTAAGCTATTTAATTTTCATCAGAAAGTTATCGACTGGTCTTTTCAAATGCTGTTTACATTCCACTTCGCCCTCTTTGCTCTGTTCGTCTTCGCAGCCACCTGGGTTACAAATGGGCTCGAAGCTCCGTTCGCAGAACAGCTTATTGGCTTTCTGCTTATCGCACCCCTCGCATCACTTGTCTGCCGATCAAAATTCTCTAGGCTCTCAATTAGCAAGATGCTTAGGACGCTAACTGGTGCAGCCGGCGATCCCGCTATGTGTAATTTCTCAGACGCCGAATGGAGTAAAATAAGTATTTTAATTCACTTAGAGGACAGAGGCTTTCTCAGCAGAGACGAGCGGCAACATACTATTTTTAGCTGGGTACAAGCGAAAAGGGGTTTACGCCTAGCACGAAAGCAACTAACCCAATTATTTCGCGCTTCGTTCACTGAGCTCAGAGTGAGAGTTAGGCCCTATATAAGAGGCTACTCGACTATTCAGATGCAACTTCTTCGAAATATCGGGCTCGATCACGGCTCATATCAATACACAAAAAGAAGAAAAGTATTTGAAGTTATGTATTCAAACTTATTTTTTAACAGTTATATTGATAGCCTTAGCATCGCATCGCCCGCACGTCAAAACATTAAAACCTGGATATTAAAGGCATATCTCCGAGTTGCTCCAGTAAAAATTGGATCACGCGTGATAAAACCTGGAAAGCATTCGACTTTTTCCCAGCTTTTTGACAGAGAGTTTGAGGAGCTCACTCGTGAAGAGTTCTTCGTCTGGTGTTTGGGCCTTCCACAGTATGATTTAGGTGTCGGGCCTAATGCCGTCGAATTGCATCAAGAAGCCATTGGAGAGCTTGCGCTCGACCGAAATGGGATTTATGAAGCCATCGATGCTGCAAGACAATCCGACAGCAAAATTTGACAGTGATCCAATCTAACAACTCTCGCTCAAATCGACGCCCTTCTCAGGCGAGCAATGAACAGGTAAGCCGAGATGGCCGTGCTGCGGAGTACCGCCATGCCGAAACTTCGTGTGATGGCGAGCAGCAGTAAAAACTTTAAACCCACAGCAGGAGCGCCCAATAATCTCCTGCATTTTAAACAAACGTTTTCGTATCTAGCAATATGGAGCCCAGCGCCTTTTTGATCCCTGCTCGTCATCGGACACACATCTCAGTCAGGCAATCACCAGAGCAAACTCGCTTCTTGCGGTCCCGAACACGACAACCGTCCGCGCGCATCTCCTCATCTCGCAGTTCAACCGCTCGATGGCACTACTGTCGCTGGCGGATCTCAAGCACCTAGTATCAAAATCAGCATGAGCCAACGTCGCGACATCCACTATCGCTAACACCAAAAACCATTATCGCAACGGTATTGTCGAAGAACTTATCTTGAGCGCATTTGAGGGGTCGGCCTCGATGGCTCCACAAAAACAGCAGGCTACCGATTTGCCGATTTGCCCTATTTTTCTCTGTCGCTCCGAAAACGGAATCATTAAATTGGACATAGCTGCAATCGATACGCTACCCTAGAAGAGCCTCGAAAATGCTTTCGAATCCTCTGGCAGATGCGCTTGTCGGGCGTTGTCATCGATCATACCCCACGCCAATTCTGCGATAACTGCAGTGCTCGATGAGGGCGGCGCTGGCTTCATATTCGCAGATTTTGCTATCTCATAGCACCCAATCAAGCTAGTGATAGGCCTACAGCAGTCACCCAGGCAAGACCGCCAATCCGAAAAGCATCCTCGGGGTATCCCAGCTACTCTTATGGTGAGCTCTCGAACTCACCTATATCTCAACTATCGGGCGCCGCGATGGCGTTGAGCACGGCTCCCTCTCTTTGCGCAATCGAGTTCGCAGTCCGAATCTTGCCAGAGATCGAAGCCATGCCCTCCCCGTATCAAAACCATGCTACCGTCAAAATGAACAAAAGATTGCGCATTGCCACAGCCCAAACGTTTGGCTTATTCGCTCTACAACTGAAATGGGGGGGAACCATATGCTGCTTATTCGAGGGATTGGCTCTGAGGAGCACGCTAGACAAATTGAGCAAGGTATCGTTGGTTGCAGGGACGTCGCCAGCATTCTCCTAGACGGCATTGGCGAGACAGGATATCTGAATTCGAACTATCACGAATGGCTACTACAGCAAAGTCTATTCGGGATACAAGGCAGAATCCCTAGCCTGAAAGGCTTTCCGAGCATATGGGGACGATTGCTTCGCACCGCTCTGGACCCCTTGCTCATGGGAAGCTATTTGACATACTTCCATATTTTTGACCCAGACATCACGAAAGAATGGCTCGATGAGTATTGGGACGATGATGCGCATTTTATTTTTTATGAACCACATTTTGAATTCGAAAACCACAGGTGCGTCTGTGGCGCTTGCTATTGCGGCGCGCCCATCACGTACGTTAACACACCTGAAGAAGTTAGCCCCCGCGAAACCGTGCTGAACAATCCCGCACTGATCGCCCTACTTAACAACGATATAGATAGCAGCACTGACCAAGAGCTGATTCTCGGATATATCAGCGATTGCATTATGCTGCTCACGCCTCTCTTCAATAGAGTTAAAGAGAAGAGATTCGACGATAGGGAAAATGAGTTTCGCATCTACGTACGTGAACCGCGAAGGCTAACTAATGACGGCGTTCGGCTCAAGAAAAGGGTTGAGCTCCAAGTAGCATGTGATGGCAAAAAATACCGACTAGATAGCCTCCTGGAAACGACAGGAATCGATGCGGATCTATTTGGTGACCTAGACAACCCCACGAAACTTCTAGAGCTTGCGTGGGCCACGAAAAGACCATTCATAACGAGTCAATTCAAGTCTCTTGATATCACAGATACCGCTCACAATTATGGATATATCGGCAACAAGGAAGACTGTCGGAAGTTTATAAAAGACTTTTCAACACCTGTGCACCCTAGTTCATCCTATGCGGGAAAAGAACGGCGTTGCCATTCAAGCCCGTCAACTACAAAGCTAGGGAGTACAATTATCGATATCGAAAGAGCCAAACAGGAGGAATCTTCCATTTTCTTCAGACCCCCTGACAAAGGCTGCTTCTCAAGATATGGAGCCGGTTTCAAAGAAAGCAAGTTCCAAAACCCTATTGAACTGGGTCTTTTCAGCCCACAAGCTGCATTCGCTTCCGCAATTAAGTTCCTAATTGGAACAGAATTTCCCAAAGATGCTTCGGCTTTTCCTCGAGGATTCAGCCGAGAGTTCTTGCATAGCTCGATTGATCCCTGGATGCCCGCCGTTGTCATGAGACAAATATCAGGCAGCTCCGTATTCGATGAAATTCAACAACTGAAGAAAGGTCGAGTAAAACTGGAGCATCCAACAGGAGCGCCGAAATTTAAAGACCTTTTTGATTTAGGAGCGATCGAGAAGCGTCTCAATACAAACCTGACCCCTGAGAATATGGATAACTACTTTACAAAGATGCTTTCCCGCCCGAATCTTCCTATTTCGACAGAACTGTGTAAATCAATAGCAGCTACAACAATGTCAAATTTCGCTAGCACTAAACACAAAATGATACAAAGCATTCTGAAACATCTCCCAGAAGGCTACGACCAGCTCATAAGTTTACTGCGCTGCGCTACTTTTGATTCTTATGATGAGTGTGCCGCCGGAAACTATCTTGCTGACGCAAACGGAATTGTCGCTATATATGAACTAGATCCAGACAAAGCGCTGTGCAACTGTCGCAAATCCACCCATTGCGATGGCCGTCTACTGTTCTCTTTAACTCCGTCTATTCATCCTGAAAAAATAGATCTGTCTAAATTTTCATACGCCATCTCGTCTCAAATGGTCTGGGAGGACTATATGATTGGGGCCGGATATGCTATTCAGCAAACCGCATTATGCCTGGCATCTCACCCGACAAATGCAACTTGGACAATCTCTTGCAGCAAATGTCCCAAACTTTCTGAATCAGATGAACCAGCATTGCGGCTCTATCCCAAGAAGATCGTATGCGGAAAATATCTAGACAGTAGCCTGGAAGCAACAATATACGAAGATCTTTCAAACATAGTCGAGGTGACGAAGTGGGAATGATCAGCAAGCAGGAAGCACAAGCGAGCGGATGCGAGATTTCATCGACCCAAAAAGCCCGCCTGTTTTCGTGAGCACACTTCTGACGCGCTCCTACACAGCAAAGAGGCTGAGCCCTTTCGAGACGCCAAGCATCAGGTGTTATCTCCGTCGCTGTCGAAAGGCGCAGACGCTCCCTGTGTGTGGGCGTGGTTTTGCGAGTTATCACCATACGAGATCAAGGGTAGTCACGCGAGAGAAGCGTTGACGAGCACATCAGCATATCAAACATGCGGACCATCGAACACAACTCTATAAGGACCCATCCCTCACAACAGATTCGCTGCCCCATGTTATCTCCATCTAGCCATTAGGCGCATTCGCAGCATACTCCTCGGTTCCAGACGCCGCCCACATCGCCGACGGCGAACTCGTCGGCTGGGCCCACTTTGCCGCATTTCTCGCACCGGTACCAACGCTTACCGCCCAAGCCCTTTGGGTACTGTCCAGACTCTTGCGCAAATTCCAGCAGCCGGCGGTCAGCCGTCGGCATGATCACTCGCCCAGCAGCGACACGTCCAGGTACCTCCTCGATCCCCACTCGCTGTCGGCCACGTACTTGAGCCTGGCCGTCACCAGCATGAGGGCGCTCTTGCCGTCGGGGAACGTGCCCACCACTCGCGTGCGGCGGCGGATCTCGCGGTTCAGCTGTTTAGGTTAATTTAGAACTTGCAGTGAGGGCACGGAGAACTTTCACCCGCGGCAATGAAGATTTTCAGCAATGGCAACGGCATGCCAACCAGCTAGTACATCCTTGTCGGTGTAGCTGACAACTACCTGGCAAGGAGGAAGAGAGGATGATCAGCATGCCGATGATCGAGAGTGTACGCGATATGAGCCGAAGGGGGCTCGCCAACGCGGATATTCAGCGGGAGACGGGCATCTCCCAGCCCACGATGCGCAAGTACCTGGCCATGGACGACTTCTCGCCCAAAATGCCGACGGCATCGGGGCGCGGCTCGATGCCGGACCCCTACAAGCCGTTCGTCGACGCCGTTCTGGAGGCCGACCGGCACGTATGGCGCAAGCAGCGCCATACTGCCAAGCGGGTCTGGGAGCGGCTGACGGCGGAGACGCCCTACGAGGGCGGCTACGGCGCAGTGAAGAGGCACGTCCGCGAGAGGAAGGCGCAGATGAGGGCCTCTGACATGGCCTATATGGAGCCGGTGTGGGCGCCCGGCGGGGCCCAGGCCGACTTCGGCGACGTCGACGTGCTGCCCGGCGGCGCGCGCACGCGCATGCACTTCTTCGCACCCAGCTCCCCGTTCTCCAACATGGGGTTCTGCCAGCCGTTCGCCGGCGTGACGCCGGAGTGCGTCTGCCAAGGCCCCAAAGACGCCTCCGGGCACATCGGGGGCGTCCCCCGCCGCATAGTGCTCGGCAACGCCGCCGGCGCCGGGCGCCGCCGCGGCGACAAGGCGACCGAGGCGGAGCTCTTCTCCGGAATCCGCCTGCTTCGCACTGTTATAGGCTATATCCTCACTGATTTTCATCACAT
>OFFK01001528.1_pt1 | contig 16084 bp, 8 predicted proteins | sample 1521361 | NCBI WGS metagenome assembly OFFK01 (sample SAMEA3504096, study PRJEB24116) | mouse gut metagenome | biome: mouse gut; feature: mouse-associated habitat; material: faeces | place: Denmark | collected 2011
GGGAATCCCTGACAAGGCAGATACTCATCGGCAGCAAGTTTATCAAAGACGAGTTCGGCAAGGACGTGGAATACCTCTGGCTTCCCGACGTGTTCGGCTACTCTTGGGCAATCCCTCAGATATTGAAGAAAGCCGGAATCAATACCTTTATGACGACCAAAATCAGTTGGAACCAGTACAACCGTATGCCCCACGATACATTTATGTGGAAAGGAATCGACGGCAGCGAAGTACTGACTCACTTTATCACCACGCCGGAGCCTTGGAGAGAGCGGGATTCCTGGTTCTACACCTACAATGGGAATCTGCTTCCAAGAACCGTAAAAGGCGTGTGGGACGCATACCGGGATAAACAGATGAACCAAGACCTGCTGATTTCCTTCGGTTACGGAGACGGGGGCGGCGGCGTGAACCGCGACATGCTGGAATGCCGCAGAAGGCTCGACAAGATTCCCGGCCTTCCAAACGTGAAGATGTCAACGGCAGGAGAATATTTCAGGAAACTGCATGAGACCGTAGAAAATACGGATCAGTACGTCCACACATGGGACGGGGAGCTGTATCTGGAGTACCACAGGGGAACCTACACAAGCCAGGCATATAACAAGCGCATGAACCGGAAAATGGAGCTGCTCTATCGGAGAGCCGAATGGCTTACCGTAATGGACGCCCTGCAGTCACGTAATCTGGCAGAGGCAAAGCAGGAGGAGCTGACCAAAGGGTGGAAACACATCCTGACAGACCAGTTCCATGATATCATCCCAGGCTCCTCCATCCATGAGGTGTACGAGGACTCCCGGAAAGACTATGCATATATCGAAGGAATTGCCAGGGAAGTCGAAGAGAAGGCATATGCACATATCACAGAGAAGAAAGAAAATACATACACCGTCTTCAACTCTTCTGGTTGGACCATGAGCCAGATTGTGGCTGTCCCGCAGGAACAGGATGGGATTTATCTGGATGAAGAGGGTAATCAATTAATTTCCCAGAAGGGACAGGGTGTGACTTATGTAGAAGTAAAGGACGTTCCGTCTATGGGCGCAAAGACGATTTATCTTAAAGAAGAGGCGGAAGAATGTGCGGCAGGCTGTGGGGCAGAGAAGCCTTTCAAAAGTAAGGGGATTCCAGAGAAGAATACAAATCTTGCGGCAGAAGCAGGGATGAAAGGCAGAGAGATTGAAACGCCGTACTATCAGATATCCCTGAACCAGTACGGACAGATTACAAGACTGTACGACAAGACCTACGCCAGAGACGTTATTCCGGAAGGGCAGCGGGCAAACGTACTCCAAGTATTCGAGGATAAGCCCCTTGATTTCGACGCATGGGATATTGACATCTTTTATCAGGAAAAGATGCGGGAAATCACTGACCTAAGGACATTTGAGATTACGGAAATGGGACCACTATGTATGAAGGTTCATATGGAGTGGAATTTCAACCGGGCTTCTGCTATTAAACAGGACATGATTCTTTACCGCGGCACCCGTAGAATCGATTTTCGGACAGAAGTAGATTTCCATGAACAGCACCAGCTTTTAAAAGCGGCGTTCCCGGTAGATATCCGCTCTACCTACGGCACCTACGACGTGCAGTACGGCAATGTGCGGCGCCCGAACCATTGGAACACAAGCTGGGATCAGGCGAAATTTGAGACGGTGGCCCACCGCTTTGCAGATTTGTCTGAGCGTAATTATGGCGTGAGTATCCTGAACGACTGCAAATATGGACACGATATCAAGGATAATGTACTGCGGATATCCTTATTAAGGGCAGGAACCCATCCGGACCATTTGCAGGATCAGGGATTCCATACATTTACCTATGCGTTGCTGCCCCATAAAGGGGATTTCGTAGAGGGAATGACAGTTCCGGAAGCGTTTGCACTGAATGAGCCGATGCAAGCCGTGGCAGGGGCAAGCAGCCTTTCCTACGACAGCTTCCTCTCCTTCGATAATGGGCAGGTTGAGCTGGATGCTGTGAAGAAATCTGAGGATGGGAAATATATTGTGGTCCGTTTCCATGAGTTTGCAGGAGCAAGGCAGGATGTCACTGTTACGGCAGGTTTCCCATACCGGGCATGGGCGGAATGTGATTTGCGGGAACGTCCGATAGCGGAGTTCGTGCAGGGTGAAATACAGATGAACCTCCATGCATATGAGATTAAGACGATATTGATGGAACTATAATTTGCTGTGCAGTCAGGAGCGGCGGGCTTTCGGGACGGAACAGGAGAGAGGAGAAAAAGATGGAAGAATTATTTAACATAGAAAAAGTATTGGGGTTTTGTGAAAAGGTGTGCTATTTTTTCACGGTGAACCTGTTGTTTATGATTTCCAATACTCCGGTATTGCTTTTCCTCTTGTTTGTGGGCGCCGGGCAGATTCGGGAATGCCTCCCGCTGTTCCTTGTGTGCCTGCTCCCTATGGCTCCTTCATTGTCGGCTGTGATGTATGCGATGAACCGGCTGATACGTGGGATGGAAGGGAAGGCGCTTAGGGATTATAAGAAGGGATACACAAGGGATTTTCTCCGGAAGGCAGGTCTTGGGGCAGACCAACTGATGTTCATCCTAATGTGCTGGACGAACATCGAGTTCTTCGCGGTGCAGTTTAGAATCCTTCCCCTTGCAATCCTGTTTATTCTGCTGTTTGCGGCAGCAGTCCTTGTTACGCCGAACCTCTATATGCTTGCCAGCCGATATGACATGGGGAATATGCAGACAACAAAAACGGCAGTTACCCTGTTGTTTGCAAAACCGGTTGCAACCCTTGGAAATATTGTGGCGCTGCTCCTTGTTCTTGCGGCGTTCGAGATAGCGGCGGGGACGACCGTGCTGTTCATGGGGAGTGCGTATGGGTTTCTGGTGATGTTTATGAATCAAAGCGTTATGCAGCAATTAGAAAATAAGTGAAATAATGAGCGTTCCAAAAAGCAGATAGCCTTTGGGAGCATTCAAGGGTAAGGAAATGCAGGAAATACTGCATTTCCTTGTTGATATTTAGATGTTTTTTATTCCGAAATGAAAGAAAGGAAATTCAGGATGGAAATCAAGGGCTCAAAACAGCTATACCATAAATTGTTTTTTATCTATACGGTAATCTTAGTCTGCGCGATATCGGCATTGGTCATTTTCTTCCTTAACAGCACTAAGAACCGTTTTTTAGAACAGAGTATTAGCTACACGGAAATGATGAGTGAATCTGCCGTCTCTTACCTTGAGGATACATCCGATATTGCAGAGTATATCCATGAAGATTTGTACAGTTCCAGCATAGAGTTGAACGATGTGCTTCATTACTTGACAGACGAACCAGACGTTTACCTGCAGCACCGTCTGGATACCTATATCGCAAACAAATACAGTGAATACAAGGGAATCGTGAAATTTTTCCTGGATGCGTTTCAGGCATACGGAAGCTTAAACCGTATTACCCTGTTCAGTTATGGGCGGGATGAAATCACAGAATACACAAGAGACGGGAAGAGTTATCGGAGAGCCGGGGATGAGGAGTTCAAGAAATCCTTTGGAAACGGCTGTCTGGTAGAGGAGGATTGTTTTTCCTATCTCAAGGAAATCCGCGACCCGGCGACCATGCAGGTCAAAGGCTGTATGATTCTGCGGTTCAGGAGTAAGAAATTTGAATCCATCTGGCAGTATTATTCCCGCGCGGAACTGCTTGTGTACCATGATGCCGGGATGGTAGTGTACGATTCTTCAAGGGAGCACGAAATTACAGATATTCTGGCGGCAGATGATAACGGAACACTGGAGGATTTGCTGGGAGCCTATGTGGAGCAGGCCCAGCGCGGTGAATACCATACCGTAAGCTATCTGGAAAAGAAACGGGCGGCGGCAGTCCCGCTGTCTATTGTCGTAATGTCCGTTCTGGTTGGAATTGCCGTGATGGCGTTAGGGGAACTGTTTGTAAGATATCATTTGCAGCACCTTGCCAAACGGCTGAACCGGATTCTGGACGGGATGACAAAAGTAATGGACGGAGACTTAGGGGTACGTATCCCCACAGATAAAAACGGGGATGAACTGGATGTGATTGCCCAATATTTTAACGAAATGTGCGTCAAACTGGACGGGCATATCAAGAAGCAGTACCTTGCGGAAATTGAGCAGAAAAATGCAGAGATGGATGCACTCCAAAGCCAGATTAACCCGCATTTTCTGTACAATACGTTGGAGGCTGTCCGCATGAAAGCTATCTGTAACGGCGACCGGGAAGTCGGGAAGATGCTCTACAGCCTGGCGGTCACATTTCGGGCGCAGATTAAAGAGGCGGATGTCATAACGCTGGCACAAGAACTGCATTATTGCAAGAAATATATGGAGCTTTTTGAGTTCCGGTATCAGAACCAGTTTCAGGCAAATGTGGAATGCCCGGAAGAGTATCTCCGGACGCCGATTATCAAGTTCGTGTTACAGCCTGTGATTGAAAATTATTTTATCCACGGTATCCGGTTGAAGGAGCAGGATAATTATGTGAGAATCGCCGTTGAGAGAGAAGAAGGATGTGAAGAGAGCTATCGGATCATCGTAGAAGATAACGGGAAAGGAATGACGAAAGAGGCGATTGCGGCGAAGAACCAGGAGCTGGAACATGATACCATGGAGAAACATTCATCCATCGGGATAGCCAATGTCAACCGGAGATTGAAAGCCGTGTATGGAAAAGAGTGTGGAATCCGCCTGGAAACAAGGGACGGCAGAGGGCTTCGAGTGATATTAAGATTCAAGCCGGATGGAGGCGGGAGTGGAAGCATAGGATGAAAAAGGGAACGTGCATGGGAAATGGGAGATAGAGTGATGAAAAAGGTAATGATTGTGGAGGATGAGGAGCTGATATTACAGGGAATCCGTAATATTGTGGACTGGGAGGATTTGGGGCTCAAGGTGGTGCATATGGCGCACGACGGCGTGGAGGCTCTTGAAATGTGGGAGAAGGAGCCGGTACATATTGTGGTGACGGATATCAGCATGCCGGAGATGGATGGGCTAACCCTCCTTAGGAACATTCGGGAGAAAGAAGAGCAGGTGAGATTCATTATCCTGACCGGTTACGACGAGTTTGCATATGCCAGAGAAGCAGTCCGGCTGGATGTTGAGAATTATATTTTAAAACCAATCAATGAAGAAGAACTGGAACGCCAGCTTAGGGAAACCGTGAGGAAGCTGGAAGAGATGGACAAGAAGAAACTGCAATATATTGATGAAAAAACACAGTGGCTGCATTTCCTGAACGGGAATTCTGATAGAGCCGAATCGGAAAAATTTGCGGCAATGCTGGGACTTGCACCGGAGGGCGAAAGTTACTATGCAGCCGTGATGAAATGGAATATGAAAGGGCTGAAAGAGAAAAAAATTACGGATATGATTGTCGAACTGAAGAAGGAAGAGGGACTTAGAATCGTACATCTTCCTCCTGACAGCCTGCTTATGGTGCTGCGCATAGAAGCAGACAGTGCAGATGAAAACAGGGTGGCAGAAGGCAAAGTGTGGGAATATTTTACAGAGCTTCAGAATAGCATGGAAAGCAGATTTAATATTATGACCTTTATCTGCATAGGAAATTCTTTTACAAGACTGGAACAATTGCCGGAAGTTTACCGTGGTGCAAGAAAACTTCAAAAGTATCTGATCATTGAGGGATATGGGAATTGTATCAGCCTTCGACAGATTCAGGACAGAAAAACGGAGTCAATCCGTATGGATGAAACACAGCTTAGGAAATTCATCCTGAAAAAGGAAAAAGAAGCGGCAGTCAGCTACATCGAAGATTTGTTTATCAATAATATCCGGAAGGATGCCGCCGTAAGTTCTCTGTACCAGATGGCGGTGAAGATGGCGGTACTTCTGCAGGATATTAAGAAAGAGTATAAGCTGGAATCCGTCTTGATTGCGGCGGTTTTCCTCTTGATTGCGGCGATTTACCTCTTTCCAGTGTTCAATCTCTTCCTGATTCCGCTTATCCTGCTCTTTCCACCGTTTATTTTCCTCCTGAAGTTCATCAATCATATAACGTACCGTATTTCTGTCTAATTCATACAATTCCTTTGAAAACATACCCATCACCTGCTCTATATTCTGGCAAATCTCATATACCTGCGCATACATCGGCTTGAAATCCGGGTACTTCTCAATCAGCGCAATGATATCCTCCGGCGCATCGCTGCTCAGGAAAGTAAGCCATCCGTTCAGCCGATTCTTTATATTTTTATTTTGCTGGTTTTTTCTGTAGATGTCAAGCGCAACAAAGACAAATTTCTGCAAAAGGTTGAGCTTTAACCCGGTATTTGATTCTTGCTGGAATTTGTGGATATATTTATCCGGAAATTGATGGAACTCAGGAGTGCTTTTCTCGAATAGGACGATGGTATAGACACTGGAAATCTTGCGTTTTCCCTTTTTCCCAAGCAATAAGGAGATTAACTCTTCGAGCCGTTCCGGATAAATTTCCGGATTCAGTATTGCCTTTATACAAAAGTCATAGAGCATCTTAACACCTTTTGCGCCCGTACAGAAATCGAGGAACTCTTCCCGCTGTTTTTCTTGCCAACTGTGAAAGATTTCTTCCAGTTCTTTTGAACCATGGATTTTCCCCAAGATTTCTTCACGGCTTTGAAGCATTGGAAAATATGTCCGTAATGAATTTGCCAAATATAATCCCTCCTCGTAAAATCTCCGTGAACATTGTTAAATTAATCTCTAAAATCTTTTATTGGGTAAATGTTTTATAATAGATAATGCCTATATTTTCTGGGAAAGAAACGATAGATACAAACCACTGACTATAGGAGAAAAAAGAATTTCAGATTGGACGTCATTTTTCTTATGGGTTTATTCTATCATTATCTGAAAGTTTTCTCAATTACATTTGTGCGACATTTTTCGACAAGAGAAGTTTTAAATTTAGAGATGCTAAAGCCTATCGTCAGGCGTTAAAGATAAAAAACCCAGAACGATGCGGTGTTCTGGGGAGATTGTGGTGTATTCTGTTGCCATAAGAAAAAGAAAGGATGGTTTTACCAAAATGAAAAACAAATTAACGGCACTATTGGCGGCGTTGTTGCTGAGTATCTCTTTGCTGCATACGGAGGTCTATGCCAGTCCGAATCCCGATTCTGATATTCCTTTGGTGGTTTCAGAAAATGTGAAAGTGGAAAGCATTAAGTACTCGGAGAAATTGGGGGGTTGTGCCATTAGATCTGGTAGGTTAGTTTATCCAGCGACTCCCGAAAAGGAAGAGTGGGAGTTTTAAAAGCAAAAATCCATATTTAGTTGTTCTTTAGCCATTTTTTCCAAAAGAAGCCGATCGCGGTCATTTCCAATCACTTTATAAAGGCAGTAAGCATCCCGGTAGTATTCTTTACATTTTTCGAGGCTTCCTTTATAGTAATGATATTCGCCTATAAGATCCAAAAATCCAGGCAGAAATTGATAGTGATTGTACTTTACACAGATATTCCGTCCAAGTTCGGCAATCTCAAATGCATCTTTATAACGTCCTGATATGAGGAGTACTTGTGTATAGTTATGAGAAACCAAGGCAACCTTTCCGGCATAGCGGGATATTTTACTATAATGTTTATGTATATACTTTAATAACTGCCGATAAATGTCAATGGATTTGTTTAGTTGTCCCATATCTGCATAGACATTTGCAATCTGGCTAATTAGTGAAGTTTCATCCAGACTGTAGAGTCCAAGGCCGATTTCTTCTAAGTTACAATTTGGAACAGTAATGTGTAAAGTTTCTAATAAAAGCTCTAAACGTTCCTTTGGGCTGTAAGCACCTTGGGGTGTGCCAAAACTTCCCCTCATGGCTAGAATATACTGTTGGATAATTCGTTCATTAGTACATTCTAGCTTTTCTAGTTTTTGAATACCAGACGCACGGATGGCTGGACGGTTTTCAGGCTTGGCTCGCCCGAATCGAATAATGTCGGCACGAATCTCATCCTGTAAAGTTTTTATTTCCAATTCGTTCTGGTTTAACAAGGCGAAATACTGGTCGTCTGGCAATCCCAGCCGTTGAAGAAAAGTACAGATACGAGTATAGGATGGGATTTGTTTCCCGTTTTCCATACGAGAAATCGTAATTGGTTCACAGATGCCTTCACATAACTGTTCCTGAGTAATTCCCTGTCTTATTCGTTCTTGTTTGATGTATTCTCCCAAGGATAATTCTCTCATGAGGCTCCCCCTTATCTTGTCATGTAGGAATGATTTCCCTTGTCAATTTAATGACATGGGACTAAAATGGATATTTCAAATCTAGTTTTTCTTTTACTTCATTTTCAATAAGAAGCCGTCCGTAGTCATTTCCGGTTTCTTTATAGAGACAGTATGCCGCCCGATAGAATTCTTTGCAGTTCTCCAGCTCATCATTATAGAAATAGCATTTCCCCAGAAGCGCTAGAAGTTCAGGAAGAAATTGATAGTGACCATACTTTACGCAAACTTCCTGTCCGAATTTGGCAATCTCAAGTGCGTCTTCATACTTTTCTGTTAAGAGGAGTGTACGGGTATAACCAAGGGCAATTAAAGCAAACTTTTCAGCATATCGGGACGTCTCACATTTGGAACTTTGCGTATATTTAAACAAATGACGGTATATGTCAAGTGCTTTATTCGATTGACCCATCTTTGCATATATGTACGCAATCTGGCATATCAACGAAGTCTCATCCAAGCTGGACAGACCTAAGTTGAAAGTTTCCGGATTACAGTTAGGAACTGTGATGTGAAGGGCTTCCAGTAAACCCTCCAACGCTTCCACGGAACTGTAAGAACCGTCCGGCTTGCCAAAGGTTATCTTCATAGTCAAAATGAACTGGCGGATAATTCGGTCGTCTGGTTCCGCGAGACGTTCCAGTTTCTCCAGTTTTTGTAACCCTGCCGCTTGGATATCGGGCTGATTTTCCGGTACGGCTTGGGAAAAACGGACGGCATCGGCGCGAATCTCGTCCTGTAAGCCCTTGATTTCCAGTTCGTTTTCGCTTAATACAGCGAAATATCGGTCGTCCGGTAGGGAAAGACGCTGCAGGAAAGCGCGGATTCGATTGTAGGAAGGGGTCTGTTTGCCGTTTTCCATGCGGGAAACAGTAATGGGTTCGCAGATGCCTTCGCACAACTGCTCCTGTGTAACCCCTTGTTTCAGCCGTTCTTGGCGGATATACTCGCCAAGGAATAGTTCTTTCATAAAGTTGTCTCCTTTAATATAATAATGATGTTATTATGTTATATTATTATACTCAAGTCAAGAGAAGTGTTAATATTTTAAATTATTATGGCAATTCACAGGAAATAATGAAAAATATGGATAGATTTATTGTGTAAGAAAGGATTTGTATATATAATAATCTTATTACCATGCGGTATTTCCACCGTTAAGTTAAGAAGATTAGGTTGTCGTTTTGCATTATTTAAAAGAAACAAGGGGCGATATGGGAAGTTCAGGCGGGGTGTGGTAATGTATAATCACACCAAGGGACGTGAGAACGATACGTAGTATCCTTAAATTGCTGAATAGTATAATGTATTGTACGTTTCCGGATGTCCCCAAAAACATTCTAAGAAAAAATAGTAATGAAGTGTATTTTTGTAGCCTTCAAATAAATTGAAATATAAAGGATGTGGTATAGATGGAGAAAAAAAGATTATTGCAAATTTTAATATACGTTATGTTAGTAACATTTATTCTTTCGGGATGTCAGCCATTGACTCAAACTGGCAAGAAAGATACAGAGCAGGATCAGGAAACACAAATTGAGGAAGTATGGATCGAAAATCCGATTCCGGAAGAGGAAAGAAAGGACATTGAAGGTTCAGATCAAATGGGAAATGCAGAGTGCGAAATGTTTATTAATGCAATTTCTCCGAGTGAACCGCTGAACCTGACAACAGAACAAAAGCTGGAAGACTTTGATTTTTTTTGGAATAAGATTCAGGAGAAAGTCTATTGCCTGGAAGACATTCTGGCGGAAGTGGGGATAGATTATGAGGAAAGTATTGCCGAATTTCGGGAAGAGATGTCCAAAAGTCAGAATGACTATGAGTTTTATAAGATTCTGAATGATTCTGCTCAAATGGTAAGAGGAAATTGGCATGTCAAATTAGTCATGCCTTATACTGCATTGCTGGAAGGGATCACCCTCAGCAAGACGATTGGCCAAATTAAAGAAACAGACGGAGATGAGACGGATCACAGGTTAAAGTACTGGGATGTATTATTAGTGCAAAACGATATGAATTACAGGACGAACCGCAGGTCGAATGGGGAAAGCGGAGAAATGCCAGAATTAAAAATCATAAATGAGAAAACGGCAATGATCACACTCCCAACATTTTATTACAGTTTTCAGAGGGAAGAAGCCGGAGAGCTTTTGATCGAATATATGAAACAGGTTTCTGATTATGAGAATGTTATTTTTGATATGAAAGGAAACCGGGGAGGAATTAATAGTTTCTTTTATGATAACCTAATCGCTCCGAATATTGATGAACCATTGACATATACGATATACCCGATTTTTAAAATGGCAGAAGAGCTCCTTGGGGCAAACATGGTTACGCCTACAGATGATATTCCGGGAGAGTTTCGCCTTGGATACAAAGGAATAAAAAACTACCAATCTGAACCGATTTCACAGTTGCCGGAGGAGGAGAAAGGTGACTTTGGGAATGCAGATCATTTTATGAGATATGAGCGGACTGTTTTTCCGAGGTATGACCATAAGATTCTGGACGGGAAATTGTGGTTATTGACTTATCCGGAGAATTATTCCTCAGCAGAAGAATTTGCAATCAGTTGTAAAAAGACAGGCTTTGCAACCCTGGTAGGGAAACAGACAAAAGGGGATGGAGGGGCAGGCATTATGGGTTTGAGATTTGAACTTCCAAACAGCAGACTGTACGGCAGTGTCCAATGCGTATGGACATTAAATGAAGATGGAACAAGTAATATGGAGGAAGGCACAAAGCCGGACATCGAATCTCCCGAGGGCGAGACGCCGCTTGAAACCTGCCTGCGGGTGATTGGAGAGTCTGAGAAGCAATAGTTCGTGTGAAAGAGGAGTGTCAGAATGACCTCCTCTTTAACCCCGTTTTCCGTCCTAATTCCTTGCGCAGACGCTTAATTTCTTGTTTCAAATATAAATTTTCCTCTTGATTGCGGCAATTTACCTCTTTCCAGTGTTCAATCTCTTCCTGATTCCGCTTATCCTGCTCTTTCCACCGTTTATTTTCCTCCTGAAGTTCATCAATCATATAACGTACCGTATTTCTGTCTAATTCATACAATTCCTTTGAAAACATACCCATCACCTGCTCTATATTCTGGCAAATCTCATATACCTGCGCATACATCGGCTTGAAATCCGGGTACTTCTCAATCAGCGCAATGATATCCTCCGGCGCATCGCTGCTCAGGAAAGTAAGCCATCCGTTCAGCCGATTCTTTATATTTTTATTTTGCTGGTTTTTTCTGTAGATGTCAAGCGCAACAAAGACAAATTTCTGCAAAAGGTTGAGCTTTAACCCGGTATTTGATTCTTGCTGGAATTTGTGGATATATTTATCCGGAAATTGATGGAACTCAGGAGTGCTTTTCTCGAATAGGACGATGGTATAGACACTGGAAATCTTGCGTTTTCCCTTTTTCCCAAGCAATAAGGAGATTAACTCTTCGAGCCGTTCCGGATAAATTTCCGGATTCAGTATTGCCTTTATACAAAAGTCATAGAGCATCTTAACACCTTTTGCGCCCGTACAGAAATCGAGGAACTCTTCCCGCTGTTTTTCTTGCCAACTGTGAAAGATTTCTTCCAGTTCTTTTGAACCATGGATTTTCCCCAAGATTTCTTCACGGCTTTGAAGCATTGGAAAATATGTCCGTAATGAATTTGCCAAATATAATCCCTCCTCGTAAAATCTCCGTGAACATTGTTAAATTAATCTCTAAAATCTTTTATTGGGTAAATGTTTTATAATAGATAATGCCTATATTTTCTGGGAAAGAAACGATAGATACAAACCACTGACTATAGGAGAAAAAAGAATTTCAGATTGGACGTCATTTTTCTTATGGGTTTATTCTATCATTATCTGAAAGTTTTCTCAATTACATTTGTGCGACATTTTTCGACAAGAGAAGTTTTAAATTTAGAGATGCTAAAGCCTATCGTCAGGCGTTAAAGATAAAAAACCCAGAACGATGCGGTGTTCTGGGGAGATTGTGGTGTATTCTGTTGCCATAAGAAAAAGAAAGGATGGTTTTACCAAAATGAAAAACAAATTAACGGCACTATTGGCGGCGTTGTTGCTGAGTATCTCTTTGCTGCATACGGAGGTCTATGCCAGTCCGAATCCCGATTCTGATATTCCTTTGGTGGTTTCAGAAAATGTGAAAGTGGAAAGCATTAAGTACTCGGAGAAATTGGGGGGTTGTGCCATTAGATCTGGTAGGTTAGTTTATCCAGCGACTCCCGAAAAGGAAGAGTGGGAGTTTTAAAAGCAAAAATCCATATTTAGTTGTTCTTTAGCCATTTTTTCCAAAAGAAGCCGATCGCGGTCATTTCCAATCACTTTATAAAGGCAGTAAGCATCCCGGTAGTATTCTTTACATTTTTCGAGGCTTCCTTTATAGTAATGATATTCGCCTATAAGATCCAAAAATCCAGGCAGAAATTGATAGTGATTGTACTTTACACAGATATTCCGTCCAAGTTCGGCAATCTCAAATGCATCTTTATAACGTCCTGATATGAGGAGTACTTGTGTATAGTTATGAGAAACCAAGGCAACCTTTCCGGCATAGCGGGATATTTTACTATAATGTTTATGTATATACTTTAATAACTGCCGATAAATGTCAATGGATTTGTTTAGTTGTCCCATATCTGCATAGACATTTGCAATCTGGCTAATTAGTGAAGTTTCATCCAGACTGTAGAGTCCAAGGCCGATTTCTTCTAAGTTACAATTTGGAACAGTAATGTGTAAAGTTTCTAATAAAAGCTCTAAACGTTCCTTTGGGCTGTAAGCACCTTGGGGTGTGCCAAAACTTCCCCTCATGGCTAGAATATACTGTTGGATAATTCGTTCATTAGTACATTCTAGCTTTTCTAGTTTTTGAATACCAGACGCACGGATGGCTGGACGGTTTTCAGGCTTGGCTCGCCCGAATCGAATAATGTCGGCACGAATCTCATCCTGTAAAGTTTTTATTTCCAATTCGTTCTGGTTTAACAAGGCGAAATACTGGTCGTCTGGCAATCCCAGCCGTTGAAGAAAAGTACAGATACGAGTATAGGATGGGATTTGTTTCCCGTTTTCCATACGAGAAATCGTAATTGGTTCACAGATGCCTTCACATAACTGTTCCTGAGTAATTCCCTGTCTTATTCGTTCTTGTTTGATGTATTCTCCCAAGGATAATTCTCTCATGAGGCTCCCCCTTATCTTGTCATGTAGGAATGATTTCCCTTGTCAATTTAATGACATGGGACTAAAATGGATATTTCAAATCTAGTTTTTCTTTTACTTCATTTTCAATAAGAAGCCGTCCGTAGTCATTTCCGGTTTCTTTATAGAGACAGTATGCCGCCCGATAGAATTCTTTGCAGTTCTCCAGCTCATCATTATAGAAATAGCATTTCCCCAGAAGCGCTAGAAGTTCAGGAAGAAATTGATAGTGACCATACTTTACGCAAACTTCCTGTCCGAATTTGGCAATCTCAAGTGCGTCTTCATACTTTTCTGTTAAGAGGAGTGTACGGGTATAACCAAGGGCAATTAAAGCAAACTTTTCAGCATATCGGGACGTCTCACATTTGGAACTTTGCGTATATTTAAACAAATGACGGTATATGTCAAGTGCTTTATTCGATTGACCCATCTTTGCATATATGTACGCAATCTGGCATATCAACGAAGTCTCATCCAAGCTGGACAGACCTAAGTTGAAAGTTTCCGGATTACAGTTAGGAACTGTGATGTGAAGGGCTTCCAGTAAACCCTCCAACGCTTCCACGGAACTGTAAGAACCGTCCGGCTTGCCAAAGGTTATCTTCATAGTCAAAATGAACTGGCGGATAATTCGGTCGTCTGGTTCCGCGAGACGTTCCAGTTTCTCCAGTTTTTGTAACCCTGCCGCTTGGATATCGGGCTGATTTTCCGGTACGGCTTGGGAAAAACGGACGGCATCGGCGCGAATCTCGTCCTGTAAGCCCTTGATTTCCAGTTCGTTTTCGCTTAATACAGCGAAATATCGGTCGTCCGGTAGGGAAAGACGCTGCAGGAAAGCGCGGATTCGATTGTAGGAAGGGGTCTGTTTGCCGTTTTCCATGCGGGAAACAGTAATGGGTTCGCAGATGCCTTCGCACAACTGCTCCTGTGTAACCCCTTGTTTCAGCCGTTCTTGGCGGATATACTCGCCAAGGAATAGTTCTTTCATAAAGTTGTCTCCTTTAGTGTAATAATAATATTATTATATCCAAGTCAAGAGAAGTGTTAATATTTTGAATTATTATGGTAATTCACAGGAAATAATGCAAAATATAGCTAGATTATGAGGAAAGTATTGCCAAATTTCGGGAAGATATTCCAGGAGAGTTTCGCCTTTTTCCCGTCAAGTTGAGAGATTGGGTTATCGTTTTGTGTTATTGAAAAGAAACATGGGACGACATGGGATGTTCAGGTGGTATGTGGTATCTTATAATCACAGCAAAGGAAGTAAGAGTGACACAGAGTTTCCAGTGTTGAATACGGAGGAAAGGAGATACAGACATGCAGGTTATTGAAGAAAAGAAAAGCATTAATGTACGTGGAGGAAACGGTAAGCCTACCGCTCATGGAAATTGCAACTGTTAATTTTAATTCCAAAATCAAAAGGGTCTCAGGATTTCCCGAGATCCTTTTCGCCAAATCAGATAAAAAATTTATTCAACGAAAGGGGAACACCATGTACATTCTTCCAGGCTACACTACCCACTATGAAGAAAACGGAGCGATCTACGTATCCTCCAAGTTATTGCAAAACAAGGTTATGCTCACTGAACCCGACATTCAAGAGGAGTTTCGCACAATTGTCAAATCAGGAGGATGTCCGGAGATTTCTACACCTTTGACGAAGTTTCTTCATGAACAAGAATTGCTGCTGAATAACGAAGAGATAAGAACCGCAGTGGCTGAGGTTAAGAACCTGCTGAATAATACTTTAATGTTGACTATCATGCCTACAGAAGGATGCAATTTCCGGTGTCCTTATTGTTATGAAGTACATAGGGCGGTATCTATGTTTCGGGATACACTGGATCGAATCCAAGAATATATTACAGAGCAGGCATCTCGTTTTCCTAATATTCATATTAGTTGGTTCGGAGGAGAGCCAACTTTATGTAAGGATGTTATATTGGAAACAAACGCCCTTGTTCAGGAGCTTCAGGAAAAACACCAATTCCATTTTACATCCAGCATGACCACGAATGGATATCTTCTTGATGCAAAGAATTTTCAAGAGTATTATGCAGCAGGGATAACCGATTACCAGATTACTCTGGATGGCTGGGGACATGATAAGATCCGCCCCCATGTCTCAGGCGGCGGAACATTGCAAACCATATTAGACAATCTGGTCTTGCTTGCTTCTTTGGACGCTGAAAGGTATCCGTTCCATATTACCCTCCGGCGAAATATTCTCGCTAATGATATGGATTTCACCTGGTATGATCATTTGTATGATTTGTTCGGTAATGATAAACGATTTTTTATGTTGGTTGTCCCTGTGGGCGATTGGGGCGGCAAAACTGTGAAGGCTCTGGATTTACAAAAAAAAGAAAGTAAAAAAGAACTCATACTGGCGCACAAGGCGTATATAGATAAGATTGGCATGCAATGGGGGAAGCAGGATGAGGTTCCTTTTTCAAATGTATGCTATGCATCTTATCCATACGGGTTTGTATTTCGTCCTAATGGTAAGATTGAAAAATGTACTGTCGCCCTGGATCATCCTAAAAATCTCGTGGGGACTGTAGATCCGGATAAAGGGGTTATTTTGGATGAAGAAGC
>OFFK01001529.1_pt1 | contig 16072 bp, 10 predicted proteins | sample 1521361 | NCBI WGS metagenome assembly OFFK01 (sample SAMEA3504096, study PRJEB24116) | mouse gut metagenome | biome: mouse gut; feature: mouse-associated habitat; material: faeces | place: Denmark | collected 2011
CGCCAGGATTTACAGTGGTGTCCCTGGGAAAGTGCCTGGCTGGCGGTCTGCAGTCTGGTTGCACTGTAAAGTTAACCGGTGCGCAGTATAAATTGTAATGCTTTAGCCAACTATGTTCATCTTCGTACCGTTTGACTGATACTTCACCCGAAAATCAGTCCAGCCCTTTGCAGTCTGATTGTTTTCTTCAGACCAGCCCCCAGCAGACCAGAGCAAAAAAATATCATCCCGCAGCTGTTCATACTTTCCATTGCTCTCCTGAGAGTTCAATAACTCACATAACCTGCCTGGAAGACCGGCGATTTCCGGATTTATCCGTATCTTTATATATATCCTCCCATTTATACTGCCCATTGGTCGCTTTTTGGAGGAAACTGCTGATTTCACGGTAAGCACTTATCTGATTGTATCTTTTTGAATCCATACCTGATGCCTGCATATAAGTATCCCATAGCCGATCCTCAAATTCTTCTTCCAGTATCTTCTCCGCCTGCTCTTTTTCTTCTTCTGTCAGTTCTCCGGAAATGGTCACTTTTCCATAGGCATTTATCTCCAGCTCCCAGACTTTCCCCTCCAGCTCTATGCCCGCCTGTTTCAATCTGTCCACAATTTCAGGATATAGCTTATTCTGAAGTCTGTCTCCAGCCTCCGCCCTCTCATAGTCATGAAGGTTTGCATAAATCTTCAGATACTCCAGTTCTTGTTTACTAAGCCTCTCCCCCGAAGCCATCCGCTTCAGCAATTCTTCCACACTCTCATCGCCCTGATAGCGGTCTTCCTCTGGTAAGGCATGGTACTGCTCATCATGCAGTCTATCCACTTCTTTTGCATAACCAGCCTTGTCTTCCCGTACTGTCCGATCCAGAACCCCTGACTGCTCCTGTGTCCGGTTCTGTGTTCTTTCTTCCGTGATCTGGATGCGGTAGGTTCCTTCCGTATCTGCTGCTTCACCGTTACGGTTTTCCACACGAATCACATAATCCCTTCCATGGTCCCATTCCGGCAGTGTCCACTCACTGCTGCCATCACCGTTCTTTTGTGCTATTCCAATCTGGTTTCCATCCTTATCATAGACCAGCAGGTCATAGTCACATCCTTCTGTTAAGTTCTCCAGACGTATTGTGATTTTTGAAGAAATACCCATTCTGTCATAAAGAGCCCTCTGAATATAAGAGAATGCATAGCAGTCCACATCATCCGCAGAATTCAACTTCCCTTCCAGATAGCTATCCTGATTACCTATCAAAGAACTCAGATTGCTTTAACTGAAATAGCAATCCACTTGATCATCGTACTTTGTTCTCTGCCGGTAGCTGTCATTTTTATTTTCCTCGTTTTTCTCAATCAGAATAGTCTGCTCCCTCATATCCTTCAAGGGGGAGAAAAACTGTTCTTTCCCGTAACGCCTACCCTCCCACAAAGGACTGCTGATGTATTGATGATATGTACTTACCATTTTCCTTCCCTCCTGAATCATTTCAATAAAAATAGCGTTATTCTCTGATAATTTCTATCCTTAAGAAAAAACGCCATCCTTGACTCAATATTCAATTCTATCTTGCATATCGGAGCAATTTTCAAAAAATGAACAGGCAAACAATAATTAGACAATTTTCATCCACTGAGTATCATTCGAATCTTTCGCTATGCCGGGACGCGCCAGTCCCCTTTCCGCTGTGTCTTGGACGCAGCGTGGCAAGGGGGGGCGATCCCCAGCTTTTTCACTGCAAAGCAAAAACTTCCTGCCGTCTCTGACAGGAAGTCTCCCTTGCTGCAACGTTTTGCTTATTTTGTTCCTCTTTATTTCATGGCGAGCAGCTCCGGAATCGTGGCCTCGAAATCCACGCCGTACCAGGGCTTGTCCGGATTCTGCAGGGTCACTTCTATGGTGTGGGCGGTGTAATCCGCTGCGATGCGCATGGCGTCCCGCCAGTTTAGCCCTCTCAGGATCTGCCCCACGCAGGTGCTGGAGAAAAGGTCTCCCGTGCCGTGATAGGCAGCGTCGATCCTCCGGTTCTGGTAAATGTAATACTCCCCGGTCTCCCGCTCATAGCCCATCACCCCGGTCTTACCCTTCTCCAGGGAGACGCCGGTGAGGACGCTGATGCCTGCGCCCAGCTCATTGAGCCTGGCCAGGAGCTCCTTTACATAGGACTCATCGTATTCCTCCCTGTATTCCATGCCTGTCATCAAAGAGGCCTCGGTGATGTTGGGCACGATGATGTCCGCCTCCGCGCAGAGCTCGGCGTTCTTCTTCACATAGTCCATGTCAAAGGCCGGGTACAGCTTTCCGTTGTCCGCCATCACGGGGTCTACGATTATAACCGTGTCTTCACTCCGGAAATTCCTGAACAGTTCCTTTATCTGGTCAACCTGCTCGGCGGTTCCCAGATATCCGGTATAGATGGCGTCGAAGGCCACGCCCTCGCTCTTCCAGTGGGCGGCGATCGGCTCGATCTGGTCGGAGAGGTCCTTGCAGGTGAAGTTCCGGAACATGGTGTGGGTCGACAGGACTGCTGTGGGCAGGATGACCGTCTCGGCGCCAAGGGCGGATATGACGGGCAGCGCTATGGTCAGGGAACATTTCCCCAGGCATGAGATGTCCTGTATGGTCAATACTCTTTTCATTTTTGATACCTATCTGCGCGTTGCGGCGCGCCGGGGACTGCGGGCCGGATACGCATTTTTGTCCGGCCTGCTCCGAACTGTCCAGGCACATCGTATCACTGTCTACATACTACGTCAATAGGTTTATTGATTTTTTTGCCACAGGTAATCCGGGCCAGGGCCGCGGACAGTGCGTGGAGAAATCTGCGGCGGACGACAAAACCTGCTGCCGCCTCTCCAAAAAAAATTTGCAAACCCCCCCATATAATGGTAAAATAAGATACAAAAATACGCAATATACGGAGAATGTCATGAAACCCACGAAAAGAATATCACACCTGTTCCTTCCCACCGTTTTTATGCTGGCCGCCTCCCTGTCCGGATGCGGGGGCGATGGCGGCGAGGCCCCTTCCGAAGCGGAGCAGCCCTCCGGTTCCGGCCCTGTGGCGCTGACCGTCTGGGGCGCGGAGGAGGATGAGGAGCTGCTGCAGCAGATTTTTGACAGTTTCCAGGAAAAGTACCGGGGCCAGGCGGACTTCCAGATTACATATCAGCCCCAGAGCGAGAGCCACTGCACCGATGCGCTGATGGCAGACCTGGAAAACGGCGCGGATGTCTTCGCCTTTGCGGACGACCAGCTGAACACTCTGGTGGCCGCAGGGGCCCTGGATCCCATAGAGAACCCGGAGCCCCTGCGGGCCGCCAATCTGCCGGAGGCCGTCTCCGCCGCCTCTGTGAACGATACTTTGTACGCATATCCCCTCACCGCCGACAACGGCTATTTCCTGTACTACGACAAGCGCGTCTTCTCCCGGGAGGACATCCAATCCTGGGACAGGATGCTGGACATTGCCGGGGAGCAGGAACGGAAGGTCTCCATGGAATGGTCCTCCGGCTGGTATGTGTACGCCCTCTTCGGCAACACCGGCCTCACCGTGGGGCTCAACGATGACGGCATCACCAATTACTGCACCTGGAACGACACGGAAGGCCCCGTCAAGGGGACCGATGTGGCCAAAGCCATGACAGCCATGGCGGAGCATCCGGGATTCCTCAGCACCGACGATGCCGGGTTCCTGGCGGGCGTCCAGGACGGCACCATCGCGGCAGGCGTCAGCGGCACCTGGAACGCGGTGGCCGTGGAGGAGGCCTGGGGCAGCGGCTTTGGGGCGGCGAAGCTCCCCTCCTACACCTGCGCGGGACAGGAGATTCCCATGGCCTCCTTCTCCGGCTATAAGCTGATCGGCGTGAACTCCTACTCCCGGAACAGGGACTGGGCCGCGAAGCTGGCCGAATGGATCACCAATGAGGAGAACCAGGCGCTGCGCTTCCGTCTGCGGGGCCAGGGCCCCTCCAACAAAAATGCCGCGGCCTCCGAAGAGGTTCAGGGCTCTCCCGCCATCGCGGCGCTTCTGGCCCAGTCGGAGCACTCCTGCCTCCAGCGCATCGGCGGGAATTACTGGGAGCCTGTCGCTGCCTTCACCGCGGAGATCCTGGCCGGGACACCCTCGGGGAAGAGCCTCCAGGAACTGCTGGACACCATGGTCACGGGCATCACGGCTCCCTGACCCCTGCCTTCCCCTGTCCGGCGGCCGGGAATCCCCGGCCGCCCCCACATTTTTCCAAACGCTAAAGGAGATTTGTCCATCATGAAAAATATCAGCTTAAAGCATAGACTGATCATCCCCATCGCCCTGCTGGGCATGGTGGCGCTGCTGTCCAACATCCTCTCCGTCCTCAATATCCGCAACGTGAACGCCAGCGCCTCCAACATCGCCGACAACTATATGGAGGGCAAGGAACGGCTTGCCGAAATCTGCCAGGCTTCCATGGACATCCACCAGATGGCCTTAAGCCACATCGTGGCCACGGATTATGACACCATGATTCTCCTGGTCCAGCAGATCAAGGAGGAAGAAGCGCTTCTGGATGATATGCTCTCCCAGTATGAGGCTTTTGTAGTACAGGACGACCGGGCGCAGTATGAATCCCTGCTGGAGAACTATGCCGCCTTCAAGCATGCCCTGGTCCATCTGGTGTGCGCCAGCGCGGGCCACAAGACCCAGGACGCCTATGCCATGGCCAACGGTGATGTGGCGGCAGGCGCCGATGCCATGAAAGCGGACATCGATGCCCTGAACGCGTCCATCAGCGCACAGACCCTGGAGGCCAGGTCCCACCTCTCCGGGGTGTATGTCTTCTCTCTGGTGGTGGGCATCGCTGCGGCCGTCATCTGCGTCCTCCTGGTGCTGACGGACTTCCGGCTGATATCCGTCTATGTGGTGGCGCCCATCAAGAACATCCTGAAGGCCATCCAGGAAAGCTCCGGGCGCATCAACGGCATGACCGGTGAGGTGCTGAAGCGCACACAGGCCTCCCGGCAGAGCGCGGCGGGCCTTTCCTCCCTGGCGGGGCAGCTCTCGTCGACCTTTCAGGAGGTAGCCCGGAATGTATCGGACATCAACGACAGCGCAGGAGCCGTCCGGCAGGAGGTGCAGTCCATCGCGGAGGAATGCAGCGACATCACCGCCTATACCGCCCAGATGAACGCCCGGGCGGACGCCATGCAGCAGTCCGCCCAGAGCAGCGCCGAGACCACCGGCGCCAAGACGGAGGAGATTCTGTCCTCCCTCAATGATGCCATCGAGAAGAGCAAGAGCGTAAACCAGATCAAGAACCTCACCGGAGACATCCTGGCCATCGCCCAGCAGACCAGGCTGATCTCCCTGAACGCCTCCGTGGAGGCCGCCAACGCGGGAACGGCAGGCAAGGGCTTCGCCATGGTGGCCAGGGAGGTGCGGGACCTCTCCAACTCCACCCAGGAGACCGCGGGGCGCATCCAGGCGATCAACGACGTGGTCACCGCCTCGGTCCACAATCTTTCCGAAAATGCCAGACAGTTGATTGACTATATGAGTCAATCCGTCCTGAAGGAATTCCAGGCCTTCGTGGAATCCGGCAGCCAGTACAAGGAGGACGCCGCCCACATCCGCCGCATCATGGACGATTTCCACGGGCAGACCCAGCGGCTGAAGGATTCCATGTCCGGCATCGCGGATTCCATCGGCACCATAGACGAGGCCATCGACGAGAGCGCCTCCGGCATCGCCGGCATGGCGGGCAATACCCGGAGCCTGGCGGCGGACATGGAGGACATCACCCGGCGCATGGGCGTCAACCAGGACGTGGTGGCGGAGCTGGAGAAGGAGACTGCCGTGTTCGATAATCTGTAGGATGATTTTTAAATTTTTGTTGACACCCACACGAACACCTGATATAATATCTCTCGTGAAAATTTATATCATTTCACACGACAAATCATATATAGCTTGATTGACAAGCTGATGTAACGGTATATGGAAGAGTGCAGAAAGAGTATCCCAGGGGGGTACTCTGCCCTCTCGAAGGTACTGTACATCGGCTTTTTTGTTGTGCCGACGTATTCCACGCTCCTTGACAACTTAATCGCAGTCTCTGTCGGTCAGGGAAGCACCGCCATGACCTGCTGGATCATGACATGATCTTGCAGCCAGCGTGCCAAGGACAAACCGCTTAGACTGCGACGCGAATTGCAATACAAGCCGCGGCAAAAGCCGCGGCGCTGAAACTTATCACTTTTTATCACTTTTTTATATGACGAAAGGAGCGGCACAGCCTATGTCAAACTATATATGGAAAACGGGACACAAAGAAATCGCGAATATCACATCTCTGACTCCAGATGCCTACAACGTAACTCATATGTCGGTAAGAGCTTCCTGGGCAGTGGAGAGCTTTTTGCAGACGGCATGGCTGCTTCCGGGGAACGGATTCCTGGGATGGCAGATGAATTCTGACAAAGCCGGGCTCCGTGCCTTTGCTTTCTCAAAGGGGGACGTCAAGATGACATCCGGCGACTTTGGCTGGATTTTTGAGGAATATGCGGATGTCGAAGCACAGGCGCCGGATTCCTTTGAGGATCTGTACAGGGATTTCCCCAAAGTATATGTCCTGCGGCATATGCCGGGAATCTCCGATGAACTCCGGACATTCAGGAGCCGGCATCTGCCCTCTGAGGATACGGATTATCTCCGGGATGTGGTCAGGGCTGTGAAGGAGTCCGGGGGAGTCGTGCGGATCGTGGTGGAGACCGGTCATGACAGCCAGGGCGTGATCCTGTTTTGTCTGGCGGAGGAGATGACTCTCCAGATGCGCACCTTGCTTTCCCTGGCATTTCCGGATACCGTCCTGGAGGAGGCGGACATGGCGGATGCGGATACGGATTTCAGGCTTCCGGCAAAGTACCTGATGGAAAGCATGAAAAGGCTGCTGGAGGTCTTTCTCCTTGAGGAGTCCTTGCTATTGGATTCCATAGAGGATCCCTCCACAGAGGATTCCTTCTCAGAGGAGTCCTCCACAGAGGATCTCTCCACAGAGGATTCCTCCACAGAGGATTCCTCCCTGGATTCCGGGGATCCTGCTTACAGATTCCGTTGGGAGGATGAAGACGATCTGGACGCAGCCTATGGTTACGACGATCCGGAGGGATATGATGCGGAGGATCCAGCAGCCCACAGCAAGCCTGGAGCCGGTGGGAAATCCGGCGGCGGGGAGACGTCTGACCAGGAGCCTGACAGTCTCTTCCTGGATGAATTGGATCTGAGCGTGCGCACCTATGTCTGCCTGAATCGAGCCGGAATTTACACCCTGGGGGATCTCCGGAAAATGAGCCGGGAGGATCTGGCGAAGATCCGGAATCTTGGATCGAGAAGCCTGGAGGAAGTCATAAATAAGCTTGCGTCAATGGGCCTGTCCCTTCAGGGCGAGCAGCAGCCGCCCAGCAGCTCCCAAATGCTGGCACAACTGATAGGCCTGAAGGACGTGAAGGAGCAGGTCAGGAAAATAGCGGCCTTCGCCAGGATGAAGAAGGACATGGAGACGCTGGGCAGGACATCCGTCCCGGTGGCGCTGAATATGGAGTTCGTGGGGAACCCCGGTACGGCGAAGACCACCGTGGCCAGGATCCTGGCCGGAATCTTCCAGGAGATCGGAATCCTTTCCAGCAGCCAGATCGTGGAGGCAGGCCGGGCGGATCTGGTGGCAGGTTATATCGGCCAGACCGCCATCAACGTGAAGTCCGTGTTCAAGAGGGCCAGGGGGAAGCTCCTGTTCATCGACGAAGCCTATTCCCTTGCATCGGACTCCCAGAGGGACTTCGGCTATGAGGCAATCAACACCATCGTACAGGAGATGGAGAACAGCCGCAGCGACACAGTCGTAGTCTTCGCCGGTTACCCGGAAGAGATGGAAAACTTCTTCTCTATGAATCCTGGGCTGAGATCCCGCGTCCCCTTCCGCATCAGCTTCCCCGACTACTCTACCGACGAGATGGCGCAGATCGTCGCCTTAGAGGCGCAGAAGCGCGGCTTCTCCCTCTGCTCCCGGGCGCTGGAAAAGGCGGTCTCCCTCTGCGGGGAGGCGAAGCACCGTTCCGACGCGGGGAACGGGCGGTTCTGCAGGAATCTGGTGGAAAACGCGATCCTGGGCTATGCCTTACGGGTCTACGGGGAAGGGACGGAAGCCGCCGACGGGGCGGAAAAGGATTTCATCCTTGCGGAGGAGGATTTTTCCCTGCCGGACAATATGCAGGCCATACCGGAGAGACAGGAGGCCAAAAAAACCGCGCCCATAGGCTTCCGGTAGGAACTGTCGGAAAGACAATTCCTTATTAACGGCGGGTTCCGGCGGCTTGCTTCTGTAAAATTTACAGACAAGAAAGCCGCTATCTGATATAGTGTACTCATGGCCGCCGGAATATGCCCCTCTGTCCAGGGCGGGAACATGTCCGGCGACCGCTGTACTCACGGCCTCAGGCATCTGCTCCATGGAATGATCTGCCCTATGAAATGTACGGCAGGCGGACGCCCTGCCATGCAGAACGGAAAGGGGCAATAAGGGCGCTCAGGAGTATGATCCCTACAATGTGCGGCATGAATCACGGCCAGTGATTCTGTAGATTTCAGGAAAAATTCCGGAAAAGAAAGGTGGGAAAGACATGAAATTATTTCAGGGAAAACAGGAAGATTACCGAAAGAACCTTGTTTGCATGGAAGAGGTGACAGACAGGCTCTTAGGCCACATGAAGGGGCACGGCTTCTCCTTCCGGCAGGAGATCACGGACAGCAAGGGGGACTTCAGCCAGGAGAAGCTCTGCGGTCTGGTGGAGGAGCTTGTGGAGCGCTGGGTGGAGACCCTGCGGGAAAGCACGGACAAAGATCCGAGCACCGGGGAGAGCCTGGCGGAGCCCTATATCCGGGAGCGGCGGGAGCTGTACGGCCTCTACCTCTACCTGGTCATGCGGTGCAGCCTGTGCCAGGGGGCGTATGCGAAAGCCTATCCTTACGGCTCTGTGGAGAAAGAGCGGACGGATTTTGCATTCCTGCTGGAACAGGCCAGGCGCCTGACCAGAAGATGGTGCGTCATGGCCGAGCCCGATGGGGGAAAACGCAACGAGCTGTACGAGGGCTATGACGAGCACTTCGGCTTCCATCTCTACAAGACCCTTGTGGATCCCCAGAGGATCACCGACGACAGCGCCCTGAGCCCCTGGTGGAAACGCCAGAACAACCTGAAGCGCCTGACGAATGAGGGCAATATGAAACGAATCTACATCAGGCACCATTCGCGCGCTTTCCAGGGAAGCAGGGGCAAAGAAATTGCCCCAGACAGAGAGACAGCCACGGACAAAGAGACAGCCACGGGCGAGGAAACAGCCCCGGACGAGGAAACGGCTCCGGACAAAGCGGCAGCCCAGGCGAGAGCCACAGTCCGGGCGGAAGAAACAGCTCCGGACAAAGCAGCAGTCCCGGCAGATGAAACAGCCCTAGGCAAAGCAGCAGTCCCGGCAGATAAAACAGCCCTGGGCAAAGCAGCAGCCCTGGCAGAAGAAACAGCCCTGGGCAAAGCAGCAGCCCTGAGCGATAAAACAGCTCCGGACAAAGCGGCAGTCCCTGGCAAAGTGGCAGCCCTGGCAAAAGCGACAGCTCCGGACAAGGAAACGGCTCCGGACAAAGCGGCAGCCCCGGCGAACGCGACAGTCCGGGCAGAAGAAACGGCGCAGCTGAGGGCTTGCCGCGATGAGGCTGAAACGGACAGCACGGACAGCAATAGCAGCTATGAGGACGGCTCCGATGGCGGCGACGGCTATGAGGACGATGATGCTTATGAGGATTTTGACGATTACGACGATTACGATGCTTATGGGGATTATGACGCTTATGAGGATGACAACGACCCCTATCCGTTCCCTGATTTCGAGACCAAGGCCGAATTCGAAGCCGCCGCGATGGAGCAGTGGGCCCAGGAGTATGAAAGGGCGGACTACCTGGCATCCCTCGCCCTGAGCTTTGCCTGTAAAGCCGAGTACCTCGAAGCCTGCAGGCGGTTCACGGCCTCCTTCGAGAAGGCCAGGCCGGAGGTGCTGCGGGACTTTTATCAGGAACTGGAGAGAATCGTGGGCCTGTATCTGGCCGAACGGAACCTCTCCCCCCTGGCGGATACCGATAAGACGCTGGACGTATACAGCCGCGTCTCCGACGGCCCCTGCCGGCAGGCGGGCAACTATGAAAGGAGGCTGCAATGGGAGAATCTGTGAACGGAATCCGCGGAGCCTTCTACAGCGACATCATCTACGATTACCAGTGCAAATATGACGACAAACGGGAAAAATCCTTTCTCTACAGAGCCTTTTGGGCAGAGGGCGTCTCGGGACTGCTCAAGCGCCTTGACCGGTCGCTTTCCGAGCACCTGGCCGGGGACGGCCATGAATCTCCCAACCCGCTGGAGAAATACATGGCCCCGTTCTGCCCCAACAGCCGGCCCGGGAGCTGGGACTACCCCTGGCATCTGGCAAAGCAGCCCCTAAAGCCCGGGGACGAGTCCCGCATCAAAGAGCAGCTTGCGGCGGCAATGGCGGAGCATCCGGCCTGGGCTAAAGGGCTGCTGACAAAAACGGTTCCGGAAAAGGGCCGCAAAGAGCGCCGGGACTTCTGGGAGGAGCTATGGCTGAGAGATGCCGCTTACAGAGCCGGGCTGATCACCGACACGGACTATTACCTGTGGCTGGTGGAATATCTGGCGGTGCGGGACATCTATTATAAAGACAACAGCATAGCCAACGCCCATTTGTGGCTGAAAAGGCTGCTGCATAAGACAGGCGCGGCCGGCGAAGACCTGGACGTCAAGGCGAACGTGGAAAAGAAGCTGGCGGAGGCGGCAGCGCTGATACGCCAGGAACGGGACGCCGGAGGCACGGAAATCGCAGCCCGGCTCCACAATCTGAAACGCTCCGTGAAGAACAGGAACGGGGAGACGATCCGGAAAGAGGACTACCTGCCCTGGCTGACCGCCCGTCTGGAGCGGATGGCAATCCACATCAAGGTCAAGACCTGGCTGCAGGACAGCGGATATCCCCTGGGGAGAAAGGACAAGGCCGAGAATCCGCCCAGAGAGCCCAGGAAACAGGACTTTTCCCTGCGCCTTTTCGAGGCATACTGCGACAGCGGCGAGGGCTACGAGTTCTACAGAAAAGACCTGGGAGGCCAGGAGAACTCCGGAGACTGGCATACGGACAGCCAGGGCTTCTGCATGCTGGAGCTGTCCCAGGCCGACAGCCTTCGGGAAATCCTGGAGCAGAGCGGAGGAAGGTATCTCTACATTCCGCTGGCCATCCACCTGGGAAGCGGCTGTATCTTCTTCCTGGCAGGGAAGGAGAATTACAGGGAAGCCTATGAGAAGGCGGGAAGGCTGCTGAAAGAGGCTTACAGGCAGGCGAACGGCTGCTGCTGCTTTGACTATCTCCGTCTGGACGAAGGGTATCAGGCACAGTTTCCCGGGGACGTGGGCGGGGCGTTCCGGCTGCAGCCCGCCTTCCATGAGAACCAGGGGCGTAGCTGCCTGGACGTTTTCATGGATTTCAAACGCTACTGCCTGTCCGGAACCTGCAGCCCCCGCCGGACAGTCAAAAACTTCAACGAAGAGGCTCCCGACGGTATCCCGGATGCGTTCCGCTGGGCCTTTGACAATCTGGAGGAGATGGAAGTGAGCCCACAGGCGGCAGTCTCCTTCCAGCGTGTGCGGGAAATGGCGGAAAGGTCATACTGACCTCTCCGGCGCGGATGACCTTCCGAAGGGATACATTCCGGGTAAATACAATGCAGCTTGTTATGCTACCAGTTGTTTTTTTATCTGCTATATGCTAATATTATGATGGGCTGAATAAGGCCGCAAAAGCCGAGACGCCGGAGCAAATCAGAAAAAGAGTTGAGGAGGAAAAAGACACAGTGAATGGCGAAACAAAGCAGTACAGCATTTTGATTGTCCCCCAGCCGGAGGACAGCAATTCCCCGGTCTCCGCGGTGCATCTGGAGATTGCCGGAGATTCCAGCGACTTTTACAACAACGTGGAGGAGTGGAAGAATCGTCTCGCCCCCGACAGACAGACGCTCTACAGCAATGGTTCAGCGGACCGCGCATGTCGGATTGTCGCAGGGACCGACGGCGATTTCACCGTTCCCTGCGATGAGTTTGCCGCCCTCTCCACGCTGTTGTATTACTGCGCGGTTCCCGAAGCCACTGTCAGAGAAATCCGGTATCGGGACACGGTTTACACGGATGTCTCCAATCTGGAGATCCTGTATAAAGAGTTCGAGGCGGTACAGGGAACGATCTATGCGTGCCCGGTGAGGTGCTCGGCGAAAAAGGACGGCCGCGATGTAACCGTGTATTTCCTCGGGTTCGACTCCTTCGGGTACGACCCGGATCCCTACGACATGCCCGGCCAGATTTCCTGCAACCTGTCCAGCGGTATTGTAGAAACAGACGAAAAGCGGCTGTACTTGGGTGCGTATCTCGACAGTGTGAACCATTGGGTTGAGAGCATTGATGAGGCCACCGGCCTGGAGATTTCCGATGACTATGATTTCGATGTATTTTTTCACGTTTTCCTGGAAACAGACGGGGAAGATGTGACCTTCTGTCGGCTCTTAAACGGAAAGATGTGCCGGATGATCAGCAAGACGAAGGACACGGTGATCTTTCATGCAACAACGGATGACTACGAAACGCTGGCCGCCAGCCCTGAGCGGGACGTGGCCCTGCCCCACATGGATGTAATCTTCAGAAACGTCAATGGAGCCTACCAGTACACCATTGAAAATCAAGGCATTGCCAAAAGCAAGTACAGCGGCGTCGTTTTCACGCCTCCGCGGCTGCCGGATCCGGACAGCCTGACGGAAGAATCCGCCGCCACCCTGTACCACGCCTATCTCTGCGCCCTCCGCAGCGCGTTCTCCGGCGCGGAAACCTACGAAGCAGACAATGTTGTCTTCAATCATATTGTCGGCAAGGAGGACCGGTTCTTTGCCAAAACAGAGGATTTTGAGCTGACTGCACAGTGGCTTTCTCCCCTTAACACTGAGGGTCATTATACTATGGACTACAGCCGCTTTGAAACCGGCGCCCGCATCAACGTGCTGAAAGCGGTCTTTTTCGAGGGTAAGACAGAGGTCTCCCTTTTACCGCAGCAATACTCCCTTGGGATCACCGTAAATAATCCCACCCAGAAGGAGCCCTACTGCACAAGCCTCAGCGAACTAAGGCAACGGGACTCCTTCCCCGGCGAAGAGCTCCCTGAAAGAGCCCTCTTTCAAGAAGATTTCTCCAGCTTCATGAAGAACTGCGGACTCTACAAGGCCGTCAAAAAAGCCATCCTCCAATTCGGTGTGCACCGGCTCATCATGGATCCCGCCAGATTGGAGCAAATCAGCCGTGAGGAGATGGAATCGCTGTTATATGGCGATATGGTGCCGGATCAGGGCATCCTCTCCCTGGCTCTGGAGATGAAGAATGAGTTCAACAGGACCGGAAAGATTCCGAATATCGCGCTGATCGGCGAGGCCGGCACAGGAAAAACCAGCATAGCGAAGAAACTGGGGGCATCCATCTTCCACAAGGAGGTGCGGGAGTACTCCCCGTCGGATTTGAAGGGAGCCTATGAGGGCTGGACAAAGTATGAGGTTCTGAGCAAGCTGCTGCAGGCGGCGGAGGAGGACGCGATTTTCTTTGTGGACGAGGCCTACGAGCTGATGTCAGACGACTTTGGCCGGGAGGCGGTCTCCCTTCTGCTTCCGCTGATGACGGGCAGGACCAAGGTCGATGCGTCCAACGGCGGCAGCGGCGGCGACAGGCTCACGTTATCGGTGGATTTTGAGACAGGGGCGGTCAACGGGGGAAAGAGATTTATAAAGCCCGGTATCCCTCCCATCTGGATTGCAGGCTACGAGGATGAAATCCGCCTGATGCTGAGCCAGAACAAGGGGCTCTACAGGCGCCTGAAACGGGTCTTGCTGGCACCGCCCACAAAAGACCAGTTGTACAGCAAGCTCATCAGGGAATTGGAAGACCAGCGGGGAAATGTGGATTCTAAGAAATACGACATTCTGACGAAGCTGTTCAAGAATCAGAAGGCATTGCTCACAAGATTCTTCATGTGGGGAGCCCAGCCCCAGAATTCCCCGTATTTCGCCAACTACGCGGGCGTTGAGAGTTTCCTTGGGCGCTGCATGGACGGCATTGATTTCGACAGCACGGAGGACAACGGAATCACCGGGCAGATGGAAACCATCATGGCCTCGATCAAGCGGGACGTGAAGCGCCAGCTGGACACGGTTCGGCGCAAGGGCGGAACCGCTTACGCCGCCAATACCAATGATGCGGAGCGCATCCAGATGATCTCCGACATCGAGACCCGTTTCGAAAATCTGGTGGGCTGTGAAAACCAGATTGCGTACATGCAGAGCATCATTGACATGCTGGCGGAGAAGCTCCTGTACGACCGCTATCACATCACTGTTCCCAAGGGCGCGCTGCTGCTGGGCCCTCCGGGCGTGGGCAAGACCTTCATCGCCCGGGCCATGGCAGGCGAGCTCCAGAAGAAGTTTGAGAAAGGCTCCGAGACCTCCAACAAGCGGGTGGGCTTCATGTCCCTGTCGGCTCCGGAGATCACCACCATGCCGGTCAGCTTCATCGGAAGCATTTTTGACAGGGCCGAGGATTACGACGTGTGTGTAATCTTCATCGACGAAGTGGACGCCATCGCCAAGAACCGGTTTGAGAATGGGAACTACTCTCATTTCATCGAGCTGATCAGGCAGATGGACGGCATCGAGCAGCGGTCCAATGTGTTCATCCTTGCCGCCACCAACGCCTACGAGTCCCTGGACCCTGCCTTTACCCGCTCCGGCAGAATCGACAAGAAGCTGTTCTTCACGCTGCCGGACAGCAAGGCCCGCTGCGAGCTGGCGGAGAAGAGCATCCGCGCGCGCTGTGGGATCCTGGTGCAGTTCGGCACGGAACCCAACGAGAAGGGCGAGCATGTCCTCTCCGAGACGGAGAGCCGGGGCATCCTGAAACTGGCGGAGGAAACCGCGGAGCTCACCGCGGGACGCACGCCCGGAGATATTGAAAACATCATCAACACTGCGTTCATCATGTACAATCAGGAACTGCACCTGCCCCGGAAGCCGCTGGAGCAAAGGGAACTTCGTTTTGGGGACAGCGAGGAGCTGGGGTTCCTCTACCGCAATCTCTACGAGGCGGTGGAGCGGTTCACCGTGGGCGACCCGCACCCCGTGGACAAGGACAGCGGCTCCAACACGGGCAAGAACGACAAGGGGCGCTTCGCCGTCTCCGTCCATGAGGTGGGACACGCGCTGGTGGAGATCCTGTCCGGCCGCGAGCCTTTCGAGAAGATCACCTCCCTCCCGAGAGGCGACGTTCTGGGGTATGTGCAGCCCAGCCAGAGCAGCCTCTGGACGAAAGAGGATTTCCAGATTCGCATCCGTTCCTCCATGGGCGGAAGAGTCGCCGAGGAGATCGTCTACGGGAAGGAGCATATCTCTACAGGCGCCTCCGGGGATATGGAAAAAGCGACCTACTGGGCCCGCATGATGGTGGAACGTCTGGGCTTTACGGAAGAATTCGGATTCATGGCCCTCTGCCAGACCACAGCGCAGCATCTCGACGCAAGCGCATACAACTGCTCCGAGACCTTCCGCGAGCAGAGCGACCAGGCGGTCAACAAGCTTTTGAAACAGCTCTATCAGGAAACCCGGGGCCTTCTGGCGGACAAGAAGGAGCTCATCGAGACGCTGGCCGCGGAGGTGGTGAAGCAGGAGACCATGACGGGTAAGGAATTTATCCGGTTTTACCGCAGATGTTCGGGTAGGGAAGCCTGAGGAGCCGCCCGGGGTTTTCCGGGATTCCAAAGGGTGCTGCCTGCCCGGAGCCCACAGCCCTCTCCGGGCAGCCAGGAACGAAGCATCCAGGCCTTACACGGCCTGGATGCTGTTCTTTGGCCAGAAGCACCGCCGTGGTTCACAGGCTTCTATCCAGATAGCCGAACATGAGCTTCACCATATTCACTGCC
>OFFK01001536.1_pt1 | contig 16046 bp, 12 predicted proteins | sample 1521361 | NCBI WGS metagenome assembly OFFK01 (sample SAMEA3504096, study PRJEB24116) | mouse gut metagenome | biome: mouse gut; feature: mouse-associated habitat; material: faeces | place: Denmark | collected 2011
AGTGCAAGGTCACGTATTATGGAAGTGACACCAAGCTTATCGGAGCGGAGCATAATTTACATTACCGCCTGTTTCCCTGCCCTCGGTATGTTCTGCACTCCTGCATGGAAGTATATGCCGTTCTCTCTGTCCTCGGCTCTTATCTGCTCTTTTTGGCTCTCAATCTGCGCCTTTTTCTTCGCTTTGTGCATAAATGCTATGCTGTGGCTCTTTTGTAATTATTTTGATTAAGAAGTCTTTTATATTTTATAACTCCAGCCGCGGCAGGCTTACGGCGATACGCAAACCACATTCCGCGCCGCCAGCCTCTACGCGATCACAATCTCGATATCATCCACACATGTCTTCCGCCAGCGGAACGAGACCGACTGCAGGTCCTGCCGTTCAAGAACGGCCGGACATTCATACAACCGCACGTTTTCCGCCTCTGACACGCCCGGCGTGCGGCCCTCCCGGGGCATCTTCGTGATGGAGAGAAAGGGGAAGGGCTTTCTCCGGGACAGCATGGGCAGAAGGATAGGCCTTGGTGGCCCTGGAGGCGGCACAGCAAAGGTTCCGGGCCCAGGTGGAGCAGATGGAGATAGCCGCCTTGGCGGCCCGGGGGAATTTGGTTCCGTATGAGGAGAGAAAAGGATATCAGGCATGCGTGTGTACCTGCCTCAAGAGAGCGGAAAATGAAAATGGACAATAACATATTGTTTCAGGGTATATACAGCGCCGCCTTTTCCATATATAATGAGAGCATGGATGTAAAAAAGGACAGCGTGGAAAAACTGGTCCGGTACAATCTGAAGAACGGTGTAGACGGCTTCTACGTGGGCGGCAACACAGGGGAATGCACGGTTGTGAGAAGGGAATGTCAGAGAGCTTATGAGATATTACATAATTTTAGTCTTTGCCACCGCAGTGATGTCATTGCAGAGCATCTTTTCGAAACAGTACAATAGAAAGTGCGGCAGCCCCGATCCCACGCTGTATACGGTGGTATTGACATTCTGGGCGCTGCTGTTCTTCTGCGTGCTGTCCGGGGGGCATGTGCAGGTTCCGCCGCAGCTTCTTCCCTATGCCGCGGGTTTTGGAATCGCCTATGCCGCCGCTCTGGGCGGACTGAACTTCGCCATCTCGGCAGGTCCTTTGTCCTACTCCTGCCTGGTGAATTCCTATTCGCTGATCATACCTACCCTGTACGGCATCGTAATATTGAAAGATGAAATACGGATTACCGCATATATCGGCATCGCGCTGCTGTGCGCCTCCATCTTCCTGATCAATAAAAAGAAGGAGGAGGGGAAGCTGAGCGCAAGGTGGATCCTGTATATCCTGACCGCTTTTGTGGGGAACGGCATGGCTGCCGTGATTCAGAAGATGCAGCAGCTGAAGTTCAACGGGGCGTATAAGAATGAGTTCATGATGACGGCCCTTGCGGCGGCGTTCCTGATTCTGGCGCTGATCGCGCTGCTGCAGAAGAAGGACGTCAGGGCGGGGCTGAAGGGGTGCTGGAAATATGCGGCCCCGGCGGGGGTGGCCAACGGAATCGGGAATCTGTCCACCATGATTCTGGGGGCGCGGATTCCCAGCGCGATTCTCTTTCCCACCTTTTCGGCGGGCACCATGACCATCATGCTGCTGGCCTCTCTCTTCCTCTACCAGGAGAAATTGACGAAAGTCCAGATTGTCGGCTATGCCATCGGCATCCTGGCTATCTGCGCGCTGAATCTTTGAACTTGGACGCCCCCTGCCGGAACCGGCCAGGGGGCGTCATCTTTCCTTTGGGACTCATTTTTCTCTCCATTGCTGCCTGCCGCTGTCCGACCATACCACCATGTTGCGACCGCCCCGCTTGGCGTTGTAGAGCATGCTGTCCGCAATTTTCAGGTATCTGTCATAGGAATCGGTGTCCTTGGGGATCAGCGTGACGCCGCCGATGCTCACCGTGACCCATTGGGAGACGGAAGGGTCGTGGGGGATGCGCAGGTCCTCCACGGCCTGGCGGACGGTCTGCATGAATTCGAAGGCCGACCTGGCATCGTTCCCAATCATGATCGCCACGAACTCCTCCCCGCCGTAGCGGCCGAAAAAGTCTGTGGAACGCTGTAGGAAGGAGGAGGCCGTCTTTGCCACGGAGGCGATGACTTTGTCGCCTGCCGGGTGGCCGAAGGTGTCGTTATATACCTTGAACTTGTCGATGTCGAATATGCAGACAGAGAAGGACAGCCCCAGCCGGACGGCTTCCCGCCATTTCATGACGCTGTCGTCTTCGTAGCGCCTTCTGTTGGCCACGCCGGTGAGCTGATCCACCATGGCCTGCTGCATGAACTGCATCTGATAGTGGTGGAGCTTGATGTGGATATTGGCCCGGGCCCTGACGATGACGGGGCTGAAGGGCTTCGTGATATAGTCCACCGCGCCCAGCGTAAGCCCCTTCTCCTCGTGCTGGACATCGGCCAGTCCGCTGACCAGGATCACGGGCGTGTATTTGGTCAGGATTGCCTCCTGGAGGTTCTTCAGCAAAGTGAAGCCGTCCACATCCGGCATGATGATGTCCAGGAAAATCAGAGAGAAAGCTTCGGACTTGGCCATGCGGAAGCCCTCCTCTCCCGTGAGGCATATGGCCACTTCGTAATCGGTGGCCAGGATGGATTTCAGGTATTCGGCCTGAGCCCGGCTGTCTTCGATGATCAGTATTTTGTCCATATCTTCCCCTAACTTTTTCTTTTATTGCTGGGAGGTCTGCTTCTGCCGGGTCTCCGTGATGTCCTGGGCCACGAATACGGCGGTCTTCGGCAGGTCGTTCTCCCCGATCTGGGCCAGCACGGCAGTGGCGCGCACCCACTGATAGTCGCCGGTGACGTCTTCATCGTCCTGGGACATCTTGCGGTAGGTGGCTGTCACATAGGGCTGCCACCAGCGCAGCTTCTGGAGGAGGTTGTGGACATCCATGGTCTTCAGGTACTCCTCCCGGTCATCCGGATGGATGAAATTATCCGCGTAGATTTGGAGCGCGGCGGTGCAGTTGACCTCGCTGCCCAGGACATCCCCCACCTTGCCCAGCTGTGTGACGGCACGGAAAGTATCCCGCTCCAGGTCCATATAATAAGTGGAAAAGAACAGGCTGCTCAGGCTGCTGATGATATAGGCCCGGTCCTGCAGGGCCTGGAGCCTTGCGTTCTCCTGGCTCTTTTCCCTGGTGATGTCATGCCCCAGGATGTTCACGACGATTTTGCCGTTCTGGCGGCTGTATATGATATGCTGCTCCACCCAGCGGACAGGCTCCTCCCGGGTGCGGTACTGGAAGACTTCTTCCATGTAGTCTTCCATGGCGGCCGCTTTCTCCCGCAGATGGTCCAGGGACATCAGGCTGCAGTAGTTGGCCGCGTCCTCCGGGTGCACCTGCTGGGTCATGGCCTGCTGCACATGGTAGCTGTAGTCGCCGACCAGGGCGCTTTGGGGATTGGCGGCGCCGGTCAGATGAATGCGCTCGCACTGGCCGTTGTCCAGATGGACCGTGTTCATGATCTGGTACCGGGACTTCAGGATGGCGGCAATCTGCATGTCGTTCTGGCTGTGGGTCAGCTCCCGGCGAATCTGTTCATCCATGTCTTCCAGCGCCAGCACCACAAGGCCCTTCTCGTGCTTCTGGTTGAAATGGGCGATGACGGAGATATAGCGGTAGGTTCCCTCGTTTTCCCACTGGCAGAGCAGCTCTGTCTCCGACTCGCCGGATTCCCTGGTCTGCCTTAATTTTTCCAGGGAGAATTTTTCCTCGAAGGAATCCTGGTAGGCGGGATGGATGCGTTCCCTGAGCTGGGAGCGCAGCAGATGGTCCCAGGCCGGCTGCCCCTCGGGCGTGCGGCCCTCCGCGCGGATCGGACAGGCTTTGCCGGAGTCCAGGTCAATGGTATAGACACGGAAGCTCTGCCTGCCCAGCGCCAGGAGCGCATCCCGGCTGCGGGCATCGTTCTCCTCCAGATCCAGCCCCTCCCGCATGGTATCGTGTACGTCTTTGACGCAGAATATGGCTGTCTGGTTGTTCTCGCTGTAATCGAAAGCGGGTATGACCTCAATCAGGTTCCAGCGGAATTCTTCATCCTGCAGGCGGCGGTAGATGCAGGTCAACATGGACTTGCCTGAGCGCAGGGCGCTTTTCAGATGGTCGATGTCGGTGAAAGCGGTGAATCTGTCAGTATCCTCCGGGTGGATCATGCCGTTCTTGACAAGGTTCGCGAATTCCGCGGAGAGGTCTTCGGTGCCGGAGTCGGACAGCCAGGTGCCGCCGTCCGATTTCAGGACGTCGTAGCGGTTCGCGTTCAGGTTCAGCCGCAGGATTTTGCGGTATGTATAGCCGGCGGCTTCTATGCGGGGGGTCACTGTGACCACGAAGGCCGGGACAGTGTCTTTCCAGAGCATCCTGGTGGCCACCATGTCCACCACGCCGCCGAAGGTGGGATTGAAGCTTAAGGAACGGCTCTTTTGCCTGTCCCTGATGGTCAGCAGCGGGCAATTGATGCACGAGCCGCTCCACACCTCATGGCAGGGCATCCCCAGCCGCGCCCCCGGAGAAACGGCCCTCACCCGCTCGTTGAAATACAGCAGGCCATGATTGTCTTCCCGGATGACATAGATTCCGGTTTCCGGCATGCTGTTCAGTATAATATCATAATCTTTGATCTCCAAAATCGGTTCCTCCCAACTCCATGCGGCAGACAGGCCCTCTCCGCTGTCTTGCGGGCCGTGAGATTGGCATTGCGGCATATAAAAAATAAAAGCCTCATATGCAAGGCTTTTCTGCAAGGCTTTTCCAGAATGGGCGCGATAGAAAATGGATGCAAGGCTCCGAGCCACGCGCCCCGTCTAGCTGAGTCGTGCGTTTCAGACATAAAAGCCGCCTCTCAACTACTCTCTTACATGATAATGAATAATTGCCGGATTGTCAAGCAAAAATCAGAGATTCGGTGCCTGTGTGAAAATAACTGTTTACATAGAACAAATGTTCTGCTATAATGAAGACATGCCGCAGGAGGGGCATCTGCATGGACCACAGAGTAATTTTCCATATTGACGTGAACAGCGCGTTTCTGTCCTGGGAGGCGGTGCACCGCCTGCGGGATCTGGGGGAGACGCTGGATCTGCGGACAATCCCTTCCGCGGTGGGCGGGGACATGTCCAAGCGGCACGGCGTCATACTGGCGAAATCCATCCCGGCGAAGAGATATGACGTGCGGACAGGGGAGCCCATCGTGGACGCCCTCCGGAAATGCCCGAATCTGACCGTGGTATCCCCGAACCGGGAATTGTATGCCAGGAACTCCGGGGCCTTCATGGAGATTCTGCGCAGATATTCCGATGTGGTGGAACAGTACAGCATCGATGAAGCCTTTGCGGACATGACGGGGACGCAGGCCCTGTTCGGAAGCCCCCTGGAGACGGCGCACCGGCTGAAGGACGAAATCCGGGACACCCTGGGATTTACGGTGAACGTAGGGATTTCCAGCAATAAGCTGCTGGCGAAGATGGCCGGGGAATTCGAGAAGCCGGACAAGGTGCACACCCTTTTCCCGGATGAGATACAGGAGAAGATGTGGCCGCTTCCGGTGGGAGAGCTTTTCTCCGTGGGAAGCGCTTCGGAGCAGAGGCTCAGGCGCCTTGGCATCCAAACGATCGGGGAGCTGGCCCGGGCGGATCTGGGCACTCTTCGGGCCGCCCTGAAGAAGCACGGGGAAGCCATCTGGAATTTCGCCAATGGCAGGGATCTGTCTCTGGTGGAAGCAGAGCGGGCGGACAATAAAGGATACGGCAATTCCGTCACCCTCCCCTTTGACGTGGTCCAGGCGGAGGAGGCGAAGCGGGTGCTGCTCTCCCTGGCGGAGACGGTGGGCAGGCGGCTGCGGAGGGACGGGGCGTGGGTGGAGGTGGTCTCGGTCACGCTGCGCTTCTTTGATTTGACCCATGCGTCCCACCAGTGCGCGCTGGGGCATGCCACGAACATCACCGATGAAATCTATCAGGCGGCCTGTCGGCTGTTCGACGAGCTCTGGGACGGAACGCCCCTTCGGCTGATTGGCATCCAGACAGCGAAAGTCACGAAGGACGGGGACAACAGACAGATGTCCCTGTTCGATGACACCGACTATGAGAAGCTGGAACGGCTGGACAGAACCATGGACAGCATCCGGGAGAAGTTCGGCGCGGGCGCTGTCCAGCGGGCTTCTTTCCTGCAGCAGGGGAAAAACGGCTCCTGACTGCTTTCCGGGTAAGCCGGCAGCCATGTCTGCGGCAGAGGGGGTTGTCAGGAGCGTGCATGTCATCGGAACCAAATCATGGCATTTTTTGGCTTAAGCATATCTGATTCGAACTGGTTACAGGTTATGCTCATGACCGGGATTTTGCGGGGGTCGCCCTGCCCAGCAGTTTTCGTATCAGCTTTACGAATTGTCGGAAAATAACTGCTGCAATTGCTTCAGGCAAAAGCCCGGAAATACAATAAAAATTGCTATAAACTTGCAGCAGTTATTTGTAGACACTTCCTTACGATCAGCACGATGAATAAGATGACAAGTGCCAACATCACAAGCGCCGCGGCGATGATGATGACGGCAAATTTATTGGGGCTTTTCACTAAATCGCCGATAGCCCGGCTGTCCTCCACCACTTTCCGGCCCTGGGCGGCAGCGTAGGCTTCCGGTATGTCGGAGATGCCGTCCCCGTCCGTGTCCTCCAGGGAATCCAGGTATCCTGCGATGGCGGCCCAGGCCTTGATTTCCCGGCCATCGGCGGTGATGATGGCATCCTCGATGTCCTCGATGGGAGTGCCGTCGGCGAATTTGGGCTGGACGGACAGGATGCCGTAGGACACATCCGTGACGGCGCCCAGCATCTGGCCGCTGTAGAGGTCGCAGACCACGCGGTAGAGCTTATCGTCCTCAATCTCGCTGCGGCTGCCCTTTTCATCCGTCATATAGCAGTCGATGACCTTGTTCAGGATGATCCGGTGAGGATTGTAGGTAAAGTGGAGGCCGCTGATATAGAGCCTGGCGGAGGGCATGAAATCCGATACGGAAGCGTCTATCTCCGCCCCGGTCTTCAGTTCCGCGCCGGTGAGGTACATGCTGATCAGCGGATATCCCGGGATGCCGTCCGCCCCTATCCCCAGGGAGTAAGCGTTGAACACATCTTCCACGGTGATGTCCCCTGTGGCGAAGGTGTCCCGGACGCAGCCGGAGGGGACGATGGCCACGTCAACGGGGTGGTCATCGCCGGTATCGGCATTTTGTACCGTATAGGCGAAGGAATCGGCCAGCAGATTCCCCAGATTATGCTCCGTATGGATATCGTACAGGTCGTCGGAAGTGGCGAACTCGATGGTGTTCCGGGCCAGCACCTGTCTGGTGGTATAGCCGAACTGGGTCAGGTAAGTGGCATCTACTTTTTCCATCAGGCTGTCCACCTTATCCTGAGCGGCGGTATCCGGGGCAATGTCCTGGGTGATGGGCAGCAGTTCATAGGAGTCCATGCGCCAGCGCCCGTCCGGCTCTTGGGTCATGGAGAGGGAACCCAGGTTCCGGCCGTAGGAGCCGCAGGACACGATGTAGGTGCTGCCGTGCCGGATGGGCTCGTAGAGGGAGGTATGGGTATGGCCGCTGACAATCAGGTCGATCTCCGGCACGGCCTTTGCCAGAATCTCGTCTTCGGACTTGCTTTCGTCCTCCGCAGTGCCGCTGTGGGAGACGCAGACTATCATATCGACGTTCTCTTTTTCGCGGATTTCCGATACCGTGTCGGCGGCGGCCTCCGCTGCGTCCCGGAACTGCAGCACACAGGTAGGGGCACAGGCCAGGGAATCCTCGCCGAAAATGCCGAACACGGCAATCCGCACGTCCCCTTTTTCTACGACTACATAGTCGCACAGGCCATAGGCTTCAAACGCGTCCTTCAGGAGCTGCTGATCTTCGGAAAGCCCCTGAGCTTCCATGGCTTCCCAGTCAATATTGGACAATACCAGGGCGGGCACAGGCTCTCCGCATTCTATGGCGGCGTAGAGGGCGCCGGCTAGCCCCGAGGAGCGGTAATCGAACTCATGGTTGCCGAAGGTGCTGACCTCGCATCCCAGAGCGCCCAGCATCCGCAATTCAGGCGCATCTGTGTGGAAGATAGTCTGCACCAGCGTGCCCATGGAGAAGTCTCCGGCATCCAGCACCAGGACATCGGGGTTCTCCGCTTTGGCCCGGTCGATCAGTGTCTTGATTTTGGCAAAGCCGCCCAGTGTCACATCCTGACCGTCCTCCACCGTAAGAAAGCTGTTCAGGTGGGAGTGGGTGTCGTGTAGGAACAGGATGTCCACCTGTTTTTCGGCTGCGGCTGACGCCCTCATGCCAAAGGCGGGCAGGGCCAGAAGGGCAATCAGGTAAATCATGATGAATCTACGAAAATATTTCTTCATATGGATAGCGCTCCTGTTTCATGTTTTTTATAGAGATATGTTTTTTATTATACTGTTTTTGGGGGGAAAAGGCAAGGAAATTGCGCCGGTGCAACGGGGGCTTTCAGGAGGGACCGGCGGCGCTTTGAAAGGAGTCATCTGTGCATTGGAAGGAGTATAGCTGTGTTCCGGAAGGAATCAGGCTCCTGTGCGGAGTCGATATATGGCAAAGGCATGGAAAACAGCGCGGAATCCGCGGGAGTGTTGAAAAATGAGGTAATCCATGTTACTATTGTTTCATAAATCTTAATGTTTCCTTTCGTGACGAATGCGCTAAGATGTGGTATAGTTCATTGTAAATCAGCATAAGAGGTGAAGCAGGCGATGGACGACAGTACGAATAAGAACGAGATGGAGCAGATCCAGCGAGGGCTGGAAGCGTTCCTGGAAAAAGAGATGGACTCCGCCCAGAATTCCCAGGAGAGCCGGCGCAGAAACGGTCAGGGAGCGGGACACGCCAAAGCGCCGGGGGAGATTGACCTCATCGGACAGCCCCGTGACAGGAATCTGGAACAGGCCAGAAGAAGGTGGCAGCCTGACAGGGAAGAGCCTTATCAGTCTTATCAGGCGGAAGAGCCGATGGACGAAGCGCCTTATCAGAGCCGCCGGAGCGGAAACGGCGGATATACCGGCCGGTATGACCAATGGGAAGAGGACGAACCGTATATAAATAGACGGGATGAAGGCAATGCCTATTATCAGGACGACTGGGATACCGACGGCAGATATGATGACCGGGATAGCCGGAATGACGATGATGCGGATTTCTATCAGGACGACTGGGACGGGGAGACAGAAAAGACGCATGTAACCGGACGGCGGCAGTGGGAGCCAAACGGTCGAAGGCGCCAGTACGAAGAAGAGTCGTACGGACGAAATCGCCGGTACGAGGGGGAAGAGTCCGGCCGCCGAAACTACCGGTATGAGGAGGAAGAGCCGTACCGCAGGAGCCGCCGATACGAGGAGGAGCAGCCCCGCCGGAGCCGTGGGTATGAAGAGGAGGAGCCATACCTCGGGAGCGGGCGGTATGAAGAGGAGGACGCATACCCCAGGCGGCAGTCCGGGGAGGTCTCGTCCCGGAAGGGCGGGAAGGCCTATGGGGAGGAGCCGTCTGGAAAGAGTCAGGACGCAGGCCGGCGGCAGTCCCGGAAGAAAGGAAAGTCCCGGGAGGCAGAGCCGCCGCGGGAGGAGGGTTCCCGGATGTCGAAAAAGAAACAGAAGCAGGAGAAAGCTTCCAAGAAGAAGCCCCGCAAGAAAAAGCACCGCCTTCTGAAATTCCTGATTGGAGCGGCGGTCCTGGTCGCCCTGCTGGGATTCGGGCTGTACCAGCTGGTGGGCGTAGTGTACGGCAAGATGACCTACAGAGAGATTGCCGAGTATACAGCGCTGCCCATGGAGACGGACGGGGTGGTGAACATTCTGCTCATCGGGAACGATTCCCGGAAGAACGGAGAGGACGGACGTTCCGACGCGATGATTCTCCTGTCCGTCAGCAGCAAGACGAAGAAGATATACATGACTTCCCTTCTGCGGGACATGTATGTGGACATCCCCGGACATGACGGCAACCGCCTGAATGCGGCCTATTCCTACGGCGGCCCGGAGCTGCTGATGGAGACAATCCGGCAGAACTTCGGTCTTCCGGTGAACCGCTACATGCTGGTGAACTTCGGGGCCTTTGTGAATCTGGTGGACGAGGTTGGGGGCATTGACCTGGATCTGAGCAACGATGAGGTGATATGGGTCAACAATTACCTGGTAGAGTACAACATCCTTACGGAGAACCCCCAGGGGACATTTGAGCTGGATCCCAACCTCAGCGGCATGGTGCATCTGAACGGCCCCCAGGCCCTTGCCTACACCAGGAACCGTTTCCTGGGCACGGATTTCGGCAGAACGGAGCGGCAGAGGAAAGTTCTGACAGCGGTGATAGGGAAACTGCCCTCTGCGGCGCTGACCAATATGGGCGGGCTGATAGACGGCCTGATGCCGAACCTGACCACGAATTTGACCAGGGGAGAATGCTTCCGGCTGAGCCTGATGGCGGGTAAGCTGATCAGTTACGAAATCGTGTCCGACAGCATCCCCCAGCCCGGCACCTACAAAGATGTCACCATCCGCAAGATGCAGGTGCTGGAAGTGGATTTTGAGGAAAATATCAGGTACCTGAAGGAAAAATTATACGGAGAATAGAGGAAAGGCGGGAAGAAGATGGATTTTATCGTACTGTTGTTCATAGGCGCATTGTGCATGTACGTAGCCGGGAAGATTTTAAGCAGCGATGAGAGGAACAAAGTATTCAACAAATATTCCATCCAGGTGGAGGACGTGAAAAAATACAATCGATTCTGCGCCGCTTTGGTGATCGGTTTCGGCGTCGTGGCGGAGATCACCATGTTCTTTGCGAATATCACCACAGGGCTGGTGAGATTTCTGCTGACGCTGCTCCTGGTCGTAGAAGCCGTGATTGTCATGAAAATCTACGGCAAGGGCGAAAAGAAAATGCTGAAAAAGAGGTGACAAAAGTCAGCCATGAGAAGGAAAATGACGATACCGGCCCTGTTGCTGTGGGTTCCGGTGCTGCTGTGCGCCTGCGGAGACGGCGATGGCGCTTCGGCCCTGGCCACGGATGTGTCCGCGGTCTATCTGGGCGAAGGGGAAGCTTTAGACGGGACGGAGGACGGGACAGGAAATTCTCCGGGAGAGACGGAAGGAAGCGGCGGAACCCATGGTCAGGAGCCGGAAGGGCCCTCTGGAGGAGCCGGTTCGGCCCCGGACGAGAATATGTCCTCCAATCAGGAGGGCACGGCTGCAGAGGGGGACGGCATGTTCCCAGTGGGCTCGGAGGGGGCAGCTTCCCCGGGACAGAACGGTGCGTCCGGTGAAGGCGCAGAAGGAAATGGCGCGGAGGGAACAGGGCTGCCGGAGGGAGCCGGTGGGCCGGCGCCCTCATCGGAAGTCAGCGTCACGATTTCCGCTGCAGGGGACGTGACCATGGGGAATTATGTGGGACAGGGCTACGAGGTCTCCTTCCGCCAGACCTATGACCAGGGGGCGGGAGACGACTATTTCTTTGAAAATGTGAAAGATATCTTCAGCGCGGACGACCTGACACTGGTGAACCTGGAGGGGCCTTTGACCTATTCCGAGGATTTCCGGGAGGGACAGACCTATTGCATCTCCGGCGACCCGGAGTATGTGAACATCCTGACCGCGGGCAGCGTGGAGGCCGTGGGCATGGGCAACAACCACCGCCTGGACTACAAGGAACAGGGCACCGCCGACACGGTGGCGGCGCTGGAGGGCGCGGGAATCCTGTATGCCTATGACGGGAACTACTGCATGTACGAGGCCAAGGGCATCCGGATCGGCATCGTGTCCGTCAACGAGGTGGGACAGGGCGCGGGCGTGGAGAGGTATCTGCAGGAGGGCATCGCGAAGCTGCGGGAGGAGGGCGCGGACCTGGTCCTGGCGTGCTGCCACTGGGGAATCGAGAGGGAATATTATCCGGAGGACTACCAGAAGAGCCTGGGGAGAAAGTGCATCGACTGGGGCTATGACCTGGTGATCGGGCACCATCCCCATGTGCTCCAGGGCATAGAAGAGTACCAGGGAAAGTTCATCCTCTACAGCCTGGGCAATTTCTGCTTCGGGGCCAATCGGAACCCGCCGGACAAGGACTGCATGATATTCCAACAGACCTTCACGTTCGTGGACGGGGTGAAACAGGAGGACGCGCAGATACGGGTGATTCCCTGCTCGGTCAGCTCCACTCCCAGCCGCAATGACTACAAGCCCACTCCCGCCCAGGGGGAGGAGTCCCAAAGAATCCTTGACAGGATAAACGAGTTCAGCCTTGAGATGGGCGTGCGGCTGGACAGCGAGGGTTACCTGGCAGACTGAGGAAGGGCCGGCACAAACGCAATAATGTGGAGGGCCGGAGAGGAAGGATAACGTATGGAAAAGGCATTTAAGCTGGATTTTGAAAATGATAAGCTGGGCAGCTTATATATGAACTGCTGCGGCTGTTCCAGGACTGAGGGGCTCCACAGCTTCGGGCCGGCATCCAAGCCCCATTATCTGATTCACTATGTGCTGGACGGAAAAGGGCTGTTCCGGTTCCATGATAAAGAATACCGTCTGGAAGCCGGGTACGGCTTTCTGATACAACCGAACGAACTGGCGTTCTACCAGTCGGACAAGGACGAACCCTGGAGCTATCTGTGGGTGGGCTTCGGGGGAAGCCGGGCGGGGGAGTACCTGGGAGCCATGGGGCTGTCCGCCAGGCACCCGGTGTTCGCCTGTGACAGGGATCAGGAGCTTTACTCCATCGTGAAGGACATGATGGAGCACAATACCTTCGGCGTGGCGGACGACCTGCGGCGCAACGGGCTGCTGGGGGTGTTCCTGTCCGTGCTGGCGGGCAGCGCCGGGGTGGTGGCCAGGGAGGAGGAGGACAGGGGGAATCAGTATGTGAAGAAAGCGGTGTCTTTCATTCAGAGCAATTACTGCAATCCCATCAAGGTGACGGATGTAGCGGACTATGTGTGCATCAACCGAAGCTACCTCTATACGCTGTTCCAGAACTATCTGGGGATGTCTCCCCAACAGTTCCTCACCACCTTCCGCATCACGAAAGCCAGGGAGCTTCTGGACTCCACCTCCTATCCCATAGAGAGCATCGCCCTGTCCTGCGGGTACAGCGACGCGCTGGTGTTCACCAAGGCTTTCCGGACCATGAAGGGGATGTCCCCCTCCCAGTACCGGAAGCTCAGCCACAGGGAGAACAGCAGGGAGCAGCTCCAGGAGGTGGAGCACCTGATTGCGCAGCTTCTGAATCCCGAAGGATGACTGCGGGCAGGGCAGGAAGGGCATGGGGTGGGACAGCGGGAGACGCATGGAGCGGCATACGGAAAGCGGCGCATCAAAGACCAGGCATAGGATATGCGCGGCAGAAGACAAGGGCATCCGGAGGCGGGTGCGGAATAGAAAAGGAGCGAAAATGAGGATATTATTATTGTTGAGAGGATCGGCCAGCTGCGGGAAGTCCACATGGATAGAGCAGCATGGATTGAAGCCCTATACACTGTCGGCGGATGACATCAGATTATTGTGCCAGAGCCCTGTGATGCTCTCGGACGGCGCCACAGGCATCAGCCAGGCCAATGACGGCATCGTCTGGAAGACCCTGTTCAGCATTCTGGAGATCAGGATGCAGAGAGGGGATTTCACGGTGATAGACGCCACCAATTCCAAGACCAGCGAGATGAACCGGTACAAGGAAATGTGCGAGACCTATCGGTACCGCATCTACTGCGTGGACTTTACCGGCATTCCCATAGAGGAGGTGAAGCGCAGGAACGCGGCCAGGGAGCCTTTCAAGAAGGTGCCGGAGGCGGTGATTGACAATATGTATTCCCGGTTCCGGACCCAGAAGATTCCCTCCGGCATTAAGGTAATCGGGCCGGACGAGCTGGACGGCGTGTGGACCAGGCTGTTCGACATGTCCTCCTACCGGAAGATACATCACATCGGGGACATCCACGGCTGCAATACGGTTCTGCAGAAGTACCTGGCGGACAACGGCGGGCTGAAAGACGATGAAATGTATATTTTTGTGGGGGATTACATAGACAGGGGCGTGGAGAACGCTGAGGTGGTGAAGTTCCTGCTGTCCATCATGAACCGCAAGAACGTGTTGATGCTGGAGGGCAACCATGAGAGATGGCTCTGGCTGTGGGCCAATGACTGTGAGGGCAGGTCCAAGGAGTTCGAGCTGGTCACCAGACCCATCCTGGAGGCCTCGGGAATCAGCAAGAAGGACGTAAGGCAGCTGTACCGGAAGTTCGGCCAGTGCGCCTATTACAAGTATGGGGAGGACATTTATCTGGTCACCCATGCGGGGCTGAGCACCGTGCCGGAGAACCTGTCCTTCGTGGCCACGGAGCAGATGATTAAGGGCGTGGGGAGTTACGAAGACTCGGAACTGGTGGCGGAGGCCTTTTTTGACACTACGTCGGAAAACATTTATCAGATTCACGGACACAGGAACTTAAGGCAGACGCCGATACAGGTCAACGACAGAGTGTTCAACCTGGAGGGCCAGGTGGAGTACGGCGGGAACCTGCGCTGCGTCCAGGTGGACAGTGAGGGCATCCACTGCGTGGAGGTGGAGAACACGGTCTACAGGACGCCCCAGATGCAGCAGGAGCAGACAGTGGTGAACAGCTCCGTGGCGGACGTGATCATCGCCCTGCGGCACAATAAATATATCCAGGAGAAGAAATTCGGCAACATCTCCTCCTTCAACTATACGGACAAGGCCTTCTACGACAGGGCCTGGGATGCCCAGACCACCAAGGCCAGGGGGCTGTACCTGGATGTGGTGAAGGGCAGGGTGGCGGCCAGAGCCTACGACAAGTTCTTCAATATCAACGAGCGCCCGGAAACGAAATTCGACATGCTGCAGCACAAGCTGCGCTTTCCGGTGACCGCGTATGTGAAGGAGAACGGGTTCCTGGGGATCGTGAGCTATGACGAATACGGGGATACGCTGTTCATGGCCAGCAAATCCACCATAGACAGCCAGTATGCCAGATGGTTCCAGGAGATGGTGGGAAGGAAGGTGCTGCCGGAGAACCTGGAGAAGATGAAGGAGTACTGCAGGGCGGAGGACGTGTCCTTTGTGTTCGAGTGCGTGGACATGGCTCATGACCCCCATGTGATAGATTATCCGGAAGACCATCTATATCTGCTGGACATTGTCCGCAACCAGATGGAGTTCTCGAAATATGAATACGAGGAGATGTGCCATGTGGCCGCCGGATTTGGGCTGGAGGTAAAGGAGAAGGCCTGTGCGCTGGCGAACTGGCAGGAATTCTTCGACTGGTACTATGACGTTCTGGAGGAGGACTACGAATATAAGGGCCGCCGGATCGAAGGCTTCGTCATCGAGGACAGCGCGGGATACATGACGAAGCTGAAGCTGTGCTATTACAACTTCTGGAAGTTCATGCGCAATGTGTCCCATGAGGCCATAAGGAAGGGTCATATCAGCAAGACCTCCGCCCTGACCACGCCGCTGGCCAACGAGTACTATGCCTGGGTGAAGACGCTGCACCTGTCGCCGGACAGGGAGAGCCTGCCCAGGGATATCTGCACGCTGCGGAGGATGTTCTATGAAGCAAAAGGGCTGCAGCGCAAATAGCGCAGGGCCTGTGCGGAGGGAAGCCCTGCGGCCTGAGGGCAGGGATGAGCGAAGGACAGGCAGAGACGGCGGAAGAGGAATCCCGAACAGGGTACGGTCTGCGTTTTGCGAAAGCCCCGGGCGAGGATAGAGCGCCTGGGGCCGGCTGCGCAGAACAGGCCGGGTAAGTGCCGGGAAATGTGTGCTGAGAAACAGGTAGCGGCAAGAAAAAACCTGGAAATGAAAAACCCTTGAATCATGTTGCAGATTCAAGGGAAGAAACCACGGAAAACATAGTTTTCCATAAAAGCAAGGAAACAAGGAAGAAATCGGCGCGACAGGATTTGAACCTGCGACCTCTGCGTCCCGAACGCAGCGCTCTAC
>OFFK01001543.1_pt1 | contig 16002 bp, 16 predicted proteins | sample 1521361 | NCBI WGS metagenome assembly OFFK01 (sample SAMEA3504096, study PRJEB24116) | mouse gut metagenome | biome: mouse gut; feature: mouse-associated habitat; material: faeces | place: Denmark | collected 2011
TGCTTGCAGCGCTACAAGCTTGATGCCCCGTTGCTTGCAGCGGGGTTGTTGACTTCTCCGGGAAAGCCGTATTTAACCCATATCATTTTCTAACAGGTCACTCTGATAAAAGTCTGCCGGATCGGCACGCATTCGCTTAGAAAATAAAGGAATCACTAATTTATGATTGGAATTATATGGGGAATCTGCTATAATGAAAAAAGTTTTAAGTATTTTCCGGCGGAGGGCAATAATATGAAGAAAGCATTGATTACAGGCATTACCGGGCAGGACGGTTCCTATCTGGCGGAGTTTTTGCTGGAAAAGGGATATGAAGTACACGGGATTGTCAGGCGGGCATCCACGCCCAATACGAAAAGGATAGACCATCTGATTGCCGCAAACGCAATCGCACTTCATGACGGCGATCTGTCGGATTCCTCTTCCCTGGTGAATGTTATCGGTGCTGTGCAGCCCGATGAGATATACAACCTTGCTGCCCAGTCCCATGTGCAGGTGTCATTTGATGTTCCGGAATACACCGGGGACGTGGATGCTATCGGCGTGCTGCGGATACTGGAGGCGGTACGGGTGCTGGGGCTTACGGAGAAAACGAGAATTTACCAGGCATCCACATCGGAACTGTTCGGAAAAGTGGAAGAGATTCCCCAGAAAGAGACTACGCCCTTTCACCCCTACAGCCCTTATGCGGTGGCAAAGCAGTACGGATTCTGGATCGTAAAGGAGTACCGTGAGGCTTACGGGATGTTTGCGGTAAACGGGATATTATTTAACCATGAATCGGAGAGGCGGGGAGAGAATTTCGTCACCCGCAAGATTACCCTGGCGGCTGGGCGGATTGCCGAGGGGACACAGGAGTATCTGGAACTTGGAAACCTGGACTCTCTGAGGGACTGGGGGTATGCGAAGGATTATGTGGAATGCATGTGGATGATGCTGCAGCATGACAGGCCGGAGGATTTCGTGATCGCCACAGGGATACAGCATACGGTGAGGGACTTTGCGGAGAGGGCTTTTGCCGCCAACGGGATATGGATTCGCTGGGAGGGAACAGGCATTGACGAGAAGGGATACGACAGGGAGACGGGGAAGCTGCTGGTTCGGGTGAATCCGGACTGGATTCGGCCTACGGATGTGGACAACCTTCTGGGAGACCCCACAAGGGCGAGAGAGGTTCTGGGGTGGAATCCCCAGAAGACAAGCTATGAGGAACTGGTGCGGATTATGGCGGAGCATGACCGTGCCCTGGCGGCCAGGGAAGCTCGGGTAAAACGCGCACTGGATGAGGCGTAAGCCTGTGCGCCGCTAATGCAGGGCAGGAAAGCCGGCCGGTATATAATGCGTGCCGCTAATGCAGAACAGGAAAGCCGGTTGGTATAAAATGCGCGCCGCTAATGCAGGGCGGGGGCAGGAGCCGATTTGAGGAGACGAAAATGAAATATGATTATCTGATTGTAGGGGCCGGGCTGTTCGGCGCGGTGTTTGCCCATGAGGCAGTGAAAAAAGGCAGGACGTGCCTGGTTGTGGAGAGGAGAGGGCATATCGCCGGGAATATCTATACAGAAGAAATCAGCGGGATTCAGGTACACAGATACGGCGCTCATATTTTTCATACCTCGGATAAAAAGGTATGGGAATATGTGAACCGGTTCGCGGAATTCAACCAATATATCAATTCGCCCATCGCCCGCTATAAGGATGAACTGTATAACCTTCCATTTAATATGAATACATTCAGCAAAATGTGGGGAATCGCCACGCCGGAGGAAGCGCAGAAGATCATCGCGGACCAGATTGCGGATTTGCATATCACCCAGCCGCGGAACCTGGAGGAGCAGGCGCTTTCCCTGGTAGGGCTCGATGTGTATGAGAAGCTGATCAAAGGGTATACGGAGAAGCAGTGGGGACGGGACTGCAGGGAGCTGCCTTCCTTCATTATCAGACGCCTGCCCCTGCGCTTTACCTATGACAACAACTATTTTAATGACAGGTATCAGGGAATCCCCATAGGGGGCTATACGCGGATTGTGGAAAAGCTGCTGGAGGGTACGGAGGTCCGCCTGAACACGGACTATCTGGCGCACAGGGCCGAGCTGGACGCCCTGGCGGAGAAAGTGGTTTATACGGGTATGATTGACCAGTTTTACGATTACTGCCTGGGTGTGCTGGAATACCGTTCCGTGCGTTTTGAGACGGAAGAACTGGAACAGGAGAATTATCAGGGCAATGCCGTGGTAAACTATACGGAGAGAGAAGTTCCCTATACCAGGATTATTGAACACAAGCATTTTGAATTCGGAAAACAACCCGTCACCATTATTTCCCGGGAGTACTCCAGCGAGTGGAAGAAGGGGGACGAACCCTATTATCCTGTGAACAATGAGAAGAATGACGGGCTTTACGAGGAATATAAGGCGAAGGCGGAGGGCGAGAAGCGAGTCATATTCGGCGGAAGGCTTGGAAGCTATCGGTATTACGATATGGACAAGGTGATTGCTTCCGCGCTGGAACTGTGCGCACGGGAACTGTAAACAAAATGACAGAACCGACGGAAAAAGGAAAGCGCAACCATGAATATTATATTACTGTCCGGAGGAAGCGGGCAGCGGCTCTGGCCCCTGTCCAACGGCGTCCGTTCCAAGCAGTTTATCAAAATATTTCAAAATGAAGGCGGCGAACCGGAATCCATGCTGACCCGGGTATACAGGCAGATTATCTCGGCTGACCCGGAGGCATCCGTTACCGTTGCCACAAGCAAAAAGCAGGTAAGTTCCATTATTAACCAGCTGGGTGACAAGGTGAATATCTGCGTGGAACCCTGCCGCCGCGATACGTTTCCTGCCATATGCCTCGCTGCCGCTTACCTGCATGACGAGCAGGGTGTGGCAGAAGACAGCGCGGTAGTAATATGCCCCGTGGACCCTTATGTGGAAGACAGCTATTTTGAGGCGCTGAAGGAACTGGGCCGGATGGCTGAAGAAGGAAACGCTGATTTGTCTTTGCTGGGGATTGAACCGACTTATCCCAGTGAAAAATACGGTTACATCATCCCGGTATCCGAAGACAGGGTGAGCCGGGTGAACACCTTTAAGGAAAAGCCTGACGCAGCCGCCGCGGAGAAGTATATCGCGGAAGGCGCCCTGTGGAACGGCGGTGTATTTGCCTTTCGCCTGGGCTATCTCCTGCAGAGGGCGCATGAACTGATTTCGTTTACGGATTACCGGGACCTGTATGCACGCTATGCGGACCTGGAGAAAATCAGCTTCGACTACGCGGTGGCAGAGCGGGAAAAGGAAATTCAGGTGCTTCGCTACAACGGCGGCTGGAAGGACCTGGGAACCTGGAATACGTTTGCGGAAGCCATGGAGGAACCGTCGCTGGGGCGGGTGATCCTGAATGAAACCTGTGAAAACACCAATGTGGTAAACGAGCTGAACATTCCCATTCTCTGCATGGGCTGCCGGAATATGGTGGTTGCCGCCAGCAGTGACGGCATTCTGGTTACGGACAAGGAGCAGAGCAGCTATATCAAGCCCTTTGTGGAGCAGATGGAACAGCAGGTCATGTACGCGGAGAAGTCCTGGGGAAGCTTTACGGTGCTGGATGTCCAGGAAGACAGCCTGACTATCAAAATCGTGCTTCTGCCGGGCCATAAACTGTATTACCACAGCCATGACCACAGGGACGAGATATGGACTGTCATGAGCGGCAGGGGGAGGGCTGTTATCGACGGGGCAGAGCAGGCCGTTGTGCCCGGGGACGTCATCTCCATGCCGGCGGGCTGCAGGCATATGGTATCCGCAGACACGGAGCTGAAGATAATCGAAGTCCAGCTGGGAGAGAATATCACGGTGGAAGACAAGCATAAATATCCGCTGTAAGCAGGGAAATATATGGGGCGGGAAACGGGTCCCCCGGATTGCGGTGACAGGGTCATACAATCGATGCCGACGGAAGCGGAGGGCATGTACAAAAGGGCAGAAAGGAATAGCGGGAGAGGACGAAAATGGAACAACTGGCTATATTCGGCGGCACGCCGGTGAGGACGACGCCAATCGGTTACGGAAAACAGTATATTGACAGGGATGATATCGAGGCGGTGACGGAGGCGCTGATCAGCCCGGAGCTGACCTGCGGGCCAAGGATTGCCGAATTGGAGCGTAAACTCTGCGAGGTGACAGGGGCAAAGTATGCGGTGGCGGTGAGCAACGGAACGGCGGCACTCCACATTGCGGCGCTGGCGGCGGGCTTTCAGGAGGGAGACGAGGTTATCGTCAGCCCAATTACGTTTGCGGCTTCGGCCAACTGTATTTTGTACTGCGGTGCGAAACCGGTTTTCGCGGATATCAATCCGGAGACTTACAATATAGACCCTGAATCTGTGGAAAAGCTGGTTACGCCCCGTACAAAGGGGATTGTGGCGGTAGATTTCACGGGCCAGTCCATTGAACAGGACGCCATTAGGGGTATCTGTGAGAAACATGGGCTGGTGCTGATAGAGGATGCGGCACATGCCGTTGGCACCCGGTATCGGGGGGCGCCGGTGGGCAGCATGGCGGATATGACCTGTTTCAGTTTTCATCCGGTAAAAACGGTTACTGCAGGCGAAGGCGGGGCCGTCACCACCAACGACAGCGGGAAGTATCATCGCCTGCTGCGGCTGCGTGCCCATGGGATTACCCGCAACCGGCAGGAGATGGCGCATCCCACGGAGGCGCGCTGGTATAATGAACAGGTGGAGCTGGGCTTTAACTACCGTATGACGGATATTCAGGCGGCGCTGCTGATCAGCCAGCTGAAGAAGCTGCCTGCATTTGCACGGCGAAGGAAGGAAATTGTGGAGAAATACGACAGGGCCTTTTCCGGTATGCCGGAACTGAAGGTACAGAAGGAGATTCCGGATTCCGATACCGTGAGGCACCTGTATATCCTGCGGCTGAATCCTGACAGGCTTAGCTGCGACAGGAGACAGTTTTTTGATGCGCTCTGGGAGGAGAACATCCGTTCACAGGTGCATTATCTGCCGGTATATTGGCATTCTTATTATGAAAAGCTGGGATATGGGAAAGGGCTGTGTCCCAATGCCGAGGCATATTACAGGGAGGCGATGTCCCTTCCGCTGTATTATCAGCTTGCGGACGAGGATGTGGAAGACGTTATCCATGCGGTGAAGAAGATTTTGACGTATTATCGGAAGTGAGTTTGCGGCAAGACGACTGTTTTGCCTGCGGGGCATTCCGGCGCTGCCGAGGGAGACACCGGAGCCGCCGCTATTAATGGTTTCCGGTATCGCAGGAGAAGAGAGGCCCGGCATGGATGCACGAAAGGGAAAGCCGGTCGGGATGATTTACGACAAAGCGTTCATGCCCATGGCCGAAGGGCGGTGATTCTGGAAAGTGTTCATGCCCATGGCCGAAGGGCCGTGATTTTGGAAAGGACAGCGGACAGATGGATAAAATAGCGGTATTGATTCCCTGTTACAACGAAGCACAGACCATCGGCAAGGTGGTACGGGAGGTGAAGGCGGCTCTGCCGGAGGCCAGGGTTTATGTCTATGACAATAATTCCACGGACGACACGGCGGAGATTGCCAGGCAGCAGGGCGCTGTCGTCCGCCATGAGTACAGGCAGGGCAAGGGCAATGTGATACGCCGTATGTTCCGGGAGATTGACGCGGAATGTTACCTGATGACAGACGGCGACGACACTTATCCGCCGGACTGCGCAGGAAAAATGGCGGCGCTGGTGCTGGAACACAATGCAGACATGGTTGTAGGCGACCGGCTTTCCTCCACGTATTTTACGGAAAATAAGCGTCCCTTCCATAATTTCGGCAATAGCCTGATGCGTGTGGGAATCAATGGGCTGTTCCATACGGATATCAAGGATATTATGACAGGGTACAGGGCGTTCAGCTATGAATTCGTGAAAACCTTTCCCGTGTTTTCCAAGGGATTTGAGATAGAGACGGAGATGACCATCCATGCGGTGAATTACAGCATGCAGGTGGAAAACGTGGTGGTGGAATACCGGGACAGGCCTGAGGGCAGCGTTTCCAAGCTGAATACCTACAGTGACGGCATGCGCGTAATCGGCAAGATGATGCAGCTGTACCGGAATTACAGGCCGCTGCAGTTTTTCGGGGCTTTTTGCCTGTTTCTGGTGGCTGCGGCACTGCTGTTTATGCTCCCCATTTTCGGCGAATACCTGCGGACAGGGCTTGTGCCCAGATTTCCGACGCTGATTGTATGCGGTTTTATGGTACTGGCGGGGATTCAGTCCTTTTTTGCGGGAATGATACTGGAGGTCCTGGCGGCTAAAGATAAACGTGATTTCGAACACTGCCTGACTGCCGTCAGTGCGGAGAAGCGGGAGAAGCTGAATGGGCCGGAAGGGACGGAGATATAGTCCCGCCTGCGGTCAAAGAACAAATATGGATTGTTAAGTGCGCCGAAGCGCATCAGGGGTGTAAGGATGAAGCAATATGTGGATGGTGAAGCGGGTATTTATCTGCGCCGTATGTCACCGGAGGACACGGATCTGATTATTAAATGGAGAAACAGCGACAGTGTCCGGAAGAATTTTATCTATCAGGCGCCTTTTACCAGGGAAGGGCATGAGAACTGGATCAGGACGATGATAGACACCGGCAGGGCGGTGCAGATGATGATCTGTGGGTCCGGGGAGGGAACTCCGCTGGGAAGCGTCTATATTCGGGATATTGACAGGACACATAATAAGGCGGAGTACGGTATTTTCATAGGGGAGGCTGCTGCCAGGGGCAGGGGGACGGGCACTGCTGCCGCGGGACTGATGCTCCGTTATTGCTTTGAGGAGGAGGGGCTGCACAGGATTTACCTGCGGGCACTTGCCGACAATGTGCAGGCCGTCCGCAGCTATGAGAAGGCGGGGTTTCGAAAGGAAGCGCTTTTGAGGGATGACGTGCGGATAGACGGAACGTACCGGGATATTATCTGGATGGCAATCCTTCAGACTGACTGGAGAGCGGCGGGAGAGTGAGAGGCTTATGGAACAAAGGAAGAAAATCAGTTTTGTAATTCCCTGCTATCGCTCGGAACACACCCTTCCGGGGGTTGTGGAGGAGATAGCGGATACAATGAAGAAGATGGAGCGGTACCGGTATGATATCCTGCTGGTAAACGACTGTTCGCCGGACCGTACTTTCGACGTAATCCGGAAACTGTGCCGAGAAAACGAAAATATAATCGGAATTGACTTTGCCAGAAATTTTGGGCAGCATTCGGCGCTGATGGCGGGGCTGCGGTACTCGGACGGGGATTATGTGGTGTGCCTGGATGACGACGGGCAGACGCCGGCGGATGAGGCGGATAAGCTGATTGCCTGCCTGGAGGAAGGCTATGACGCCGTGTATGCAAGGTACGACCACAAGCAGCATTCGAAATTCCGCAACCTGGGAAGCAGTGTGAACGAGCATATGACGCGTATTATGCTGGAAAAACCGGCGGACTTGTATATTTCCAGCTATTTTGCGGTAAAGCGGTTTGTGGTGGAGGATATGGTGCGCTATGAGAATTCCTATCCCTATGTAATCGGGCTGGTTCTGCGCGCCACGAAGCACATTGCCAATGTGTCCGTGAACCACAGGGAACGGGAGGTCGGGGTTTCGGGCTATACGCTCAAGAAGCTGGTGGGACTGTGGTTCAACGGTTTTACGGCGTTTTCGGTGAAGCCCTTGAGAATTGCCACGGCCCTTGGGTCGGTAAGCGCAGGTGCGGGCTTTCTGTATGGCATTTATACCATTATTAAGCGCCTGATGAATCCGGATGTACCCATGGGCTTCAGTTCCCTGATGTCGGCTCTGGTGTTTTTCGGGGGAATGATCATGCTGATGCTGGGACTGATCGGGGAGTATATCGGCCGTATCTATATCAGCCTGAACAACTCGCCCCAATATGTAATCCGGGAAAAGCTGAATATAGATGCCTGCGGGCGGAGGAATGAGGATATATAAGATGGACAGAGTTTTAAACTGGTGGAAAAAACGGTATGTCACACTGGCGAAATCGCTGCTTCTGGGGCTGCTTCCGCTGCTGTGCTGCATGGTGTACTGCGCTGCGGAGGGAGGGAGGCTGGGAGAGGCCTATATCCCTTCTTCCGAGTGGAATGATGAATTGTTCTATTTTAAACAGGTGGAGAGTATTCTGGACTTTGGGTATCCCCAAGGGTATTTCGGCTTCAACGAGAGCCATGCGTTGAAGCTTTCTTTTGCGGCATGGAGTCCGGTGCTGGTGTTTCCCTGGCTTATCTGGGGACTGGTGTTTGGCTGGAATCTGATGTCTCCGATTTACTGCAATATTTTTCTGGTGTGCCTGTGCTGCTTCCTTTTTGTGTGGCTGGTCAGGCCGACCTGGAAGCAGGTGGGAGTGCTGTCCCTTCTGTTCTGCCTGTATAAACCATTTATCCGATATATGCTTTCGGCAATGGCGGAGGTAATCTGCTTTGTCATTTTAATCTTTTTTTATTCTCTGGCAGTTAATTATCTGCGTCGCGAAAAAGACTACAAATTAGTAATATTATTTCTGGTTTCGGGCCTGATGGCGCTGATGCGGCCGTATCTGGTACTTTTCATGCTGCTTCCCATTTTTTTGTGGGTCCGCAGGGGAAAAAGCCGGGCGGCAAAATGGCGCAATGGGGCTGCCGGAACGGCGGTGCTGGCTGCGGTGCTGGGAATCTATGTGTACATTAACCATTTCCTGGGGGCGGCGTATTTTACGCCTTTGTTTTACACGGACTGGATTACCGCCTTTTTTGAAGAAGGGCTGTTTGGGGGCGTCTGGTTTACGCTGCGGAAGGCCTATTATGCAGGGCGGACGATGGTGAGGGTTATCCGGGAGGGCTTCAGTGACGGCCTGGCTTCCGGTGCGCATTTTGCGGGCTATCTGGTCTGTATGGCAGTACTGGCAGTGCAGTGCTTCAGGGATCTGATACTGTTTCGCAGGCTGAAGGCGGAAACGGAAGAAGGAACCGCAGCAGAGGTGCCGGAAGGGAAAGGAGCCGTTGCGGAGGTGTCGGAAGGGAAAGGAGCCGCTGCGGAGGTATCCAAAGGGAAGGGAACCGCTGCTGAGGTGCCGGTTGTAGGGAAAACCGCGCAGAATGCGGCTGTGCAGGCCCGCCGGGTGTGGGAAAAGCTGGTTATCGAGGCCCATCTGGCATTTTGCTTTTTGGCGATGTTCTTTGCAATACTGCTCATGTACAAGCTGACGGAGGGCAGCAGGCATCTGCTGACATTCATGGCCGCGGCTATGTTCGTTATCGCGTTGATGGATACGAAATTTTACAAAAAAGCCGTGCTTGTGGGAGTGACTTTTGCCTATTTTTACTTCTATGTGCCCCTTTCTCCGTTTGACTACGAGATTCCCTTCAGGCAGGAGGAACGTGCGGCTTCCCTGGAGGCGTGGACGGAAGCGATGGCGGAGCGGCTTGTTCTGAACAGGGAAGATGTGCCCAATTATGATAATGTGGTAATCTGGGTGTTCAGCGACATGGTGGGAGGCCAGGAGGTTCGGACCTCGTACCAGCTGCTTTACGGGCTGCCGAAGGGATTCGGGATCAGCTGCTGCATGCGGGATTTTGTGGTGCCGAATATCGATACGCTGAAAAGCCGATACATGGCGGTTCCTGCTTACGGCGAGATTGCTTTGCTGTGCGAGGAGCGGGGATACGGCCTGGTGTACGGCGACGACGAACTGGCACTCTACGAGCTGCGGGGCGGTGAATGAGGCGTGTTATGCTCCCGGCCATAGGAGGAGGGAGGTTTTCCCTGGCGGATATCGGTACGTCTCCCGGCGCGGAAGAGCAGGCATATAAAGCTGACGCTGCCGGGGCAGAGCAGGAAGGAGCGATATGAAAAGCAAACTGTCAAAATACACAACAGCCATTTTGTGGCTTGTTATACTGATATACGGGGGGCTGTGCTTTTACCTCTTTTACATGCAGTCCGTCCAGCCGTTGGACTATAACAACCGGTATTTCCAGTCGGATTTGCCCTATCATATCAGCATGATTATTGACGACGGCTGGTATTACAGCTTTACGGCGTATGCGTACCAGCTCCTCTACCGGGCGGGGGGAAACGGTACGGTGCTGATCGCCCTGTTCCTGGCAGCGGCTTCGGTACTGTGCATTTTTCTGACGGAGAGGCTGCTGGCGCTTCTGCTGGGGAGAGAGGGGGCGGATGCCCTGACCCTGGGCTGCGCATTGCTGCTGAATCTGGTGATGCCGTTTTTCTGGCGTTACGCGGGGGAATACCGGTATGTGAGTTATCAGGCGGGGAATATCTGGCACAATTCCACCTACCAGATTATGAAACCGGCTGCGCTGGCGGCCGTGATTTACTATCTGAAGACAGAGAAGGGATACAGGGACTGTGTTTCCGGCAGGCAATGGCTTATTCTGGCGGGACTCCTGGCATTATGTACGGGCATCAAACCCAGCTTTCTCACGGTATTTGCACCGGTGCTGGCTGTGAAGCTGCTGGCGGATTTGTGCGGAAAGGCGCCGTTTAAACAGGTATTTCTACTGGGAAGCACGGTGCTTCCGGCCTGCGGTGTGATACTGTGGCAGAATATGGTACTGTTCGGGACGGACACGGGACATGGCATTGCGCTGTCTCCCTGGTATACCTTTTCCCTTCATGCCAGCAGGACGAAAGTAGCAGTGTTGTGTTCCGCCGCGTTTCCGCTGATTGTGCTGCTGTTCTCCGCAGGGGAGCTTCTGCGTGACAGGCGCTATTTCTTTGCATGGGGGATGACAGGAGCGGGCTTCCTGGAGGCGCTGCTTCTGGTGGAAACGGGAAGCCGCTCCCGGGACGGTAATTTCCTGTGGGGCTATTCTATTGCGCTGTTTCTGATTTTCGTATTCAGCCTGGAGAAGTGGCTTCTCCTGCTGAAAAGAAAGGGGCATTGCCTGTTTTACAGGTTTGCATTCGGTGTCTGCGGATGCGTGCTGGCTTACCAGCTGTTCTGCGGCCTGGTTTTCTTCGGCAGGCTGCTGCAGGGAGAGACTTATTTTATGATCGGATAAATAATACCAAGAAAGAAGGTTATCAGTTTCATCTTTCGTGCGGACTGTTAAAGGTGAACAGGCGATTTTTCCGGATCTGCTGTCAAGCCGTGCCGCACAGTTTTCCATGCAGGAAGGTGAATGAGCCATGGGGGGATACAAAGGAAGGGGAAGGATTATGCGGATAGCGATTGTGGATGACGACAGGGAATTTGGGAAGAAGACGGAGGAGATTGCCAGGAAATACTGCGAGGAGGCAGGGGAAGAGGCGGATATCCTGTGCGTGACGGCGGGAGATACGCTGATGGAGGCGGCAGAGGGCGGAGGAAGCCGTGACATCTATATCCTGGACGTGGAGCTTTCGGGGATGGACGGCCTGGAACTGGCGAAGCGGCTTAAGGAAAGAGATGGGGATACCGATATTATAATCTTATCCAACTATGAAAAATATGCCCTGCCGGCTTATAAGGTAAGGCCCTATGACTATATCGTAAAAGAAAGGTATGAGGCAGAACTTCCGGATGCCCTGGCCGGAATATGGAGGGAGCGGCAGAGGAAGGCCAGGGAAGACATCTATCTGTTGGAAAATGACGAGATGAAGAAGCTGCTCCGTCTGGACAAGATTGTGTACCTGGAGAAGGAGAAGAAAAAGAAATATACCATTATCCACTGCTTCGGCGGGGAGGATTACAGTGAGAAGCTGCCATTGGAGAAAGCGTACGAAAAGCTGCCGAAGGAAAGCTTCCTCTATATCAACAGGGGGCATATCATCAATATGGAATACATCACCTGCCTGGAAAAGGAAGAAATCATCCTGGCAGACAGAGTGCGTCTGCCTGTGAGCCGGTACAGGCTGACAAAGGTGAAGGATGAGATTGCGAAGTATTGGGGGAGACAATGGTAAGGGGATTTTATTTTTGCTGTGAGTTTTTGTTCACCGCGGTAAAGGTATGGGCTACACTGAGGCTGACGGGGGCGATTTGGGAGCCGAGACGGAAAAGGTGGGTGCAGTATGGTATATGGGTGGGGACATTACTTGTATTGGCGGGATTAAATACATATAATAACAGTATTATTTCTGTGTTGTATTCGAGTCTTGTTATGATGATATGGGTATTTTTATTAACATGGATTAGCGTTTTCCTTTATGATTGTCGGTGCAAGGATGTATTTTGCCTTATATTTTTTATTTGGACAATGTTAACTTTGATTGATTTGCTTTTTCAGACATTTTCCTATGCAATATTGGGCTTTCTGAATTTTCAACGAAACTTATTTTTGGGGGTGACTATTCAGAGGTCTGTTTACCAATTGTTGTGGACAATTCTTTTTATTTGTGTAATGAAGCCCGTGGGTCAATGGGGGAGGAAGAATAGGGAAGCGGTGCTGTATTTTTTGAAATGGGTACGTTTCTTCGTATTTCCATTGCTTTTTTGCGTGTTTTATTTTCAACGAATTTATAAGCAACTTGTTTCCGAAAAAATGATATATTATTGGTGGATTTTTCTGCTGACCAGCTTGCTTATTGGAGTGAGTTTTCTGGCATATATGGTGATACAGCAGATGAAAGAGAACTCTCGGATAATACAACATAAGTTAGAAATGGCAGAGAATGAATACCAGATAATGCAGCAGGTTTATGATGAGATTAATATACTGAGACATGATTTTGAAAAACATAAACAGGCAATGCAGGGACTGATAGAACTGGGTAGGGGTCAGGAGGTATTTGAATATTTGGAAGATATTGGTATAGCATTGCGGAAAACTGAAAACAGAAACCTGGTGAATCATGAGTTGCTAAATTTGATATTGAACAGGAAGCTCAAGGAGGGGGAAGCTGCCGGGATTTCTGTCCGGTATGAAGTATGTGATATGGGCGGTTTGCAGTTAAAGCCTATGGAAATTGTGGCACTGTTTTGTAATATCCTGGATAATGCTATTGAGGCAAATTTGATATTGGAGAATGGAATGGAGCGTTGGCTGAGTCTGTCTTGTAACAGAAAGGGGCATATGCTGGTGATTTCTGCTTTCAATGCCTATGTGGGAGGGAGAATTAAGTTTAAAGGGGGAATACCGAAAACAACGAAAGGAGGTAAGGGAAAGCACGGAGTAGGGGTGCGGAGTATACAACAGGTAGCAGAGCGGCATGGGGGGCATTTGATGATAGAAACAAGAGAGAAAGTATTTGGTTTGACGGTGTATTTAAAGGGGTATGGGTGAAAAATTGGATTCAGTGGGAGCAGAGTAGCTGAATTGATGGAGAAAATATGAGACTGTGAAACGAATAATTTATAAGGAGGCGTATATGAGTAGGGCAGAAATTAGAAAAGCAAAATATGGACAGGAAACTGTAGCTGGAAGCGTAGAGAAGGAACTACAGGAGGTGCGGAAACTACAGGAGAATGAAATGGTGTGTGGCATAGAAACCATAACTGTAGGATGCACAGAAGCTTTTACAATCATTTGTTGCTAATGAATTGAAAGGAAAAAGAAGGTATCGATACCTTCTTTTTTGCGTATGACGGGCATGCCCGTGTTCTGTGGTGAAAGTCCACTTAGGCGTAGCTACCGACGAACTTTATAGCGACTCCCAAGGTTTGTATCGTGAGGTGCAGGCGAGAAGAAGGGATAGCGAAATCGTAGCCCTACGAACAGAAACCTGATAATAAGGCGTATATGGCGGGTAAGCTGGCAAAGAGCAGCAAAGCCCAAAAGGTAGCCGTAACCTATGTACGTAAATCGGGAGGGTAGACGAGGAAAGAATACGGACTTACCCCGTGAGGTCTCGCGGACGCAGGTATTGGTTGAAATATCCCGCTTGCGGTTGAAAACGATTTATCGTGAGAAGTCAGCAGAAGCCATAGTAGGAAATCCCTGAAAACAGGGATAAGCCAAAGGGCTGAACAATGTAACCGTGTGATCAAATGTATGCTTCATGGAATACCTGACGGCAGGAAAGGCGAAACGTAAATGAGCAGATATTGCAACTACCTAGGGCAAATCCATGGAAACGGAAAGGAGAAAGCACACAAAGCAATGTCGGAACTGTTAGAAAAGATACTATCCAAAGACAACATGAACGCCGCTTACAAAAGGGTCTGCGCCAATAAAGGAGCAGGCGGAGTAGATGATGTGACGGTTGAAGAACTCGGAGATTACATCAAAGAGAATTGGGAAAGTATCAGGGAGCAAATCAGGCGGAGGGAATACAGACCCCAGCCAGTCAGGAGAGTAGAGATACCCAAGCCAAACGGAGGGGTGAGAAAACTTGGAATCCCAACCGTAATGGACAGGGTAATCCAGCAGGGCATAGTGCAGATAATAAACCCTATATGTGAGCCCTTGTTTTCGGAATGGAGCTATGGCTTTAGACCAAACAGAAACTGTGAAATGGCCGTCAGGCAATTACTTGTGTACCTGAATGAGGGATATGAGTGGATAGTGGATATCGACTTGGAGAGGTTTTTCGATAACGTACCACAGGACAGGCTTATGAGCCTTGTCCATGACATTATCAAAGACGGAGATACGGAATCCCTTATACGCAAATATTTGAAAGCAGGAGTCATGACACAGCAGGGATACGAAAAAAACAAACCTCGGAACACCACAGGGAGGCAATCTGTCACCGCTTCTGTCAAACATCATGCTGAACGAACTGGACAAGGAACTTGAAACAAGGAGTTTGCGGTTCACGAGATACGCCGACGACTGTGTAATAGCGGTCAGAAGTGAGTCAAGTGCAAAGCGAGTGATGCGGACAGTGGCAGACTGGATACAGCGGAAACTTGGTCTTAAGGTCAACATGGAGAAAACCCACATTGCGAGACCAATGAAACTGAAATATCTTGGCTTTGGGTTCTATAAGGACAGCAAGGCAAAAGAGTGGAAGTGCAGACCGCACCAGGAATCTGTAAAGAAACTCAAAGCCAGACTGAAAGAACTGACTGGCAGGAAAATGCCGGGAACAGTCACAGGCAAGATTGCGAAAATCAACCAGGTGACAAGAGGGTGGATAAATTACTACGCCCTTGGCTCCATGAAAACAGCAATGACAGAGATTGACGCACATTTAAGAACAAGGCTCAGAATCATTATCTGGAAGCAATGGAAAGTACCGAAGAAGCGACAGTGGGGATTGCAGAAGCTAGGGGTGGATAAAGACCTTGCACGGCGCACGGCGTACTGTGGAGACCGTTACTGTTGGGTTGCCACAAAGACGTGTGTGGTGAGGGCAATCTCCAAAGAAGTATTTACCAAGGCAGGGCTTGTAAGCTGTCTTAACTATTATAATGAGCGTCACGCTTTGAAGTTATGTTGAACCGCCGTATGCCGAACGGCATGTACGGTGGTGTGAGAGGGGAGAGAAAATCTCCCCTACTCGATTGTCGTTTTTTATCGGAATGTGCCGCAGGGCTGTTTCTGGTGTTCATTGCCGCTCCCCGCCTTTCCAATCTGGATTTTTACATCTTCAAAAATTCGGATTGGAGGAAAATACGGTGAAATATGCACCAAGAAAAGTATATATCAAAGAAAACAATGTCTATGTGGAACTGTCCTATAAGGATTTCTGCTGTCGCAGGGAATCCGACCAGAGTTATCTGGACAAGCTGTTTATCCCCGTGCAAGGCTGTTTACTTGAAGTTGTGAGGGAACAGTACACAGAGTTCTACAAAGATAAAGAGCGGTAGTGTTATCTGAAAAAACAGGATACAAACCACAACCTACTCTCATTGGAGGGATTTACAGACAGCGAGGGAAATGCGCTTGACTTTGTTATTGATGAAACAGTGGACGTTGCGGAAACCGTTGTCCATACAGTGATGGTGGACAGGCTGAAAGCCGCCCTGCCCTTTTTGTCGGATGGTGAGCAGGCATTGGTAAAGGCAATCTTCTTTGAAGAACTTTCCGAGAGGGAAGTCGGATTGCGGTTAGGCATAACGCAGAGTGTTGTAA
>OFFK01001546.1_pt1 | contig 15960 bp, 14 predicted proteins | sample 1521361 | NCBI WGS metagenome assembly OFFK01 (sample SAMEA3504096, study PRJEB24116) | mouse gut metagenome | biome: mouse gut; feature: mouse-associated habitat; material: faeces | place: Denmark | collected 2011
ACTGCATCGGCGTGGGTGTGACCCAGTACGACGGCATCACCTACTGCTACATGTTTGTCGGAATCCCCAACAGCGTCAACTTCTATGCTTAGCCCAAAAGCAACCAAGAAAGGCCGTCCAGTTACTTGGACGGCCTTTTCTCGTGGTAGCAGAAAACAGAGTGCTGACAGGAAGATATAACGCCAGAGAGCACAGATTTACTGCTCAAATATTACGTACCAGAAAACAAAGAATTAAACCCTGCTATTACAAGTCCCACACGGCGTCTAATGCCAATGCTACGCTTTCCGCAAGTCTCACCGGCACCGCATTCCCGATCTGCTTAAAGGCAGTTGTTCGTGATGGTACACCTGTAACAGATTCAAAATAATAGTCATCCGGAAATGTCTGAAGACGTGCAGCCTCCCTGGGTGTCAGTGAGCGATTTTGGGTTGGATGGATATAGTAGTGGCCATCTTTACTCATATGGGCAACAACAGTTTGAGAATACGGGAGATCTTGTGCAACCACTTTAAAACGATCCAAGAAAGCTTTCGTATTTTTATGCGTCTGGAGCCGTATCGGTAAATCACAATATCTTATACGCCTGTGATTGCGGACCCATTCGTTTGCAACAATTTGATAAATTTCGAGATCCTGCTCAGTATTTGGCCGAGCCCAATGCAGTGTCACAGGTTGTCCAGCCATCTCTTTAATGTGCGCATCATATAGATAATGTCCATGGTAAGGGAGCGTATCTACAAGAGCAGGTTCACCTCCGCCTGCAGTAATGGCAGGTAAATCTGACAACAGGTCACTAACCATACACTCAGGATGAATTTCCACAATTTCAGGATAGAAATTATGGTAGTCACCATGTTTTCCAATCAAAATAATGCGCTTTCGGTTTTGCAAAACGCCATAGTCTCTTGCATTTAATACCTTGTACTCCACGGAATACCCGCACTCCGCAAAACGCTCTCGCATCTTGTCAAAGTGAAGTCGACCATCCTGGTCTTTTGCTGAGAGCAACCCCAAAACATTTTCAAAGACAAAATATTCAGGTTCATATCTTTCCAGGAATTCAGCATAAAGAGTGTACAGATAATTTCTTCTGTCACCAACCATTCCTGTCGCTGAACGAGCTCGACCAACAACAGAATACGCTTGGCAGGGAGGTCCACCCACAATCAAATTCAGATGTTCTCCATTCAAACAACGATCCACATCCGCAAAAACATCTTCCAAGTTGTCCTGTGATATTTCATAATTCAGCACAGAATTCAGCACATCATCAGGAATTTGGGCATAAAATTCATCCCTGGTGATTTCCTGGGCGAGATAGCGATTATAAATTTCGGGATGCCTTTGTTCCCGCAACCATTTATACGCCATTCGTGTTTTTAGTGTATAGCATGCTGCCATGTCCATCTCGATATGGGCCACCGGATCAAAACCAGCACGCAAAAATCCCTCAGACAAGCCGCCGGCCCCGGCAAACAAATCCAGATAGTTTGGCATGGCACTCACCTCTTTGTAATATTGATTACTCTGTTATTATACCAGGTTATCCTTCTGATTTCAACCTTAAACGTCCCCTTTGTTTATTGATCGAGAGGTGCTATAATCAGATTGAGAGGTGCTGTAATATGGCTGACAAACTGTCCCGTGAAAAACGAAGCTGGAATATGTCACGAATCCGCGGAAAAGACACAGAAATCGAAATCAAGGTGCGAAAATACCTGTTTTCACAGGGGTTTCGTTTTCGCAAAAATGTTGCTGACATGCCTGGAAAGCCAGATATCGTACTTCCCAAATATAAAACTGTTATCTTTATACATGGCTGCTACTGGCATCGGCATACAGGTTGTAAAAATTGTACTACACCCAATACCAATCGGGAATTTTGGCTCAAGAAGTTTGAGAAAAATATCCAGAACGACTCAAAGCACAAGCAGGAGCTGGAGGCTGCCGGATGGAAAGTCCTCATCCTGTGGGAATGCGAAATTGAAAATGATTTTGAACGCTTGATGGATAACCTTGTTGTGGAGTTACATTGCACTGCTCAACCGGGATAACTCTCTATTCTGGCTTTTTCCAGAATCTGTATGATTTTTGTGCACTGCTTCTCTGAGGGAAACTTTCCCTGTTCCATCGCAATAGCCGCCTTCACAAAGGAAATATCCATTGGTGTCAGCACACGGTTCTCCACGCCCCATTTCAGCAAGGCTTTCCAGTTCTCTGTCCCATACTCTGCTACTGTCACCATAGCAGACACCTTGTTGTCTTGTTTTTGAACCTCTCTGGCCATTTTTTCATCTTCTTTCAGGACAGAAAAAGGAACCAATTCTTTAACGAAATCATCCCTCAGTGTGATCGGGAGCGCTTTGACGCCGTTCCAGCACGATTCACGTTTGGCCCACTCTGTAACATTCTGAACCTCACGCCTCGGGTCAGTCAGGTATTCATAAACTCTCTGCGCTATTTCTGCCATCTGCAATTCTGTGGCATGGGTAATATTCTGACGGTTCCACACACTGCGGAAATCAAAAGCCATGTCCGAATAATCCCTTTGAATTACATAGAGAACCATCGACAGTGTATAGGCTACTACCTGCGCTTTGTAGCCCAACTCATACCAAGGAGCATTCTTCACAATGCTATCTGTCTTTTTAAACAGGATATTGAGAGCAACAATGCGTTTAAAAAAGTCCTCATTGAAGATGGTATTGCGTTTTTCCCACTCCTCTGTTGCCCAATTTGCAAATTTCATGAAGTTCTTTTGGGCTCCAGTAGAAACCTGATGAGGAAGCATTCTGTACAACTCATGATATTTTGCAAGATCTGTCTTGGTAAACATTTGTGACTTCGGGTTTCTGGCAAGGAACCTGTTTTTTTCGGCCTTTGTCATGTGTGCCTGTTCCTGGCGATACTGACCACGCGCTCGCTCATAGTACCAAACTGTACCATACTGGTTGCCCATAACCGCTGGTGCGATCAGACGCCTGGAGAACTCCTCCATACGAATGTGGAACGCATGATTGGAAAAGAAGTCTGCATCGCTGACCTTGTTTTGAGCATTTGCGTATTTGGCGATATTCGGAATCAGACCAATTGCCTTTTCGGGCGTGACCACCGACAGTTTCATGGGAACAAAAATGTTCTTCAAATCATCTGCGCGATCTTTATCATCTAAAAGCGCAGTTGCTAATGACACCGTAGTTTGACCACCGTTTACGATTTGAAGACCCGTAATTCCCACAATTGAAGTTCCGGACTGAGATTTCTCCAGTTCCACTTCCGACGCTGTGGCGGCAATACCATTATTGTAGGCAAAAAACATACTCGGCTCATTCAGAATCGTATTGCGGATGCCTTTGTTTATTTTCCCTTTCACCGTCAAAAAGGAGCGGACATTTCCCTCCAGGAGACGACCTCCATATGTATTATAAAGGTCAGCAAGTACCTTCCCTGGAATATTGCAAAGGTAGGCGGTATATTCGCTGGTACTCCCCGCCTCCAGGCAGGGAATACCGTTTTCAGAAAAGTCTTTCAAACAAATAACAATGTCCTCTTTCCCGGATTTGGATGCCTGCAACGCCTGTAACCGCGCAATATCCCAAATGTGGTACTCCACCGGGATACCATCTATCTCCGCGCCAGCAATTTCACTGATACGGCTGCTCATTACCATATCTGTCAGAATGAAAAATTTGAAACGGGATACATGGGCATAACGGTTTTTGATATCCACCGCAAGTCCATAGCCGGGAGAACTTTCCTCCGCATTTTTCAGGAGAAAGCCAGAACGTGATTCCTCCACAAACGCCTGGGCTCGTCGAAACCAAGTATTTGCTCCTGTAGCTGTAAGTGTCTCTATATCAACACTGTCAGAAAACGGACTGATTACAATCTTCAGGCAGTTGTCCAATTCATCAAAACAGTAACCATCAATCTGAATATTTCGTCTACTGGGACCAACACCTTCAAACGCAACCTGCTCAAAATCCCCAAATTCCTCCGCATCAGTCAGAGCAGAGACGTACAACGCCAGAAATTCCTCGTGCGGAGTAGTTCCATTCATGGTGGCATTCAGGTGGACTTCTTCCAGCAGGTCAGCCCGGAATGTATTTACATCCATATAGAAGTCACTCCTTCAGCCATCTTTCTATCGCAGAGAGCGACAGGAACCAAGTAGCGTTCACCACGCTGGTCTGTACGCTTGCTCGCCTCAAGCATGGAAAATCCCTGCCAACGCGATACTGGCGAATCCCGTTCAAACGGTAGACGTACTCTTCATATTCAGGCCGAGGGTAGAACCCCATCTTCAGCAACAGGTTGCTGAAAGCGGCCTTGAGCACATCTGTTCCCATGCTGCCCATCAATTCCCAGAAAAGGCTGTTTGCAGTGAGTCGTTGTTTATCTATCGCGCTGGTCTGATCAAGCGCCAGAACGACCAGTGTACCCTCTGCAGCACAATCCAACTGCTCAATCGAAGATATCCGTATCTGCTCCGCATCGCTTGTAGTTGCCTTGACCTCGTACCAAGTATCCGGGAACACAAAATCCTGGTCCGCCATTTTTGGCCCCATCCACGCCTGTAAAGACATCTCTTTCCCGCACCGCGGAATCAGCACATCCCGAAGGAAAACCATCTCACCAATCAATCCTTTGATTTCTGATTTAGAGAGAAGATCGCCTCTGGATGCCGAAAGCATCTCCTGCCAGCCGATGTAACGCATGCATATAAACTCCGGGCCATTGGCCGGATCCTTGAGCACCTGTGATGCCATAATCATGTCATCACAAAATTGCAGGAACAGATTCTTAAACTTATTGTCCACCAGCGAAAAGGAAAGCGCCCATTTGCCGTCTGTGGTCCGCCTTCCCACAGTAACCTCTATCACTTTGGATGAAATCAGGCTTTTGGGCTCCACCGAACTGATCAACAACAGCGTATAACGGTGCATCTGGTCGTAGCCGCAATACAAATCCAGCAAATGGCCGGGGTCTACGCGTTGGAAAGAGTCTATTGCAGAAAGGCTGTCAAACAGTTCCCGGGAACTTTTCATGTGGCATCCTCCGTTAAGGTTTCATCAATTTCTTCAAAATCGTCACCATCCACGCCAAACAGTTCTCGAGATTTGACGACATTGATTTTATAGGTGAATGTCTGCGGTTCTTTCCCATCAATAATCGGGATTCCAATGCTCAACCCGATAACAGGTACCGGAGTTGTATGAATCACAGCCGGTTTGCGGGTATCTGGATCATCCTGTTTTGCAGCCAATTCCACAGGGTATATGACCAATAATGGATTTCTGTTAATGCCGCTTTTGAAATAAGCGCCTTGTGACAACTCTTTATCTGTACCGACACGGGTACGCTCTCTTGCCCCAATTTCCTTTGCTGTATCTTCGGTCAAACCTCCCTTGGCATGGTCTCGGCTGCCCAACCTGGAATTCTTTCCGGACATTTGCAATGCTCCGCCTTTTTCATCCCGTATAGCAAAGCCTCTGGTGACAGCGTTTACCTTGAAACCCGGAAACTCAACCTCTCTTCCTTTACCACCGGCAATCGTGACATCCCACAACTCCATAGTGCCATCTGTATTTTTCTCCATGAGATGTATAAGTTCGTCAGTATGGAAATCTGTATTCATACCGTGGCTGGAATACATACTCAGGAAATCCAGAATATCCTCTTTCTTAACATCCAAATACTGGGGAGCTTTAAGCGCAAGCTCCGGATCATCCTTGTGTAAAGTATAGCTGTCCTTCAGTTTTTCGAGAAACTCCACAGTAAGCTCTGCATTCCTTTGAAGCGTGGCGGCATCTTTATGCAGATATGGTGTTTCCACCACACGTCCGCTCAAACTGACTGTCATACGATAGTCCTGTGCGCTCTTCATCTTGTTTCGGGCAGTTACCAGAAGTGCTGTAATATCAGAGCGGACACAAAGCCCAAAGTCCTCCGGGGTACGGTTTGCCTGTTGCATACGGCGTACTTCACGTCGCAGTTCGTCTGTAGCTTCTGATATGTAGCTGTACCATGTAATTGCCGAATCTGGCATCCAGACTTGGCAGATGTCATCGTATCCTCCACGATAACCAAACCAGCGTCCCATCTGCATCAACGTGTCATACATCATGGAATTGCGGTAGAAATAACTGACGCAAAGGCCCTCCAATGTTAACCCGCGGGAGAGGCTTTGCCCACCCACTGCAATCAGGCGCAGGCCGTCTTCAACCTCATCATAGTTGAGATTTTTCGGAGCATTGCCACCGTTGATGACACGTACTGTAATGGGCATAACGGCATCCTTCAATGCACGTTGAATCTCATCCCACGAAAACTCAAAGCCAGGGATTATCGTGAAGTGCTTGTCGAAGACCTCTTTCAACAACTTGAATGTATCGTATCCCAGAGCAACATTGCCAAGAAGATAGTAGTTCTGGATTTCCCGCTGGGCATTCCGCACGAATGCGTCCACCGAATTAGCAATTTGATTCTGAACACTGATAAATCGGGAAATATTAACCATCATGGTGCGATGGGTTTTCTCATGACCGCGCAAATCACGCACTGCATTCGCAATAAAGAATGAAGCGATTGCCTCAAGGAGGCTTGGCGAAAATGCGCTCATGACTGAGCCGTTTTTGTGTTTGATAGGCAAATACTGTTCACAGTCATCATTGGGCTTCAACAGGTATGCGTATGGAGCATTCTCCTGGAAAATATCCCTTGCGCCGATATAGTTGGACGGTGCCTCTAATGCGTAAATGAAATTTTTGGGGAACAAGTCACTCTCCAGCATCTCAGTCTCAGAGTCTGGATCAATAAAGATATTGGCATAAGGCGTCGCTGTAAATCCCACATAGTCTGCCTTTACAAACAGGCGAAGCAACTTACGAATCGCCGCGTTAATTGCCGTGGGATCACCAGCATCTCTGGTGTTGACCGAGGCATTATCTGCCTCATCGTCTATGAGCAGCATAGAAAGGTCAATCGTCTTTGTTGCATTGTTGGCATTGTAGAAACGAAGCCACTGCTCCAGCTTTTCCAGTACACTTTTGTTCTTTTTCAAAACGAAAATAACGGGAGCGCTGATATTACTTAACCGACCTACAATTTTGTTGGCAGTAGCAGCATTGAAGTCACCGGATGTGGATGTAACCGCCCAGCCACTGACGCTGGGATCAATGCACCCGACACCAACCCATACATCGTTCTTGTTGTCACGGGTAAAGGCAGTGCTGTCCAAACCAATGAAGCCTGTGTCAATGCGTCCCTGCGTCTGGCGGCGGAGTTTCTCAATAACACCGGTCAGCAGGATGATGACCCGGTATCCGGCATCTGCCGCTTTATTGATCAGCCCAATATAATTTGACGTTTTTCCGGACTGCACATCCCCTATACAAAGCCCTCGACGCTGAAAACCCTCTGTCTGTTTTGGATTCCCCAGAAGATCCATGATTTCATCCGAGGAGCGATCCAATTCATCCAGAAGTTTGCCATTCCATCCCTGTTCCTTCTGAAGATAAAGGCGATAGCGATTCCAAAAAGAGGGCGTAATGGATGCTTTTGCCGCATTGTACCAGGGGATGTGGTTCTTTTCCCGGACACAGGCTCCCCGGTCAATCCGAACAGCCAGTCTGGATTGCAGTTCCCGAATGACCTCTTCTTTCTCTGCATCCGTCAACGGGCTTATCATCGAAAAAACATTGACACAGTTGATGAGTGCCTCCTCTGTAACTGTGGCATCTGCGCTGAACTGCATCAGGGTTTGTCCAATTACCTTTTGCTGGTTTTCAGTCATCTGCATATACCTCCCGGATTTTTGAAACTACTTCTGGATATTTTACGAAGAAGTCCACCTGATCCATTGTTTTCAGAAATTGAGGCAAGTCTCCGCCCCCTGAAATAATTTGCTGAACCATTTGATCTGCAATCTCATAGGCAGCATCAAATTCCATAGTATGGCCAGTTATGTCGGACTCATTCTTTGCGAGATGATAGTAAACGTCTGCGTAGGGAAAAGAATCCTCCAGCATCCTGGAAAAGGCGTCCAGTAAAGACAGCCCTCCCTCATCCATGTGGTCTTCCAGCATTTTATAGATGGGGACATCCCTGTTGATCCTGTAACGGAAAACTCCTCTTTGATCGAAAGGTTCCCAGATATGTGTCAATGCATCTGTTTGAATGTTTCTTCCCCGATAACGATACACCCGTTCGCTGCGACCAACTGCATTACGAACAATATCAGCTAAATTCTTTTTAATAAATGATGGCAACGCAGCTGTAGATTTTTTGATGTCGATCTTCCAGATGGAATCCAGTGAGTTGGGAATATCTACCCTAACTCGAGCCAACTTGCCCAACTCGTTCTGCCGTATCAGGCGGAACCATGTGCCCCAGATAATCAATCGCCGGTTTCGATATATGTAAAAGCCCTGTTGCTGACGCAGATCATCAGTGCCGCCAATGCTTCGAATATCCTTTGCACTCAACTTGCTGGCGAAAGGAAGAATGTAAGGCTTAACTCGAATTTCCTCTCCGTTTACTCTCAAAAGTTGCTCTGTCATAGGCTGTGTAGCCGGGTGACGAGTCAGGAAGGGATCAGCTCCTGTTATCGCATCACCATTAAAGGTAATGCTGATGCGGTTACCAACACCTTCTCCGTTCAAGAACCGGTGAAATACCAAAGCAATATGTTTCCTTGTCAGATCAATTTTTTCATCGAAAGTCTGTTGGACATTTACAGACTCTTGTTGGAGACGATCAAATTTCTGCCACAGGACCACTGTACCAGACTCATTAGTTTCCAGAAACAAATGACCGGGCAAGTTTTTGACCTCTTCACCGGACCATAATTGCAAGGACCACTCCCCGGTCTGAATGATATAATCCAGATCCCAACAGGCAGCTGCGATTTGTCCATCCCGTTTGCTTATAACAGTGACCTTCCTGCACCGGGACAGGGAGGCTGTTTTCAGGCCAAGGCCAAAACGTCCCAAGTCATCCTTGCTTCTGACGTCGCTGGGACTATGGCTTCCGTAGCGCATAGCTGTCTCTAATTCAGATTCAGACATTCCACACCCGTTGTCTTCGATACACAGCCATTGCGGATCTTTAGACATGAAACATACGCGGATATCTGTGGCACCCGCACTGATGCTGTTGTCGATAATATCTGCTACAGCAGTCTCAAAGGAGTAGCCAATTGAACGTGTAGATTCGACGAGAACAGGAGCATACGGTATAATGATCTTGTCTTTCATGGCAACACCCCCAAGGCACTCTCGATGTTATTTGTGTTATTTTACCATAAACACGCTGGAGTGTCTATGCTGATATTACAAAGTTCCCTATAATCTCTCAGAAAGATTACTTGCTTTCGTCCCCTCCTGCACACTCTGTTGCCCGGTACACTTCTGCCTTTTGCCATACAGCACGCCATCTGGTCAATTATTCTACGATTGCACATCTGATACTAATCACCAATAAAAGCATTTAAAATCCAAATTCTCCCTGTAATGTGAGAGATGAGCTCAGGCAGGAGGGAGCAAATGGTAAGGCAGAGACGATCCACAACCTTATCCAAAGAAGGAAAGACTTCGTTTTTAAAGCCTCGTTTCCTAATTTCTTTCCAAATCTGTTCAATGGGATTCATTTCCGGCGTATAGGGAGGAATGTAAAAAAGGACAATATTTTCTGGGATGTCCATCATTTTCGATTTGTGCCAGGCAGCACCATCACAGCAAAGCAGAACGATATCGTCAGGGAATTGGTTGGACAATTCCCTCAAAAACAGATTCATACACACCGTATTACAGTAGGGCATGATCAGGAAGCAGGATTCCCCTGTCAGAGGCTCCACCGCTCCATAGGCGTATCGGTACTCCCGTATGTGGTGGCAGGGCACACTGGGACGGCCCCCTTTTTCACACCAGCAGTATTTGGGCTTGTTGATCCTTCCGAAACCAGCTTCATCCTGGAACATCAGGCGCACTTTTCCACTATTTCCACGGCGATTGTGGATTTCTGTTTGCAATTCCTTCACTTTTTCTTTAATTTTTTTGAGGTCACCATAACCTCCTCGCTGGCTTTTTTCGGATGTTTGCTCCGCAGCATCACTTTCCTCCAGCCATGCCGGCGCAACACATAATAAATCTGGCTGCCTCCTGTTCTGTGCCCCACCGCCTGCTCGTAGCTGGCTTTGATCTCCGATACTTCTACGATCTGTCCCTTTTCCGCTTTCTCCCGAAACGGCTTCAGCAGTGACGCCTCTTCTTCCTCGCTCATGTTCCGGCGGTTTCCGCCGTAATGGTTCCCGGATATGGCTCCTATTCCACCTGCTCGGTACTTTGCGGTGAGTTGAGTGATATAGGCACTATGGAACCCTGTTGCCGCTGACACTTCCGCCAAGCTCTTTCCCTCTGCCCGCAGTTCCAGCGCATACAATCGCTTTTCTGCTCGCTTATTTTTATTCTTTTTTCGTGCTGCTGCTATGAGCTGTCTGTCTGCTTCACTGTATCGGTACATTTTATCACCCCGTTTCAGTATACCATTTCCTGTCCCAATTTTAAAACAATTTATGAGTGATTAGTATGAGATGTTGATAGAGTATCCCTTTCCATACAAGGAGTATCATTTTCTATATGAAACAGGGCAGATTATAGAATCAGCAGAAGTAAAGCTAGGAGCAGGCCGTTTTCAGCCTGCTCCTGGCTTTCAGATCTTGCGTCTCCATATCCAAAGAGGTCTGCAAAGATTTTTTAGACAAATTTTGATAGTTTATAGCCGTTTCTACTCCTTTTCATTTACTCTCCGGCACTCTTTGAAAACAGTGTTTCCACGTGTTCCACATCTGTCTGTGGCTGTTTATGTGGTCAGGAGGATCGACGCTCCGGAAGAGGCACCCTATAAACACAACGAAACGCTGTGTAATCCGCTCGATTTTTACCTCTGTATTTCTCCGTTTTAGATTGCAATTTTCTATCGACTTTCGCCTCCTATTTCGGTATTGTGTTGCTTGCAAAAGCCCCACAAAACACTGAAAATTAGGAGGAAAATGTATGACCAACATGAAAAAGCGCATTGCCGCCACACTGACAGCAGCTATCCTCACAACTGTCCTCACTGTCCCCGCCATGGCAACGGAAACGCCCGACAAATCCGTCCGGGTGAGCAGCTACAAGGGCAGTACTCTGAAGGTGGGAGAGCGCAGTGGCCTCATCATCGGTCCCAGCGGTGCAAACTACACTGTGACTTCCAGCAACCCAGACACGGTAGCGGTGGAACAGGTGCTGACCTTCTGGGTTGCCATTGCCAAAGCGGAGGGGATCGCAGAGATCACCGTCTCCAACAGCGCTGGAGAACGTGGGACCGTAATACTGACGGTTGGCTCCGCAGCCCCCGCTGCGCCGGAAGCCCCCGCCAGCGGGGACAGCGCCGGCCTGACAGACAACCTGGAGATACGGCAGGAGATGATCTGGCTCATCAACCAGACCCGAAAGGACAACGGAGTGTCGGAACTGCCGGTCAGCGAGGCCCTAATGAATGCCGCCCAAGCCTGCTCCGACCGGCGCTACACATGGCATCACGCCCTGGAGGAAAGCCAAGCCGCTGTTGACGCCGGTTACCCCTATGGCTTCGGTGATAACCTCACCGTGTTCACTGGTACAGACAAGGCCGCTCAGCGCGCCGTCGATAACTGGATCAACTCCCCCGGTCACTTTGAAACCATGATCGACCCCAGATGCGACTGTATCGGCGTGGGCGTGACCCAGTACGACGGCATCACCTACTGCTATATGCTTGTCGGGATACCCAACAGCGTCAACTTCTATGCATAAGCGAATAGTACTCAAGGAGGGCCGTCCAACTCCCTGGACGGCCCTCCCTCATAGCGGCAAAAACAGAGCACAGACAGGAAAATGTAACGCCGGAAAGTACAGATTTAATACTCAGATTTTACATAGCAGAAAACAAGGATAATAGCTCTCATTTCAATAATATTGATATCACATTCATCTGTGATATAATTTAATCTGTACTGGGCTTACGTTCAACCAATTTGGGGACTATTATTCTCGGTCAGTCCGTCCGATATGGATAAAAAAGCCTGAGCAACTAACGGTTTCCCACGCGCAACAGATAATTGGTTTACAAACCGTGGCACCTGCTCTACACTGTGATGAGGTGAGATCGAATGGATATGAACGAAAAACTGGCCAAGTTGAGAAAGGCAAAGGGCCTGACCCAGAAGGAACTGGCTGAGACTCTGCATGTCTCCCGTCAGGCCATATCAAGATGGGAGGTGGGAACGGCGGCGCCATCGCTGGACAATCTGGCATATCTGAGCCAGCTGTACGGCGTGCCGCTGGATGACCTGGTCAACGGGGAAAATATAGTTTCGGAGACGGTGGAAACCGCACCACCCCATGTTCCGGAGAACTTGGAGCTTCCTCCGGTCCCCGCTTCGGCGAGCATTGTCCGGCCCCGTATCCCGTTGATCCCTCTGCTCCTGGCAGGCCTGATTTTGGGGGTAGGAATCCTCATTGGAATCAGTCTCCGAAAGCCCAAGGAGGAGATATATCTGTACCCCAGCAATCCGGGAGCAGGAATCACTGTAGGGCACTTAGAGGGCTGGCTGGAAAAGACGCCCGCCGACATTGAGGCCGAAAAGGAATATCTGGAGTCGGATGGTCAGAAAGAATACCTGGGGTCAGGCGGCCAGACAAAGGACTACTACTCAATATACTACCCGGACAGCGGCCTGCTGAAGACGTTTCCCAACGACTCATCGGAGAAAACGCCAACAATGCCGTAGAAATGTAAGGAGGTATTTCTTATGTCAATTTCAAGTATCTACGACGGGTACAATGTGACCTACACTGAGTGGGGACGCTGTGCCAAGCCCAAAGACAACCCGGATTCCAAGGTCGGGATTTATTGGGGCAAGGAATTTGAGGAAAAATTAAAAACAACGCTTGCCCAAACCGCAGCCGAGCAAACCGAAGCGGCTGAAAATGCTCCGCCCCGCACCAAGCTGACGGATGATGACATCAAGGAACTGGCAAGCAAATATAACCCAGGTTCCATGACCCGGGACGAGTATGATTCATTTTTGGAGGAGCTGGTGGACAAAGGCGTTTTGACCCATCAGGAAATTCAATATATGGGCTATAAAGGAATGGTCTATTTGGACCTCAGCGACCACGGAAATTTGAAGCTGACGCCGGTTCAGATCAATCCCAATGACCCTATGGCCCGAAAGTGGATGTTCGACGGCTATAGTCTCTCTGGCGGCCTCTTCAGATTCGACGGTTCAGCTAATGCGAATGAGGAAATGGACCTTACACTCTCTGCCAAGCTGTACGACATGTTTACGCCAACCGAAAAGAAAGCCGCTTACAGCTACTACGGAGCCCTGTATGATGTTGTGAGACGAATGGATTCTGTACACAGCTAGCAGTAGAAAGGAGCATTTAAAATGAGCGGCATCTCTACATTCACCGAAGCGGTCTATATGCCCTGCTACCATATCGACCTCTCCGCCAAAAAAGCGACCCTTGGCAAATACAACTACACTGAAATGATGAAAAAAGCAGCCCAGCAGACAGATGACAACATCACATATTATGAGCCAGACAAATACGGTAGAGTCTTTGTGGACCCGGCCCATCCCTCAAGGGCCACTTTCGAGCCAGCGGACACCTCTGACATTTCGCTCCCGACACCCAGCTCCGCCTATATGCCCGCCGTGAACACCAAAGCAGAGGAGACGGAGAAAGCACAGAAAAAGGAAGAACGTAAGAATCAGGATGAACAAGCGAAGCTGCTCCGGGAGGAACGTCTCCAAATGGACCAGATGGAAGCGATGCTTCGCAAATTCGGTATGCCTGGCTACCGGATGGACTTCCAGTCCTGGACACTGACCCCCGACCCCAACTACTTTTCCGATCTGCTGGCCAAGCAGTCAGAGCTGGCCAAAAACGGGGAAAGCAAACTGACACAGCAGGAAATCGAGGAGCTATCGGGAAAGTGCGACATGAACCAGATGTCGTCCCAGGAGTACAAGGACCTTGTTAACTATTTGGTCGACAAGGGCGTGATAGCCCGCCCGGAGCCTTTGGGCTTCGACCCTGGGGAACCTGTCTACATCAAGGGAGGTCAGGCGTGGCTGGAACCCACAGGAACAATGCGGAATACGGGTAAACCAGGTGTCGCGCAGTTTCTGCATCCTTCTCTGGAAGAATTTCACAACAGGCTTCGCGCTGAACAAGCGGCGGCCAAGGTTCTTCAAAGCATCGGACGAATGGATTCTGCACGCAGCTAAGGTTTGATGGCGTTCAGCTAATTCACTATCCTGATTGAAAAGTGAGGTAAAACAAAATATGGATCTCAGCATCAAAGAAAATTATTTCCAACCACAAAGGGGCAGCCAGGCGCAAAGCACAAGTCTCAATAAAGAAAAAACATCCTTTACCTACCAGCTTTCCGCTAACCACAGTGCCATTACTGGCCCTGGAGCCACGATTCCGATGCGGACAGAGGATACCGTCTATTATGGCATGGACGGAAACAATCAGGACGTCCATGTTACTCTGGCCGAGGGTTCCACCGAAGATGATCCCATTGTCCGAATCAAAGGGCACTCTGCCAGCGGAGAGTTTGACTTCATCCGACACATTAAAGACATTGACCCAAGCAACGCTTCTTATGCGGAGATGTGTGCCCTGATCGGCTGGGAAAAACGAATTAACCCTTCTGGCCAAAAGGGATTGTTGATGCCTACACCTCTCGGAATGGACGTAGGGAATGTAACACAAAAGCAAAATTTTGTGAATTTAAGTTCCCAGTATCTCGCATCCGAAAAATTTAGTCACTCTATCGCTGACCAGACAAAAGAGCTGCTAGAGCTTTATCAAAAGTTGATAGAATCAAACCATTCAGCTTCCGATGATTTGCAGATGTACGCCTCCTGTCGTCGGGCGAACGATCTTGCGTTGGCTGGGCTGATAAAAACTGTCTAAACCTTTTGATACGATCACCCATTGGATGCAACTCCGATGGGTGATTTTTTCTAAAAACGAAAAGTTTGCTGCCTATGACAAACTGCCGCTGTTCCTGAATGCGGCAACGGTGGCAAAGGTGCTGGGCGTCTCGTCATCCAGTGCGTACGAGCTGATGCACGAACCGGATTTTCCGGTTCTCAAAATCGGCAACAGGCTCATAGTACCCAAGGAAAAATTCGTGGAAACGAACTGCCGCTGTTCCTAAACGCGGCAACGGTGGCAAAGGTGCTGGGTGTCTCACCATCCAGCGGGTACGAGCTGATGCATGAATCGAATTTCCCGGTTCTGAAAATTGGCAGCAGGCTCGTGGTGCCCAAAGGGAAATTCGTGGAGTGGGTGTCGCAGCACACCCAGGGAGGTGCGGAGTGAAGTACACACCGTGGCCCAAGCGTTATTCAACCAGGAACTACTTCCAGCTGCCCAACGAGATATTCCTGCTGGGCCTGTCGCCCGGCGCGCTGGCTGTCTACTCGTACCTGCTCTGCTGTGAAGGCAGGAGTACCTATCAGTGCTGGCCCAGCTACAAAACCATCGGCAGAGCAGTGCGGATGAGCACCAATACCGTCCGCAAGTATGTGTGTGAACTGGAGGAGCGACAACTCATCAGTACGGAGAGCACAAGCGTCACCACCAGGGATGGTCTGAAGCGCAACGGCAATCTGCTCTACACCATCCGTCCGATCCAACTGGCGCTGAATCAGTTCTACGAACAGCAAATGGCGCAGATGGATGTGGCAGCTGAACGTCAGCGAGTCGCACAAGCACTCGCGCTCCGCAGTGATAGCGCGCACTCAGCGTGACGACCTGTGCGCCACTGTGTGGCCTCGCTGGTATCCAGAGGGTAACAAGCCGCAGTCCATCGCAAACGCCGCCGTGTCAAAAGCGTGTGGCCGGTGTG
>OFFK01001551.1_pt1 | contig 15931 bp, 15 predicted proteins | sample 1521361 | NCBI WGS metagenome assembly OFFK01 (sample SAMEA3504096, study PRJEB24116) | mouse gut metagenome | biome: mouse gut; feature: mouse-associated habitat; material: faeces | place: Denmark | collected 2011
TGATAGCCGCCGCTGCGCTGGCCGTCTCTGCCTCCCTGGTAACCGCCGCGCTGGCCGTCACGATTTCCCTGATAGCCGCTGTGCTGGCCGTCACGATTTCCCTGGTAGCCGCTCCGCTGACCGTCACGTTCAGTCTGGCTGCCCTGACGGTTCCCCTGGTAACCGCTCCGTTCGGCATTCCGATCACCGTTTCTGTCAAAACCACGATCCGTGCTTCTGTCGGAATTCCGATCCGCACCTCTATCGAAGTTCCGCTCTGTACCCCGGTCCGTGTTCCTGGCCTGTTCTCTGCTCTGGCCGGGCTGCTCGGGTCTGCGCTCCTGGGAAGGCTTTTCCACGGGCTTTTCAATGGGCTTTTCTGCCGCAGGCTGCAAAGCCGCCGGATTCTGCGGCATTACAGGTTTTTCTGCCGTCTGCTCCTCCCTGGGCTGCTTGGGCTTAGGCTGGGGCTTCATGGTTACCATCTGCACACTGGGGGTAGGGGAAGGAGGTGTCAATGGCTTGATGGGGGTTCTTGGAGCCGGCCTGCCGCCGTTGCCGCTGCGCTGGCCGCCCTGGTTTCCCCGGCTGTTCTGCTGGCCCTGTCCTCCCTGTCTGCCCTGCCCCTGCTGTTTGTTGCTCTTCTGGCGCTGTCCGGACATCTTGGAATTCTCCGGATTGCTGACCACGATAATCTTACTCTTCTTTTTAGGAGGGGCCTGCCTCTCAGGCTGCTTTTCCCCTTTCCCTACGGCCTCCGGAGCAGCTGCGGGCCTGTTTCCCCCGCCTGCCTCCGCCTTGGGGGCCGTCGGAACTTTTTCCTTTTCCTGCATGGCAGTTTCCTTTTTTACCTCCTTGGAGGCTTTCTCACCAGTCTCTCCCACCTGTGTATCTCCCTTTCCGCCAAATGCCTTTCTCACCAGTTCCGCACCGGATTCCTCCACGGAACTGTTGGCCGCCTTGGCCTCTATTCCTTTCTCCTGCAAAAAGGCCAGGATTTCCTTGCTCTGCCTGTTGACTTCCTTCGCCAACTCATGTACTTTCACTTTTGCCATGCTCACTACCTCCCTTTACCCGGCAAGCACCTTCACCCTCCAGTGCCTTCATAACCGCCTGTGCCAAACCTGCATCGCATACTGCCAGAGAAGACCTCTGTTCCTTACCTATGGCCTCGCCCAGGCTCTCCTTGGTCCCGTACTGATAAACCGGGACGCCGTAGTAGGAACTCTTGTCTGAAAATAACTTTTTGGTATTCGCTGACGCATCCTCTGCCACGATAACCAGCATAGCGTGCCCGCTTTTTACTGCGTTCTCCGTCTGAAACTCACCGCTTACCAAATTGCGCCCTCTGATTGCCAGTCCGAGCAATGATAATACTTTATTTTGTCTCAATACTTTCAAACTCCTTATCCAGGGTCTCGTATACTTCCTCGGGAATACTCATCTTAAAGGAGCGCTCCAGCCCTTTGTTCTTCCGGGCCTTTCGCAGGCATTCTCTCTGTGTACAAATATATGCGCCCCTGCCGTTCTTTTTTCCTGTAACATCCAGGCAGATCCCGCCGTCCGCAGTCTTTAAGACCCGCATCATTTCCTTCTTGCCCTTCATTTCGCCGCAGCCCACACACTGCCGCAAGGGAACCTTTTTTGCCATTGCACCGCCCCCTTACTCCAACTGTCCGCTGTCTCCGGCGTATTCACTGTCTTCATATGCAACGGCAGATCCGTCGCTGTCCTGCTCTCCGGCATACGCGGTATCCTCTTCATCGGATTCGGCATATTCGCCCTGTCCCTCATACGTTCCGGCATAGCCGTCTTCGCCGTCCTCATATTCCTCGATGTAATCCTCATCCTCGTCATACTCGTCGTCCAGGTAGTCTTCGTAGCGGAAGCCCGGCGCGTCCTTAGCCTGGGTCTCGGACTTAATATCAATTTTATAACCCGTCAGCCTGGCCGCCAGTCGGGCGTTCTGTCCCTCCTTGCCAATTGCCAAGGAAAGCTGATAATCCGGAACCACCACCTTGGCGGTCTTTTCATCAGGATCCGCGAAAACCGCCACGATCTTGGCCGGGGAAAGGGCGTTCTGAATCAGATTGCCCGGGTTTTCATCCCAGTTCACGATGTCGATTTTCTCCCCCCGCAACTCTTCCACGATGGCGTTGACCCTGGCGCCGTTCAGGCCCACACAGGCTCCCACCGCGTCCACATTGGGGTTGTGGGACCATACCGCCAGCTTGGTGCGGCTTCCCGCCTCCCGGGCAATGCTCATGATCTCCACCGTACCGTCCTTGATTTCCGTCACTTCGGACTCAAACAACCTCTTCACCAGCTCCGGATGGGTGCGGCTCACATTGATGCGGGGGCCTTTGGGGGTGTTCTTCACCTCCAGGATGTACACCTTGATTCGCTCCGTGGGCCGGAAGAACTCCCCCTTCACCTGCTCGGATTCGCTGAGCATGGCATCCGCCTTGCCCAGGTTGATGCTGATGTTCTTCCCCAGATGACGCTGGACCACGCCGGTGACCACATCCTTCTCTTTCTCGTAATATTGGTTATAGATGACGCTTCTCTCTTCCTCCCGGATTTTCTGCAGGATGACGTTCTTGGCGTTCTGGGTGGCGATACGACCGAATTCCTTGGACTTGATCTCCACATGTATCATATCGCCCACCCTGGCCATGGAGGAAATCTCTCTTGCATCTTCCAGGGAGATCTGCAGGACCGGATCCTCCACGTCCTCGGCGGCAGGCATGACTTCCTTCTCGGCGTATACCAGGAAATCGCAGGTCTCCCTGTCTATCTCCACACGCACGTTGTCCGCCTTGCCGAAGTGGTTTTTGCAGGCAGTCAGCAGTGAGTTCTCTATGGCCTCGAACAGGGTCTCCTTGCTGATTTCCTTCTCCCTCTCCAAAATGTCAAGCGCCTCCATCAATTCCTTGTTCATCATTTCCTCCATTCCGGCTGTTTGCCAATCCCTTTATCTCCAAATCAATAGGAAAAATCCTGTAATCCGTATAAAATCATCCTAAAAATCCACTGCCAGGCGAATCACCGCGATGTCCCCGCGCTGGAATGTCCTGCTCGTCTCCCCCTCCAGGATAGTGACGCTGTCCGCATCGAAGCCATCCAGCCTGCCCGAAAATTCCCTGCATTTATCAACGGGCTTGAAGAGCCTGATCTCCACGTCCTCGCCCAGGGCGGCCTGGAGATGCTTATCCTTCTTCAGGGCCCGGCCCAGCCCCGGGCTGCTGACCTCCAGCACATAGGCGTCCGCGATGAAGTCCTCTCTGTCCAGGGCATCGGACAGGGCGCGGCTCACGTTCTCGCAGTCCTGGATGTTCACGCCCTCGGGTTTGTCGATGTAGGCGCACAGATGGTAGTCCGCGCCTTCCTTTATATATTCCACGTCATAGATGGATACGCCGTTTGCCCTAGCGATGGGCTCTAACAGCGCCTGTGTCCTGTTCTCATAATCCTCTCTGCGCGACATTCCAAAGCTCTCCCCAAAATTCTTCCTACATGCAAGTAAGAGTGGCTTGTGGGCCACTCTTACACTAATCATCATCATTTACAAATTCAGTTTAGACCTAAATGCGGAGTTTGTCAATAGCTTTCTTAAATTTTTGTAAATATTTATTCCGCCTTTTCGCTCCCCGCGCACTCTTCCTCCCCCACGTACACGATTTCCAGATTGCCGAAGTTCACTGAGCCCCCCACGTACAGCACGTCCTCGCCGTAAGGGTTGCAGTTCCCGTTCTCCTCTGCGTTTCCGAAGGCGACCCGCACGTCCGTCACCACCTTCCACACAGCGGGGACATAGAGCACCGTATTGCCAAAGGAGGACTGCACCTCCACCTGGGCCCTGTGGCCCTCCAGCAGGGTCTCCGTGAAGTAGATCTGCATGGAGCCGAAGGCATTCTCCGCCTCCACCCGGCCCACCACGCCGGAGAGATATTTCGTGGCATCTCCGAAGGTGTTCTTATAGAAGACGCGGACGACGCTCTCGCACTCCTCCGCTCCCTCTCCCCTGCCCCATGCCGGATGGCTGCCCCATTTGGCGGATTTGGGGAACAGAAGGTTCAGGCCCAGGCTGCCGAGCAGAGCAGCGCCCAGCACCGGCCAGGGCGTGATGGCCTCCAGGCCCAGCAGCTCATCGTTGACGATGATGAGGAAGGCCAGGGAGAACAGCATCTTCTCAAAGCTCCTCTTCGCGATGCCTTTGACCAGCACCGATGCCAGGAAGATGTTGCATACGATGGACCAAAAGCCCACGCCTCTCAGGAAGCCCAACCTGCTCAGCAGGAGCGCCGCCGCTCCCGTCAAAAACACAAGACCCCAAAAAACGTTTTTTCTCCTCATATCAATTTACCCCTTTTCCGTATCATTCCAATCGTTTTCCCGTCATCCACCCAGCTTCCGGGCTTTCAGCCGCTCCGTCACCGCCTTGAAATAAGCCCTGGACACCATGGCTTTCTTTTTCGTCCCCGCGAACTCCATGACGCTGGAGGCCGTCAGGTTCCTGGTGATGGAATAGACGAAGTCCAGATTTACGATGGTGGACTTCGACACCCGCATGAAGCTCCCCGGCAGCAGCTCCTCCAGCTCGTAGAGCTTGTAGCCGCAGAAGAAGATCCTGTCCGCCGTGTGGGCCCGCAGCTCCCGGCCCTCCGTCTCGAAGAAATAAATCTCCTCCATGGGGACATAGAATTCCGTCTCTCCGTTTTTCAGGGAAAGGCATCTTTTCGCGCTGCCCTGCTTCGATATGTAGTTCTGGAGCGCTATGACGGAATCGCTCAGCCCGGGGCACCGGATGATCACTTCCTCCTCCGGCATCCCCTCAAGGATTTCAATTTTTACCTTCATGTGTTTTCCTTTACTGCTGCGGTGCAGTTCTGGCCCTGTTTTTTTCCATAGCCTTAGTATACAGGAAAACCGGAATCTGTAAATGCTTTTTGCGCAAGAGGTAAATTTTGATATATGAGAGGTAGGAATCAGAGGATGCTGTACTCCATCCACTCATAGAGGAGCCTTGTCCCCTCTGTGATCTCCGGCGGCAGAAGCGCCCTGGCCACCAGCTTCAGCTCGTCGGATTCAATGTCCGTGCGCCTCAGGTTCGCGTAATCTCCCTCAATCGACACTACCACATATTCAAAACGGTTCATTGCCTTGCCCTCCTGTCTGTTTTCCTATTATCTTACCATAAATGGCATCCGTTTGGAATCCCCGAAGATGCGCCGGCGAGAAAAAGGGGCCGCCGCTTTGGCAGGTTTCCCTCTGCCATCGCGCCGGCCCCTCCGGTGTATCTATTCTGTTTCTGTCATTCCCGTCCCAGGAAGCTTCCGGGCGATTACATCATGCCGCCCATTCCGCCTGCGCCTGCGGGCATAGCGGGGGTCTCTTCCTTGATGTTGGCCACGACGCTCTCGGTGGTGAGCAGTGTGCTTGCCACGCTGGTAGCGTTCTGCAGGGCGCTTCTGGTCACCTTGGCGGGATCCAGGATGCCTGCGTCAACCATGTTCACATACTCTTCCTTCAGCACGTCGAAGCCTACGCCGGGCTCGGACTCTCTCACCTTGTTGATGATGACGCTGCCCTCTAAACCTGCATTGGCCGCGATGTGGTACAGAGGGGACTCCAGAGCTTTCAGAACCAGACTAGCGCCTGTCTTCTCATCGCCTTCCAAGGTATCGGCCAGCTTGCTGACTTCCTTGGCCGCATGGATATAAGCAGAACCGCCGCCGCAGATGATGCCTTCCTCCACGGCTGCCCTGGTAGCTGCCAGAGCATCCTCCATGCGGAGCTTGGCTTCCTTCATCTCGGTCTCGGTGGCAGCGCCTACGCGGATCACGGCAACGCCGCCGGCCAGCTTGGCCAGTCTCTCCTGAAGCTTCTCCCTGTCGAAATCGGAAGTGGTCTCCTCAATCTGCTTCTTGATCTGGGCGATGCGGGCCTGGATCTCGTCCTTGTTGCCCTCGCCGTCCACGATGACGGTATTCTCCTTCTGGACCTTCACGGACTTGGCATGTCCCAGCATATCCATGGTGGCATCTTTCAGCTCGTACCCTAAATCGGAGCTGATGACGGTACCGCCTGTAAGGATGGCGATATCCTGCAGCATATCCTTCCTCCTGTCGCCGTAGCCGGGGGCCTTTACAGCCACTACATTGAAAGTGCCGCGCAGCTTGTTGACGATCAATGTGGTCAGGGCCTCGCCCTCCACGTCCTCGGCGATGATCAGCAGCTTCGCGCCGGACTGTACAATCTGCTCCAAAATAGGCAGAATCTCCTGAATATTGGAAATCTTCTTATCTGTAATCAGGACACAGGGATTCTCAAGGGTGGCTTCCATCTTGTCCATATCCGTAGCCATATAAGCGGAGATATAGCCTCTGTCGAACTGCATGCCTTCCACCAGGTCAAGCTCGGTCTGCATGGTCTTGGACTCTTCGATGGTGATGACACCGTCTCCGCTGACCTTCTCCATAGCGTCCGCAACCAGCTGGCCTACTTCCTCATCTCCCGCGGAGATAGCGGCTACCCTTGCGATATGCTCCTTGCCGTTCACCTTCTGGCTCATCTTGGAGATAGCTTCCACGGCGCACTCGGTGGCCTTCTTCATACCTTTTCTCAGGATGATAGGGTTCGCGCCTGCCGCCAGGTTCTTGATCCCCGCGTTCACCATTGCCTGGGCCAGAACGGTAGCCGTAGTAGTACCGTCCCCTGCCACATCATTGGTCTTGGTAGCCACTTCCTTCACCAGCTGAGCGCCCATGTTCTCGAAAGCGTCAGCCAGTTCAATCTCCTTCGCGATGGTCACGCCGTCATTGGTAATCAGGGGCGCGCCGAAGGATTTATCCAGTACCACATTTCTTCCCTTAGGTCCAAGGGTCACTCTCACGGTATCGCTCAACTGATTGACACCGGACTCCAATGCCGCACGGGCTTCTGCTCCATATTTAATCTCTTTTGCCATGACTCTTCATGCCTCCATTTTCTAAATGATTTATTCTAAATCTACCTATTACTCACCAATACCAAAACTCCATTCCAAGCCCCACCCCGCGGCTCCCGGAAGAACAAAACCCAGAACATAAAACCACTTCCCTATTCCACCCCGCCACGACGGCTCCCGGAAGAAACGCCCCGCGTTTCTTCCAACAACTTAGGAAATCTTAGGCCTGGTACTTTCAGGCCTTAGATTTCCTTAGTTGTTTATGACGGCAAGGATATCGTTCTGCTTCACGATAATGAACTCTTCCTCGTCCAGCTTCACTTCCGTGCCCGCGTACTTGGAGTAGATGACGTTATCACCCACCTTTACCTCCATCTTCACTTCCTTGCCGTCCACTGTGCCGCCGGGGCCTACCGCTACCACTTCTGCCTGCTGGGGCTTCTCCTTGCTCTGTCCGGGAAGGACGATGCCTGATTTCGTGGTCTCTTCTGCAACTAACTGCTTTAATACGACTCTGTCACCTAAAGGTACTAATTTCATGATGGTTGCCTCCTGTTATCAAATTTTCTTTGTTAGCACTCATTTGATTTGAGTGCTAATCGCTAAGACATATAATAGTTTTATATGGAAATCTTTGCAAACATATTCGCGGAAATCCAAAAAAAGTTTTCCTTTTGTTTTCTCTCTTTATCTCTTGTTTTCTCTCGTTATCTTACTTTCTTTCCTATGGGTTGATTTAATATTTATTTTAGAAATGAACATTATCTTCCACAGTTTCTAATTTTTCCCGGTTTTCTGGCCGATATACCTTATAGAACCAAGACCTGACACTATTGAAATATACATCCAAGGAGGGATTGACGCAGCAAACGGAATTCAAAGCTATTTCAAAGTGTACCCCGTTCAAATGGTATCCGGCGCAGGGAAGCTGAAAAGAGACCGGAAAGGCTCCGGGCAGCAAGACCCCCAGACCTCCAGACCCGACTCTTTCCAGACCACCCGCGGCAAGGCTACGGCAGAGAATTGTCCGGAAGAATGCTATACCGTGACCTATGACAGGCAGAGCAGGCTCCAGACCTATTATTACCGCCGGTCGAAAGAGTATACCTTTTGAGCAAATGCTCCAAAAACGCAGAGAAGCTGGCATATGTCTCGTACATATGCCAGCTTCTCCGCGTTACCATCCCCCTAGCACTTAATCTCCAGATACCCCAACAGTTCGGACATATCGTACTCCTCCAGCACGCCCAGGTTGGAGTCATAGTATTTTCCGTCGAAATGCACCAGATAATGGCAGAACCTACCCATCTTCTCCATCATGATGCAGCACTTGGGCAGCACGGTGTCACGGCCCTCCGTATAGTTGATGACATCCGCGTGGTCAATTCCGTAATAGTTCAGGGCGGAAATCATCATCCCCATGGTGGCCTGCCACTCCCTACAATCCATGACGCTGATTACCTCCGCGATGGTGTTCCCCGCCAGCATGGCCACGCAGGACTGTCCGCAGAGCCCGTCCTCCGGCTGGATGATGACGTCAATGCCGTCAATCCTGCGGATCGGATTCTCGAAGCTGTAGGGGCTGTTCTGATCCATCCGGATCAAAGAGCCGGATATGTGGAGCAGGATTTTGTGGGGCACCCCCAGTTCTACGCTCACCGCGTCGTCGTCTCCGATATGGATTTCGTAATTCCCCTGGAATGAACTCTTTCCATTCTCTATGGGCAGCAGCTCGCATTCGATGATCTTGTTGTCCAGAATCACCTCCGCCTGGATGATGTCCCGCTGCTTGCACACTTCCCATACATTGAAGGGAATCTGAATCATGTAGCCCTTGTCCTTCTTCTCTACAACCGATTGAAAGAAATACCTCATCTCATACCTCCGTCCAATTTTGTAACTACTCTGTCCCTTACAAATGATTATACCAAAAATAAGCTTATCTGAAAACCGCTTTCCGATAAGTTATACCTAAAATTCTCAGCCGCTCCTCCTGGCCTGGGAAGGCGTGATCCCGTAGCGCTTCTTGAACAGCTTGCTGAAATGATAGGCATCGTCATAGCCCACCCTGGCAGCCACCTCCTGGATGCTGCCCTGATAGCCGTTCTCAAGCAGCTCCCTGGCCTTCTCCAGGCGGATGTTGATCAGATGCCTGATAGGAGCGTTCCCCGTTTCACTCTTGAAAATCCGTGAAATATAGAACGGGCTTAAATACATATTCTCCGCAATCTGGTCCAGGGAAATCTTCTCGCTGTAATGGTCCTCGATATAGTTGACCACCTGCTCCACCACATATTTCTTGTTGGCGGACTCGAAGGCGCAGCCCGTGGGCCGCTCCATTGGCTCGCACTGCTCCCGGATGATCAGCAGCAGCATCTGCACCAGATAGGCCTTCAACATGAAATACCGCCCCTGCCTGCGGACGGCATTCTCCGCTTCCATGGCAGAGCAGATCTTCAGAAGCCGCTGGCGCAGCTCCCCCGAGGTGTGGAGGACATGCTGCCCACCCGGAAGAGGCAGGAAATTGTCCGGGCAGCCCGTGATCCGGATATCCGAAAAGCCCACGAAGAACTCCGTGCTGGGCATCTCCACCTCCGGGCAGCACAGAGCCTGGTGCCGGACGCCGGGATTGATGATGACCAGGTCCCCCTCCTGCACGGTATAGATTCTGTCCTCGATACGGTACTTCCCCTCCCCCGAGAAGACATAGGCCACCTCCAGATAGTCGTGGCTCTTGTATTCCGCAGGATTCTTGTCCTTCGGCCTGGTCCCCTTCCATATGAACAAGAACGTGGGATCCATTTCATCTATGGATATTTTGCCAGTCTGCTGATTTTCCATATTAACCCCTTTTCCCTTGCCGTGTAAGGTGTTCCATCTGTATTTTAACCTTTTTACTGAAAAAAGTAAAATCATTTTTGACTTTCTTTTCCGGGTACAAAATTTTCCATCAAGGGTGCAAGATATTCCATTTCTTTTTGTACTCCAAAAAGTACAATGTACCATAAGCCCAAAATCCACCGGGCAGAAGGAATGTAAACGAGACGAGAATACACATTCCGGGGAGGATCTATGTATGACACCTTTGAAATGGTTCTACGGCTTCTTGAAGAAGTACCAGAAACTGATGATCGGCGGCCTGTTCCTGACCACGGTCATCGCGGCCCTGTCCATCATCAACCCTTACATATCAGGCATCATGGTGGACGATGTCATCGTGGCGGGCAACTATGGCCTGCTGCCGAAGCTAATCGCCTGCCTGATAGGCATCACGCTGCTGAACTGCGTCCTGCGCTTCCTGTACCAGCTCATGTTCGAGTCCGCCTCCCAGGGCGTCCTCTACGACATGCGCAGCACAGTGTACCGGAAGTTCCTGGAAGAGGACATGGAATTCTACAACAAGAAGCGCACCGGCGACCTGATGAGCCGTCAGACAGGCGACATGGACGCGATCCGGTATTTCACGTCCTATGTCATCTACGCGATCTACCAGAACATACTGCTGTTCGTCTTCGCGTTGATCATGATTTTCCTTGTGAACTGGAAGCTGGCCCTGTGCATGATCGTGGTGCTGCCCTTCACTGCCATCGCCACCTTCAAGCAGTCCAGGGAAGTCAAGCCCGCCTTCCAGCGCAACCGCGACTGCTTCTCCTCGCTGAACACTTTCGTCCAGGAGAACATCAGCGGCAACCGGGTGGTAAAAGCCTTCTCCAAGGAAGAATATGAAAAAGGAAAGTTCCAGGTGGAGAACGACCGGTTCCGGGACGCCCAGATCAAAGGTTCCCGGGTCTGGATGAAATATGTCCCCATCTTCGAGATCCTGGCCTACTCTCTGTCCGTCATCCTACAGCTCTACGGCGGATACCTGGTCATCCAGGGGGAAGTCACGCTGGGGGACCTGGTGAAGGTCAACGGCTACCTGTGGATGCTGAACTCGCCTCTGCGAATGGCGGCCTGGTGGGTCAACGACATCCAGAACTTCAATACCTCCGTGGAGAAGATTTATTCCACCTACATGGAGGAGCCGAAAGTGCGGACGCCCCGCTTCGCCTGGAACCATGCCGACACCTTCGGCTATCCCCACGAGAAGCTGCGCGGCGAGGTGGAGTTCAAGGACGTGACCTACAAAGCCTCCGACAACAACGAAGAGCTTGTGAAGAATATCAACTTTAGGGTGGCGCCCGGCCAGACCGTGGGCATCATCGGCTCCACCGGCTCCGGCAAGTCCACCCTGATGAACCTGCTCTGCCGGTTCTACGACACCAGCTCCGGCCAGGTGCTGGTAAGCGGAACAGATGTTCGGGAAATGAACCTGTACAATCTGCGGGACAACATCGGCATGGCCATGCAGGACGTGTTCCTGTTCTCGGATACCATAGAGGGCAATATCGCCTACGGCAGGCCGGACTGTAGCTTCGAGCAGGTCAAGCGCGCCGCCATCATGGCCGATGCCAACCACTTCATCTCCGCCATGCCGGACGGTTACGACACCATCGTCGGCGAGCGGGGCATGGGCCTCTCCGGCGGCCAGAAGCAGCGCATCTCCCTGGCCAGGGCTCTGCTGAAGGATCCTGCCATCCTGATACTGGACGACACCACCTCGGCCGTGGACATGGAGACGGAGAGCTATATCCAGAAGCAGCTGAAGAGCATCAAGGACGGCTGCACGGTATTCATCATCGCCTACCGCATCTCTTCCATCAAGGACGCGGACCTGATACTGGTCATGGACAACGGCCAGATCATCGAACAGGGCAGCCACAGCGAGCTGATGGCAAAGAACGGATACTATGCGAAGACATTCCACAGCCAGTACGGGGAGATTCCCTATGACCTGCTGAACCAGAAAAAGAGAGCATAACGGAGGTGACAAATCATGGCACGCAATCGATATGATATGGACGAAGTGCTGGAAGACAGCTTTGACATCCGGCAGCTGAAACGGTTGGGGCACTATGTTGCCCCTTATAAGAAGAAAATGGCGGGAGTCATCGTCCTGATGCTCAGCGCCTCCGCACTGACCATGATGATCCCCATTTTCTTCCAGAGAATCATGGACATCTATATCCCTGCGAAGGACATGAAGAGGATTCTCATGGCCAGCATGCTTACCTTAGGCGTGGCCGCCTATTCCGGTGTCTCCATGCGCTTTAAGATCAAAATCATGAGCACGGTGGGCCAGAACATCATCCATGCCATCCGCACGGATATCTTCAACCACCTGCAGGAGCTGCCCTTCTCCTACTATGACGACAGGCCCCACGGCAAGATACAGGTGCGCGTGGTGAACTACGTGAACAGCCTGAGCGACCTTTTGAGCAACGGTATCGTGAATACCATCACGGATCTGTGCAATCTTTTCTTCATTATTATATTCATGCTCTTCTGCGATGCCAGGCTGACGGTGGTCTGTCTCTGCGGCCTGCCCGTGCTGGCACTGGTGATCGTGTTCATCAAGAAGCAGCAGCGCAAGGCCTGGCAGATCCAGTCCAACAAGCAGAGCAACCTGAACGCCTATATCGCAGAGAGCATCAACGGCATCCGGGTCACCCAGTCCTTTGTCCGGGAGAATGAGAACAACCAAATCTTCAATGATCTAAGCGGCAAGTACCGGAGCTCCTGGATGCACGCGATCAAGTTCAACTTTACCTTAGGACCCAGCGTGGACATGATTTCCATCGTCACCACGGCCTTCATCTACGTGCTGGGCATCCGCTGGATACTGGCCCCCGAAGCCACCATGACCGTAGGCATCCTGATTGCGTTCACCGCCTACATCGGACGTTTCTGGGGTCCCATCAACACGCTGGCCAACTTCTACAACTCGCTGCTGACCGCCATCTCCTACCTGGAGCGCATCTTCGAGACCATCGATGAGCCCGTCCTGGTGAAGGACGCTGAGGACGCCACGGTCATGCCAGCCATCCAGGGCCAGGTGGAATTCCGGGACGTATGCTTCAGCTACGAAGAAGGGCACCGCATCCTGGACAACATCAACCTTTCCGCCAAGGCGGGTGAGACTTACGCTTTCGTAGGGCCTACCGGCGCAGGGAAGTCCACCATCGTGAACCTGATCTCCCGGTTCTACAATGTGGACTCGGGCCAGGTGCTCATAGACGGCACGGACATCTCCACTGTGACCATCCGGTCCCTGCGGGAACAGATGGGCGTCATGATGCAGGACAGCTTCATCTTCTCCGGCACCATCATGGACAATATCCGCTACGGCAAGCTGGATGCCACGGACGATGAGGTCATAGCCGCCGCCAAGACCGTATGCGCCCATGACTTCATCTCCCAGATGGAGAACGGCTACTACACCGAGGTGAACGAGCGGGGAAGCAGGCTCTCCGCGGGCCAGAGACAGCTAATCTCCTTCGCCAGGGCGCTGCTGGCCGACCCGAAGATACTGATTCTGGACGAGGCCACCTCCAGCATCGACACGGAGACGGAAATCCTGCTGCAGAAGGGCCTGAACGAGCTGCTGAAGGGCCGCACCTCCTTCATCATCGCCCACAGGCTGTCCACCATCAAGAATGCCGACTGTATCATGTACGTCGATAAGGGCGGCATCCTGGAGCGTGGCACCCACGAGGAGCTGGTGGCCCAGGAGGGCGCTTACTATGAGCTGTATATGTCCCAGTATGATTTCCTGACCCAGGAGGCTGCGGGGGGACAGGGTCAGATGCCCCTGAAGTTCGAGACCGCCCAGTACACCGGTGCATGAATTTCCGAGTAATCTTTGCTCGATGTCCGCGCCTGGCCCCATATAGCATTAATCACATAAAAGCTGCAGCCGGAACCGGGATTCCATCCCCATTCCGGCTGCTTTCTTTACGGGAAATACCACTATGCATTTGTCTTCATTCTAACCCTACAGCTTCCTGACCTGCACCGCCAGAGCCTCCCTGTCCGCGCACCCCGCCTTCTCCAGGATATGGGTCATATGCTTCTTCACAGTCCCCTCCGCGATGTACAGCTCCTTTCCGATCTCCCGGTTGCTCATGCCGCCTGCCGCCAGCCTGGCCACCTCCGACTCCCTGTCCGTAAGCCCCATGGCCCTGAGCCCAAAGTACACTCTCTGGCCGTCCGCCTCCGCCCGTTCCGCCTCGCTGTCCTGGGGCTCCTCCATGTAGGAGATCAGCATCCGCTCCAGCCTGTACTTCACAGGCATCAGCAGAAGAATGAGAACCGCCGTAAACAGGATGTCGCCGCTCATCATTACCGTAAGGAGAGAGACTACCGTGACAAACATATCCGCATTTCCCAGCATGTTTGCGGAAAACCCGTCGGCGAGCATATCCATAATATTCATCAGGAATGTGATGATACAGGCTACCACAGCCGCCTTCTCCACACACCGGACCGCCTCCACAGACCTCCGCAGCTCCATCCTGGAGCATCCCTTCCCTTTCCTGGCAAAGGCTCTTGCAAATCCCCGGAAGAAATCCTTCTCCATTCCGGCCTGGTACAGAATCAGTACAATGATACAAACCTGGAGCATAGGAACCCATACGTCGCAATAGCGGATAATTTTCCACACTCTGCGGGGCCCTCCATATATCGCCAGACCTAAGTACAGAATCCAGGCAATCCCCAGCGCCGACCATAACCATCTGCATCCCAGTACCTTCCCTAATTTCTTCAGAAATTTTTTCTCCCTAAAATTTTTCATCTCGCTCCCACCTTTCCTCTTATTCCAGTTCCGCGTCTGCCCCGCCAGCACCCGGACATTGGCAGAGTATTTCCGGACGCTGAAGGAATTCGTCCGTAAATCCTCTGGGGTACTGGACTTAGCGCCCAACCATCTGCAGATACCCTTATTTTACCGAAAGCGCCCTGCATTTTGCAAGATGATTTCCCGTACCACCCCTCGAAAAAGGGGGTGGTATCCTTCTACCACCCCCGTCGTTCCGCTATTTATCAGCCTCTCCCGCTCCGGACACTACCCTCAGGAACTTGCCGGCGCTCATCCGATTCCTCAAATCCCCAGCAGCATAGCGGCGAACCGGAAATATACCAGCAACGACAAAGCGTCCACGATTGTTGTAATGAACGGGCTGGCCATCACGGCCGGGTCGAATCCAATCCGCTTGGCTCCTATGGGCAGCAGACAGCCCACCACCATAGCCATCAGCACCGCCGCCACCAGAGTCAGGCACACCGTAAGCGCCACCCACAGCCCCACCCGGTCGAAGAGCATCAGCTTGGCGAAATTCGCCGCCGCCAGCGTCCCGCCGCAGAGAATGGCCACCCTGATTTCTTTCCACACCACCTTGGGCACGTCGCGATAAGTAATCTCCCCCAGGGAAAGCCCGCGGATAATGGTCACGCTGGCCTGGCCGCCCGCATTTCCCCCTGTGTCCATCAACATGGGAATGAAGACTGTCAGCACCGCGCATACGCTCAACGCGTCCTCAAAGGAAGCGATGATCGCCCCCGTAAAGGTGGCCGACACCATCAGCAGCAGCAGCCAGGGAATCCTTTTCTTATATGTCTCTCCCACGGTGGTCCGCATGTAGGGCTTGTCGCTGGGCACGATGGCCGCCATCTTCTCCATGTCCTCCGTGGTCTCTTCTTCCATGATGTCAACGATGTCGTCAACCGTGATGATGCCCACCAGGCGGTTCTCGTTGTCCACCACCGGCATGGCGATGAAGTCGTATTTCTTGAACTGCTCCGCCACCTGCTCCTGATCCATGAGGGTGTGGATGGAGATCACGTTCTCGTGCATGATGTCCGCGATCCGCTCGTCCCCCCGGCTCAGCAGGAGATACCGCAGCGCCACAGTGCCCACCAACTGCCTCCTGGCATCCAGCACATAGCAGATATTGATGGTCTCGCTGTCCAGACCCACGGCCCGGATTCGCTCGATGGCCTGATCCACCGTCAGACTCTCCTTCAGGGACACGTACTCCACCGTCATGATGCTCCCCGCGGAATCCTCCGGGTAGCGCAGAAGCTGGTTCACGGCCTGGCGGGTCTCCGGATTGGCATTGGCCA
>OFFK01001553.1_pt1 | contig 15916 bp, 15 predicted proteins | sample 1521361 | NCBI WGS metagenome assembly OFFK01 (sample SAMEA3504096, study PRJEB24116) | mouse gut metagenome | biome: mouse gut; feature: mouse-associated habitat; material: faeces | place: Denmark | collected 2011
CTTGCAAAGCTGGCGAATAAGCGTTAAAATAGCAATTACACGAATGCAGGTCACAAAACCGTATTTTTGAAACGAAACAACACTGAATAACACCAACCAGTACAGATAGTATTATCCAGTCATTTGGTTTTTCATTATAACATATAAGTCAAAAAAAGTACAGACCAAAATCGAACTTTTGTTCTGTACTTTTTTCATGCGATTTGATTATGCCAGTATCTTATTTTCATGCAAGAAACTCACTGATTTGTTCTATATAATTATCTTCTGAAAAATCTGTACCGCTTTCACATTCTTCCTTTGGGATTACTTCATCAATAAACGGCTGGAGATCGTCTAAGCAGTCCTCAATGATTTCGGCAGTGTCTCCATAAACATCTATGGTGATAATTTCTTTCGCATGTCCCATGAGCTGTGATACCGCTTTGGGATTGAAATTGTTCTTTAATAAGATGGTACAGAAGGTACTTCGCAGATCATGCCATCTTATATTGGGCAGTCCATTGTCCTCCAACAGCTTCTTATAATGCCTCCAGTGAAAATCCTTGCTTCTCGGACGCCCATAGGTGGAACAGCAGATATAATCCAAATCCTGAAATGTGCCTGACCGCCTTCTGCGGTTCTTCTCATACACTTTTCTTTCTTCCAGAATGGCTTCAAACACATAATCCGGTATGGGGATGGTTCGGTAGCTGGACGGCGTTTTCAATCCGATTTCCTGCTTTGTAAACGTCTTAGCCGGGAAGTCCCCGGCAGTCGTGTTTGGTTTCTTGCCTAACTGCCGCTGCACTTTCAATGTCCGGTTGATATAATCTATATCCGAATATTTTACCCCATTGATTTCACACCGCCTCAATCCCAACAGCACTGCAAAAAGTACCTGCATATGGATTGGCGTTTCCCTGCTCGCTTCAATGAGCGTTAAAACCTGCTCCATATTCAGCGTCTTTTGTGTATCAATGTTCCGGGTGTGATAGGCTTTCTTCTCTACCTGTTTTGGCAAAGCCACATCAATCGTTGGATTTATGGAAATGATTTTCTTATTCACAGCATACTGCATGGACGTATTCATCACCGTTTTTACCAATCTTGCGATAGAAACGGAAGCCTCCGCTTCTTCATAATAAAGGCTCTGGATATGGCTCCGTTTGATTTCCGTCATTCTGATGTTGCCCATCGCCGGAATCACATGGTTATTCACAATATTGGAATAGGTTTCATAGGAACCGCTTGTAATGCGTGGGCGCATTTCTTTTTCAAGCCAGAACAGCATAAAGTCTTTCACTTTTACGCTGGTATATACCACATATGTGCCTGAATATAATTCGCCCAGCGTCTTGTCCCTGTCCGTGTTCGCCGCTTTCTTTGTAGCAAATCCGGATTTCTGCTGTGGTATTTTTGTCCCGTCCGCATAAATCAGAACCACACGATAGCCAAACTTATTCTTAATCGGCGTGACGTTATAAACCTTCCAGTCCACAAACTGCTGTAATTTTAAATCAAATTCCATATTATCCTGTTCCTTCCCTGCCTTCAGGAGCAAAAGCATCATTCATAAAGGCAATAATCTTTTCTTTCTCATCCATGACGTCGCAATAATATTCAAAGGTTGTATTGACAGAACTATGTCCCAATAACCCTGATATTTTCGCAAGCGGAACACCCTGCTCCACCAAAATTGTCGCAAACATATGGCGGAGTCCATGCACGGTGATGGCAGGAAGCCCATTCCGCACACACAGCTTTGTCAAAGCATTGTTCATGGCGGACAGGCTATGTACCTTTCCATTTGCCTGACAACTGATATAATCGTTATCAATAAAAGCCTCCTGCATCTTCTCTTTATACATATCTATCTGACATTTTCTTTTCTCCAACTCCGTAATAATGACCTCCGGCACACGCAATACCCGGAAACTGTTGGGCGTTTTGGGATCACGTTCGATTGAAATATTTTCTTCAATCCTGCTCCTCTCTTTTATGATGGGGTTTGCAACAATCTGCCTGCTGATTTTCACACTACGATGTTCTAAATCAAAGTCGGAAAATTTCAGTCCATAGATTTCACCTTTCCGCAGTCCGCAAAACAATCCCAGCAGAATTTCCAGATACCAGTTATCCTTTGAAGCCGCCTGAAGGAGTATTTTTATTTTCTCCCTGCTGAGAATCACGATATTGGGTTTCTTTCGCTTATACGGCTTTGTTTCCGGCACGGGATTCACATTGATATAGCCCTCTATGACTGCCTCTTTCATGGCAAGATTCAAAATTTCCCGCCCCTTATTTCCTGCCGAAACACAAGCCTTTGATGTCCTCTCCAGAAGTCCGTCCAGGTATTCCACGCTGACAAACCTCATCTTTATATCATAATCAATGTTTGGGATAATCAAGTCATATAAGGTGTATGCCCCAACCATTCTTGTTGTCGTCTCGATTCTTTTTGAAAACACTTCCTCAAACCAGTAGATAAGATAATCTTTAAAGAGAACGTCTTTATTGGATTTGCTGGAAAGCTGCTGTTTCCGCAACAGCGCATTAAATTCTTCCTCGCATTTCCGATAACTGGCCTCCGCCTCTGCCTGACTGGAAAATCCGCCTTTCTTTCCATATTTAACAATGCCATTATCTTGCAGTGCCTTTGTACGGTGATACCATGAATTTCGTTCAAAAAAAGCAACACTCTTTTCCTGTGTTTTCTTTCCCATTCCTATCACCTCCGCACATTTAGCTCGCTCCATTTAACCATTGATCGAATCCCTCTTTGGGAACCCGGTACAGCTTTCCTATTTTTATCACCCTGAACGGTTTCTGACTCTCATAGGCTTCATCCAGAAATGCGTATGCCTTACTTCTGCCGATACCCAATAACTTTTGAATGTCATCAGCGTCATAAACCTGTTTTTGCAAATTCATGGTATTTATCTCAGTCACCTCCCGAAACATGGGAAGGGACTGCTTGCTATTATCATAGCTTCACAATCCCTTCCCGTCTAATGTGCGAATTTTCAAATCGCATCCTTGACTTTTCAATTATCCTTGTTCTCACTGCAATACCTTTTCCTTATTAAATAATCGTATCCCTGCCTGCTGTTGCAAAACATACAGGTATCCTTCAAATTTTGATTCTTATCTGCCCTCTGGATAAAATGCTCTTTGGAATCATAAAAGGGTTTTGCGCATATGGGGCATAAACACATTAAAATCGGTTTATCCCGTTTTCTCATCCCAGCGCTGGAGCATAATGCTTTATCTACCTTCAACATTTGCTGTCTGTCCAGCGTCCCGATATAATCCCCCAATCTCTTTTTATCCAGTGTTCGGACTTGCTCTAACAACACAACAGAATCTTTTTCCAGACCTTGCATATCTGCCGGAATCGGGACATGAGTGGGCATTTTTGATTTTGGCCTGCTTGTAATTGCCGCCACAATTACGGTTGGGCTGTATTGATTCCCTCTGTTATTCTGAATCACTAATACCGGACGGTATCCGCCCTGCTCACTTCCGAAAACGGGATTTAAGTCTGCATGGTAAATATCCCCTCGTCTGATTTTTCTTTCTTCCATAATAAAAATGTCCTCCATAATCTTTACTTCCTGAATCCAGTCTGCTTTTTCTTTCATGGCGGAAAATATAAATTTGCAGAATACATCTTGCCTGCCGAAAAAACTGCATTTCAGGTATGTATCAGCCGAACACAAAAGCATGGCTTTTTGATTATTCTTCAGAATATTTTCATGTTTTGTGTCCGGCTACCACTTTTAGCCTGATAAGCCTATTTGTCCTCGACACCCCGGCTTACATATCTACCGCTTTTACGGCAAACATAGGGAAGTCACCAAACGACTGGCTGCTGGCCAGCTCCACGGGAATAGCACCCCTCCGGGGATCGCCCGGAGCCGCCCTCATTGGTTGCGGCGTTTTTACACCTGATGGGTATTTACGCTCGACCTGTGACTGGACGGGAGTATCATTGTCCCTGCTGCCTGTTATCGCCTTATCAGTAGCAAACTGGTAGTTATAGCCCGGTATTTCCCGCTCCTTAAATGGGGATAGGACAGCCGCAAACCATTGTCTTTTTGTCTGTGCGATTTCGTTGCCTTTATCTCCATCCAGCTCATGGCGTACCTGCTAACGTGGCTTACGCTCATCACGATAACAACAGGAATGTATTTGATGAATGGGTATGAAATTTTCACGGTGCAAACCCATTCACCACATAAATGCAGAAAACAGGTGAAGGAATTTTTATCTCCCTCACCTGTTTCCTCACTTATCAGGCAAAACCCGAAAGTCCTTTTTTAATTTTTTTCAAAAAACTTTTTCAGGCTTTGAATTGCCCCGTGGATACTGTACTCTACTGCTCTGGTTGAACACTTCTCCCGCTCTGCGATTTCCACATAGGTCAATTCCTGAAAATAATGCAGTATCAGCCTTTTCTTCTGTTTTTCCGGCAGTTCGTTGATTGCCTTATGTAGCTTTTCTGTCTGAAGCCTGCGGAACACGATTTCCTCCATGCTGTCCGGCTTTTTCATTGCTCTCATATTCAAAGTGTTTTCCCACACCTCGGATTGCTCAATATGCCTGTCCACCACGTTAAGATACACCAGATCGCTTAATTCAAAAGAATCAAACGTGTCATACAGCACCTTGCTGATTTCAAGTTTATGTAAATCACCTTGTCCATCTTTGAATGAAACGTAATACTGGCCGTCTTTCTCGAATATCGTATAAGGATTATACTTATCCTTTCTTCTTTTTGGGCGATTACCCTCCATGTCCTTTCCTCCAATCTGAATTTTTTTGTTGAAAATTCAGGTTGGAAGGCGGTGAGCGGCAACCGATGATGAATAACGCCCTGCGGCGTAATCCGGCAAAAAACGACAAAAGAAAAACCGCAAAGGCTGTCACCACATAAGGAGATAATTTGAAAACAGCAAAATACAATCTATGGGCGATAGCAAGGCAAAAGCCAGCGTTGAAAGCAGAAATGCTTTTTACGCTGGCTATCTCTATATAAAAATAAAATCGCATATTCGCAAAATTTAAAGTCCCTTGCTATAATGCAGAAAAAGGTAATGCAAAATTTAAAATTCGTACTTAGCAATTAAGTATTTGCTTATCAAAACAGTTACACATCAATCAAATAATTCAAAATCAAAATGATGGAGGTTTAGGATTATGGAAAAGACATTATTTGAGCAGATGGGCGGGACATATACAAGAGTTTGAGATTATTTTCTCCCCGACTTGAAACTGCCCGAAGAAGAAACAAAACCTATCAGCATATGGGGACAGCGACACGCAAAATATTTGAAGCAAAAGCATAAAGTTTTGTATATGAATTTGCTTACAAGCGGTAAGTTAAATCGCTATCTTGCTGATATTGACAAACAGTGGGAAGAAGTGTTTTCTCGGCTGGTAAAGCAGATAGCAGAGCGTGAAGATGTGACGGAACAGTTAAAGGCAGATAATCAGCTTAAATGGGTTGCGCAGATGAATAATATTTATAGTAGGGTCACAGAAATCGTGAATAAAGATTTGATTTACAGTTAATTTACAGACGGCGGCAGGGAAAAATCCTGCCGCCGTGTATCGTAATTTAGCTTTCTGTTATATACATATAATTTATTTATCTATCTTGCCAATATATAGTTTTTTGGATGAATATCAGAAATTTTATTCTATATAATGCTTATTGGAGTCCTGCAAAATTTCAAATACGCTATCGCTCCTAAATCCAAATGCGGCACCCAAAACATCAGCTATAAGAGAACCTGACATTTCATCAAAATGGACTTTGGGGTTATCTTTTAAATATATGATTTTGCTTTTATTATTTTCCCTATGAGCGTATGGGATTCCGTGCCTTTTAACATATTCTTGATATTTGTTTCCATAAAAAAATGGTACAACTTCACCGGCATTTTCTAATTCCAGACAAAAGGCATAATCTTTTTCTTGAAGTTTATATTGTTTTGCTATTTTTTCAAAAAGGAGCATACCGGAAAAAAGAGCGTTGAATATATCCGACCCACTAACTAAATTGAATTTATTAACTTTCTCTTCATCAAATCCAAGGTCAATATAATATTCTTGATACGCACTTTTTTCAGTATCATTTGATAAGCCAATCGGCATAGTTATTTTACATGACCAATCGTAAAAAAACTCGAAAACAAACGTGCCAGAATTCGAACCCGGGAAAATAAACTTATGCATAAAGATTATTGAGTTCATAGAATAACTGATATGCTCAAAAATATCATTATTTAATTTGATGAAGTCAATAAATTTATCCCTGTTGGTATATAAATTGAAAAAGTTTCTGTATTTAGAACTAACATTTTTTAAGTAAATGTTGGCTATTGGATAAGTTACTTTGCACTGTAAGATATTATTATAGGCATAGTAAAAATCTCTTTTACAGAAATTATCAATATTTTTCTGATATTCTTTTGACCTCTCATATAGATATTCAATATTTCCTCTATCAGCAGGCTTTATGGGTTCTTTACTGCTTCCGCTACGTACATAAACACTACCGTTGCAAATATAAGGAGCGTTCTTTCCCTCATAAACATAAACAACTAAAACTCCAGTTCTCTTATTATCGGGTGAAGCCAAAAAACGCGTACTAAATTCAGGCATAGGGGATATTCTTGTAGCTATCTTCCCAATACGCTGACTATAATCTTGTTTATCTATTGGCTGAATCTTTTTAGTTTTATCATCAATGCCAATGATAAGCCACCCGCCTTCACAATTCGCAAATGAAGTGATTTCCTTTGCAAGTTGAGCCCTTCCACCATCTTCAAGAAGGAGTTTATACTCAACATGATGCCCTTCATCGCATTCTACGAGCTGAGAAAGATGACCATACTTGATTTTATCTATAGACAATGGTTGTCCTTTTTTATCAAAAAAAGGTGAATACATATTATACCTCACTTTTCGTAATCTCTTTTATTTTTTCAACTTTCCTGTCCGTATAACGGACAACATCTTTGATAGCAAGTTTCTGAATTGCAGAAATCAAGTTCTCCATATATACAAGATCAAGTTCTCCATCAATTTGTGGAAGCTGTATAAACTTGTTTCTAACAACATTCCATCCTCCAAGTTTATTCTTGTGAGAATAAATCTGTCTATCGGTTACTTTATTGATACACATAACCATAAATAGATACTGCTTTGGGGAAAGAGCCTTATCGTTGTACTTCCAACGAATTGCGTATGCATCAGAAAGCACAGTAAAATCTTTTGACTGAAAATATGCCCTATAAACATCGCTGTTTGAAGGAATAGAAATAACATTCTTCAGGATAGTTGCTCCTTCTTTAGGCGCATAGTAGTTTAAACCTTGATTTTGGAAACTCGAAGTCAGACACGGCAAAACGTATTGATCCGTTGGCTTACCCGGTAATTCTTTGGCTTGATATGGAAGCTTCTGCGTTTTAATCTTATCAAACAAATCGCCCATTCTATACTCTTTCCACTGAACAAAAGGAAGCTTATTGACAGACGCCGTTTCATCAACAGATAATTCACAGTTGTTAAGACCACATGCAGTCAAGTACAAAGACAATTCCGCCACTCGTTCCGCTTCCAACTTCGCTATAAACGATTCCATAAAATCAAAGTCGATTTTACCATTGTTGATAGGAAGCCTAATCAATTGCTCTTTCAATGTTTCAACATTAAATCTCGAACTTCCCCAAGCAAAAGAAGAAAATGTTTTTCGCATTGAAGCCAAGAAAAACTGAGCATTTTTCTTACCGAATTCGACATATTTAGGCTTGAGAATTTTAATTTTGTCACCTGTAAAATACGGGACTTCTTGATAAAACATCGTTGCAGTGTCCTGACCGAAAGAAATCGTGTTGCCATGATTCAGAAACAAGACACTTTCATCAATGTTGCCTTTCTTGCCGTTGTCTGTACTTTGCCTAACAATGTATGGATGACCGCCATTCTTAACTAATGAAACCTTATTCGCATCAAATCTTTTTTTGTATGATAAAACGTCAAATAATTCTCCGAGTTTAAATTCGCCCCACTTAACACTCCTCAACTTTTTGTTAAGTGAGGCATTCATTTTCCCAGACGGTCATTCTCCGTGATTTGATTTTTCAGAAGATTTGACACTTCCCAAGCCAAATAATCGCTAACCGTTTTTTTGAAATCATCCAAAGTTGGTTTTGTGTCAATCGGTGCCGTCTGATTCCAGTCTGCACCATTTTCAGGATCAATCTTGCCCTCGTAGTACTCCTTTTCCGTGAAAATGTTCAGCTTTGTTTTTCCGAAGCGCACAAGGTCAACAATTTCCTGATAGCGTTCTTTTGCGCGGTCAGTATCCCGCAGGTTGCAGCTTGCTTTTTTTCGGTTTGTTCTCGTATATCCGTCAACGGAGAAATCAATAAATTTTACAGTATCGTCTTTCTGATGCGCTTCACCAACACGGAAAACATATACATTCGTCTGAACGCTTGATTTACCGATAAACAGGTCAATCGGCATTTTGATGCTGGCAAGCAGAGTACTATGTTTCAAAATCTTTTTGTTATACTCTGTTGCTTTACCGCTGCCTGCGGAGTTTTGAATAATGATAGCGGCATAGCCCTTGTTCATCATCGACAGAGCCTTTTCAACGAATATCATACCGTTGCCGGGTGCAGAATACGGCGGATTCAAAACGAACGCATCAGCAGGGAATTTTTCGTCATTTTTGCCAAATCCATAGTTGCCGTTAAATTCTTTCAGTGAATCTTTGTTCAGAATATTGGAGCTGCCGTCACCCATCAAAATCATATTAAGAATTGCCAACATATAAACTTCCGAAAGAATTTCAAGACCGAGAAGTTGATTTGCCTTGATTTCAACAGATTTTAATGCAAACGCATCGGGGGATTTAATCTTTTCTTTGGCATCTATCAACATTTCATTCATAGATGCAACAAGAAGCCCTGCTGAGCCAGTCGCAAAGTCCCACACATAGGAGTCCTTGTTTACCCTTGCGAGCCGCGCTAAAAGAGTAGCAACATAGGAGGGCGTCAGAACAACATCATTCAGCTTGTCCTGCGAAAACCCAAGCCAACTGTACATCTCATTGAACAGCTTTCCAGTGAAGTCGGTGCTCAGTCCGATTTTGTAATAAATGCCAAGATCGTCAATGATTTTTGTAAACACTCGCTTTAACTGGCTTTCTCCGTTTTCAACCTTATTGATGTTATCAGTTGTCAGCGTGTTCTGTAAAGTGCGGACAATTAAATCTCGTTTTTCCTGTGGCAAATTCTTCTCATTCAAGAATGCTTTTATTTTACGAAGAATGATATCTCCGTCACGACTTCCGTCTTCGGTTGAGGATTTCAGTCCAGATTTTTCAAGCACGGAAACCTTCCCCGGTACACCAAGCGTTGCAATAATGGATGCCGCCACAAGATAAACACGGTCACGCTCACTCAGACCTTTTTCACTTTGATAAATATCGTTATTCAGTTTTACAAGACTGGCATTGATTTCCTTCTCACGATGTTCTTTTAACTTTTCGATTTCTTCCTGCGAGAGTTGAAGACGCTTTACTTTTTCAATAAAGCCATCAAAGTTGCTCTTTTTCAGAAAAGAGAAGTCTGTGTAATCATCGACTTTCTGCCCAATACCAAAATTGTGCTTGGAAACATAATATACGCCGATTTCATATTCAAGCTTCCCACTATCGTTTTTATATCCGGTCATGCCGATGGCGATGATATCGGTATAGCTTGTATAATGCAAAAGTGCATTTGCATAATGAACTGCACCGTTTACAGCATAAGAATTGATATTTTTGAAATCGGGCTGATTCTTTGCAGTTTTATTTGCGACTTTTCCGTCAACGTCAAGCATAACAAGTTTGTCTTTATAGCCCTTATATTCAATCAAAACAGGATAATTGACTAAATTCTTATCCTGTAAAAGCAGTTTTGCGTCGGGACGATTTCCACCGATACCTCCGTTTTTGGAATAATAGTCATTGAGTGCCTGATCGATTTCTGTGTTTAATGCTTCCTGCTCCAACTTATAATCAAGATTATATGATTTCATCTAACCATTTGCAAGGTCGGCAATATTGGGTTCAACAGATTGGATTTTAGCCATTGTTATTTCCTCCATGTATCCAGTTATTATCATTAGCAGACCAAAATTTTGTGAATTTGTCGTTCAAAATTGCCGCTGTAAACGGTTCAGTCAAAAACTCTTTAATCATTCTTAGCACAGTACCGTAATTATCGGTTTTAGCAGCAATCTTACGAACAAAAGCATTCCATTTCTTCTGCATGGTTTCATCACTATCAAATGCCATAACCTGTTCAAACTGTTCCGATGTAAAGATATGCCCGCGGTTTTCAAATGTTTTTCTTAATGCTTCTGTCAGCGTTGCTCCATCAAAATCAAATTTATTAGCAAGATAATAAATATCGTAATAGTCTTTCATTCGGCTCGAAAATTCCATAAGGCTTAGGATAGCGTCAATCTTTTCGGCTATCGTTGTTTCAAGAGAGTAGGTATTTACTGTCGGTGTGGTAAAACCATCAAGCTGAGTTGGAATTTTTCGTTTTTCCTGCTTCGGTACGATAACATCCCCCACACCAAAATCAATGCTGAACGGTGTTTTCGTATTCTTAATTCGAGCCACAAGAGAAACTCCGATACCGGCGTATTTCTTTGCAGCGGCGATAGGTGCAATGTCTTTAATCTCAAAGGTCACAAAATCATTGCCTGTTGGTGTGGAAATGATTGTCTCTATTACAGTCTGTAGCTGTTCAGGAGTGTTGGGAACTTTCCGAAGAAGAAAGTCAACATCTACTGTAACACGACTATCAAAATCAGTAACAGAATAAATGAACAATCCGCCTTTCAGCACAAGATTTTCCGCATATTGTGATTTTTCCAAACGGCGGAGGAACTCTTCTTGACAGAAGAGTTGCAGACAAAGCTGATAGCTTCGTCCGCTTTCTTTTGCCTTATTTTTCAATCTTGCAAGTACAGATGCAGCAATATCAGCCATTCAGCAGTACCTCCATTACATTCATAACTTTTGTATACAGTTTCATTTCCTTTGCGTATTTTGACAAGTTTGCAAGGTTCTTTTTTTCATCAACAGCGTAAGCATTGACAGCTTTATTGAAAATTTCATTATCAAGTTTTGTACGGTACTTAAAACAATCGCATATGGTTCGCTCCCGGTCATACACGGGCAATGTCACGCCGTTAAAATTATCCACAAATTTCCCAATTGTAAAAAAGTCTTTTTGAATATAGTAAGCTTTCATCGGAAATTCCACAATATTCTTTACGACACGGGACGCTGTTCTTGGTACGGCAATCGACCATTCACGGGGAGAAAAATCATTGTATCCATAATGGAATAATGCAGACTCCACACAAATAATCCCTTGCGGAAGAAGCTCATGTATTAACTGTTCCTCCGTCGTGTCATTGCTCTGCGGAAGCTGATAAAATCCCCTTCGAATCCTCTCAATAACGCCTTCTTTACAAAAAACTGCTACCTCGTATTTATTTATTCCTTTATCTGCAAAGTCTGAAGTTTTTGCAATACCACCGTTATTTTCAATTACATTTTGTATGATTTCTTTCTTATTCAAGCAGACACCAACTTTCCACATACAAAAAATAAATAATGCACGTATTCATTATAGCGTATAATTAGAAAAATTGCAACAACTAAGTATTAACACTTTTCTAAACTTGCGTGTCAATCGTATATGTCATATAAATTTAAATTCTGGCTTTCACTAAAATTAAATATTATTCCCACTTTCCAAAAAATTATACAAAACTTTTCGGAAAGTATTGACAAACACTTATTTCATTCAGTATAATAAAGTACTTTTTTAAGAGAATCACAACCATTACATATCTTCACAGAATTTGGGAGTACGGCTTTACGCCGCACATGCCCGCAGTATGCGAAAAAGAAATACTGCCGCTTCTGAAACTGCTTTCAACTGTCGGCAACAGATAAGCGTAACAGACAGTTTCGACTTTGAATCTCAAAGCCGGTTACATCATTGTGAAACCAAAACCGCAAGGGATAAGTCTATCCTTTTGTATTGGTCGGTACACATTGATGTGCCGGCTTTTTTGCTGCCCAAATGCCGGCTACAACTAAATGACCGGCTGGATGGGATATGATTTTGCGATAACCTCTTTTTTCGGAGAGTGAGCGAAACAACGCCGCCTGAGATGGGGGCAGGGACAGAAAAACGACATTCAGACAGACCGGCGGAAAACAACAGACCGTATGCGGCAGAAAGAGTGTCGCATACCGCAGCAAGCAGGGAAACTGTATTGACAGTTTCCGCCCCAACCGGCTTTAAGAGCCGATTGCCTTTGGGGAATCCCCCAAGCCCCTTAAAAAATCAAGAAAGGACTGATGTTATGAACGAATCCAAGAACAAGAATTTATTTATCCGTGTGAGCGAAAAAGAAAAAAATATTATTGAGCAGAACGCCAAAAAGTGCGGGCTTTCCGTATCAGAGTATCTCCGCCAGCGTGCTTTGGGATATATGCCGAGAGCCGTCCTGCCCGAAGTATTTTTCTCTTTTAACGATAAGCTGGATGAACTCTGCGTCTCTGTCGAAGGCAAAATTACAGCGGATACGGAAGAAAAAATAATTGCCTTGATTGATGGAATCACAGCCGAGTTAATTCTCCCTCAAAAGGAAAAGGCGGTAGTATAAATGGCGACTACCGGCTTCTGGCCTGTCAAAGACAGGCTGAAGGAAATGATTGACTATGCCAAAAATCCCGACAAAACCATTGATAAAAAGTATGTGGACAGCGATTTATACGCCGCCCTGCGGTATGTTTCCAATGGCAAAAAGACCGACGAGCGTATGTATGTCAGCGGCATCAACTGCAACGCAAAGCGGGCGTATGAGCGTATGACGGCAACGAAAAAACGCTTCGGGAAAACAGGCGGCAATGTGGCATACCACGGCTGCCAGAGCTTCCAGACCGGCGAAGCCACGCCCGAAGAAGCGCACAAAATCGGCATGGAAACCGCAAGGCGGATGTGGGGAAACGAGTATGAAGTTGTTGTTACCACACACCTTAATACAGACAATGTCCATAATCATTTTGTTGTAAATTCCGTCTCCTTTAAGACGGGCAGGAAATTTGAAAACCATATCTCCGACCACTACCGCCTGCGGGAAATCTCCGACGCCGTATGTCTGGAACATGGAAAGGGCATTCTCAAAGACGCAGAGTTTTATGGCAAAAGCAAAAAAGAATACTGGCGGAAACAAAACGGCGGGCTGTCACATCGGAAAATTTTGAAAGCAGATATTGACGCCGCCCTTGCCCAGTCCGCCAACTTCAAGGCATTTGAAATCCGTTTAAAGGATATGGGCTATGAAATCTGCCGCGATGAAAACTTCGCCCATTATTCCGTAAAAGGGACAGGCTGGCAGAGGGCAGTCCGCTTAGACCGGCTTGGAAAAGAATACACGCCCGAAGCAATCAGGGCAAGGCTGCTTGACAACCAGCGGCATGTCGGCTATGTCCCATTCCACAAGCCGAAATATACGCCGCTCCTTACGCTTGAAATCGAGTACCGTAAAATACAGCGCATGGACGGCATACAGATACTTTTCGCCCTTGTGATTGAACTTTGCAGGCTGATTACGGGAAACAATATTATTCCCGAAACTCCCCGCCCGCTCTCCCCCGCCATGCGGCAGGAAATTGTAAAATTAGATAAAACGCTGAAAGAATACAAGCTCCTATGCGGGAACAACATTGATTCCCCGCAGGAGCTTGTTTCTTTTATCGGTAAAAAGCGTGGGCAGATTTCCGATTTGGAAAAAGAAAGGCAGTCAGTTTACAACCGCAACCGCCATAAGAAAAGCGGGGAATTGAATGCGCAGGCAAGGGAAATCTCCGCCAAGATAAAACCTCTGCGGGCGGAATTATCCCTTGCAAAGGCTGTCCTTGAAAAAATACCGAAGCTACAAGAAGTAATTGAAGCCGAACGGCAGGCGGAAACTGCCGTTATAATCAAAAATAAGGAAAGAAGGCATGCACGATGACAAATACAGAAATTAAAACCAAGAACCCACCGAAGAAAAAGGCGGCTAATATCCAAGTGGATAAACTCCGTACTTTTGAGGGGCATCCCTTTAAGGCGCTGGACGATAAAAATATGGGCAATCTTATCGAAAGCGTCAGACAGCAAGGCATTATCTCCCCGCTGATTGTAAGAACGATTGAAAGCGCAGATGAATATGAAGTGATAAGCGGACACAAGCGTTTACACGCCGCTGTCAAAGCAGGGCTTTCCGAAGTTCCAGCCTTAATTTATCCCCTTGACCGCAGCGAAGCGATGATTGCCGTTGTAGACAGCAACCTGCACCGTGAAAGGCTGCTCCCAAGCGAAAAAGCCTTTGCCTACAAAATGAAAATGGATGCAATGAAAGCACAGGGCAAGAGAACGGATTTAACTTTGTCGCAAGCTGCGACAAAGTCGGATACCGCCGCCGAAATAGGAAAATCACAGAATGAGAGCCGTGACCAAGTATTCCGCTATATCCGTCTGACTTATCTTATCCCCAAACTGCTTGACAAGGTTGACGAGGGCGTTATCGCACTCAGCCCCGCCGTGGAGCTGTCCTACCTCTCCAAAGAACAGCAGAAAATATTGCTTGACGCAATGAGCCTGAACGACTGCACACCCTCCCACGCACAGAGTATCCGCATGAAGAAACAGGCGCAGCAGAATACTCTTTCTTCGGACAGTATTTATGAAATCATGTCAGAGGAAAAAGGCAACCAGACCGAACGTATCAGCTTTAAAGTACAGGATTTAAAGGGATTTTTCCCGAAAAACTTTACGCAAAAACAGATGACGGACACGATTCTGAAGCTGCTCTACGAGTACAACAGAAAACTGGAACGAAGCCGCAGAAGCCGTGAGGAAAGGTAAGGTAGCATTATGAAAAAATTAGAAACCTTTACAGTCAATCCAAATGCAGTCTATATGCTGCCGCCTGAGCCGATAGATGAAAATGAGAAAATCAATTTATCGCAGGAAATACTGCCCCGCTGTCCCGATATCCGCATTGAAAGTGGGAAATTAGTACGTTTCAGCGGGGAAAACGAGTTTTCATTAATAATTGGCGGCACAACCTACGAGGTCAATACCCATTTCAGCAAGAAAGGAAAACAAAGCGTATTGGAGCAGTTTAAAGAACTGATATTGTCCGAAAATCTGATTTAATCCAAAAAGGTTTTAATTCCCCCACAGCTTGCTGCGGAGAGTTTATTTATTGCACATTGGAAAAAGATAACTGGGTATAGTAAGATAACCTTGCCCTTTGCTATGCCCAGTTGTCGGAAAGGAGCAAAAAATCATGGCAACAGCAACGAAAATAAACGGGCAGACAGAAGAAAGCTTGTCTTGCGCGCTTTGCGAGAGATGACCGGCATTAAGGGGCTTACCCCTACGCATCCTACATAAAAGTATCCTTATCTGGCGACAGATAAGGCTGTCATACCTTTACGGTTTAAGGAGAGTTTATTTCTATTATGTAGAGATTTGGCTTCTATTTTTGAGGTGCAAAGCCCCCATGTGTTGACGGGGATTATTTTAACAGGTTATCCGCCCATCCTCGGTATGGTATATGTAAATAGAAGCTGTTACTTGCAGGCAATAAAAATCCCTCCAAACTTCAAAAAGCGAAGTCGGAGAGTGTTCAGAGCATAACAAATCGACTCACCGAAACATCGTTTTTTTATTCGGTGGGCTTGTCCTATTTATGGCTGTATAAAGAACAGAGCCGATAAACTTGTGATTGTGATATGCTCCCCTTATAGTAGACAGACAAAATAATAAAACTGTCGCTGTAAGGA
>OFFK01001570.1_pt1 | contig 15829 bp, 12 predicted proteins | sample 1521361 | NCBI WGS metagenome assembly OFFK01 (sample SAMEA3504096, study PRJEB24116) | mouse gut metagenome | biome: mouse gut; feature: mouse-associated habitat; material: faeces | place: Denmark | collected 2011
AGTCCCGCCATCCGGGAGGCCCGCCACCGCCGCTCCCCGGCGATGATCTGATAGCTTCCACCTGGCATAGAACGCACAACAATGGGCTGCAACACCCCGTGCTCCCGGATGGAATCCGCCAGCTCGCTAAGGGCGGTCTGGTCGAAGCGGTCCCGCGGCTGGTCCTTGTTGGGCTCGATGGCGGAGATTCGCAGGCTCATCAACCCCTCCCCCACCTGGGCGTCGTTATCCAGGAACAGGGCGTCCAATCCCTTGCCCAATCCTCCTTTTTTTGCCATACTGGATATTTCTCCTCTCTCCTCTTTTATGGTTCCTCTGCCAGGAATTTCTCCCCATCGGCTACCGTCCGGTACAGAAAATTCTCGGAGCCTTCTGCTTGGAAGGTGAGGGCTTTCTCATCTGCCCGAAAGTAATTTTTCCAGCTCTTTCCCGCCCCCTCGTCGGTGATGCAAAGGGTGTTTCCCTCCAGGGTCCAGGTCCCTACCCCGATGTAGCTGCTCAACGACCCTTCGTGGAAGGTGAAGGTCCCGTCCTCCTCCAGCTGGATGGTGAAAGGTCCGCCAACGCCGTCCTTCTCGTACCGGTAAATCTTCCCGGCGATGTCCCCCGGCCGAACCTGCCGGGAGCATCCCGCCAGCAGCAGAAGCGCCAAAAGGACAATATATAGCGGTTTATGCTGTTTCATTCCTGTCTCCTTTCCCCTATTGTTTCACGTGGAACATTCCCTATCCTCTTTTTCGGTTATTCTTCACCAGTTCCTTGGCTAGGGAGACGTAAGCCTCGGTACCCTTGGAGGAACGGTCGTAATACATAATGGGCTGGCCGAAGCTGGGGGCCTCGGAAAGGCGGACCGCCCTTGGTATCACGGTGCTGAAAATCTTCCCGGAGAAGTATTTCTTCACCTCGTCCACCACCTGCACCGTCAGATTCAGGCGGCTGTCGTACATGGTGAGAAGCACTCCCTCGATGTCCAGCTGGTCGTTGTACATCCGCTTGACGGTGCGGACGGTGGAAATCAGCTGGCTGACGCCCTCCAGGGCGTAATACTCGCATTGGAGGGGAATCAGAATGGTATCGGAGGCCGCCAAGGCGTTTACGGTCAGTAGCCCCAGGGAGGGGGGGCAGTCGATGAGGATAAAGTCATACTTCTCCTTTTCCCGAAGAAGAGCCGCCCGAAGGGCCATAGTACGGTTTTCCAGCTCCACCAGTTCCAGCTCCGCCCCCGCCAGGGAGATATGGCTGGGAAGGACCCACACATTCTTAAAGGATGTTTTGACAATGGCTTTTTCCGCTTCCGCCCGGTTGATGAGCACATCGTAGCAAGAGGCCTCCACCTCCCGTTTGTTGATGCCCAGACCGCTGGTGGCGTTCCCTTGGGGGTCCAGGTCACAGAGCAGCACCTTTTTCCCCAGCTCCCCAAGGCCTCCCGCCAGGTTCACCGCGGTGGTAGTCTTTCCTACTCCTCCCTTCTGGTTGGCAATGGATATGATTTTCCCCATAACGCTCCTCCTTTTACACAACAAATTTCTGTCTTTAAGTATAGCACAGCTGCTTCTTGTAAGCAACAAAAATTGCCTGTCTAGGTATAGGCGGCGATAAATTTTACCCAACCTATCTCCTTTTTCTTCTTACAAAAGAAGAAAAAGAAGCAAAAAGAAGAACGGCCAAAGTTCTTAATACATAGTAAAAATTGAAAGAAGGTGGGCTTACAAAACAAAGGAAAAAGGCGTTTTCCCCTACACAAGTAAGGTTTCTCTTCAACCCGCATAACCAGCACCCCTATGTTTCACGTGAAACATCTCCAGTTTATATTATGTTTTCCTTGTCCAGGATAGCACAAAACCGCTGCGATTCCAAAGGAACCGCAGCGGTTTGGCTTTTTGTTGCTCTTTTAAGATTAGTGGTGATACCGGCTATAGTGGTGGCCGTAGCTTCTGCCCTCGTAGGTGTAAGTGCTGGAGGAATAATTCCGCCGGCCACAGTGGCTCACCCGGTGGCCGCTGGTATGGCAGCCGCTGTAAACATTTTCCTGGCCCGCTGTATTGCAGGGGCTATGGAGACAATGCTGATGGTCCACCGTGCAGTTCACATCCAGGCAGTGGCTGTGATTCCGGTTACACCCGGTGTGGGCACAATGCTGATGGTCCAGGGTGCAGTCTGCCTCCAGGCAATGGCTGTGGTCCAGATTGCAGCCGGTGTGGACACAATGCTGATGGTCCAGGGTGCAATCCGCCTCGCAATGGACATGGTCCAGGGTGCATCCGGTATAGAAGCAATGCTGATGGTCCAGGGTGCAATCTGCCTCGCAATGGACATGGTCCAGAGTGCAGGGGGTGAAGGCGGCTTCCGCCTCTGCCTCCACTGCCATGGAAGTTACCGAAAGAAGCCCGGTCGCTGCCATCAAAAGAAAAGCGCCAACAAACTTCCCAAAGAATTTCACTTGAAAGGCCTCCCATACTTGATTAGTACCTTTTATTATATACCTTTTTGCTCCTGTTTGTAAATAGGAAAACCACTGAATTTATCAAGGCAAGCAAGGGTCTTTGTTATGGGAAACGATAAGAAGCTGTACCAAAAGCCGCCGAGGCATCTTTTCTAAACAGGACTCAAAGGATTCGGGATACCCCGGAAAAAAGGATTCGGTCCCCCTGCCAACGCAGCCCGGATACCCCTGCCGCCACCGCGTAATACCCCTGCTGGGTGAAGAGGGGAACCGCCACCCCCTGGCTTAGAAGCATCTCCTCGCACTGGGCGCAAAGCTCCGCCGCCGCTTGGGTGTCCGGGGCGGTTTGGGACTGGGCCAGCAGAAAATCGAACTCCCCGTTGTTGTAGCCGGCCAAATTCCGGCTGCTCCCCCCGGCAAAAACGCTAAGGGCCCCCATGGGGGTGCCATTTTCGCTGGCAAGGCCGGTAATCGCCATCTGGAAATCTCCCTTTTCCAGCCGCTGCTGGAACTCCTCGTCCGGCAGTATTTCCAGGTTGATAAAAAGCCGCAGCTCCTGCTGCCATAGCTTTTGAAGGTATCCCCCCAGGGGACCCAGCTCCGCCGACTCCGGCAAAAGGAGGGTGGTCTTCGGCAGGGAGGTGATTTCCAACCGCTCCAGCCCCGCCTCCAAAGCTGCCCTGGCCTCCTCCGGCTGGTAACGGATGGGCTGGGCGGAAGCCAGGCTCCGGTACTCCCTTCCCATCAAAGCGGCGGAATGGGGAACCAGGGAATCGGTTCGCTGAAAGTGCTCCGGCACCCGCTCCCCAAAGGAATCCCCGTCAATAGAAAGAGCCAGGGCCCGGCGGATATCCACATCCGCCAGGGGGCTTCCCTCCTCCTCCCGAAAAACCAAAGCCCACACCGTATCCTGGGCGGGGAGGAGGGTAAAGTTCTGTTCCCCCTCCACCTGGCCGGCCGCAGTACAAAAGTCCGATTTTCCATCCAGGAAAAGCTGCCAGTCGGTGGTCTCCTGCCGCTTGGCCCTGCCGGTGTAAAGCACCACCGAGGGAGAGAGAACCTCCTGGGGACCGGTGTAGCGGGAGCTGGGAACCAGCACCACTGCTTCGCTGTTCCAATCGGAGAGGGAAAAAGGCCCGTTTCCCAGAATTAAACTCATGGTCTGGCCGTACCGGGCGCGGGTGTCCCGAAAAAAGGTTTCGTTACAGGGCAAAGCCCCCGGCCCCGCCAGCTGCTCCAGAAGAATGGGGCTGGGCTCCGAAAGCTGAATCACAAGGGTGTATTCCCCAATGGCCCAAACCCCCAGCTGGGTTTTCGGCAGCTCCCCCGCCATCACCTCCTGGGAATTGCGAATCGCCTGGAAGTCCCCCGCCCAAGGGCTGGGCACTTCGGGGTCAAAAATACGCCAAAAGGAAAAGACAAAGTCCTGTGCGGTCACCGGGGTGGGCTCCACCCCGTCCGCCGGATCCCCGTCGTCCCAAACCCCGTCCCGGCGCAGGTGGAAGGTGTAGGTCAGTCCATCGCTGGAGACGGTATAGTCCGAGGCGGCCCCAGGGGAAAGCTCCCCGTCTCCTCCTCGAATCAGCAGCCCCTCGAAGAGATTGAGCATCACCACCTGGCTTTCCCAGGAGGTCGAAAACTGGGGGTCCAGGCTGGTGACCTCCTGCTGAAGGTCCATGCGGATATTCAGGTTCTTCTCCCCCTTGCCGCAGCCCGGCAGCAGGGAGAGAAAGAGAGCCAGTAAAATGGCGATGCTGTTTTGCAGGTGGTTTTTTGCCAAGGACTTCCTCCTCTCTCCCAGTCTTTTATCGCCGGAAACCGGTGGTGGTCACCTGGGCCACCTGGTTTCCCAGGTCGTCGGTGACGTCGATGGTGTAATAGCAGGTGTTCTTCCCCATTTTAACACAGGCAGCCGAGGCGAAGAGCCGCTCCCCTTTGGCCCGATTCAGGTAGGTGATTTGGCTGGTGAGAGAGACGGTCTCCATCCGCTGGCAGTTGGCCGCCACCGCAAAGGCAAAATCCGCCAGGGTGAAGATCACTCCGCCCATCACACCGCCGGCGGCGTTCCGGTGGCCGGGGACCAGGGTGAGGGCGCACCTGGCCCGCCCCGGCTCCGCCTCCAATATTTCCGCCCCCATCTCCGCGGCAAAGCGGTCCGCCTGGAAGGTCTCCCGTATCTTCTCCAGCTCCATAGATATGCTCCTCTTTTTCGAAAATGTACTGCTCTCTTGGTTTTAGGATTTGGAATCGTCCTCTTATAAAAAACTTATCCTTCTTCTCCCCCGGCTTCCTGCTGCTCTCCGGCGGCTTCCTGGGGGGCTGTCTCCTCCGGCTCTTCCTCCGCCCTGGGCGCCGAGGCCACCGAAACCACCCGTCCGCCTTCGGCAATGCGCATCACACGAACGCCTCCGGCATACCGGGACTGGATGTTGATCTGCTCCGCCGGGATGCGGATAATCACCCCGTCGTCGGAGATAAGGATAATGTCCTCCCCGTCCTCCGCCTGGCGCACCGCGGCGATGCGGGTGTCCTTCCCCTCCGCGTGGTAATTGCGCACCCCCTTGCCTCCCCGGCTTTGGAGGCGGTAGTCCTTCATGGGGGTCCGCCGGCCCAAGCCGGATTCGGTGATGGTGAGAAGCAACCCATCCTCCTGGGCCTTCGCCATCCCCACCACCTGGTCTTCCTCCTCCAAGCGCACCGCCCGGACCCCCATAGCTGTCCGGCTCATGGGGCGCAGGTCGGTCTCCGGGAAGCGGATCACCATCCCGGCGGCGGTGGCTACCATCAGCTCGTCGCTGCCGGTGGTATCCTGCACCCAGGCCAGCTCGTCCCCTTCCTCCAGATTGATGGCGATGAGGCCCGCCTTGCGGATATTTTTATAAGCGGAAAGAAGGGTGCGCTTGATGGTGCCCTTCCGGGTGACCATCACCAGGAAGCTGTCCTCGTCAAACTCCCCGGTACGGATGGCGGCGGTGATCTTCTCCTCCTTCTCGATAGGCAGCAGATTGACAATGTGGGTCCCACGCCCGGCCCGGCTGCTTTCGGCAATTTCGTACCCCTTCAGGCGGTACATCCGGCCCCGGTTGGTGAAGAAGAGGATGTAATCGTGGGTGGAGCAGACAAAGAGGTGCTCCACAAAGTCCTCATCCCGCCGGGTCATGCCGGAAATGCCCCGGCCCCCCCGGCGCTGGGTGTGGTAGCTGTCCAGGGTCTGGCGCTTTACATACCCGTAATGGGTGAGGGTGATGACGCAGTCCTCCTCCGGGATCAGGTCCTCAATATCCATCTCCCCGGAGACCGCCTGGATATCGGTGCGGCGCTCGTCCCCGTACTTGTCCCGGACCACCTGCATCTCCTGCTTTACAATGGCGTAGACCTTTTTCTCGTCCGCCAGGATATCGGTGAGCTCCTTCACCCTTTCCAGGATAGCCGCCAGCTCCTCCTCGATTTTGATCCGCTCCATACCGGAAAGCTGCCCCAGCTGCATCGCCACAATGGCGGCGGACTGAACCTCGGTGATGGAAAAGCGGTTTATAAGGTTCTGCTTTGCGTCGGAGCGGTCCTTGGAATGGCGGATGATGGAGATAACCTCGTCGGTGTTGTCGCACACCATCTTGAGGCCCTCCAGGATGTGCTCCCGGTCCCTGGCCTTCTTCAGGTCGAACTGGGTGCGGCGGGTCACTACCAGGAACTGGAACTTCAGGTATTCCTCCAGCATCTCTTTTAAAGTCAAGACGCGGGGGATGCCGTCCACCAGGCAGAGCATAATAACCCCCACCGTGTCCTGAAGCTGGGTGTAGCTGTAAAGCTGGTTCAGCACCACCTGGGCGTTGGCGTCCTTCTTCAGTTCGATGACGATGCGCATACCGTCCCGGTCCGATTCGTCCCGCAGGTCGGAGATCTGGTCCACCCGTTTTTCCTTCACCAGGTCGGCGATGCTGGTGATGAGCCGGGCCTTGTTGACCATGTAGGGGATCTCGTGGACGATGATCCGCTCCCGGCCGTTCTTCCAGTCCTCAATCTCGCACCGGGAGCGGAGGATCACCTTCCCCCGGCCGGTGGCGTAGGCCGCCCGGATGCCCGACCGGCCCATAATGATGCCCCGGGTGGGGAAGTCCGGGCCCTTGATGTGCTCCATCAGGTCGGACAGGGTGGCGTGCTCGTTGTCCAGCACGCAGATCGCCGCGTCGATCACCTCCCGCAGGTTGTGGGGAGGGATGTTGGTGGTCATGCCCACGGCGATGCCGGAGGAGCCGTTCACCAGCAGGTTGGGGAAGCGGCTGGGCAGCACCCGGGGCTCCTTCTGGGACTCGTCAAAGTTGGGATCCCAGTCCACCGTCTCCTTGTCGATGTCCCGGAGCATTTCGTTGGCGATCCTGGACATACGGGCCTCGGTATAACGGTAGGCCGCCGGGGGATCGCCGTCCACGGAGCCGAAATTTCCGTGGCCGTCCACCAGCATATAGCGCATGGAGAAATCCTGGGCCAGGCGGACCAGGGCGTCGTACACCGACTGGTCGCCGTGGGGGTGGTACTTGCCCAGCACCTCGCCCACGCAGGTGGCGGACTTCTTGAAGGGCTTGTCCGAGGTAAGCCCGGTGTCGTACATAGAGTACAGAATACGGCGGTGGACGGGCTTCAGGCCGTCCCGCACGTCGGGCAGGGCGCGGCCCTTGATCACCGACATGGCGTACTCGATGTACGCGTTCTCCATCTCGTGCTCCAGGTTGATATTGACAATCTTTTGGTTGGGAAAGCTGATATCCCTGGTCATATACTCATCGTTTTTTGCCATTTAGTTAGGTCCTCCTGTCACGCTGCGCCTGCTCGCGGCGGCTCCGCGCTTCTCAATAGTCCAGGTTGACGGCCTTGAAGGCGTTGCGCTCAATATACTCCCGCCGGGGCTCCACCTTCTCGCCCATGAGCAGGTTGAAGATGGCGTCCGCCTTCACCGCGTCCTCCATGGTGATCCGCTTGAGGGTGCGCCGCTCCGGGTCCATGGTGGTCTCCCACAGCTCCTCGTAGTCCATCTCGCCCAGGCCCTTGAACCGGCTGATATCCACCTTCGCGTTGGGATTGCCCTCCCGCAGCTCGGCGGAGATCCTGTCCCGCTCCTCCTCGGAGAAGGCCACCCGCACCGTTTTGCCCCGCACCAGCTTGAACAGGGGGGGCACGGCGGCGTAGACGTACCCCCTCTCAATCAGGGGCCGCATGAACCGGAAAAAGAAGGTGAGCAGCAGGGTGCGGATATGGGAGCCGTCCACATCGGCATCCGCCATGATCACCACTTTATGGTAGCGCAGCTTGCTCTCGTCGAAGTCCTCGCCCAGGCCCGCGCCCAGGGCGGTAATGACGGGCTGGAGCTTGTCGTTGCCGTAGATCTTGTCCGCCCGGGCCTTTTCCACGTTGAGCATCTTGCCCCACAGGGGCAGGATGGCCTGGAACCGGGAGTCCCGGCCCTGCTTGGCGGAGCCGCCTGCGGAATCGCCCTCCACGATGTAGATCTCGGTGAGGGCCGGGTCCCGCTCATTGCAGTCGGACAGCTTGCCGGGGAGGGTGGAGCCCTCCAGGGCGTTTTTGCGGCGGATGTTCTCCCGGGCCTTCCGGGCGGCCTCCCGGGCCCGGTTGGCCATGAGGGCCTTTTCCAGGATGGCCTTGCCCACGGCGGGGTTTTCCTCCAGGAACTGCTCCAGCTTGTCGGACACCACGTTGTTTACCAGGGTGCGCATCTCGCTGTTGCCCAGCTTGGCCTTGGTCTGGCCCTCGAACTGGGCCTCGGTGAGCTTCACGGAGATCACGCAGGTCAGGCCCTCCCGGCAGTCGTCGCCGGACACCTTCTCCTCCCCCTTGAAGATGTTGGCCTTCTTGCCGTAGGCGTTGAGCACGGTGGTGAGGGCGCGCTTCAGCCCCTCCTCGTGCATACCGCCCTCCGGGGTGTGGACGTTGTTGGCGAAGGAGACGATGATCTCGCTGAAGCTGTCCTCGCTGTACTGCATGGCGATCTCGGCCATGGAATCCTCTTTGGCTCCGGACATATAGATCACGCTGTCATGGAGGGGGGTTTTGTTCTCATTGATGAAGGCGACGAACTCCCGGATGCCGCCCTGATAGCACATATCCTCCTCCTGCTCCCGGCCCGGGCGGCGGTCGGCAATGAAAATTCGCACCCCGGCATTCAAAAACGCCTGCTCCCGCATACGGCGGTGGAGGGTTTCGTAGTCGTACACTGTGTCGTCAAACATCTCGGGATCGGGCTTGAACACCACCTCGGTGCCCGTCCTGTCGGTGGTGCCGATGACGGTCATCTCCTGGGTCATACTGCCCCGGGAGAACTTCACCTCGTAGATCCGCCCGTTCTTGTGGACCCGGACCTCCATCCATTCGCTCAGGGCGTTCACCACGCTGCCGCCCACCCCGTGGAGGCCGCCGGACACCTTATACCCGCCGCCGCCGAACTTGCCCCCGGCGTGGAGCACGGTGTACACCACCTCCAGGGCGGGACGCCCGGTCTGGGCCTGTATGTCCACCGGGACGCCGCGGCCGTTGTCGGTGACCTTGATCACATCGCCCTCCAAAATCTCCACGGTGATGTGGTCGCAGTACCCCGCCAGGGCCTCGTCGATGGCGTTGTCCACGATCTCGTACACCAGATGGTGCAGGCCGGAGCTGGACGTGGAGCCGATATACATACCCGGACGCTTCCGGACGGCCTCCAGCCCCTCCAGCACCTGGATCTCCGACGCGCCGTACTCGTGGTCGGTCTGGGTGGTGTTCAGTTCGTTTAACTCGTTGCGTTCTTCAGCCATGATCTTCCTCCGCTAATCTGTGCTTCTGTCCGGGGCCGCCGGGTCAATCGGCGTCGCACCCGTCCCCGTCAAAGTCAAAATCCTCCCCGCCCAGGTGGGACGGGCCGTCCTCCTGGCCCAGCAGCTCGGTGGCCCGCATACGGCGGCGGTTTTTGGCCTCCTCCACGTTTTTGTGGATCAGCTCCTTCACCTGCCGGGGGTTTTTCACGTTCTTCAAATCCAGGTGGGGTATACTCTTGTCCGACGAGTGGACGCATACCGTCCCCACCCCGAACATCCGCTGGCCCAGCCTCATAGTCAGCTCCAGATCCTGCACCCGGTAGAGCAGCACCTCATCGGATTTCAGGTTCAGAAACCCGGTCTCGCAGAACAGCCTGTCCTCGCTGAGGGCGTACCGGGTGAAGGACAGGGGAAGCCCCAGGCGGCGTTTACGGTCCTTCCAAAGGTAGTCGATGGATTCCATCTTAAAAGCCTCCTTTTTGTTTCACCTATATGGGCAGATCCCGCTCTGCCCGGGCGGACAACGCCGCCGGGGACAGGGGGACCAGGTAGATCACGGGCCTCCCCTCCCCCCCGTCCGCCAGGACGAAGGAGCGGGGCAGATCGTCCCCCAGGGGGATCACCCTTCCCTCCCCCTCCGCCCGCTCCAGGAAACGGCGGGTGCGGAAGGACCAGGTGGTGTTGTCCAGGTCGAATATGCCGATTACGTCCTGGTTTCTTACCATGACGTTCTGGCCTAAATGGAGGTACATTGTCTATGACTCCTTTCCCCTCCTCGGGGGACGCCCCTGCGGGGGGCGTTACTTTCTCTCGCGCGAGAGAAAGTAACCAAAGAGCGCGCTCGTCGTCGCAAAGTCCGCTTACTCCGTTTCCGCCTGCGGCGAAAACTGCGTTCGCTCCCTTGCTCCTCCTCTCCCCACAAAGCCTGAAGAACGGCTTTGCGGGGGCCCCTTTTGCCATTCCTTCCCCCTGGAAGGGGGAAGGCTTGTGCCGCCTTTCCGCCGTGTCATCATAAGGCGGCATCGCCGGAGGCTGACGCCTACAAGGTGCGGCTTAATATTTAGGTTGGGAAAAGCACGCCGTCTTTCACGCGGAACGCCTTTCCCTCCCTCAGCCGCGCCAGCTTCTCCTCCTCGCAGCAGGTGATGAACACCTGTCCGGAGGTGATCCGGTTGAGTACGAACTCCTGCCGCCGGAGATCCAGCTCGCTGAGCACGTCGTCCAGCAGGAGCACGGGCCACTCCCCCCCGTCCTGGCAGAAGATGTCCCGGGCCGCCAGCTTCAGGGCCAGGGCCGCCGTCCTGGTCTGCCCCTGGGAGGCGTAGGACTTGGCGGCCGCGCCGTCGATGTCCACTGCCAGCTCGTCCTTGTGGGGCCCGGACAGGCAGGAACGGGACTCGATCTCCGCCCGCCGGTGGGCCTCCTGGTGGGCCAGGAGCTGGGGCAGGATGGCCTTGGGCGGGGCCCCCGGGTCGGTGACAGAGGACACCGTCTCATACCGCAGATCCAGCGTCTCCCGCCCGCCGGAGCAGTCCCGGTGGATCTCCGGGGCGGTCTCCCTCAGCCTGCGGATAAAGTGGGCGCGGTAGTGGACGATCACCGCCCCGCACTGGGCCATCCGCAAGGAGAAGTCGTCCAGGGTGTCCAGCAGGGCGGGGTGCTCCCCGGCGTCCTTCAGAATCCGGGTCTTGTGCTGGTAGAGCCGCTTGTACTCCGCCAGGGCCTGGGCGTACCGGGGCCGGAGCTGGCAGATGCAGCTGTCCAAAAACCGCCGCCGGACCTCCGCCCCCTCCCGGATCAGGTACAGGTCCTCCGGGCAAAATAATACCGTCCGCAGCAGGCCGCACAGCTCCCCCGCCGTTTTCAGCTTTACCCCGTTGCACCGCAGCTGCCGCCGCTGTCCCCGGTGGAGGTCCGCCTCCAGCACCAGCCTTCTGCCCCGGGCGGATATGTCCCCCTTCACAAAGGCGTGGTCCGTCCCGTGGCGGATCAGCTCCCGGTCGTATCTGGCCCGGTGGGAGGAGGCGGAGGACAGGTAGGCCACCGCCTCCAGCAGGTTGGTTTTGCCCTGGGCGTTCTCCCCAGCCACCACGTTCACGCCGGGGTGGAACTCCGCCTCCCCGTGGACGTAGCTTCGGAAAAAGTCCAGGCTGATCCGGTCAACCGTCATTCCACCAGCCAGACCGCGCCGTCCAGCTCCGCCCGGTCCCCGGGGTAGAGCTTCTTTCCCCGCATGGTGCAGGGCTCGCCGTTCACCATGACCTCCCCCTCCTGTATGCGCACCTTGGCCTCCCCGCCGGTCTCCACCGCCCCGGCGAATTTCAGCAGGTCCTGGAGCTTGATAAACGGGGTCTCAATTTTCACGCGCTCCTCGCCCATATCGAATCTCCTTCATTTCACGCGTTGTAGGGGAGGGGCTTGCCCCTCCCGCCTTGGCGGTACGCTCTCTGTCCCCCGGGAGGGGCACGCACCGCCTATTCTCCCGCCCTCAACCTCACGGGCAGGACCATATACAGAAAGCTGTCCTCCTCCCCCTCCCGGGGCAGGATCAGGCAGGGGGACGTGGGGGTGTTCAGCTCCAGCCGCACCCGCTGGGCGGGGGCCGCCTTCACCGCGTCCATGAGAAAGCGGTTGTTGAAGCCGATCTCCAGCCCCTTGCCGTCCCCGGCGATGGGACAGCGGTCAAAGGCCGCGCCGATGGCGGTTTTGGACGTGATGGAGAGGGAGCCGTCCTCAAACTTACAGCGCAGGGGGCTTTTCAGCTTGTCGTTGATGATGAGGGACGCCCGGTCGATGGACCGCTGGAGGTCGGCGGCCTCCGCCTCCAGCACGATGGCGTTATTGCGGGGGATGGTCTGGCGGTAGTTGAGGAACTCCCCCTCCAGCCGCCGGGCCACCAGCAGGGTGCCGCCGATCTCAAAGGTGACGTGGCGGTCCCCCTGGGTGATGGCGGCGGGCTCGTCGCTGTCGGCGCAGATCTTCTCCACCTCGTTCAGGGCCGCGCCGGGCACCACGAAGGACAGCCCCTCCGGCACCTCCCCCGCCAGCTTCCCCCGGCGCAGGGCCAGGCGGTAGCCGTCCACCGCCACCATGGTAAGCCGGTCCCCCTCCGTCTCAAACAGGGCCCCGGTGTGGATGGGGCGGCTCTCGTTGTCGCTGACGGCGAAGATAGTCTGGCCGATCATGGACCGCAGCTCCCCCTGGGCGATGGACAGCGCGTTCCCGCCGCTGACGGAGGGCAGCTCCGGGAAGTCCTCATCGCTGCTGCCCTTGATATCAAAGGAGGTAGGCCCGCATTGGATGTGGACGGACAGATCCGCCCCGGCGGACAGGGACACCGTGTCGTCCGGCATCCGCCGGAGGATCTCCCCCAGCAGGCGGGCGGACAGCACAATGGCCCCCGGCTCCGCCACCCCGGCCTCTACCTGGGTGACAATCCCCGTCTCCAGATTGTAGCCGCTGATCCGCAGATGATCTCCCTCCGCCTCCATGAGCACGCCTTCCAGGGCCTGAATGGTGCTTTTGGCGGCCACAACCCGCCCGGCGGTGGTAACGGCGGCCTGTAGGATCGCCTTTTCACAGGAAAATTTCATAGGGAGCTTCCTTTCCCCCTCCCCCGTAAGGAGGGAAGGTTTTAAAATTCGTAGTAGATCTTAGGGGCTGCGGAACCTGTGGAAAACCCGGACACCCCAAGCCTCCCAAGGGATTCCCCCTCCACAGCGGCTGTCACAAACTTTCCACAGCCCCCACAGATCAGGAACAGCCAAACAAAGCGTCCACAGCCTTCCACACCACAGCCCACAAAATTGTGGAACCTGCGGCCAAACAAAAAGACCTGAAAACGGGCAGCGGACCACCTCGCGAAATCGGCGGCCCGTCACGGCCCCCGAACCGCTGTCGCACCACTCAGGCGTCAGCCGAGGGAAGCGGGCACAAGCCTTCTCCCTTCCAGGGGGAAGGTTCCCCAGCGCGCACGCTGGGGTGGATGAGGGTGCGGACGTCAGGCGCATCCCCTGGAGGCCCCCTCATCCGTCATCGCCTGCGGCGATGCCACCTTCCCCCCTGTGGGGGGAAGGTTTGTAGGGGGAGGACGTCAGGGGCACGCATCCGGGATGTGCATCCGGGTTGGTCTATGGTAGGGGCCGATGTCCTCATCGGCCCGCGCCCCGGGGTTGGGGCGGCTCCTCACAAAACGGGCCGTTGGATTGGAGCGCGTCCCCTGCAAAACGGGCCATCGGATTGGAGCGCATTTCTGGAAAACGGCCCATCGGCTCGGAGCGCGACCCTGGGAAACGGGCCGGTGGGGACACCGGCCCCTACTTGCCGCCCCCGCCCCATTTATGGTATGATGGAGAAAAACCGCGAAAGGAGGCCGGGGCCATGCTGACGCTGCTGCACGCCCGGGCGGGGCAGGACATCCGGGGGGAGCTGCTGGAGCGGATGGGGGCCTCCCCCAGCCGGTGCCCAGGTCGGTGCCCAGGCTGTGGGCGAAAAAGCCCCTGGACAGGTCCCCGCCCGCCGCCGCCTGCTCATTGTGCCCGAGCAGTATTCCCACGAGAGCGAGCGGGCCATGTGCGCCGCCCTGCCCGCCGGGACGCTGCTGAACTGCGAGGTGCTGTCCTTCACCCGTCTGGCGGGGCGGCTGGCCGACGCCGCCGGGGGCGGGGCCGCCCCCATGCTGGACGCCGGGGGGCGGATGCTGCTGATGTACGCCGCCCTGGGCCGGGTGGCGGACGCCCTGTCCACCTACCGCGCCCCCTCCCGGAAGCCCGCCTTCCTCACGGGGCTGCTGGCCACGGTGGACGAGTGCCGGGCCTACCGGGTGGAGCCGGAGGCCCTCATGGCCGCCGGAGAGGAGCTGGAGGGCCGCCAGGGAGACAAGCTGAAGGACCTGGGCCTGATCTACGCCGCCTACCGGGCGCTGGAGGCCCAGGGGGCCGCCGACCCCCGGGGCCGCCTGGACCGGCTGGCCCGCCAGCTGGAGGACACCCGCTGGGGGGCGGGCATGGCCTTCTACGTCTACGGCTTCACCGACTTCACCCCCCAGGAGGAGCGGGTGCTGTCCGCCCTCATGGCCCAGGGGGAGCTGACGGCGGCCCTGGTGTGCGATCCCGGGGACGATCCCGCCGGCATCTTCCAGCCCGCCCTCCGGGCGGCGAAGCGGCTGGCGCGGCTGGCCAGGGCCAACGCCGTCCCCGTCCGGGAGGAGACGCTGGCCCGTCCCCTGCCCCGGCACCCCTCCCTGGCCTTTTTGGAGCGGCACCTGTTCGGCCCCCTGCCGGAGACGCCCTGGGCCGGGGCGTGCGCCGCCGTCCGGATTGCCGCCGGGGACCCCCGGCAGGAGGTGGAGTGGTGCGCCGCCGAGATCCTCCGCCTGCTCCGGGAGGAGGGGTACCGCTGCCGGGAGATCGCCGTGTGCGCCCGCCGGGCCGACGGCTATGGGGAGCTCATCGACAGCGTGTTTTCCCGGTATGGGGTGCCCGTGTTCCGCTCCGCCATGGAGGACATTCTGGAGAAGCCGGTGCTGGCCCTGGTGACCTCCGCCCTGGCGGCGGCGGGGTCGGATTACCCCTATGAGGAGCTGTTCCGCTACCTGAAAACCGGGCTGACGGGCATCACGGAGGAGGAGCGGGACCTGCTGGAAAACTACGCGCTCACCTGGGATCTGAAGGGCTCGGCCTGGACCCGGAGGAAGCCCTGGGATATGCACCCGGAGGGCTATGGCCGGGAGTTTTCGGAGGAGGACAGGGCCTTTGTGGCGTGGCTGGACGAGCTGCGCCGCCGGGTGATCGCGCCCCTGGAGGCCCTGCGGAAGAACCCGGACAAGACGGGCCGTGGCCGCGCCCTGGCCCTGTACCAGTTCCTGGAGGACATTGACCTCCCCACCAGGCTGGCCCAGCGGGCGGACAGCCTGGACAGGCGGGGGGACCGGAACACCGCCGCCCAGTACCGCCAGCTCTGGGACATTCTGGTGGGGGGGCTGGAGCAGTGCGCTCTGCTGCTGGAGGACAGGCCGATGGAGCTGGACGAGTTCTCCCGGCTGTTTTCCCTGGCCCTGTCCCAGTATGACGTGGGGGCCATCCCCGTGTCCCTGGACGCGGTGACGGCGGGGGACGCCCCCCGGATGGCCCACAAGGAGGTCAAAGCCCTGTTCCTCCTGGGGGCGGACAGCGGATCCATCCCGGACTGCGCCCTCTCCCCCGGCCTGTTTACCGACCAGGACCGGGACGTACTGTCCGCCATGGAGGTGGAGCTGGCCCCCCGGCAGGAGGACAAGCTCCGCCGGGAGATGACCATCGCCTATGAGACCTGCTGCCGCCCGTCCCTGCGGCTGTACGTGAGCTATGCCGCCGGGACGGGGGACAGCCGGAAGACCCCCTGCTTCCTGTGGGAGCGGCTGGGCGCGCTGTTCCCGGAGGAGCCGGTGCGGGACGGCGGCGATCCCCTGGCCCGGCTGTCCGCCCCGGACGCGGCCCTGGAGCTGGCGGGGCGGGACCGGCTGGTGGCGGCGGCCCTGGGGGAGATCCCCGGCCTGGAGGAGCGGGTGGCCCGGGTGGAGGGGGCGGCGGGCTGGCGGCGG
>OFFK01001574.1_pt1 | contig 15811 bp, 16 predicted proteins | sample 1521361 | NCBI WGS metagenome assembly OFFK01 (sample SAMEA3504096, study PRJEB24116) | mouse gut metagenome | biome: mouse gut; feature: mouse-associated habitat; material: faeces | place: Denmark | collected 2011
TCATAGCCTCAGGGAACGCCACCGTGGTAGCCGTACCGCCCTTGAATTCCAGGCTATAGTTCAGCGCGTCCCCGGAGGACGCCTTGTGCACGCCCATGACGATGAATCCGGCCGCGATTACCGCCAGGGAGACACCGAAGAAAATCCCCTTCCGCGAAAGGATACGCAGCGTCTTTCTTTCTTTTCCTATGCCGTACAGCTTTTCGCTCTTAAGCCCCAGCGCATAAAACGCATACAGCAGATACCTGGTCACCACCAGCGCCGTGAACATGGAAAGCACGATGCCCAAAGCCAATGTCTGGGCAAAGCCCTTCACAGTGCCGGGCCCCAGCAAAAGCAACACGCCCGCCGCAATCAGCGTGGTGATGTTGCCGTCAATGATGGCGGACAGAGCCTTGTCGAAACCAATCTTGATGGCGTTCCTGACCGTCTTGCCTGTGGCCAGTTCCTCGCGGATGCGGGCGAAGATGATCACGTTGGCATCCACTGCCATACCGATGGACAGAATGATGCCCGCCACGCCGGACAGCGTCAGCGTCATGTCAAAGCCGTTCAGCAGCAGAATGATCAAAGACACATACGCCAGCAGGGCAATCGCGGATGCCAGGCCCGGAACCAGATAGACCGCAATCATGAACACGATTACCAGCGCCAGGCCGATAGCGCCTGCTTTCAGGCTGGTGTCAATGGCCTCCACGCCCAGCTGGGCGCCCACCACCTTGGAGTGCAGCTCCTCCAGCTCCAGCTTCAGGCCGCCGATGCGGATGGTGGATGCCAGGTTCTCAGCCCTTTCATAAGACTCCATGGGGGAAATCTGGGCCCTGCCGTCCGTGATGACCGTGTTCACATTCGGCGCGCTTATGATGCTCCCGTCATAATAGATGGCCAGGGTTTCGCCCCTCTCTTTGGCCCTGGCGGTGACCTCGGCGAACTTCTCCGTGCCCTCCGGCGTCATCACCACGCTCACCGCGAACTCCGAGCCCATGCTGGTCTGTATGGTGCCCGCGCTGGCCTCCTGTACATCCGTCCCCTGTACTACAATGGAGCCGTCTTCCAGCAGCTCATCGATGGTCTTGTTCAGCACATAGCCGTAGCCGTAGGAACCGTCCCGGTTCTGCACAGTCTGCTGGCTGTAGTTGCGATTGCCCTCCGAGTCCGTCTGGGCAATGAAGTACAATGTGCCCGGCTGCCCCAGTTCCTGCAGAATGGCGTTGGCATCGCTGACGCCGGGAATCTCGATGTTGATCCTATCAGAGCCCTCCTGGTAGACAATGGCCTCCGTGCTGTAGTTCTCCACACGTTTCTGAAGCTTCGCAATGGTATCGCTCATGTCGGTGGCGCTGGGAGCTTCATCTCCCACCACCTGGTAGGTGATGCTGACGCCGCCCGCCAGGTCAAGCCCCAGATTGATATCCGATATGCTGCCGTCCCCTTCCGGGTTCACACCGAAGACATCCACGTAGACAACGCCCACCAGAATCAGCAGGATGCAAAGCAATACCACTATCGCCTTGTTCTTTTTCATATTCTTTCGTCCCTTTCTTATTTGTAGTTCCGTAACGCTTCCTATAGCGCCCTTTACGGGAAGGATTTCCGGTCACATTGCCCGTATATCCTTCCGGCACTATATAAAACCGCTTAGGATTATTAATACCGCAACCACCTCCGGCACCATACGACTCATTGCTGATTCCCTTCTTCCAGTTCCGCCTCCGCGGCCTTCAGCATGATGGCACATTCCACGCGCTTGCGCTCCAGCTCGCAGCCCACATCGTAGGCGTCGTTGATATTGCCGTGGAAATTGTAGGCATTGGCCGCGCAGCCCCCGCTGCAGTAGAACTTGGCGAAGCATTTCCTGCACTTCTCCTTGGCGTAGACATTACAGCCCTTGAACTCATCGCGGATGTCACCCCGCAGCACGCCCTCCTCCACATTGCCCATGAGGAATTTCTCATTGCCTACGAACTGGTGGCAGGGATACAGGTCCCCCCAGGGCGTCACAGCCAGGTACTCCGTCCCCGAACCGCAGCCGGAGAGCCGCTTTGCCACACAGGGCCCTCCCTCTAAATCTATCATAAAATGGAAGAAATTGAAACCCCTTCCTTCTTTTCTGCGCTTTATCATTTCCATTGCCAGCCTGTCGTATTCCTCCATCAGCACTGGCAAATCCGCCTCCGTGATGGCATAGTCGTCCTCCGGCCCCGCCACCACCGGCTCCACGGATATCTGTTTGAAACCCAAATCCGCCAGGTGCAGCACATCCCGGGAGAAATCCAGGTTGTGATGGGTGAATGTCCCCCGCACATAGTACCGCTCCTGTCCTCTGCTCTCGGCCACTTTCCGGAATTTCGGCACAATCAGGTCATAGCTGCCCTGTCCGCCCCGGAAAGGCCGCATTTTGTCATGGATTTCTTTCCGTCCGTCGATGCTCAGGACGATGTTCGCCATCTCGCGGTTGGCAAATTCCAGAATCTCGTCATCCAGGAGCACGCCGTTGGTGGTCAGGGTGAAGCGGAACTTCTTATTGTGGGGCGCTTCCAGGCTCCGGCCGTACGCCACCAGCTCCTTCACCACCTGCCAGTTCATCAGGGGCTCGCCTCCGAAGAAGTCCACCTCCAGGTTCACCCGGTTCCCGGAATTTGCCACCAGGAAGTCCAGCGCCTTTTTGCCCACCTCCAGGCTCATCAGCGCCCGCCTGCCATGGTACTCCCCCTCCTCTGCGAAGCAGTACTTGCAGGCCAGGTTGCAGTCGTGTGCGATGTGGAGGCAGAGGGCCTTCACCACCGTCTGCCGTTTCTTGAAGTCAAAGACATAATTCTCGTAGATGTCCGGCGAGAACAGCTGTCCCTCTGCCGACAGTTCCAGGATCTCGTCCACAGCTTCCCCCAGTTCCTCCGGCGTACAGGCCAGCCCCTCATGGCGGCCCAGGGTCTCTTTCACCGCCGCCGGATCCTTCGCGCCCTTCTCCGCCAGCGCCTCCGCCAGGGGAATGATGTCATAGACCAGATCGTCCACCACATGGATGGAACCGCTGTTCACATCCATCACTATGTTGTATCCGTTGCTTTTATATTGATGTATCACTGAAACGTTCCTTTCCACACGGCAGGGCGCATATCCCTTGTCCCCTCCTGTAATGATATCCTCTCGGAACCGCCAAGCCGCTTATCCTACAGCTTTCCAAACTCCTTGGGGCCGATTCCCCCTCTTTTTCCGCTTTCTGAAATTCCGAGCGCCTATAAGACTTCTGTCTCCGCAGCAACAGAAAGCAGGCCTTCCGGCCCAATCGCCGGCAGACCTTTTCCCGGACAAAAGGATGGGACAAAGTTCAAGCAGCGAAGGAATCCGCTGCTTGCCCTAGCCGTCATCTTGCGCCTATGTAATTACTTCGCCTTCTCACAGCTCTGATTTCCCACGGTGCAGGAAGTCTTGCAGGCAGACTGGCAGGAAGTCTGGCACTCGCCGCAGCCGCCTTTCTTCATGGACTCCTTCAGGTTCCTGGTAGTCAAAGTCTTAATATGTTTCATACGAAAAACCTCCTTGATATTCATTCCTGTATAGAAACTTTTTGTAGTATATCATAAAATGTCTATTTGTAAAAGGTTTTTTTCAAAAATTCCGGGAAAACCCGCCGCGGCCCTGTCACAGGGCACCCAGCACCTCCGCCCTGGCCCGCTCCAGGGCCGCAATCACCCTGTCGCACCAGGCATCGAACTTCGGATCCTCCCTCTGGCACTCTTCGTGGGAAAGCACATACTCCACGGTCCTGCAGAGCCCCTCCTCGGCCCGGACGGACGGCCGGAAGCCCGGAACGGCAGCTTTCAGCTTACTGTTGTCGAACACCACCGTGTTCGCCTTGTCCCCGATCAGGCCGCCGGTGAAGTCATAGGGCCCAGCCGCCGCCAGGAATTCCGAGGCCACATGACAGGCCTTCAGCTCCACCCCCAGGCAGTCGGCGATGATGCCGTATATCTGGTTCCAGGTCAGGGACTCGTCATTGGTGATCTGGAACGCCTCGCCGACGGCGTGGGGATTGCCCATGAGCCCCATGAAGCCGTCCGCGAAATCCTCGTGGTACGTGATGGTCCAAAGGGAGGTGCCGTCCCCCTGGATGATCACAGGCTTTCCCTCCATCATTCGCTTAAGCACCTGGTAGCTGCCATTGTCCCCGTGTACGCCCACAGGCACGGATCTCTCGCTGTAAGTGTGGCTTGGCCGTATGATAGTCACCGGAAAACCGTTTTCCCGGTACATCCGCATCAGATACTCTTCGCAGGCAATCTTGTTCCTGGAATATTCCCAGTAGGGATTGGCCAGGGCCGTCCCCTCGGTGATCCGGTAGTCCTTCACCGGTTTGTGGTAGGCCGAGGCCGAGCTGATGTACATGAACTGCCGCGTCCTTCCCCGGAACAGGCGGTAGTCCCGCTCCAGCTGCTCCGGCACAAAGCCGATAAAATCGCACACCACGTCGAAGTTCAGGCCCTCCAGCGCCGTGGCCGCCGCCTGCTCGTCCCCGATATCGCACCGGATCCATTTCACGTTCCCCGGCATCTCGCGGTTCCCCCTGTTCAGCAGATACAGTTCGTCCCCCCGCAGGGCCAGCTTCCTGGAAATGGCGCTGCTGATCGTCCCTGTCCCGCCGATAAACAATACCTTCATCTTCCGCTCCTCCTTTCATCCCGCCAACCATCGCCGCCTTACAGGAAACGCCGCGCATACAGGAAAACGGTCTGTTGTTTATTTACCCAATATTTTACGGTTTTATCTTCGGTTTGGCAATCTTTTTTTCGTTTCCCCTCCTTCCCTGGCGCCCGGCAGCCTCAGGCTCTCTGAATCTTAATAAATAATCATAAAATATCCCTTGCATACAAAGTGGTTTCTATGTAAAATATTCCATGAATCCGAAAACGTAGAGGCAATGTCATTGGTTTGATGTTCAAATGGAAATGGGAGAAAGTTTTCTATGAGCAAGATTTCTATTGTAGTGCCGGTATATTATAATTCCGATACCTTAGAGCTTTTATATGAGGATATGAAAGCCAAAATACTGGACAAGCTGGGCCCGTATGAAATCGTCTTCGTGGACGATGGCTCAGGGGACAATTCCTGGGAAATCATGAATTCCCTTCGAGAGAAAGATGATAACATCCGCTGTGTGAAGCTGTCCCGGAATTACGGGGAGCACGCGGCGCTCCTGGCAGGCCTTTCCGCCTGCACCGGCGACTGCGCGGTGACCAAACAGGCTGACCTCCAGGAGGATTCCTCCATCATTCTGGAGATGTACGAGAGCTGGAAGCGTGGGAACAAGGTGGTCCTGGCCGTCCGCAAGGAGCGCAAAGAGAACCGGCTGAAGGTGCTCTTTGCGAACATGTACTATGCGCTGGTTCGCAAAATGGTCAATAAGAACATGCCCTCCGGGGGCTGCGACTGTTATCTCGTGGACCGGAAAGTGATCGAGGTGCTGGAGCGCCTGGATGAAAAGAACTCTTCCCTCACCCTGCAGGTCATGTGGGTCGGCTTCAAAACCGATATGATCTATTTCGTGCGCCAGGACAGGGAAGTGGGGAAATCCAGATGGACCCTGTCCAAAAAGGTGAAGCTGGTTGCGGACTCCATCTTCAGCTTTTCCTATCTGCCCTTGCGAATCATGATGGGAATCGGCGTGGTGTTCAATATTGCGGCAGCGGTTCTCCTTATTTTTGTCCTGGTGGAGAAATTTACCGTGGGCACCCCCATCCAGGGATGGGCCTCCATCATGTGCATCCTGCTGTTCGGGTTCGGACTGCTCATGCTCATGCTTGGCATCATCGGGGAATATATCTGGAGAGTTCTGGACGCGGCCAGGAACCGTCCCATCTATATCGTGGACGAGGTGAAGGATAAGGATTCGGAAGAATGATTTGTTTTCTGGAAAAGCATAGGAAAATGTGCATGAACCTTTTATGGGCAGCGGTGGTTTTGGCCAGCATCAAAAGCCTCTTCACAGATACGGGATTTGACAATGCCTACATGGTGGCAATGTCCTTCCGCCATTTAAAGGGAGACGGGATGTTTGCACAAATGTGGGAGCCCCATCAGACCTCTGCCTTTTTTACGGATTTCTTCATGTGGATATATCATTTCTTTGTCCCGTCCTACACCGGGGTGATGATATATCTGCAGATTGTGGGAACGGCCTTTTTTGCCCTCATCGGGATTCCGCTCTACAGATTGCTGAAGAAAATCGCCGGAAGCGATATCGCCCAACTGGCGACCATGTTTTTCATCATGTTCCGGGCAAAGCAGACGCCGTTCCCGGACTTCGCCAATCTCCAGATAGCCTTTTCCACCCTTCTGTTCCTGTGCCTGGTCTCCTTTGTCAGGGAACAGCAGAAAAAGAGGTATCTGTGCCTGGCTGCGGTGTGCCTCTGCCTGGAAATCCTGTCCTATCCCTCCTGCCTGCTGGCCTATTTCCCGGCAGCCCTGATTCTTTTTACGAAGACAAGGGAACGCTGGAAGAACATAGGGCTGTTTACAGGCGTTTGCGCCTTATTCGGCGGGATTTATGTAGGATATTTCGTCTGCAAAATAGGGGCCCGGAACTTTCTTCTGAACCTGACGAACATTTTCTATTCGGACTCCCACAGCGGGGAGGCGTTCGTCAGTCTGTGGAATTATTTTTATGGTCTGCTCGTGGCTGTGGCATGGCTGGCGCTGGGCGCGGCCCTTGCCTGCTCCTGGCGGGAGGCATGGGGAAGCTGCTGGGAAAGGCCGTCGGCTTTTTCCCCGTATACGGTATCGTCCTGTTCCTGTCCGAACTTGCGTTCTTGTTTCTACAGAAGCGGACGGGGCTGGACTGGACCTGTACGTTCTACATCATACCTGCTTTCCTGATGGCGCTCAGCTGCTTTTCCTATAAAGATATGGCGGAGCCGGAAAAGACCGTGTGGCTGACGGGAAATCTGTTCGCCCTCTGTTCTTTTCTTTCCACCTGGTTGCTGACGGATTTGGGCCTGATTACCATGGCCGCTTATATGGTGTTGGGCGGGGTGGTCTCGCTGGCGGCCCTTCGGCACAGAAAGAAGCAGATTTGGGCGTTCCTGCTGTCTGTCTGCGCCCTGGTCACCGTGCACCGGGGGCTGGTAGTGTGGGGATATGCCAACAAGGGAAATGTCTGGATGGTACAGGATGTGCAGACGATTGTCAGGTCCGGCCCCTCTGCGGGCGTGGTCTGTGATTATATGACCTATTATCAGATCACCTGCGACGCGGAAGACCACCGTCGGTTCGTGTCGCCGGAGGATTCCCTGCTGCTGGTGGGCGGCTGGCTGATCGACTCTATGGAGTTCCTACTGACAGACGCGGACATCAGCAATTACTCCACCATAGACACACCGGTCTACAATGAGAGGCTGCTGGATTATCTGGAAGCCTACCCGGAAAAGAGGCCCACTGTGGTGGCGGTCAGCTGTTTCTACGGTCAGATGCAGGTGTCGGACACCTCCTGGATCATGCAGTGGGTCAATGAAAACTATGAAGCGGTAGGGGACGGCCGGTACTGGCGCTACTATCGCGCTAAAGAACTGGAATAACTATAAAACAGCATCTGCTCCACACAGCGCCCCAGAGAATTTACGGACACATCCCTTTTGCGGCCGAAAATTCTCTGCACATGCCCGGGTGCTGGGCGGAGCAGATGCGGAACTGGAATAGGAGGAACAGAACCATGCAGTATCAGGGACCACAGATGTTGGAATTCCAGGAAAAAGGGGACGAGAGGGGCCATTTGATCGTCTGTGAAGGCGGGGGCCAGGACATCCCCTTTGACATCAAGCGGATTTTTTATATATACGGTTCCGACCGGGGAATCGTCCGGGGCCAGCACGCCAACAGGGAGACGGAGTTCGTGATCATCAATGTGGCGGGCTCCAGCAAGGTGAGGGTGGAGGACGGAAAAGGCAACGAAGCCATCTTCACCCTGAACCGGCCCAGGACGGGCATCTATCTTCCCAGGATGATCTGGAAGGAGATGTATGACTTCAGCGAAGATTCCGTTCTGCTGTGCCTGGCATCGGAGCACTATAAGTCGGATGAGTATATACGGAATTACGATGATTTTCTGAGAATAGTCCGGGAGGAAAGCCAGGAGGAATATTGACCGGCGGAAGGAGCGCGGAAAGATGGAAGTGACGGCGAACACCCTTGACAGAGGGTTCTACATGTATCAGGAAGAATTTGAGCAAAAGGCTTTGGAGGTACTGCGTTCCGGGTGGTATGTCCTCGGCCGGGAAGTGGGGTCATTTGAGTCGGAATTTGCCGCTTATATCGGCTGCAGGCATTGCGTGGGGCTGGCCAGCGGGCTGGATGCCCTGTGGATCGCGTTCCGTATTCTGGGCATCGGCACCGGCGATGAAGTCCTGGTACAGGGCAATACCTATATCGCCTCCGTGATGGGAATCACCATGAACGGAGCGACCCCGGTGTTCATCGAGCCTGATGAATACTATAATCTGGATCCGTCAAAGCTGGAGGAAAAGATTACCCCCCGGACAAAGGCCATTCTGGTGGTCCATCTCTACGGGCAGGCTTCCTATATGGAAGAAATCATGAAAATCGCCCGGAAGCATGATCTGCGGGTAGTGGAGGACTGCGCCCAGTCCCACGGCGCCAAATTCGGCGGGCAGATGACGGGAACCTTTGGGGATATCGGCTGTTTTTCCTTTTACCCCTCCAAGAATCTCGGGGCATTCGGAGACGCGGGAGCCATCGTCACGAACAATGACAAGATTGCGGAGGACGTGCGGATTTTTCGAAACTACGGCAGCGAGAAGCGCTATTACAACAAGGTAGTCGGCGCGAATTCCCGGCTGGACGAACTCCAGGCGGGGCTCCTCAGGGTGCGACTGCGGCATATGGCGGAATTAGAGGCGCAAAAGCGGCATATCTGCGAGAGATATCTCCGGGAACTGGACAGGGACCGCTTCCAGCTCCCCGAGATCCGGGAAGGGGCCACCCATATCTGGCATCAGTTCGTAATAAGGTCTGAAAGACGGGATGAGCTGGCAGAGTATCTGAAGAGCAGGGGAATCGGCACGCTCATCCACTATCCAATCCCGCCCCATCTGTCGGAGGCATACCGGCATCTGGGCTTCCGGGAGGGCGCGTTCCCCATCACGGAGCATTACGCCAGGTCCGTGCTGTCAATCCCGCTGTACTACGGCATGACGGAAGAAGAACAGGACTACGTCATCCATTGGATGAACCAATTTTAAAAACAGCGCCTGCCCCGCACAGCGCCCCAGAGAATTCACGGACGCGTTGCTTTACGGCCGAAAATCCTCTGCCCAGGTCTGGGTGCTGGGCGGGGCAGACGCGGAACTATAATATGAGGTAATAAGATGTTCAAAAAGATATGGGAGAACGAAAAGCTGAAGCCTTTCCTCCAATTCATAAAGTTCGGCCTGGTGGGAGTGAGCAATACCCTGCTCTCCTACCTCCTGTATATCGGATTCCTGCGCCTTCTCCGCGGACTGGCCTGGAAGCAGGACTATATCCTGGCGAATGTAAGCGCTTTCACCATCAGCATTTTCTGGTCCTTCTACTGGAACAACAAATACGTCTTCAAAAAGGCGGAAGGCAGTCGGCGGAATCTGTGGAAGGCCTTGGGAAAGTGCTTTCTTTCCTATGGATTTACCGGGTATATTCTTGAGAATGTCCTGTCCTTTCTCTGGATCGAGCAGCTGGGGATTTCCAAGTACGCCGCGCCGCTGCTGAACCTGGTGTTCACCGTGCCGGCCAACTTTTTCCTGAACAAGCTGTGGGCCTTCAGAGAGACCAAAAAGTGAAGCCTAGCTCAGCATCCCGCCCAGCATCCCGCCGCCGGCGCACAATGCGAACGTAGTCAAAAAGGAATTCCCCACCTCTATGCTGCCCTTCCCCACGATGAACGAGGCCGCGGCCAGTATCACGAAATAGGCACAGCCCATCACCAGCCCCCAGAGGAACCGCCGGTTCCCCATCCGCTTGCCCGTGACAAAGCCGCCGAACAGCGTCGCCACTATGTAAATTGCGATGATTGCGATGGAGACTGTCTTTTCGCTGAGACTAAGCTTATACAGCAAAAAAGCCAGAATCGCCAGCAGCGTCCCCGTGATGATGTACGAAAAGAGCAGGCTCTTCAGAAAGAAAGCCACCGGCACCCCCTCTGTCCCCTGATTTCGTTGCATGTGTTCCATGTTTCCCTCCCATCCGACCAAAGGCTGTACATGCTCCGCCTTTCAAGTCTATTAACTTTTTATAAAATCATATGCACAGATGGCCGGGAACTTGACAAACGCGTCTCTATTCGGTATATTTATTTTCAACTGTAAACTATCATCGCGGCGCCCGGCATCCAAGACCGGCTGCCAGTATAAGGGATTGGCCTACGGCAGTCCCTGTGCAAAGGAGTGAACTTTTTTGGACGTTCCAGAAGGTATACAATTTTTGATTCTGCTTCTTCTCATTTTCCTGTCAGGCTTTTTCTCTTCGGCAGAGACAGCTTTCAGCACCGTGAACCGGGTGCGCCTGCGTTCCCTTGAGGAAGAGGGCAACAAACGCGCCGCCAAGGTGAGCAAGATCCTGGAAAGCTACAGCAAGATGTTGAGCACCATCCTGATCGGCAACAACATCGTGAACCTGTCCACCTCTGCCCTGACCACCACCATCGCCCTGCGGTTCGGCGTCCCCGTGGCTGTCGCTACCGGTGTCCTGACCCTTGTGCTCCTGCTCTGCGGCGAAATTGTCCCCAAGACCTGGGCCATGCTCTCCTCGGAAAAAATCGCCCTGGCCTACTGCGGCATCATCTACGGGCTGATGCAGCTCATGACCCCTGTGATCTTCGTGGTGGACAAAATATCCAACGGCATCCTGCGCATGCTGCGCATCGACCCCAGCAAGAAGATTACCACCATGACCGAGGCGGAACTGCTGACCTATGTGGATGTCAGCCACGAGAGCGGCGTCATCGAGTCCGAAGAGAAGGAGATTATCCACAATGTGTTCGATTTCTCCGACGCCCTGGCCAAGGACATCATGGTGCCCAGGATCAATATGGTGACAGTGGACGTCAATGCCACATTTGAGGAAGTGCTCTCTACCTTCCGGGAGTCTATGTATACACGGTTTCCCGTATATCAGGACGACAAGGACAACATCGTGGGCCTGATCAATATCAAGGATTTCCTCCTCACAGAGGACGAGGCGCATTTCCAGGTGAAATCCATCCTCCGGGAGGCCCACTATACATACGAGTACAAAAAAGTCTCCGATCTGCTCTATGAGCTGCGGGAGAAGACCACCAGCGTCACCTTCGTCCTCAACGAATACGGCGCGACGGTGGGCATGATCACTCTGGAGGATCTGCTGGAAGAAATCGTGGGCGAGATTCGGGACGAATACGACGCGGACGAGGAAGAGTACATCCAGAAGCTGGACGAACGGGTCTACCTGGTGGAAGGCAGCATGAAGCTGGACGATATCAACGACGAGCTGGACACCGGGCTGGAGAGCGAGGATTATGACTCCATCGGCGGCATCATCATCGAATGCCTGGACCGGCTGCCGGAGGACGGCGAGGAAGTGGCGCTGGAGAACGGCATCCGCCTGCAGGTACAGGGCATCGAGCAGAACCGAATCGTAAAAGTGCGCATGACCCTGCCGGAGAAAAAAACGCCGGAGGAAGAGACCGAGGCCTCCGGGGAAGAAGACGACGAATAACGGATTTCAGGCCCTGCACGCTGCGGAAAGGGCGGCCCTCGGCATCAGCCGAAGCGGCCGCCGATATAGCTTTCCGTGCGCCTGTCCCTGGGCCTGCAGAACAGGCTGTCAGTGCTGCCGGACTCAACCACCTCTCCCCCCAGGAAGAAGGCTGTGTCGTCCGCCACTCTGGCAGCCTGCTGCATGTTGTGGGTGACGATCACCAGCGTATATTTTTTCCGCAGGCTCTTCATCAGCTCTTCTATCTTCAGGGTGGAGACCGGATCCAGGGCGGAGGTGGCCTCGTCCAGCAGCAGCACCTCCGGCTCCACCGCCAGGGCCCTGGCGATGCACAGCCGCTGCTGCTGGCCCCCGGACAGCCCCAGGGCGGGCTTCTTCAGCCTGTCCTTCACCTCGTCAAAGAGCGCGGCGTCCCGCAGGGCCTGCTCCACGGCCTCCTCCAGCCGCCCGCCGCCCTTCATGCCATGGAGCCTGAGACCGTAGGCCACATTGTCGAAGATGCTCATGGGAAAAGGGGCAGGCGATTGGAAAACCATCCCCACCCGTCTGCGCAGGCTGGTCACGTCCACTCTTTCGTCATAAATGTCCTCCCCGTCCAAAAGGACCTGCCCCTGGATGCGGACTCCCTCTACCAGGTCGTTCATCCGGTTCAGGCACTTTAGGAAGGTGGATTTTCCGCAGCCGCTGGGGCCGATGAGGGCGGTGACTGCGTTCTCCCTGATTTCCAGGCTAACCTGTCTCAGCAGGGGATGCTCTCCATAGGACAAACTCAGTTTTTTGACCGATATTTTGCTGTCTCTCATGCCTACTTGTCTCCTGTTACCGCGGCGGCAATCTCAAAGTCAGGATGTCAGTGCAAAGAACCGACCCAGTCTGTCAGTGCTGTTCTGCTTCTGCCTTATATTCCGGAAACTGCTTTTTATAACGCTCCAGTTCTGCACGAAGCCTCTGTACCTCTTTCTCTGCTTGTTCTTTTGCCTGCCGTTCCTGTTCCTTCGCCTGCCGTTCCTGTTCCTTCGCCTGCCTTTCACGTTCCGTATTGACACGCTCCTCCGCACGAGCATCTTCCCTTTCAAACTCTATACGCCTGTCAAATGTGTAGTCCAGTTGTGTCACCTTTGTCACCTCCTCGCGGCGCCGTATCAGAAATTCCCGTAGAACGCCCTCCTCGATGCAGCGGTCTATGGCTCCGTCTATCGCTTTCGCCAAATCCTTTTCCGGATACATTTCAAGCCCCTCCCGCACATATCTTACAAATACCATGTACTGCTCTAAAACCGGGCATTCTGACAGCAGCTTCCGGTTCTTTCCCGAATTGATATTATATACGGTGCAGGTCAACTCAAGCTCCGGCTCCTCCATCCTGTTCGCATACGCGTCCGACAGCTTCAGCTGATACTGCTCTGGCTGCTCCTCCACCCCATTGTAGAATACCGCAAACCGGGGCGTCGGAATCTTCACCAGCTTCCTCCCGTATATGTTCTGCTTCTTGACCCACTGCTCCAGGATATTCGTCGCATAGATCAGCGCTCGCAGAGGCATGTTGGGGCAGACGGTGGATTCATGCTCATATACGCTTAAGTTCATGTCCAGGATAAACGCCGCGTCATTGCGCACCGACAGGGAAATCCCCCTCTCCAGGCTACACACCTCCACAAGCCCTGGATCCCTGTAATCCGAATGGTTCAGCGCATTATACACCTCCAGCGCATACCCAGGCTCCTCCATCAGCATGCCGAACACATCACTTTTATACTCTCTGTTTCCCGCCATAAAACTCCTCCTTCCGTGCGCAGGAGGATCGCGGCCCGATACTATATGCGGAAACTCCTGCCCTTATTAATAATAAATGGATAAAAGCATGAATTTCCTTGATAAAATGAAAAATAGAAATATATGACAAGTATGCAGCGCTAACGGCCATACCGAATCTGAAATATGCTTTTCATGAGTTTACCATACTTATGAAGGAAAGGCAAATGTTTTTTCATTACATATTCTCATTCAGAGCAGCTGCACCCGGTTCTGGATAATGCCAATCACTTCGTCCAGGCTTTTCTTCCCTGTGTAGTAGGCTTCCACCTCCTTCAGGACAATGCTGGCCACCATGTTCCGCAGGCCTGATTCCTCTGCCCGATGAGATATACGCTCATCAGCGTCACCATACTGTCTATGGCATCGGCGTGTCCCGCTCTCCGCATACCAGCCTGATCAGCAGATTCAGGAACAATGCCAGCAACATCAGCACACAGCCGATACCGAAAGCGGCTTCGTACTCCCCGTTCTGCATCTGTAGATACAGTTCCACGGCAAGGGTTCCGCCGGGTTCAAATATCTTTCCATACAGAGCGGCCAGGCTTTTCCCAAAGCCGCCCCCAAGCCTTGGCAGCAGCCTGGCGCTTCCCGCGGTGAACAGCAGCGCCGCCGATTCCCCCACGATGCGCCCCACTGCCAGGATGATGCCGGTCAGGATGCCCGGGCTGGCCGAGGGCAGCAGAATCGTCCGTATAAGATGCCATTTCCCGGCCCCCAGCCCCAGTGCGCCGTATCGGTACCCCTCCGGCACTTCCCTGAGGGCCCTCTGGGTATTCCTCACAATCAGGGGCAGCACCATCAGGGCCAGCGTCAGCGAGCCGCTCAGCAGAGAATAGCCCATCCCCAGCACGCCGCCGAAAAATGTCATGCCGAACAGCCCGAAAATCACGGAGGGAATCCCCGCCAGGGTCTCCGTGGCGAATTCGATGAAGCATACTATCCTACCCGGTTTTTCGTATTCGTTCAGGTAGATGGCCGCCCCTGTGCCGACAGGCACCGCAATCAATAAAGTCATCAAGATTATGTACAGAGTATTCAAAAGGCTTCCGGCAATGCCCACGGTTCCCTGGCGCACGCTGGTCACCGTAGTCAGGAAGCGGATGCCCAGAATCCGAAACCCCCGAAAAAATACATAGCCTATCATCCCCAACAGCAGGAACGCCGAAAAGTAAGCCGCTCCGTATATGGCCGCCAGCAGAAACAGTTCCCCCGGCTTTCTCCTTTTCCCATACAGCGTCCTCTCACCCATCGCCCCCAGCCCTTTCTTTCAGAATCCCTGTCAGCAGCAGGTTCATCAGCATGATGAAGCAGAACAGAACAAGGCCTATGGTGAACAGCACCTGTCTGTGGACGCCATGGGCATATCCCATCTCGCTGACGATGGCCGTGGTCAGGAACCGAACCGAACGGAAAGGAAACGGCATATTGACGCTCCCTCCGGATACCAGCGTAATGGCCATGGCCTCCCCCAGGGCCCTCCCCACGCCCAGCACCAGTGCAGTAGCCAGGCCGGATTTCGCCGCTGGAAGGACACAGCGGAAAATGGTCTGCACCCGGGAGGCCCCCAGGGCCAGGGAAACCTCCCTGAGGGAGGGGCACACACCGCGGATGGAAGCTTCGCTGATATTGATGACCGTGGGCAGCATCATGATTGCCAGCACCACGGCGGCTGACAGGAGATTCGCGCCGCCCGTGAACTGATGGCTCCCGGAATCCTCGAAAATCCGCCGCTCCAGCCTGTACATCCAGGGATTCAGCAGATAGATGCCCAATAGCCCATAGATTACGGAGGGGATTCCCGCCAGCAGTTCCACGGCACATTTCACCACGCCCGCGAAGCGCTTTCCGAACCCCTCCGCCAGATAGACCGCCGTCAGGATTCCCACGGGGATTCCGATGCAGGCGGCGAGGAACGTCCCTGTCACAGAGGTCAGGATGACATACAGAATGCCGAACCGGGGCTGCGCAGCCGTGGGCTTCCACTGGGATCCAAACAGGATTTCTTTCAGCCCTATCTGCTTCAGGGCCGGAAGGCCCCGCCGAATCATATAAAATGCGATGAACGCCACCGCCAGAACGGCGATGGATGCACAGACCCCGAACACCGTCCTGGCTGCCGCTTCCACCGCTGTCTCCCTCTTCCAATGTCCCATCCGAAGGAACCTCCTATCTCGATATCCCGTCCTTGATTCCTGTTCTATTGCTATAGCCTTAGGAATTGTCGGAAAATAACTGATGCAACTTGTTTAGGAGAAAGCCC
>OFFK01001583.1_pt1 | contig 15730 bp, 13 predicted proteins | sample 1521361 | NCBI WGS metagenome assembly OFFK01 (sample SAMEA3504096, study PRJEB24116) | mouse gut metagenome | biome: mouse gut; feature: mouse-associated habitat; material: faeces | place: Denmark | collected 2011
ATAAAAATATATCGGGAGATATATTGACAAATTTCAAATATTGAGATAGGAGGAAATAAAAATGACACTGGAAGAAAAACGTTTACAGTATGCGAAAGAGGACTTTGACTTGTTTATGAAAGTGGATGTGAAACAGATGATGGATCTGGCAGATGCTATTCAGGAAGCAAAAACCGTATTTGTAGGAGGCTGGGGCAGGGCAGGCGTGACCGGGAAAATTTTGTCCATGAATTTATCACAGATTGGAATTTCAACGTATGTGGTCAGCGATATCGGCATTTGTCAGCCGGCGGCGCATCCGGGCGACTTGTTCGTGATCTGCTCTAATTCGGGAACGACCCGTACTATGGTGGCCCTGGCGGAGCGGGCAAAGGAGCTGGGGGTAGATATTGCGCTTATAAGCTCTAATGCGGATTCTGCTATTGGAAAGCTGGCAAAGGTAAATGTAGTCATTCCAAAAACACAGATGGAGGTGGACAGAGAAGATTCTGCGTGGTGGCCCTTCTACCATGTAGATGGACAGGTTATGGATTTTGTTCGGGAGATTATTATGGAACGGACCAAACAAACGATGAAAGATATTATGTACTATCACAATAATCTGGAATAAGCGGAGGAAGGGATGATTCGTTTAATCGTATCCGATATGGATGGAACTCTACTTCGGGACGACGGAACCATGCACAAGGGCATGGTTCCGTTGATCCAAGGACTGAGAGAAAAGGGGATTATATTCATAGCGGCCAGCGGAAGGCCAGCATTTAATCTACATGAACAGTTTCAAGAGGTATATTCTGAGATAGGTGCGATTGCCTTTAATGGAGCATGTTTGCACTATAAAGGAAGAATTCAGAAATTTTCATCTGTGGATCCGGATGTTTGCAGAGGGATTGTAAAGAAAGTTCGGAAAAAAGATGGAATTTATGTCAATATGGATGGAATAGATACCTCCTATCTAGAAGATTTGGAGTGCCCGCTGTGGGAATGGAAGGAAGCGCGGGAACATATGAAGGTGGAAAATCTTGAGTATGTGGTTGAGAGAGAGCCTATCTACCGAGTAAGTGTTATGAAGAAGATGGGAAATGAATACCCAGAAGAAATTGCAGAAATGTTGGAGGAGTACAGAGGAAAAGCGGAGCTAATCAGAAGTGATAGCAGAGGAATGGATTTGTCTGGGCTTGGGAATAGCAAGGGAAGGGCATTGGAGTGGATACAGGATTTTTTGAAGGTGACTCCAGAGGAAACCATGGTATTTGGAGACTATTACAATGATAAGGAATTGTTTTTAAGAGCAAAGTATAGCTTTGCTCCCATCAATGCCTGTGAGGAGATAACCTCTCTTGCCTGGAAAATAATCGGAGATCACAATCAAGATTCGGTGTATGATACGATACAAAATTATTTGAACTCAGAAAAAGAATTTCCAGAGAAATAAGGAGGATGAGGAATAATGGTAAAACTGGCAACTGTGGGAACAGGCTGGATTGTGGACATGTTTCTGGAGGCTGTAAAGCAAGCAGATCCGGAGTTTGTACATACAGCAGTATATTCTTTTCGGGAAGAGGAGGGACAGGCATTTGCGAAGAAGCATGGGGTGGAGCATGTTTACACAGATTTGGATGAGCTTGGAAAATCAGATGTGGATGTGATATATATTGCAAATCCCAATGCTCTGCATTATCCGACTGCGAAGAAAATGTTGGAATATGGCAAACACGTGCTTTGTGAAAAAACCTCTGTAGTAATCTCGGAACAGTTGGAAAAGCTGTATCAGATAGCAAAGGAGCATCAGGTATTGTTTCTGGAGGCAATAAAGGCACTGTATTTGCCGGAAGCAGAAACCATTCGGAATGCTCTGAAAAAGCTGGGGCGGGTTCATATGGCAAAATTTGATTTCTGCCGTTTTTCTTCTAAGTATCCGGCATTTCTACAAGGAGAGAGACCAAATATATTTAATCCGGCGCTGGCAGCCGGAGGATTGATGGATATGGGGATTTACAGTGTGTATCCTGCTGTTTACTTCTTTGGTGCACCAAAGGAGGTAAAGGCACAGGTAAATTTTATGCCCACAGGAGCGGATTTGGCAGGCACTGTGCTGCTTGGTTATCCAGATGTGCATGTAAACATTTGTTGGTCGAAGGGGAGTACATCAGGACATGACAGTATTATTCAAGGGGATAAGGGAGTTCTGCATATGAATACCATGGAGTATTTTGGAGACAGCTATATTGAGTATACAGATGGAACTAGGGAAGAGATTGTAAGCTGGACTCCGGGAAGAAATCCTATGGCTGGAGAGGCAAGGATTCTGTATGAAATGGTATCTGGCATAAATCGGCATGAGGATTTCTATCAGGAAGCCTGTGCAAGAACCAGACAGGTGATTCTTCTGATGGAGCGTATTCGTGAGGACGCAGGGATTACATTTGCGGAAAACTGTTATCAATGTTAGAATTTTTCTGGCGGACAAGGAAACAATTACATTTTGGCAGCTGAAGGTATTATGTCAATCGAGGTATGGACAGAGAGTAAGGGAGTGTTCAAATGGGAGCTTATGTGCAGACGAAGCAAGAGATTTTGGATTACATCCGACAGGAGACGAAAGGATTTCAGACTTGGCATATGGAGGGCTTTTCAGCAAGCGGTATCAGTCGAAAGAAAAATATCAGCCGAAGTCTTGTAAGCCAATATTTGAATGAACTGGTTAAGGACGGGGAGTTGGTGAAAATCAACTCCCGGCCCGTATATTTTCTGCACCGGGAGACATTGGAGATACAATATGATGTAAGGATTCAGGGAAGAGTCTACTATTCTGTGGACGAACTGATGCAGGAGCTTCTCCAGGCCCGATATCAGATGCTTGATTTCGGAAATGCAATCGGATGTATGGCCAGCCTTGGATACTGTGTGGAACAGTGTAAGGCGGCTGTCAGTTATCCGCCTGTGGGACTTCCTATTCTTCTTACCGGAGAACATGGCACCGGGAAGTCCTGGTTTGCAAAGCTGACCTATGAGTATGCCCAGAACAACAGCTTGATTGATGCAAACCGTGCCTTTTATGAAATTGATTGTTCGGAATATTCGGAGAATCCGGATAAGCTCCGCATAACATTATTTGGAGAACGACACGGAGATGGAAGTGTGACGAGGGGGCTTATGGAAGCGGCGGAGGGAAGCATCCTATTTTTTGACGAGGCCCATAATCTTTCTTCGGAGTGTCAGGAACAGCTATTCAGCTATTTGGACGAAGGACATTTTCACAGAGTGGGTGACAAAGAAAACTGGGTTGTTTCAGGAACCCGCCTGATTTTTGCAACCATGAAAAATCCGCCGGATGTATTTTTACGTACTTTTCTTCGCAGAATCCCGGTGATAGTTCATTTGCCAAGTCTGGCAGAGCGCTCCTATGAGGAAAAAGAAGAGCTGATTGTACGTTTTTTAAAACAGGAGTCAGCCAGAATGGGACAGGAGCTTTATATCAGCCGAAGAGCTATGAATGTGCTGCTGCATCATACCTATGGAGGGAATATTGGTGAGCTTATCGGCGTAATTCGTACCAGCTGTGCATCTGTCTGGCTGAATAAGGGGAAGCAAGATAAGCTGGCGGTTTTACTCTACTGCCTGCCGGCACATCTTCTGGCTGCTATGAAGGTAGAAAAGGAAAGTATTGGTGAGGAGGACGCACTGATCAATATCAGCCGATATGAACGGGACAATTCGACTGATCGGATTACGGCTATGTTCGATGAGCTTCTCGACGCGGTTGTGGAGCATGGAGAGAGGGAGAGCTCCTTTACGGAATTTTTGGATTTATCCATGAAAAGCATCTGGATTTACTATGATTACCTTGTATTTGAAGAAAAATATGTACATGTGAAAATACGGGCGGTTCAAAATGTTTTAACAGAGATTTTTGACGCCGTTTCCGAGAAGTACGCAATGATATTGCCGGTGAATTGCAGCTTTGTATTGGCAAGAAGTACATTTTTAACCGGTCAGAAAAGTCAGATGATAGAACAGTGGGAGCAGGAACGAAGCGAGGAGCTTCAGGAAGCGACTGAGCTTCTGGAACGGGAAGCAGCACAGGAAAGCCTGATTGCCCATGAAATACTGCAGGCCATTCGGGACAATCTGGATATGAAGCCTCAGAAAATAAATCAGATTTTTTTGACTTTGAATATTGCCTATTACAATTGTAAGCTGCAGTTTAGGGATACAACCGGTATTATTATTAGTCATGGATATTCTACCGCAAGCAGCATTGCGGACACAGCGAACAAAATGCTCGGTACTCCCATGTACTATGCTATGGATATGCCTTTGGACATGCAGCCGGATGAGATTGTATTTCGTCTGAAAAAGCATATTACCACTCATGGAATCTACCGGAATATTGTGCTTTTGGTGGATATGGGATCTTTAGAGCAGATTGGAAGCCAGCTTGAGGACATTCCCAATATTAATGTAGGGATTGTAAATAATGTATCCACACAGATGGCTTTGGAAATTGGGTTTCGGCTAATGAATCGTACGGAGATGGAAACGATTCTAAAAGATCTCTGTCAGAATATGAAGCTGTCCTATAAGATGATTAATACTCAGAAAAGGAGTCCTGCAATTTTGTTTACCAGTGAGATGGGGGTCCATTCGGCAGAACGTATCATGGAGCTTTTTAAGTCCAGTCTTCCGGGGAAGGCAGGAGAGCTTAAGATGGTATTCTGTGAGTATCCGGCGTTGCTTCGGGAGGAGAATACCTTCCTTGAAAAATATCAGGTTCTCTGCGTCATAGGAACCACGGATCCGGGGAGCCTTAAGACGCCTTTTTTCTCTTTGGATATGCTGATTGCCGGAGAGGAAAGCCGAGCTATGGAATACCTGCTGATGCCCTATTTATCCAAAGAAGAGGCAGAGAAGCTATCCGAAAATCTATTGAAGAATTTTTCCCTTCAGAATGTCCTGCAGAACCTGACAATATTGAATGCGGATACGCTGCTGGAGTTTGTGATTACGGCAGTAAAGAATCTGGAAACCCTGTTGGGGAAAAAATTTACCAACCGGATGCTCACCGGCTTTTATGTGCATATGAGCTGTCTGGTAGAACGCTTAGTGACAAAGATGCCTCTTGGAGAACTGGAGGGGCAGGAGGAATTTGGAAGAACTCATACGGATTTTGTTATGAAAACCCGGAAAGCCTTTTCGGAGATAGAACACCATTATCGGATTCAGCTTCCTTTAAGTGAAATCTTATTTTTGTTTGAGTTTATTGAAAAAGAAGAGCGGATAATGTATATTCAAAGTGATAAAAAAGAGTAAATAGGAGCTGCTGCCGTGCAGGAAATTGCATGAAGAGCAATTCGGAGGCCGGCTCGCCGTTGAAGACGGACGGGATCAACGGCATCATCCTCAATCCCTGGAATCGGACAATTATGCTGGATAAGCAGCTAATCTGTATTATTTTGGGTGGGAACTGATTTGCAATGTGCCCGGTACTGGCTGGGACTTACCCCTTTTTTCCGTTTAAACAGTCTGGAAAAGTACAAAGTATCCTCGTAGCCTACGGACAGCGAGATGATTGATACGGGCAGCTCCGTAGACTTTAAAAGGGCGCAGGCTTTCCGGATGCGCAGATCCAGAAGGTATTCCTGAACGGAAGAGCCGATGGCGGATTTGAACAGGCGGTGAAGGTAGGAGCGGTTTAAGCCTATGGAATCCGCCAGATCCTGAACAGAGACATTGCAGGCATAGTTGGATTCCAGATAGGTCAGAGCTTCTTCCACATAGTTGATTTGCTTTTCTCCCGGAGTGTACTGTTCCCGGGGGAATTTGCTTGCCAGGAGAAAGAGATATTCGTAGAGGATGCTGTTCATCATAAGGTCACGGTTGGCGTTTAGATGGCTTGCTTCGAACATTTTCTCGTGGCAAAGGCGGATGCGGTCGTCGCGGCCGTAGTGAAAGACCGGGATGGATAAGAGAGAGGTGCGCTCTAAGAAGCCTTTGATCTTGACGCCCTGGAAGCCTATCCAGGTGTAGATCCAGGGATCTTTGCGGTCGGCCTCATAGTAGATAAGCTCGTCGGGGCAGATGAGAAAGGCGTCGCCTTCTTTTAGGTGGTACATAGTTTCCTTTGTTTTGTAGTAGCCCTGACCTCCCAGGATGTAGTGAATAAGATAGCCGCTGCGGACAATGGGGCCGTAGCTGTGGCCGGGAGCGCAGGTTTCGTAACCGCAAGTGTAAACGAAGGCGTCAAGGTTTTTAAAATAGTCATTGGAAAAGAGAAAGTCCTGCATCTTTTTCGGCTCCTTTTTATTCCCGCATATACTCCTGGCGTTAGGCGGAGTTTTAGTCACAATGGTACATGAGAAGACAACATTTGTCCATGTCCTCTTTATTATAATATAGTATACTGACAATAACAAGAGCGGATGTGAATCCGCAGAGAAAGGGGAGTATACAATGGACGAAAAGAAACGACAGAGATATCTTGCGATATCGGAAAAGCTGACGGAGCTGGTAGGAGGTGAAGGCAACATTCAGGGTGTGGCGCATTGTGCCACGCGGCTTCGGATTGTACTGGAAAATAATGATGCTGCGGATCTGAAAGCGATTGAGGATTTGGATTTGGCCAAGGGTGTGTTCGTGGCAGGAGATCAGCTTCAGATTATTTTCGGGGCCGGACTGGTGAATGATGTGTACGAGGTATTTACGGAGTACACAGGGAAACGGAATATGAGCCTGAGTGATCTGAAAACGGAGGCAAACAAGAAGATGAACCCCATTCAGAGAATTATCAAAGCTCTTTCGGACGTATTTATTGATATTATGCCGGGGATTCTGGCGGCGGCTTTACTTACGGGACTTTCCGGTGTCCTGGCAAATGTGGATCTGGTGCAGAACAGTGAGACCCTTTTTGGCATTACAAAGCTGATTAATATTTCTTCCGGCGCCATATTCGGATTCCTGCCTCTGGCCGTGGCCTACAGCGCATGCAAGCGGTTTGGCGGAAGGCCGATACTTGGTATTGTGATGGGCTGTATTATGCTTTCTCCCAGCCTTGCGGATGCTTATGCGGCGGCTCAGGGAACGGTTGAGGTAACTACCCTGCATCTCTTTGGCATGGGCGTGGATCTGGTTGGCTTTCAGGGCGGTATTATCGTGGCGCTTTTGATGGGCGTTGTCACGGCAAAGCTGGATCTGTTCTTTGAGAAGAAGGTGCCGGAGGTGATTCGCCTTTTGGTTTCTCCGCTTTTCACAACTTTGGTTGGCGCGCTGCTGCTGTTTACGGTTATCGGACCCCTGGGAAGAGGGCTTGCTTCCGGTATTACAAGCGGACTGGTATGGATGACTCAGAATCTCGGCGTGTTTGGATATGCTCTGTTCTCCGGAGTACAGCAGCTTGTGGTGATTACGGGACTTCATCATATCTTTGGCGCGATTGAGGCGCAGCTTTTGGCGGATACGGGAAGAAATATTCTGAATCCCCTGATGTCTGTGGCTATGACGGCTCAGGGCGGAGCGGTTCTTGGATATCTGCTTCGGAATCGGAAGGATGCCAAGACCCAGGAGCTTTGTATCCCCAGCTTTGTGTCGGTGCTTTTCGGAATTACGGAGCCTGCTCTGTTCGGCGTAAATGTGCGGTTTAAGTATCCGCTGATAGGCGGGTGTATCGGCGGGGCCATTGGCGGAGCGGTTGTTTACTTTACGAATCTTGCGGCGCTTGGTTTCGGAACCACGGTTGTGCCCGGAATCGCTTTGGCGGACCCGGCAGGCAACGGTTATGTAAACTATGTAATAGCCCATGTGATTGCTCTGGCAGCGGGCTTTGTGATGACCTTGGTTCTGAGCGGTTTTCAGAAGCAGACGAAGACTTTGGAGGAAAAGACGGCAGAGGTGAAGAAAGCGGAAGCACCGATGCCTGTGATTCTTTCGGAGGCTGCGGATTATAAAGAAGGGACGTTCCTTGCTTATACGGCCGGTGAAATGATTGCAATGGAGGATGTGAAGGATGAGACCTTTTGCAATAAGGTTCTTGGCGACGGCATTGCGATTCAGCCGGAGGAGGGCGCTGTCTATGCGCCGGTAAACGGCACGGTGGCCAGTGTGTTTGAGACGAAGCACGCGGTCTGCCTGGTATCGGATGCGGGGGAGGAGATTTTGATTCACATCGGCGTGGATACGGTGAACCTTCAGGGAGAGCATTTTACGGCTTATGTGAAGGACGGCGATAAGGTGAAGGCCGGACAGCTTTTAATCCGATTTGACTTGAAGAAGATAGCGGAAAAGGGTTATGATACGGTTATCCCCATGATTTTCACGGACCCGGAGCATCAGCCGGATATGAGCGGATGGGAGCTTCGGAGGGTCGGACACGGTGAGTGTTTGTAAATAAGGCTTTTATTGGAAGGTCTGATCTGATATAATCTATTGTTTGGAAAGGGTCAGATGGACGGGGAAGCCTGTCTGTCCGGCCCATTAAGAGAATCAACTGGAATGGAGACGGAAAAAATGGTAAAAAGCCCCATGAAAAAGGATGCCTATCTAAAAAATTTTCAAGACAGAAGAGAATGGTATGAACGTGTACAAAGGGACCCGGCGCGTTTTAAGTACCACATTCAGCCTCCTATGGGATGGCTGAACGACCCCAACGGCCTGTGTCAGAAGGACGGCGTCTATCACATTTATTTTCAATACTGTCCTTTTTACCCGGAGCTTGGGAGCATTTTCTGGGGACATATGACCACCAGGGATTTTATTCATTTTGAGGAGCAGGAGCCGGCGGTGTACTCCGATACTCCCTGGGACTGCAACGGACCCTACAGCGGTTCGGCTTTTGAGAAGGATGGAACCCTCTGTTTCTTTTATACGGGAAATGTGCGGTATGAGGGCGATTACAACTATGTGACTGACGGAAGGGAGCAGAATACGATTCTTATTACCTCCGAAGACGGCTATCATTTTTCGGAAAAACAGCTTTTGATGACAAATGACGACTATCCGGCAGATATGAGCAGGCATGTGCGGGACCCGCAGGTATTTCGGGAAAATGGCCGCTATTTTATGATTCAGGGCGCCCGGAGCGCGGAGGATGAAGGGTCTGTTCTTTTGTTTGAGAGTGGGGATCTGATTCACTGGTCTTATAAGCTTCGATTTCAGCCGGAGAAGCCCTTTGGCTATATGTGGGAGTGTCCCAATTATCTGAAAATCGGGGAGCAACGATTTCTGATTACCTGCCCTCAGGGAGTGCCCAGGGATGGGAGCGAATTTGCCAATGTGTATCAGTGCGGGTGGTTTCCTCTGGATTATGATTTTGAAGGGGAGGAGTATAAGCTTGGGGACTTTCACTCTCTGGATCGGGGGTTTGACTTCTATGCGCCTCAGGTATTTCAGGATGAGTCCGGAAGGTGGATTCTTCTTGGATGGATGGCAGTACCGGACTCCGGGTATGAGGAGCCGACGCTTGTAAATGGATGGATTCATGCCATGACCATTCCCCGGGAGCTTTATGTGAATGAGTTTGGTCTTTTGTGCCAGAAGCCCTTAAAAGAACTTGAGAGTCTTAGAAAGGAAAAGGTGTGCGGAAGGCTTGAGGAAGGGCTGGACAGAGAGATATCACCCTGCTTTGAGCTGAATCTGCTTATGGAGGAGACGGAAGAATTTGAAATGAAGCTTCGGGAATCTGTGAAGCTAACATACAGGTGCGGAGTATTGCAGTTGGATGTAACGGAATGCGGCATGGGAAGAACGGTGCGGAGCCTTAAGGTTTTAAAGCTTCATGGGCTGCGGATTTTTTCCGATACTTTAAGCCTTGAGATCTTTGTGAATGACGGGGAGGATGTGTTTACCAGCCGAGTCTATGATTCTATGGAGAATTTGAGGATTTGGGCGGCAGCAGGGGAAATAAGGGGGATTTGGGAGTATTATTCACTTTGACTTAAAATGTATACTGGCTTGCTGGGGCTTGAAAATTTATTTCAGCTAAAAAAGACTGTTTCGAATGTGCAATGGCTGTTCGGAGCAGTTTTTTTGTTGAAGCGGAAGAGTGGATAGCGGAAATTTTTCTGTTATAGAATGTCTGATGGTTTAAATTTTTTTAATTTTTGCGAATAGAAAAGGAAAGATTGAATAGAAAATATTTCCTTTCTTTTTTGCTTATAGTATAATTAAAAAAAGTTGGGAAACTTTGAGTGTATTTTGAATGGATTACAGAAAATTATTATGAATTTATCAGCCAATAAGCTTGGCAACAAGAATATGAAAGTAGTGGGTACACCGTAAAAAGGCAGTAACATCGTCAGATTGGGAAAGTTATAGTATATCTTTGCTTGAATTTTGTGGGGATATATCCGAATGGAAATCTTTAAAAGAGATTAAATTTTTACTAAGAAGGAAAGATACTGTCGGTGGGAAAATCGAGATAAGAGGTGTATGAGTGAATAGACGAGAAGAAAAAGATCAGAAATCTAATATCATTATTTATACAACACAAGATGGTTTGACAAAAATTGAAACGACTTTTGACGAAGATACCGTATGGTTATCCATTGACCAGATGGCTGAATTATTCCAAAGAGATAAATCGACGATTTCAAGGCATATAAAAAATGTCTTTTCTGAGGGTGAACTGGTGAGAGAATCAGTTGTTGCAAATTTTGCAACAACTGCGGCGGATGGGAAAACCTACCAAGTTGACTATTATAATTTGGATGTCATTATTTCTGTGGGCTATCGTGTGAAATCCAAACGTGGTACGCAGTTCAGAATTTGGGCGACTAATATACTGAAAGAATATATGCGAAAAGGTTTTGCACTGGATGATGAACGATTAAAAAATCTGGGCGGCGGTGGTTACTTTAAAGAATTACTTGAACGGATCAGAGACATTCGTGCTTCTGAAAAGGTGTTTTACAGACAAATTCTTGAGATTTACGCTACTAGCATTGATTATGATCCCAAAGCAGAAATATCCATTCTCTTTTTTAAAAAAGTGCAGAACAAAATTCATTATGCTATTCATGGTCAAACGGCTGCAGAGGTTATTTACACAAGAGCAGATGCTGAAAAAGAGTTTATGGGTGTTACAACATTTGTCGGAAATCAGCCAACATTGAAAGAGGCTGTTGTTGCGAAAAATTACCTGAATGAAAAAGAACTTCGTGCTATGGGACAACTTGTTTCCGGATATTTAGATTTTGCAGAACGTCAGGCAGAACGTGAACAGGCAATGACTATGAAAGATTGGGCGGAACATTTAGATCGTATTCTTACAATGACAGGAGAGCAGTTATTGCAGGGAAATGGAAGTATCTCTCATAAGCAGGCTGTTAATAAGGCAACAGATGAATATAAGAAATATAAAGCCAGAACCATTAGTGATGTAGAAGAGGACTATTTGAACTCTATAAAAATGTTAGAAAAAAAGGCAGATAAGAAATAAAAAGATATTTGATGTAGTTTGAACAATGATGAACATGTTGAGACCATTATACTTTGGTCCCGCAAATCACCAGACAACCATATCAACGTGAAGATTGAATTTGGGGAAGGCGAAGGGAAAGTGCCTTTAGATGCAATAGCAGAATGGCAAAGAAATATCCGCTGAAAAAGAAGGTAGAAGCGATAACGGATGCGTTAAATATTTTGAGGTATGGTGTTAGTATTTTAATGGATGAAAGGATTTATCAGATTACAGAGCAGATAGTTGAAATACATCAAAAAGCTTATGAGGTTTATTTGCCGCTGGTTGAAGACGTGTGTAGCAGAACCGTGTCAGAGGCTGAATTATCACATTTGCTTGATTAGCTACTAGACTTTGCCTGTGATGAAAAAATACTGAAATTGTTTAAAAGGGTGTGCAGAAGACATTTGTATGTATATCCTGGCTGTATTAAGTTTTATATTGAAGCATATCGGGAGATGTGGGAAGATGAAAACAAATGACTATTTGGCAGAATATATCTAAGTGAAGAAACAGTTACAATGCTTGAGAAAGTTTGTGATATTATAAAAGGAAGAGCGATGGGAAAAATAATTAAGGATACAATTTATGCAAATGGAATAGATATTGGAATTTATACGCAGGATTTTGAAAATGAATTTATTTCATTGACGGATATTGCCCGGTATAAGAGTGATGACCCAACGGCGGTTATTCAAAACTGGATGAGAAATCGGGATGTGATAGAATTTCTGGGACTTTGGGAAAGACTACATAATTCAGATTTTAAACCCCTCGAATTCGAGGGGTTTAGAAAACAGGCAGGAGCAAATGCATTTACAATGTCACCAAAGAAGTGGATAGAAGCTACGAATGCCATTGGCATTGTTTCAAAATCAGGACGTTATGGCGGAACATATGCTCATAGTGATATTGCTATGTCTTTCGCAACTTGGATTTCGCCTGAGTTCCAGCTATATATTATGAAGGATTACAGGAGATTAAAGACAGATGAAAATAGTCGGTTATCTCTAAATTGGAACCTAAATAGAGAGATTTCCAAGTTAAATTATAGGATACATACAGATGCAATTAAGTACAATTTGATTCCACCAGAACTAACTCCTGCACAGGTATCTTATACATACGCCAATGAAGCAGATATGTTGAACGTTGTTTTGTTCGGAAAAACAGCGAAACAGTGGAAGGACGAAAATCCAACCGTAAAAGGAAACATGAGAGATGTGGCAACACTAAACCAATTATTAGTGCTTGCCAATCTGGAAAGCTATAATGCTGTTTTGATTAATCAAGGGAAGAACCAAAGAGAAAGAATGGAATTACTTCGACAGTTGGCAGTGCAACAGTTGCAGACATTGGAAACAGTGAGTTTAAATAACCTACCGGGATTGAGAAGTGAAATTAGTAATTAGGATTTTCAAAAATTATTATGGATACGGTATAGGAAAATATCTTGTTTTGATCTGCTGTAAAAAGGAGAAAAATAATGGATAATTTAAGAGGGTATCAACGGAAAGCTGCTAGGGTAATATATGATTTTTTCAATTCCAATGAAAAGAAAGCAAAAATATATTTATCAACAGGGTTGGGAAGAACTGCGATAATAGTTTCATCCATACAGTTAATACTGCAGAATAGGAATGTATCAGTGGCAATATTGTCCCCTAAGCGCATATTGTGTGAGCAACTACAAGCTGCGTTTACCAATTCGTTTGTTAATAATGGAGTTGCAATGCATTTACATGAATTTAAGGGACAGGAAATATTGATAACCACATATCAAGAGGTTATAAAAACAAAATTTGATTTGGGTGTAGTTGATATAGTAATTTGCAATGATGCACAATTTTTGAAAACAGATAGTTATATTTCGTTATTAGGAGGAAGTCGGACAAAGTTCTTAGGAATTTTGCAGAATAATGAATCTTCTAAAGAATGGTTTAGTGATGCAAAATGTTTGTTTTCTTATACTGTAGCAGATGCTTTGAGAGATGGATATAGCGGCTACTTTTCAGAAAGAGATTTTATTCAACAATTTTTGATTTTATTGCTAAAAAAATATGGGTTTAATAATATTTTGCAAGAGATTAAGCTTGGAAATAAAAATAGTAATAGTTATAGGGCAGATATAGTAGCTAAAAAGGGAACAAGTGATGTTGTGATAGAGGCAAAGCTATATAGGAATTAATATGTTTCACAAACAATCATTAGTAATGCACTAAGCCAGATTTTAAACTATAAGGAATTAGTATTACAAGACAGAAAAAGGGAGGAATTTGTATTTATATTAGTTTTGCCGTGTGAGGTTGATGATAAATTACAAGAAGAGTATTTTAAGAAAGAAAATATTGTGATATGGGATATCAATAATTTATTATATATGTGTTATGGAGATAAAGAACTTTCAAATTTATTGGTTAAATGTATGCCATATCCCTTGATGGATTTGAAACTTCAAAAGCCATTATATTTGAAAGATATTGAGAGAGAAGAGTGTGATATTAGTTCCTCAGTAACAGAATCTTATTTTTATAGATTACAAAAATGTAAACCGGGGAAAGAAAATCAATCCGATAAAGAATATGAACGGATTTGTACAGATATAATAAAATTCTTGTTTGAGACAGAGTTTTATAAGGTATCTGAACAACATAAAACAGAGGACGAAATGTTCCGTATGGATTTACTGTGCTCTTTGAAAGGTACAACGGAATTCTGGCGATTCCTAATTAGTTTTTATCATACAAGATTTGTAGTTTTGAATATAAAAATTATAGGGAACCTATATCTCAAAATTTAATTTATATTACAGAAAAATATTTATTTCCTGTAGCATTTATTATTTCCAGAAAAGGATTTGACTTGAATGCCCAAAAGGCAGCATTGGGATGTTTGAGAGAAAGTGGTAAATTAATTATTAGTATTGATGAAGAGGATTTGATAAAAATGGTATCATTAAAAGAAAAGTGGGAAGAACCATCAGATTATCTTTTGGATAAGGTTGAAGATTTGTTAATGTTAGTAAGTAAATGAAATGATATGTGAAGATTGAAATTACTAGTGAATAAACAATATTCAACTCTTTTTATGCTAAGAACACTTATTTTGTGGGAAAGGGGTAATACCGTTGAATGTGTGGTAGGAATACAAAGGAAACATATCTAGAAATCCTTTGTTTTTGGCAGTATTATAAGCATTTTGTGTTCGTGGAAGATGAAAAGGGGAATCGGAAAAAGAGGATGGAGAAGTATTTTAAGGTTTTAGCGGCGGTTGATGTGGGGTGTGGGGATACAAACGGAAAATGAAGAATTCAGGCAATTAACATATCTAAGTAGTATCTGCCTTTCTGATAAATGTGGGCAACAGTTTTTTAGAAATGGAATAAGATAGGCGTATCATTAGCGATAGTGATACGTTTATTTGTCTTAAACATTCGTTGTGATTAGAAAAATGTTATGCTACAATTAGGAAAGTGAGAGAAGATAATGAGAATGCTTTTACATTGGATGCTTGTGGACTTTCTCTTCTTCTCTCTTTTATGCTCCGCTTCTCAGGAACGGTACATAATTTATCACAGGGAATATTAATGCGGTCAGAGGCAAACTTGAGCATCCCAGGAGGTATATGGATGAATATTTTAATAATTGGAAATGGCTTTGATTTGGCACATGGACTGCCTACGACTTATAAAGATTTTTTGAAATTTACGGACAAGTTTGAAGAATATAGACTGAGGAATGAAGACGGAGATGAATTGTTGCAGGAGGATGATGGAAGTTCTGATTATTTCTTTCATCTTTTTGGAAATAAGGTAAATAAGAATGTGAGAGATTTAATTCAGGAATTGAGTGTTCTGATCAAAAACAATGTATGGATAAAATATTTTAAGAATCTATGTGAGAGTAGAAAAGAGCAAGGGAAAGATGGCTGGATAGATTTTGAAAGCGAAATTTCCCAAATTATTCAAACTTTAGACAGTGCCAGCCATACGATTGCAGAACAGGTGGCGCAGGGACAAAAAAATGGAAAAATGACACAATATCAGTATAGCATACTTCGACCTGTAATCGGTCAAAAATGGTCATCAGAGAAATATGATAGTATTTCTCTTGAAAATAAGGCAATCCGTTATAAAAAAGAACTATTACTAAAGGATTACCGGTAAAATAAAACGGTAGTGTAAAATAGTTTGTGTCTTTGGAAAAAAATACCTCTTTTTTGGCAAGAATCAAGATATGACAATTCTTATCGAAAAGGAGTATTTTTATGCCAGCAACA
>OFFK01001588.1_pt1 | contig 15693 bp, 9 predicted proteins | sample 1521361 | NCBI WGS metagenome assembly OFFK01 (sample SAMEA3504096, study PRJEB24116) | mouse gut metagenome | biome: mouse gut; feature: mouse-associated habitat; material: faeces | place: Denmark | collected 2011
AAAAGGTCTTGCCGCTTATGCGGCAAAGACAGAATGCACAAAATAATTCTGGGAAGCTAGCTCCCAAGATAATCTTTGTGCATTTTGTTTACATTGCTTTGCAATGCAAACCTTTTGAACAAGTAAATATCTTAGTGCGACAACCTCGAATAAAAGTTCAGGAGGACATTATGAAACCTGAAAAAATTGGCTTTATTGGCCTTGGCCTCATCGGAGGCTCCATCGCCAAGGCAATCCACCGCATTCATCCAGACATCACGCTGATTGCATATGACATAGACGCAGAAGCCCTAAGCCTTGCGTTAGCAGAACAGGTAATCTCCCAGGGATTCCAGGAAATCACAGAAGATTTTGCAGGCTGCCGTTATATCTTTTTATGTGCGCCTGTCCAAAAAAATTCTCAACTTCTCCGCGCCATCTCAAAATTTGCTGGGGAGCGCTGCATCATCACAGATGTTGGAAGCGTCAAAACGCCGATCCACCAAGAGATTTCCAACACCCGGATTGCGCCTTATTTCATTGGCGGACATCCGATGGCAGGTTCGGAAAAAAGCGGGTATGAACATGCCAGCTCTTATCTTCTTGAAAACGCCTATTATATCCTTACGCCCTCTGCAGAAATCCGTCCGCAAACGGTGACCGAATTTCAAGAGTTTATCCGCTCCCTGGGGGCAATCGCCATGGTGCTTGACTATCAAGAACACGATTACATTACCGCTGCCATCAGCCATCTGCCGCACATTCTTGCCTACAGTCTGGTAAATCTGGTGAAATCCATTGACGATGAATCGGAAACTATGAAGACTGTCGCTGCCGGGGGCTTCCGGGACATTACCAGAATCGCTTCCTCCTCTCCAGTGATGTGGCAGCAAATCTGCCTTTCAAACAAGACGCAGATTATAAAGCTGATAGATTTATTTATGGATTCTTTGGCGGACATGAAAGACCAGATTGCTGATTCCTGCGGCAGAAAACTCTTTGACTACTTTCAAGATGCAAAAGACTATCGTGATTCCATTACCATCAGCACTCGTGGATCTATTTCAAAAATATATGAAATATACTGCGATATGGCAGATGAAGCCGGAGAAATCGCCACGCTTGCCACCATTCTCTCTGAGCACGGCATTAGCATTAAAAATATTGGAATCCTCCATAACCGGGAGTTTCAAGAGGGCGTGTTGCACGTTGATTTTTATGAGGAAAGCGCTAGAAAGCAGGCTGTTTCCCTGTTGCGGGACTGCCAATACCATATATATGAACGATAAGACAATGTTTGCGAGGTAATCAACATGAAAATTACAAATTCTTATTCTTTTCGGGGAGAATTATCTGTTCCCGGTGATAAATCCATTTCACACAGAGGCATCATGTTTGGAGCTATTTCCAACGGATTGACGGAAATCACAAATTTTTTGCAGGGAGCAGACTGCCGCTCTACCATTTCCTGTTTTCAGAAGCTTGGGATCTCCATGGAAAGCCAGGGGACATGCGTTCTGGTCCATGGAAAAGGCCTCCACGGGTTACAAGCGCCTGCCCAAATCTTAGACGTGGGCAACAGCGGGACTACCATGCGGCTGATCTCCGGCATCCTCGCTGGACAGCCCTTTGAAAGCATCTTGGATGGAGACGCCTCTATTCGCAAGCGCCCCATGAAACGAATCTTTACCCCGCTCTCTCAAATGGGGGCTGATTTTCAGTGCTGGGAACCTGCTGTTTTTCCCGCATCCAAAAAGCCCGCTGCTTCTGGCTGCGCCCCTTTTACGATAAAAGGAGGCAAGCTTACTGGCATACATTATACATCCCCCGTCGCTTCCGCCCAAGTGAAGTCCGCCGTTCTTCTTGCCGGCCTGTACGCCCAGGGAGAAACCAGCGTCACAGAACCGATATTGTCCAGAGATCACACGGAACGGATGCTGGCTGGCTTTGGCGCAGAAATCACCTCCATAAGCACAACCGCCTCTGTCAAGCCGGAACCTGCACTGGAAGGACAGCAGATTCATGTACCTGGAGACATTTCTTCTGCAGCTTATTTTATCGCCTTGGGACTGATCACGCCGCACTCAGAGATTTTAATTCAAAACGTGGGCGTTAATCCCACCAGAAACGGCATTTTGAAAGCAGCGCTTGCGATGGGTGGAAATTTGACACTGCACAATGAACGGACTGTTTCTGGAGAGCCTGTGGCAGACATTCTAGTAAAAAGCAGTTCTTTGCACAGCGCCACGATCGACGGCAGCCTGATCCCTGCTTTGATTGACGAGATTCCCGTTCTCGCTGTGATGGCTGCTTTTGCCGACGGCACCACGGTGATCGGCGATGCCCAGGAATTAAAAGTAAAGGAATCTGACCGCATTGCTGTTGTAACAGAAAATTTAACCGCCATGGGCGCTTCCGTTACCCCCACGCAGGATGGCATGATTATCGAAGGAGGAAAACCGCTGCACGGAGCCTTGATCCGCACACACCAGGATCACCGTATTGCCATGGCATTTACTATCGCAGGGCTTAACGCCACTGGAGAGACTACGCTGGACGACAGGAACTGCACCGTTATCTCCTACCCTTCTTTCTACGAGGATCTTCTCGCTCTCACTCGTTAAAAGAATTTATTAAAAGGTAAAAAGATTCTCTAATAGGAACTCGTCGGCATCGTCCTATTAGAGAATCTTCTATCCTTCCTCCTGATCTGTAATACTTTCTCCCTGTTCTGGCTGCTTTTCCATTGTCTCCTCAGATTGTTTTCGCCCCCGCCTCTTTGTTTTTTGTATCATATCTTCTGCAGGCTTCCATGCCTGACCAAACTTAATATCCCGGAACAGCTCTGTCAATCCCGTAATCTGCTTTAGACGCAGTATCTCGTCCCGGCTCATCCCCATATGTTTGGATATCCAGGCGTCAGACCTGCCAATTTCATGAAGCTCTTTGACAATGTTACTCATCAGATCCACGTCATGGCTGCCCCTGGCACGGTTATGCCGTATCGTGCTCGCCATTCGGTTAGAAAGCGGCTTGTCAATTACCGTCACTGGAAGCATTCCATTTTCTCGTTTATAAATGTCTTTATGGTTGAGCATAATCTGATAGCGATGGAAGCCATCTACAATCACATAGACGTCCTGAACCTTGGAATAGTAACAAACTATGGGCATGGTATAGCCATCTTCTTTGATGCTGTCATATAAGAGCCGCATTTCTGGCGGCGCAACAGCGTTCGGATTATATGTATTGGGGACGATTTTTTCTACTGGCACCGAAATCACTTGATAGGCAGGGCTTTTATAAACACTATCTCTCATTTACAAATCCTCCATACTTTCTTCGTATAAGATCAATCTGTTCCTGTTCTTTCTTGGACAAGCCAAATCCCATAAATCTGCAGATATGGTCATTCTTCAAGATACAGTAGCACATTCTCTTCCAGCTCGGAATATCTTTCGTGGATTTAATGTCATCCGTATGATCTGGTATCTTCCCAATAAAAATAACTCTGGAATTTTTATTTAAGGTATAATTAGAAACTCCATTTCTCTGAATATGATAACCCCGGTCTATCAGTTCTTGAATGGTTTCTTCTGATAGCCCTCCTCCCGTCTCATGCCAGAATTTAATAGAAGTCATGAATTTTTTAACATAATTATTGCGAATCCGTATTGGCAGAGTATCCAGCAGAAATTTAGTGTAAGATTCCCAGGTATGCCCCTCTGGCAGAGAAATGCTCCGATATCCCATCGCTTTCGTCCGGGCATAAACCGCAGTAAAATTCGCTCCCCGCACTCTTCCCACCAGCCTAGTCCAAATCTCTGGATCAATCACCCGATAGAGATTCAGGCTATCCTTGGCATAATCGTTAAACGGGGAAGCTACTCGCATCTGGCTGGGATTCAATCCTGCTTTGTAATATAAGTCATACAATCTGTTATATTTATATCCAAACTGATAGTATGCCGCCCACACGTCATTATTTGTCCAATCATAAAGCGGAGAGGCGGTCCAGACGTCTTTAAACTGCTTGGATATCCAGCACTCCCCCATATAGCCATACTTCTTATTTAGAAATCCGCTGTAACGCTGCAGAGATTCCTCCGCCCGCATTCCCAGCAAACACACCGTCTTTCCCCTGCTGTGGCGCTCTTTGTAAAATCTGCTGAACTGTTTTGCCAAATCCTCCTGAGGCATCCGGTAACGATAATGATGAAATGGATTATCCATATTGATCACATAAGAATGCTTTGGCATTGGCCGAACCCAGATATCTTTTTTGGCATCATCCCAAGGGTACCAATACATTTCATAATTACTAAGCGCCGTCCTCGTAGCCATTGGCAGGCAAACCCAATAAGGATCCACCTCATGCTCCAGTTGCCGAAACGTCTGCTCTACATATTCTGTTGTCAAAGTGTACTGTGCCTCAAAATCTTGATGAAACATGCCGATCAGCCGCTCGGGATAGTGCTGGCGCTTAAAATCCAGTAGTAAATTCAGCAATAGCCCGCTGTCCTTTCCTCCGCTGAAAGAAACATAGATATTTTCAAATTCTTGAAATAGAAAATGAAAACGTTGTTGAAGTGCTTCATATACATTTTCCTTCTGGTATTCCCGTATCATCCTATGGCTTCACCTTCTTATCTTGTGCAAATTGGCGTATGTTATTTTCTTTCTTAGAACATTTTCATACCATGCTCTAATTTCACGCTATCTGCTATTATACTACTTCCCTCTTTCTATCTCAATAAATTTTTACCATTTTTTTCCATTTATACCATTTTTATCCATCACTTCGATTAAAATATGAGCAAAGACCAGAAAAAGAGGTTGTTGCAAATCAAGCCTCTATATACAAGATATGGAAATCAAAATATCTGAATCTCATCCATACTGTATATAGGCTTTAATTTACAACAACCTCTTTGCTTTCTGCCCTTGGCAAAATCACTATATGTCGTTTCCTGGAAGCAACAATCCAGCCTCACAAAACTAACACTCTATGTCAAATAATAAGCATCGCATCCCCAAAGCTGAAAAAGCGGTACTTTTCCTCCACGGCAGTCCGATATGCATGTAAAACCTGCTCTCTGCCAGCAAGGGCAGACACCAGCATCACCAAAGTGGATTCTGGAAGATGAAAATTGGTAATCAAGGCGTCTAGCACCTGAAACTGATAGCCTGGATAAATAAAAATATCTGTCCATCCGCTGCAAGGCTTTACCCATAGCTTGTTTTGCCGCGCATCATTTTGCCAGCTTTCTGCCTCAATCCTTGCCGCCACAGACTCCACTGTGCGGCAGCTTGTGGTTCCTACGCAGATCACTCTGCCGCCCTTTCGTTTTGTCTCATTGATGATCTCTGCCGCTTGTTCGTCCAACTGGTAAAATTCCGAATGCATATGATGCTCCCGCACCTGCTCTGCTTTCACTGGACGAAAGGTTCCAAGGCCCACATGGAGCGTTATTTCTGCAATGCTTACGCCTTTGGCCTCAATGTTTTTTAAAAGCTCCGGCGTAAAATGAAGCCCTGCCGTAGGAGCAGCCGCCGAGCCGTCATATTTAGCATACACAGTCTGATAACGGTTTTTATCCTCTAGTTGATGCGTGATATAGGGCGGCAAAGGCATCTGTCCCAGCTGATCCAAAATCTCCTCAAAAATCCCTTCATAGGAGAAGCGGATCAGGCGGTTGCCATCTTCTACCACGTCCTCCACTTCTCCCGTCAGCAATCCTTGTCCAAAGAGAATCCTCGTGCCAGGCCTTGCTTTCTTTCCAGGCTTTACCAGGGTTTCCCAGAGATCCTTTTCTTTCCTCTTCAATAGAAGAATCTCTATCTTTGCCTGGGTGCCCTCCCGCTCCCCGAAAAGCCTTGCGGGAATCACTTTGGTATTATTGATTACCAGACAGTCCTGCGGCTTTAAATACTCCAAAATGTCACAAAAATGACGATGTTGCAACTGTCCGCTGTCCTTTTGCATCACCAAAAGCCGGGAGCTTGAACGATCTTTCAGAGGATCTTGAGCGATCAGCTCCTGGGGAAGATCATAATAAAAATCTTTTACTTCCATATTCTTCCTTACTTTCTTAATTCAATTCCCATTTCTTCTAAGGCCTTCAGTATCTTTTCCATGGCAGGAGCATAATCTGCCTCTTCTAGCGTTTTATCCTTTGCCCGGAATGTCAGGGAATATGCCACGGACTTAAAGCCAGATTTAATCTGAGCGCCCTCATAGATATCAAACAGCTCATAGCTCTCTAAATATTGTCCGCCCTTTGCGTCAAAAATCTTTTCCACGTCGCCAACCAGGATATTCTTTGGCATCACCATGCTGATGTCCCGGTTTACTGCCGGGAATCTGGCAATTCCCTGATATTTTCGGTCAAAGCTCGCCAATTCCACAATTCCTGGCATATCAACGACAGCCACATAAACCCGTTCCTTGATAGAATAATTATCTGCCACCTGGGGATGAAGCTCTCCCAGATATCCCACCACTGTGCCGTCATAAATAACATTTGCCTGCCTGCCTGGATGCAGGAATGGTTTTCCGGCATTGGGGTCATAACTCTCTTTGCCATGAAGCCCAGCCTTGTCAAAAAATTCTTCTACCACGCCTTTCATAGTGTAGAAATCACCATCCCCATACATTCCTAACGTAAACTGCATCCGTTCCTCGGGAAGCTCTGTCACTGGAAGCTGTTTTGGCAGATAAATATTGCCCAGTTCATAGAGACGGACATTTTTGTTTCTACGGTTATAATTGGTGGATAAAGAAGTCAGCATTCCATGCAGAGATATGGTGCGCATTATGCTAAAATCCTCTCCCAAGGGATTGGAGATCACAACGGTATTGCGAAGCTCGCTGTCCTCTGGAATCAACAATTTGTCAAAGACTTTGGGACTTTCAAAGGAGTAAGTCATTCCCTGGCTAAATCCGCAGAACTCTGCCGTATCCCTCGCCAAGGCCTCCACCCTCAGCTTGAAAGACAGCTTTCCCGTGGTTGCCTCTCCCTTCGGCAAAGAAGTGGGAATATTGTCATAGCCATAAAATCTTGCCACTTCCTCCGCCAAGTCTGCAAGACATTCCAAGTCCTGCCTCCAGGACGGCGCAAGAACCTCCTCTTTCTGCTCGTCATAACCCAGATCTATTTTCTTAAAATAGCCCAGCATGGTCTCTTTGTCAATCTCTGTTCCCAGCAATTGATTGACTTTTGCGGCGTCAAAGGGAATTCTCCTGCCTTCTTTTCTCTTGCCGTATACATCCACGACGCCGCCGACTACTTCCCCGGCGCCAAGCTCCTCGATCAACTGGCAGGCGCGATTAATTGCATCTATGGCATTGTTAGGATCCAGCCCTTTTTCAAATTTGCCAGAAGCGTCGGTCCGAAGTCCCACTTTCTTGCTAGAGAGCCGGATATTGGTTCCATCAAAACATGCCGCTTCAAATAGCATCGTCTGTACGTTATCTGTGATCATCGAATTTTCACCACCCATAATGCCTGCGATTCCCACCGCTTTTTCGCCATCACAAATCATCAGCACAGAATCGTCCATGGTACGCTCCTGGCCATCCAGGGTCACGAATTTCTCGTCTTTCGCAGCACGACGTACGATAATCTGCCTCCCTGCTATCGTATCTAAGTCATAGGCATGCATTGGCTGCCCATACTCTTCCATCACATAATTGGTAATGTCTACAATATTATTGATGGGTCGGATTCCCTGGGACGCCAGACGCCGCTGCATCCACTGGGGCGAGGGCGCGATTTTAATATTTTTTACCACCCTTGCGCAATATCTTGGACAAAGCTCTGCATCGTCCACACGAACCTTAATGTAATCATTGACATTCTCATTATTTCCAGTCGCTGTCACTACAGGGGGCTTGAACTCTTTGTCAAAGGTGGCCGCTGCTTCCCTCGCCAGACCAATCACGCCAAAGCAATCCACCCGGTTGGAAGTGATTTCATATTCGAATACCACGTCTTCAAGTCCCAATGCTGCGATAGCGCTCTCGCCAATCACTGCATCCTCTTTGAAAATATAAATCCCTTCTTCTGGCGCTTCTGGGTACATTTCCCTAGTGGAACCAAGTTCCTCGATGGAGCACATCATGCCGTTGGAAAGCACGCCCCTGAGTTTTCCTTTTTTTATCTTAATTCCGCCTGGCGTCTTCTTGCCGTCATGACCTCCTGCCACGCGCCCGCCGTCCAACACTACCGGAACCTTATATCCCTCTCTCACATTGGAAGCTCCTGTAACGATCTGGATATCTTCCCCAGTCCCTACGTTTACTTGGCAAACCACAAGCTTGTCTGCATCTGGATGTTTTTCAATCTTGGTGATCTGCCCAATGACAATTTTATCCAAATCTGCATTAAGCTCCTTAAATCCCTCCACCTTGGAGCCGGAAAGGGTCATTCCATCTGTATATTCTTGCGCCGTTACATCCAGATCTGGGACGTAGGCTTTGATCCATGATAATGATGTATTCATAATCCTATTATTCCTTTCTTCTCTTCCCTGTTATCCACACTAAAACTGCTTTAAAAATCGGTCGTCATTCTCATACAAAAGACGCATGTCGTCAATCTCGTATTTTAGCAGCGCAATACGCTCCAAGCCAACGCCAAAGGCAAAACCTGAATACTCCTGCGGGTCGATGCCGCTCATCTTAAGCACCCTTGGGTGCACCATGCCGCAGCCTAAAATCTCAATCCAGCCAGAACCTTTGCAAAATCTACAGCCTTTGCCGCCGCATTTAAAGCAGGTCACATCCACCTCTGCGCTTGGCTCTGTAAATGGAAAGTGATGAGGACGGAATTTGACCTTTGTCTCTTCGCCAAACAGCTCTTTGGCAAACTCTGCAAGCGTTCCTTTCAAATCTGCAAACGTGATATTTTTATCAATCACCAATCCTTCAATCTGATGGAAAGACGGGGAATGGGTTGCATCCACCTCGTCGGAACGGAATACCCTGCCTGGCGCAATCATGCGGATCGGCAATTTTCCTGTTTCCATCTGGCGCACCTGCACCGGAGAAGTCTGGGTCCGCAATACGATTTTCTCATTAATATAAAAGGTGTCTTGCTCATCCTTTGCCGGATGGTTTGCCGGAATATTCAACGCTTCAAAATTATAATAGTCATATTCCACTTCAGGTCCTTCCACCACTTCATACCCCATGCCTATGAAAATTCGTTGCACCTCTTCTAAGGCGATGGTATTGGGATGGCGATGCCCGAGCCGATTCTTTTTCGCTGGAAGGGTTACGTCAATCACTTCCTGCTTTAACTTTAACTCCCGCTCTGATGCCTCTAATTTAGCTTTCGTCTCCTCAATCAGACGTTCAATGTTCTCTCTGGTATCATTCACCAACTGCCCTATGATTGGCCGCTCTTCTGGCAACACGTCCTTCATGCCTTTGAGGACGGCAGTCAGTTCTCCTTTTTTGCCAAGAAAGGCAACTCTAATGTCGTTTAATTTTGCAAGACCGTCAGAATTTTGAATCTCACGGATTGCTTCTGCTTTGATCTGTTCCAATTTCGCTTTCATAATTTCCTCCATTCTGCGCGCTTTTTGGCACATAAAGGTAGTTTGTGAAAGAATTTGCTAATTCTTTCACTCTTTCCTCCATTCTGTGCGCTTTTTGGCACGCTGCGCGCGGTCACATCGTGACATCTTTAAGACAAAGAAAGTCCCTATGCTTATGCATAGGGACGAAATTCTCCGCGGTACCACCCTGATTCTTGAGAATCACTGGTTCTCAAGCGCTCACTTCTGCGTAACGTGCAGCAGCGTCATATCCTACTCCTGTCCTGATAAGACCATGTTCAAATATGCGGCTCCAGTGAGAAATTCAAGTCCTGCCTTTTCTTAAGAGGACTTACAGCCGGTGATCCTCTCTCTCTGTAAGCAGTTCAGGGCTCTACTGACACCTTCATTGCCTTTATTTTGGTTCATACTTCTATATCGGCATTATTCTAACACCTATATCAAAAATCTGCAAGTATTTTTTTACATTTTGTTTTACTTTCAAATCTGTCCGTGAGGATTCCTCCGCAAATTTTTATGAGACAGCTCTGGTAAACTTTTTTGCATTGACACAAGAAGATACCTTGCAATGTAGGATATGAACCGCAAGTAATGTTTGACACTTCTATTCTTACTTCTTGATCTTAGCGCTCAATTTTGTTTTGCTCCATTCGCCATACAAAGTGCCTTTTGTGGATTTCTTATAACTGCGCACGCTCACATAATACTTCTTGCCTGTTTTCAACTTTGTAAATGTATACGAAGTCTTTGTAACATTCTTAGATTTTACATTTTTCTTAAATTTCGCATCTGTGGCTATTCGAACTTGATACCCTGATGCCATCTTATCTTTCGCCCATGTCACAGTCAATTTTTTACCCTTTGCCACCTTTGTTGTCTTTACAGACGGCTTCTTGGGGCTTACTTTGACCGTTACCTTCTTGGACGCTTTCTCTGCCTTGATCGTAATTGTGACAACCCCAGTATTTTTGATTGTTGCCTCTCCGGTATTCTTACCTACAGTGACAATCTTTGGGTTCGAGCTCGTATAGGTCATCTTGTAATTAGATGACGCTTTGATTTTGAACGGCTTTGCGCCGTATTTAACCTCATACACAGTTTTATTACAAGTAATGTATGCAGGCGGATTCTGGTCTGCTTCCTTTTTAATTGTAAAGCTAACTGTCTTGCTGCCAGTATAATCTCCTTTTCCCTCAACGATTACTTCAGCCGTTCCTATTTGGACATTATTCTTGTATGAAACTATATAATCTGTATTTAAAACCAATGTCTTGCCATCCAGCTTCACGGTCACCGATGGAAGCTTTGGTTTTCCATCATAAACGTAACTTGTACTTGACAATGTCACAGTCGCTTTTGAAATATCAGCACCGACTTCTGGGTTGTCTCCTCCTGGGTTGTCTCCTCCCGGATTATCTCCTCCTGGATTGTCTCCTCCCGGATTATCCCCTCCTGGGTTGTCTCCTCCCGGATTATCTCCTCCTGGGTTGTCTCCTCCCGGATTATCCCCTCCCGGGTTGTCTCCTCCCGGGGTGTCTCCTCCCGGATTATCCCCTCCCGGATTATCTCCTCCCGGATTATCTCCATCGCCGTCACCAGGACCAGGATTGGTTCCAGGAACATAGTTATAATGCATCTTCGCCTTTGAAATCACCGCTACCGTATCACCTGATTTCCATACATTGTTCCACTGCTCCTCGGTGCCAGTATAGTATATGTCACTCAAGGGACAAGATGCAAATGCCGATCTCTCTATGGAAGTTACACTGTCTGGAATTATGACAGTGGTAAATGCGCCGCAAGATGCGAACGCTGATTCGCATATGCTTTCTGCACCTTGCGTAATTTCAACCCCAGGAAGCATTAGGCAATTCTGGAACATGCCCATACTAATGCGGTCTATATTTTGGGGCAATGTTACACTCATTAAATAGTAACATTGCATAAATATGTTGTCTCCCAGCTTTACCTGCTTGCTTCCAGGAGCAAACGTTGCGCTTATCAATGCCTGGCATTGAAAAAATGCAGCGGCGCCTACCTCTCCAATACTAGCTGGCAAGGCTATCTTGGCAAGGCTTGAGCAAGCACTAAATGCATTTTGCCCGATAGTTTCCACGCCTTCAGAAATGGTGACCTCGCTAAGATTTTTACATCCACGGAAAGCGCTGTCTCCAATTGTCTTCACATTGGAGGGAATAGACGCCGCAATGATCGAAGACTCGCGAAAGGCGTGATTGCCAATCGTTGTCACGCTAGAAGAAATCTCTGCACTGAGAACGCCGCATTTCCAAAAAGCGCAGGAACCAATACTGGTAACGCCATTTTCGATAACGATCTTGCGTATTTGGTCACTCTTATCACTCCAAGGCTGCTCTTCTACAGAGCTAAAATCTGGCATGCTTCCATTACCAGAGATGGTCAGCTTGCCCGCTTTTGTCAAATTCCAGGCAAGTCCTCCTTCCAGCGCGCCATCTGCAATTAATTTGTCAGCATCCGGATCATCTTCCGGGATATAGCCTTCCGGGTAACGGGTGATATAATGACTTGTGTTTTTCATCACTTCTTCCTTGGAAATCGCCCTTCCCCAGTGAACCCTGCCTTGGTGATCGCCAGTACTGATGTTTCCTTCTGCAACAACTACGCCCGCATCGTTTACCTCGAGCACGATCACAGTATGAACATCATTGTTTACCCTCAGAATATCGCCAGGTTTTATATCCTCGAATGCAAACTTGCCCTCTGCATACATCCTGGCTGGCAGACTGCCAAAAGCTGTATCACTGAGTATAAAGGCAAAAGCTACGCAGCCCACGGCACTGATCCTGTGTCCGTCAAGGTTTCCACCTTTCCAATAGTAATAACCTTTTGAATCTGAATAAGGCTCATCGTCAGTCCAAGGCGTTCCTTCCTTGTATTGCTCCTGGTCTTTCAGCGCAATCATCGACTGATAAACTTCCGCCGGAGTAGGAACCGTGCTATCACGGGTGACCAGCCTGGAAGTAGATTCTGCAGCGAGAACATCCTCTTGCTGCAAAAGCTCTTCGTGCGATGCATGTACTACCGATTGAGAAGAAATGCATAAGCACAACGCTAAAGCAAATGAGAGAATTCGTTTTTTCACTTCTACAACCTCCTATCTTATTTTGTGAAAACTTTTAGTAAATATTTACTTTATTATAAATATATTGTCATTCTCCTGTTTTGTCAATAGAATAAGAAAAAGCAGACTTTTAAAACATATTTATATGGACCACTGTGACGTAAGCCCCAATAGCAAAGCGTGCCTCCTCGATCATTTATTGACTGAATCAGAAAAAGCGTATATAATGGCAATGTCACTAATAGTAATATTAGAGGACTATATGGATCATAATATACCCGGACCATTGTTTTTGAATAGCTGAACAAATTGTCAGTTGCATGAGCGAATCGGGAAAGAACTTAATATGATATATAGCAGTAGCATGGGAAGCATGCAGGCTGCTGTTAAAATGCGGATATATTCAGTATCAAAAGTCTGTTGAGAAATCGAAAATACAAAAAGATTTGTTCCATTACAGATAGTGGAAAACAGAAGTTTATTGAGTGGTTTCAAAAATTTATTGATGAAATGAGGGATGAAACATAATGCAGCCAAATAAATTAGCCAATTCACCAATTACATATTTTGTAAGCAGGACCACGAAAGCCGAATGGATACTGTTCATCCACGCAGCTTTCGTCAATCACAATATGTTCAAAGCACAGTTTGATTATTTTAAAAATAAATATAATATTCTGGCCATTGACATCATTGGCCACGGACAATCAACTGATACCCAAAAAGGTGATACGATAGATAAGATGTCAAAATGGATATTTGACATCTTAGAGTCTGAAAGCATTGACAAAGTACATATTGTCGGCGTTTCATTAGGTGCAGTTTTAGCACAGGATTTTGCTAATCATTATCCACATGCAGTAAGCTCACTGGCTTGCTTTGGAGGATATGACATTAATAATTTTAACGCAAAAATGCAAAAAGAAAATAGTGCAAAGCAAAAGCTGATGATGTTAAAAGCACTCTTTTCGATTAAATGGTTTGCAAAGGCAAACAAGAAAATTTCTGCATATACTTCACAAGCTCAAAATGAATTTTTCTCCATGAATATACTGTTTCCTAAAAAGTCATTTATGTTTCTGGCAACGCTCAATCGCATGGTAAACAAGTATAAAACTGGGCAAAGGAATTATCCTTTGTTAATTGGATGCGGGAAATTTGATATTCCAATGGAATTAGAGGCAATCAAAGCATGGAAAAGCGGCGAACCTGATTGCACAGTAGTTCTTTTTGAAAATGCGGGACATTGTGTTAACATGGATGTGCCGCAGGAATTTAATAAAACGATGGCAAAATTCTGGAAAGGTGCAAGCCAATAAAGCTAATGAAGAAAGTTTTTACTGCAATACACGTCAATGGCCTGTTTGACAAAGCAAGCCGTTCCATCTCCACCTGCTTTGTCAATATTGTTCTTGAAGCGTTCGTCACATACATACATTTCACCTAATCCACTAAGAATTTCATTTGTGCACACATAATAGTGATCGGTTATAAATTTCTGTAATGCTAAGATTTTCTTTTGTACTTCATTTGCATTAGGCGTTAAATGTTTTAATTCCCCTAATTCAAAAAACATTGTCATTAGTTCGTTTGCAATCTTGTTATTACTACTTTCATTTGAATCAATTTTCTTTTGTTTGTACTCCTGATACGCTTTCGTATTGCCCCATTTTGCTTTGACTTCTGCCTCATACTTTTCAATTTCACTCTTGTCAAAAACATCAAAATTCATTGTCATTACTCCTTTATTTTTAATTTGACGCGCAAAGGTAATAAGTTCGCCGATGCGTTTATATTGTAACTCTAACAACCTGATTTGCTGCGCAATCGCTTCTGACGGGTCAAAATCAGGGCTGTCAAGAATTACTTTAATTTCTTTTAGGGGAAACTGTAATTCGCGAAACAATAAAATATTTTGCAAACGGCCAAGCGCCGTATTGTCATACATTCGATAGCCTGCTTTGGTTACTTTCGTAGGTTTCAAAAGCCCAATTTGATCATAATAATGAAGTGTGCGGGCAGTGACGCCTGTCAGTTGAACAACTTCGTGGACAGACAAAGGTTTTTTACTCATTCCGAAAATCCTCCATAACGTCTAAAATTTCTTTTACTCCTTTCCTGTTTTCCCATATTATAGACTATGACGTAACGTTAAAGTCAAGAGATAATCCAAAAAATTAGAAAATCATCAATTACGTCATTGGAAATATTTTGGCTAATATTTAAAATCTAATCATATCCGCACTGACACACAACCACTACATCTATCCCTTTAACATCTTTAACATCCAGGCATATCGGCTCGTCGGCTGATATAGTCTTTCTCTTTTCTTGTTCTGCCTCTCTGCCTGTTATAGTTTTCCATCCAAACACAGTATTTAGTTTCATGGCCACACCAGTATTATTCCGGTCACTGATTTCGATATTTGCGCAGTAGTGTTTATAGTCCCTCTCCAAGGACTGTATGCTATACTGTTGAAGATACTGTGGATTGTTTTTTCCCTCCTGCCACTCAACGGTTTCGGAAAGACTACAACCACAGTCTCTTTGTATATTTGTTAATCAGTTAGATGCCGCATGACGGTTGATTTAGGACGAGATTACAATCGCAGAGAGCAACTGTGGCTCTAAACAGTATTAAATACTTTAAAAAGGAGATTTATCATGATCTATGTTGGAATTGACGTCGCAAAAGATAAGCATGACTGCTTCATTGCTAGCTCAAATGGTGAACTTTCATTTAATCCTTTTATCATTCCCAACAATCGCAAGGGTTTTGATGCGCTCTACCAGAAAATCCGATCTGTATCGGATGGCTTGACAAAAGTGAAAGTAGGACTCGAAGCCACTGGACACTACAGTTACAATCTTATGGGTTTTCTCTTTAGTAAAGGCTTGCCGGCCTATGTGATCAATCCGTTACATACAAATCTGTACAGAAAAAGCCACAGCCTTAGACAGACGAAAACGGATAAAGCGGATGCCCGCACGATTTCTTTTATGCCAATGTCTGATGTAAACTTAAAGTCCTACTCAGACACATCTTACCA
>OFFK01001604.1_pt1 | contig 15596 bp, 11 predicted proteins | sample 1521361 | NCBI WGS metagenome assembly OFFK01 (sample SAMEA3504096, study PRJEB24116) | mouse gut metagenome | biome: mouse gut; feature: mouse-associated habitat; material: faeces | place: Denmark | collected 2011
TGTATGTATAGTTCCAGTCCGAATCAAGGGCGGATGCCGGGATAGGCGTTATCGTCGCCGCCAGCGCTGCCGCCATCATCAGCATTGCCTTCCGCTTGCTCCATGCCATCATCTTCATGTTTCCTCGCTCCTTTCTGTTTTGCAAACCAAACCGCCGCAAGCACGACGATCACGGCTATCACGCCGCAGAAAAATGGGATCGCCTTCTGCCATCTGTCAGGCGGGGGTCCCTACTACAACGGGATCGCCGCTGTGGAACACCGCCGTATACCGTGTAATGTCCATGCTTGTTTTGGATACCGTCCCTTTATATTCCGCAGTCACGATATAGCCCTTGCTGTAACTGCGTGTGCCTGTGCCGGAATAAGTAACGATTGCCGTAAACCTGTCTGTGATTGCGTAATCATCTACGTTTGCGGTGTTGTCGCTCTGCCATTCCACAGAGGAAAACTGCAAGGTACTGCCGCCTTCCACAGTAGTTTTAGGGATATACTGCAAATCCGCCCCCGCAAGGTTCGGGTATGTCCTTGTAACTGATTTCCGGTAGCTGCTTCTGCCTGTGCCCTTGCTTTCGATCTTCACTGAGGAAATATCCAGTTCCAGCCTGCCGGAAAATCCGTCCTCTGTCTGCACATCTTTTTCCGCCGGAATCAGCGGCAGTATGTCCTCCATTTTGTTGGATTGGCTTTCCAGCGTGACAGGCTCCGTAATCTGCTTTGTTTCATAGGACGGGAGTTCCTCTTTCAGAATATCCCTCAATTCATACCAGACGCCGTTATGCTCAAAATCATTCTTCGGTATCATCTCCGGCGTTTCGCTGTTTTTCAGTTCATATACCTTATGGATTTCCTCCTGTTTCCCGTCCTGCACCATTTCCACGCTTATCGGGTACACGCCTGCCGCATATACTGTGCTGGAAAAAGACAGGGTAATCAGGAAACCGCATAAAAAATTTTTCATACGCTCACCGCTCTTTCTCTGTTGTTTTCGGCCTGTTGGCCTTTTTGATTTTCTTTTTTTCTGTTTCAGTCGCAGTCATAGCTGTCCTTCTGATATTGGAGCCATTCTCTCGCCTGACGGATCTGCCCTCTTGTGGAGCAGTTTTTTTTAATTCCACCCGTTCCCCGTTAGGGAGAGGGTATCCGATGCGCTCCATTACCCTGTTGATTTTGGAAACGTCCTCGGCTCTTGCCAGTATATCGAATGTCGGCGGCTCTGTCTTCTTGTCCTTTATTACAGAAAACAGGATACCGTATTTTCTGGCTTCTGCCGCAAACCCTTTCAGGTATTCCCCCTGTATCGGGAATACTTTCAATTCTCTGCCTTCCTTCAGCATGGCGTTCAAGTTGGTTTTCCCTTTGATTTTAATATTGTCCTTCATCAACGCTGCCAACAGCACGCCAAGATTTTTAGCCCCTGTTGCTGTCAGCTTTGCTACGGTTTCTGAAATCCGCAATGTTTCCCTTGTCATTTGTTCTGCTGCTTCGCTGCCCTGGCTCATGCTTTACCGCCCCCCTTTTGCTGGCTTTTTGGATTTTCTGCAAGCTGTCCCGTATGTTCTGTGACGTTTCCAGAATATCCGCGCACAGACGGGCCTTGTGTCGGTATTCCTTGATTTTCCGGTTACATGATTGGTATTCCACATTGTCTTTTGCTTTTTCACCTTTTTTCCTCATCTCCTTATAAAGTTCCGCCCTGCGCAATGCAAGGCGTTCCATTTCCCCATCAAAAAAGGACTTCATTCCCATGACGTCCTCCGATGTGCTTATGCTGTTTTCCGTAATAAATCTGTACTGCCGGACGTACCGCTCAAACCTTGCCATATCTTCATACAGGTATGGGCTGATTTTTTTTGGCACAGCCCGTTTCCCGGCTTTGCCCAAAAGATAAATATAACGCCAGTATAAAGCCCTGATGCCTGTCAATTTGCGGCTGTTCCGGTAACTGCCTTTCAGCCTTGCCCTTTTATAGCTTTTATGTTTTTTAGCCGGGAAAAAGTGTCCCTGTATGTTTTGCTGATGGAACAGCCTTTCCTTTATGGCCTCTTCCGTATATTCGCCGCCCAGCGTATCCAAGCGGAAAAAGCGCGTGCCGCCTGCTGGCTTTACCGCTGTGTGCATGACATTTGCGCCGTATTTTACGGTATAGCCACTTTTCTTCATTTCCTCCAAAAAACTGTGGAAAGTAAACGATTTTTTGATCGCTTCATCAATATCCCGCCTGATTTGGCTCCGCGCAGTTGGCTTTCCGGCTTTCTCCGCTTTCCATTCGGCATAATGCCGCCCCCTGCCTTTTGGCTGGATCACTGACAGCCCGTTTTCCCTGCACAGCCTGTCCGAAACCTCCCGAAGCGCATACAGGCTTTTCGGCGTTGAACGGTACTTTCTCCCGTCCACAAAAGAAACAGAATTGACCACGATGTGGTTATGGAGATGCCCTTTGTCCAAGTGCGTACCTATTACCACTTCATAATCCGCAAAGCATTCGCGGCAGAAATCCATGCCGATCTTATGGACTAACTCCGGCGTTCCTTCGTCCGGAGGAAATGACTGTATCAAATGGTAGCACAATACCTTCCCTTCCTTATCAAACCTCCTTTTCGTATCCCGCATTTCCGCGCCTGCCGTTTCCACGCTCCCGCAGTTCAAAACGCCTGCATAAAACCGCTTTTCGGTCTTTTCCGTATCCAAGGCATAGCCTGTAACATTTTCCATCGTTTTTTCCTCATTTGTGGCATAGGCGGCACATCTGTCCAAATCGAATTTTCTGGCTAATACCTTGAGATAGGCCAATCTCTACACCTCCTTTACCATCTCCCAGACCTCGCGCATGAGCGCAAGCGTTTCCTTCATTTCCGCATTGCTGACGCTTTGCGTGATATTGCTGTTATGCGCAATCTGGTTGATATTGTTCCCGATCGCGGAAAGCTGTTGTATCAGGCTGCGCCAATACTCCGGCGGGCGTTCCCGAAGATGGCTCCCGGCAATCAGCCCCCGGATAAAAGGCTCCATGCCCATACCCGCAAGCCACGCTTGTTTTTCCAGATATTCTTTTTCGGAACGTGTCAGACGGACAGTGACTTTTTCTTTCCTCTGCTTCATGGCTTTCTCCTTTCTCCGGTCTGTATCGGGGTATTAGGGGTGTCCCCTAACAAGCGCATTTTGCCGTTTTGACGGCAAAATGCTATGCTTGCCATTAAAAAAACAAAACTTCGTCTGACGTTCCGGTTCCTTTGATACCTTCCCGAAAAAGAAATCATCTCTCCGGCTCTGGCTGTTTCCGACTGTTCGCTTTTTGCGGTTTCCCGCCGTTTTTCCCTTTGGGGCTATCCCTGTCGCGCTCCATTTCCATCAGTGTTTGATAAGCAAAATTGATTATGACAGGGTGGATATTACTGTAAAAATCTTCATAAGTTATGTTTGGCATTCCCACAAACGCCGCATGTTCCTTTACTTTTTTGGAGTATCTCCCGTCATGTGCAGCTTTTGTGATAACCGCCGCCAGAAGGGTCTTGCAGCGTTCAAAACCAAACTCCTTTACCCAGTTTTGCAGGAATGATGAAAGTTCGCGGCGTTCATACCAGTCATGGCTATTTTGTTCAAAATAATCAAGGCATTTCTCATTCCGTTTTTTGTCCCCCCTCCATAAATGGATTTCACCGGACGTTTTGGCTTCAATCAGATTTTTCCGATACAACGGGGCATCGGGGCGGTTGTAAAACCTCTCCGATTGCTTCTCTAAAACTTTATCGGAACATCGGTGTATGAATTTCCGCGTTTGCTCAAGATTCTCAGCGTCAATTTCCTGCCACTCTTTGTAAATGGCAGTCAACGGTGCTTCTACGCCCTGCAAGCCCTTTAATTCATTGTCATGCAGGCCATTTTCAAGTAGCTCCAGTATTTCCTTCTTTATAACTGCTTCGTATGCGTGTCCCAAAATCTGCTCAAAGGGCAGTCCTTTCAGCCCCTCGATAAATGTGTCATATTCCTCTGCCGCCCTGCGGCAAATTTCCTTTTTCCAGTCTATTTTCTGCTCCATGCAAGTCCCTCCTTATGTCATCTGACAGGCTCCGCATTTTTCGTCCCACGTGTTTTTACTGTGTTTTTCAGTCCTTTCTTTGCCATCAGCAGTTCATTATAGTCCTTTGCACCCTTGGGCGGCTGGGTCACGCATACCATCTGCGTTCCTTCTAAAGCCGCTTGAATCCCTGCCGCCGCTTTCTGTCCGGCTCCATCGCTGTCCAAGGCAAGGATAAGCGTATTTGTTTGCGGGTACGCTTTCAGATACCCTTCCAGCGCAGGCGGCAGGGCGTATGCTCCGTTTGCCTTTTCCAGATATACGCCGCCCAAAGAAATGTATCTGTATTTTTTCCACGCAAGCCCTTCCATTTTGAGCAGGGTAGCATAGGAAAGTGCGTCAATCGCGCTTTCAAATACGGCGGCCATCTTTTCCTCCGCACCCTTCGGTATAAGAGAAAAGGAGTACCGTTTATCGCTCCCTCCCACTTCGCCCATGAAAGCAGAGTTTGCATAGGTACTCCTTTTGAACGCATATTTCATTTGTTTTTCTGCATTGTATCCCGCAAATACGGCATTGTGATACTGCCTGCCCTCATACAAAAGCCCTTCACCAATGCAGTAATCTATGATTTCCTTATCAATCCCCCGTTTCATCAGATAGGCCGCCACTTGGCGGCTGTTCTCGTTTTTTTCCGGCGGTATAAATTCCGCTTTCGGTCTGTCCCTTGGCTTTGAAACAGGATATGCGGCTTTCACGCTCTCGCTGCACAGCATTTCAACCGCCCTTGTAAATGGCACGTTCCGCACCGAAACAAGGTAATCCAGTGCCGTTTTCCCTCCAACGCCCCTTGACCACCAGTACCACTTGCCATTGCTGATTTTCAAGCTGTCATGGTCTTTCAGACAGTAGCCGTTCCTGCCGAACGGCTTTAAGTTTTCCGGCTCATAAAGCCTGAGATATGTTAGAATGTCCATCGTCCGCGCTGTTTCGATCTGTTCCTTTGTACAATAACCCAATCTGTTTCTCTCCTTCCTCATAAAAGTATCATCTTTCCGGTTCTGAATGTGTATTTTTGCATTGTTTTGCTTTTTTCAATCCCGCCATTGCCGCATTCCTAAGATAATGTCCTGCGCTCTCCTCCAGCAGTCCACGATAATCCTCATCCCGTTCCAGCCAGTCTTGAAAAAGCCGCTCCAGCGGCCTGTCAGTATTTCGCAGTCCGATCAGGTCTGTGCCGCTGCAATTTTGGAGGACTGCTAAAAATTCCTGCTTCGTCAATATTTCGTATGTACGTCCAATGATTTCTTCAAAACCCTGTCCCTTCAAATCGTCCAGAAAATCGGAATATTCCTGTTCTGCCTTTTTCAGAACATTTTCAAACGTATTTTCAAATTGGCTCATAAACTGCTCCTTTCATTATCTTTAACTCTGCATCTTTTCGCTGATCGCCCGCACTACGGGGACAGTCACGCCATTTCCGGCCTGCTTATAAAGCTGGCTGTTGCTGTTTACCAGTACGGCGCGCTCAAAGTACACATCTTCCCAGCCCTGCAAGCGAAAGCATTCCTTCGGGGTCAGTTTTCGGATTGCAATGTAGCAGTCGTATTCTTCATTCCATATCGCGCAGACCGGACTGCCATCTGAAAGCATAACTGCAACGTAAGGGTTCTGTTCTGTTACATTGCTCTCCGTCCCATCATTGGATACGGGAACAACCACGCCCTGATTGCATGATGTATCCAGCGTGTTGGCAATCCCTTTCCCTACCCGTCCCCGCCTTGTCTTGCTTTCCGGCATCGCCAGATTAACAGAATCGCCAATCCCTGCATTTGCGTATCCTGTTTTTGTTGCTTCTTTTATCTGAACCATCACTCCATGCCGATCCTGTCCCGTCAGTGTAAACATAGGCTCGCCATTTTTCTTAAACCGCCGACCGTTCTGCCGCTTCTCAGCCCTGTCCGGCGTAAGGACCGGAACAGCAATTCCGTTTGTTTCTCCCCGTCTATGGCATATGCCTTTATAGTACCTTGCCTGCAAACTGAATGACGTTTCCGAAACTTCAAGCCCTGCTCCATAACTCATATCGCAGAATGCGGGCAGAATAACACTTGGCTCCCTCCCGCCGCCCTCCATGCCGTTCAAGCATGGCGCGATTCCATCAGGGTCATATATCCGGCCTTGGTTTGGATTTTCCCTTGTCTTTGTCGGCATATAGTTCCCCAGCTGTCGTGTCATTTGCGCCCGCTTTGCTGGCACTTGAAAAAGAGTATCCGCTGCATCTGTTCCAGTGACAGGAAATACTTTGCGGGTACTTCGTCCTCTAAAATGTCCCACAATGAATATGCGCTCCCTGTTTTGGGGGACGTAATGGGAAGAATTAAAAACCTGCCATTCTGCATCATAGCCGCTTTCGTCCAACGCAGAAAGCAGCCGGAGGAAGTCTGTCCCTCTGTTAATGCAAAGCAGGTTTTTAACATTTTCAATGAATAAATATGAGGGTCTATCTTTTTCTTCGATGTCGTTAATAAGCTGCATAATTCGGAAAAACAGGCTGCTTCGCTCCCCTTTGAAGCCGAGCTGCCGCCCTGCAACGCTGATGTCAACGCATGGGAATCCAAGGCACCAACAGTCGGCTTTTGGGATTTCCCCTGCGGATATGCACCTGACGTCCTCTTGAAACCATTCCCCATGTCGATACACCTCCTTTCCTGCTTCTTCCACTCGTTTCCGTTGCGGCAGACCAGAAATATACGCGCGTTCCTCATCGCTCATCAGGTGCATTGACGTATAACTGGCTATGGCAAATTTATCGGCCTCACAGAAGCCTATACACCGATGCCCCGCCAATTCCATACCGCGCCGGAAACCTCCTATCCCTGCAAAAAAATCAATGAATGTCATTTTCCTCCGCTCCCTTCCTACCGCTCCATACCGCAGATTTCTTTTTTCGGCGGGGTTTCCACGCTTTGTTCATCAGGCTCCGCGATCACTTCCGATGTTTTCTCGTCCAGCTTCAAAAGCGTATCCAGTTCTATCAGTCGGTCTGATTTTTCCCGCAGTTCTTCCTCTTTTTCAAAAGGCTTTTTCAATTCCTCCTTTCCCTGTTCAATCTGCTCATATAAATTTTGTATTTCTGCTTTTTCCTTCTCCAGATATTCCGGTATTTTTAAGAGGGCGTTATTCAGCCTTGCAATATTCCCCAGCGCGTCCTCGCCAATAGTTGTTTTATACTCCCATTCGCCGCAAAGCATGATTTTGAATTCCTGAGAAATATTGTCAAAATATGCTTTCAGCGAAAAACCTCGGTATTCCCCGACCATTTCCGGATCGTCCTTATCTGTGTCTATGGCTGTTATCCTCGCAAGAAATCTTTCCGCGCCTTCCTTCTTATCTGTGTAAAGTGTTCCGTCTACTTTGATTGCAAAACTGTCTTTATCCGGAAAAGCATTTGCTCTTGCGGTATTCCAGTCCATGTTTAACCCCGCAATACGTTCCTCGGCCGCCCGAATCCTGCGGGGGAAATACTTACGAACATCGTCCTCAATGGTATAGTGTTCGTTTTCGTAATTGGCTTTCAGTAGTTTCAGCCGCGAAACCTCAATGTCCAGGTCCATTTTTTCCTTTATCCTTGGGTCGCCTGCTGAAAGGGCTTTCAGTTCAGCGAAGGAAAGGGCGGTGCTGTCAATATCATCACAGCTTCTTTCTACGGTCTGCCCGTTCATGATCTGGCTGATAAACCTCTGCTTCTGTTCCAAAAGCTGCCACGAATAAGCGTCAAACGTATTCTCTGTCACATACCGATAGATAAAAACCTTTGCATTTTCATTGCCCTGCCGGATAATCCTCCCCTCCCTCTGCTCAATGTCGGCGGGACGCCAAGGCACATCAAGATGATGCAGGGCAATCAGTTTATCCTGCACGTTTGTCCCCGCGCCCATTTTGAATGTTGAGCCAATCAGCACCCGCACTTCCCCGCGCCGTACTTTTGCAAAGAGTTCATTTTTCTTCGTTTCCGTATTTGCATCATGGATAAAGGCAATTTCGTGTTCGGGAATGCCCTTATTTCTTAGCTTGTAAAACAGGTCATGATAAACATTGTCAAAGACGTATTCCTGTTTTTCGGAAGTGCCTGCTGTTTCCGGTACTGCCGAAATATCCACGATTTCCGGTGCTGTTGGAATATCCGCCGTTTCCGGTATTGCCGGTAAGCCTGCCGTTTTCTCCTGCTTCGGTGTGGAAAGGTCGCAGAATACAAGCTGCGCAGATTTCTTTTCGACAGTATCCTGCCAGATTTGGAAGATATTTTCCACACAGCGGTTTACTTTGCTATCCGGTGTATCCGGCAGTAAGAAGTTTGCAAGCCGTTGATCCAACGCCAACTTGCGCCCGTCATTTGTGATTTTCAGCATATTATCCTCGCGGGGGTCTACATTTCCCCTTCGAATTTTCTCTGCACGCTCGCCAAAGCCTTTCACCATCTCCTGCTGATATGAAGTTGGTTTTGTTACCTCTGTCTGGTACACAGCCTCCGGCACAGGCAGTTTCAGCATATCCGCAGTCTGTATATCTGCACATTCCCGAAACGCCGTTACCATTTCCGGCACATTGTTGAATTTTGCAAACCTCGTTTTCATGCGGTAGCCCGTCCCCTCCGGTGCAAGTTCCAGCGTGGCAACGCTTTCCCCATAGGTAGCCGCCCAGCAGTCAAAATGCCGCTGTCCCCGTTCTTCCAAAAGGCTGTTCTGCAAGTACCTCTGCATGGTATACAGTTCCGTCATGCTGTTGCTGACGGGCGTACCTGTGGCGAATATCACGCCCCTGCCGTTGGTCAGTTCGTCCAGATACTGGCACTTTACATACAAATCACTGGATTTCTTTGCTTCGGTCTGGCTGATTCCTGCTACGTTCCGCATTTTTGTGTATAAAAAAAGATTTTTGTAGTAATGCGCTTCGTCTACAAAAATCCTGTCAATCCCCAGTTCTTCAAAATTTATGACATTGTCCTTACGTTTTTCATCTTTTATTTTTTGCAGCTTTTCCTTTAGCCTTTTGCGCATCCCTTCCATCTGCTTTACGGCAAAAGTTTCGCCTTTTTCATATTTCATTTCTTTGATTCCATCAAGGATTTCCTCGATCTGGTTTTCTATAAAAGCAATTTGACGCTCTTTGGATATGGGTATCTTCTCAAACTGGCTGTGCCCAATGATAACTGCGTCATAGTCCCCTGTTGCAATGCGCCCGCAGAAGCGTTTCCGTCTGGACGTTTCAAAGTCCTTCTTTGTTGCCACAAGGATATTGGCGGCAGGGTAGAGCTGCAAAAACTCCGATGCCCACTGCTCCGTCAAATGGTTCGGGACAACAAACATCGCCTTATGGCACAGACCCAACGCCCGCAGTTCCATTGCTGCCGCAGTCATTTCAAATGTCTTTCCAGCCCCGACACAATGCGCCAGAAGCGTGTTCCCGCCATAAAGGATACGTGCTATGGCGTTCCTCTGGTGCGGCCGGAGGGATATTTCCGGATTCATGCCGTGGAAACGTATCGTGTTCCCATTATACTGGCGCGGGACGATGTTGTTGAAAATCTCGTTATACAGCTTCACAACGCGCTCCCGCCGCTCAGGCTCCTTGAATATCCAGCTTCTGAATGCGTCCTTTAACGCTTGCTGCTTCTGCTGTGCCAGCGTGGTTTCCTTCCCGTTCAGTACGGTCTTGTCATCCTCTGTAACGTCAAATATCCGCACGTCCTTCAGGTTCAGGCTCATCTGCAAAATTTCATAGCCGTTTATGCGCTTTGTGCCATAAGTCTTATTTGCCAGTATGTTTGTATAGGAATCCTGCCGTTTGCCGCTGACATTCCACACCCCAGTAACAGGCGCATAAGATACGAAGATTTTTTGCCGCATATACATCGGCGTTTGGAAGGTTTCATACATAAACTGGTTGATAATATCAACAGGTATCCATGTAGTGCCCAGATTGACCGATATTTCTGCCGCTGTTAAATCTTTCGGCTGCGCCGCCCGCAAATGCTCCACATTTACGGCATATCGCTCCGGTTCCTGTTCGGCATGGTGCAATGCCTTTTTCAGCTTTTTCTTCACATCGCCGGAAAGATATGCGTCCGCAGTTTCCCATTCCCCTGTCGCGGGGTTTTCAAAAATCTGCCCCCGCAGTTCGCGGATGATTTCTTCCTGCGGTCTGCCGCCCAAAAGTTCTGACATATACGCAAGATTAACACAGGCATATTCCCCAAGGCTGGCAGTCAGGGCCTCCTGCGGCGTATCTGCTTTTTCCGCTTGGATATATGGCTTTATCGTGCGCTTTGTAAAAATATCGGCTTTCTTTTTCAGTTTCTTGTCTTCGTTCAATATTTCAAGGGCGCAAAGGAGGGGATAACTACTGTCGTCCGAAAACGCGATACTGTTGCCTCTGCTGTTCAGCAGTCCGTATTTCGCCGTATATCTGTCATAAAGCGTATTTAACTTTTGCTGGATTGTGTGCAGCGTACTATCGGAACAGTTATCAAGCTGTGCCGCGATTAGCTCCCTCACACAGTCCCGCAGTTCGATCATTCCCTTGATACGCTGTTCCGCCGTTTCACTCATTGCAACACCGTGCATGACGCTGTTTTCCCGAAAATAGATTTTCCCGTCTGAAATGGTGAAACTGAAATTCCGCACATTGGGATCAGCAGGCAGTATCTTCATTTCGTTTGCTCCATCTATGTCAAAGGCAACCTCCGGCTGTGGTATCGTGCCCCTGATATTCTCGACTGCCGTTTCCAGCAGTTTCTCCAGAGGCCTGTCTAAGAATGGCTCACATGCAGTTTCCATGGCATTCCCATACATGGATTTGTTGAAAGCCATACGTCCTAAAATCATCTCAGGGTGTTCCAGAAAATAGCGGTTGACAGGCACGCCCTCGGCGGCTTCTCCTAACTCCACCCATTCCGGAGATGCGCCTGCAAGCTGCCGTTCCCGTTTCTGGAAAAACAAAATATCCGTTGTCACCTTGGTATTGGCATTTGCAAAAAACGCATTCATCGGCAGGGGTATCGCGCCCAGAAGCTCCGCGCGTTCCGCAATGTATTTCCTGACAGAAGGGTCTTTCTTGTCCATCGTCCCCTTTGAAGTCACGAACGCCACAACGCCGCCTGCCCGCACTTTGTCCAGCGTCTTTACGAAAAAATAATCATGGATACGGAAGTTGTACTTGTTGTACCGTTCATCATCAACACTGAAATTGCCGAAAGGGACGTTGCCGACCGCCACATCGAAAAAACTGTCGGGAAACTGCGCGTCCTCATATCCACAGACCTTTATATCCGCATTGGGGTATAGCTTCTGTGCAATACGCCCTGTTACGCTGTCCAGTTCCACACCGTAAATGCGGCTGTTCTTCATGCTTTCGGGCAATGTACCGAGGAAGTTTCCCGCGCCCATAGATGGCTCCAGTATGTTCCCCGTCCGAAAACCCATGTGTTCCAATGCTTTGTAAATACTGCGGCAGACAAGCGGCGTAGTATAAAAGGCGGTCAGTGTGGCCTCCCGCGCCTTGGCGTATTCTTCATCTGTCAGCAGTTCTTTTAACTGCTGGTATTCCTTTGCCCAGTCTGCGTTGTGCGGGTCGAATATCTGCGGGATACCGCCCCAGCTGACAAAACGCGATAAAATCTCCTGTTCTTCCGGTGTGGCGTTCCTGTCCTCAGCTTCTAACTGCCTGAGCATTTCCAGCGCCGCGATATTGTTCTGCGCTTTTGTTTTCGCGCCGCCTTCCCCCAGCCGTTCGTCTGTAATGCGGAAATTTACAGGTTTCACCGTATCTTTTTCTTTCGGCAGGGTTTCCGGCTCCTTCGGCTTCATGGACTGTTCCCGTTCCTGCGCTTGCAGTATGTTCCTGATAACCGCAATGTTTTCGTTGCGGAAAATGGGAAATCCAATGCCGTTCTGGAAAGTAATGTCCTGCAAGGATACCGATGTGCCTGAAATCCCTTCAACCACAAACCGCCTGCCGTTAATTTGCAGTTCCCGCCCCAGCAGGGAATCCATATCTATGGCTTCCCGCTCCGCTGTTTCCGCTTTTTCCGGCCCAGGGACAGGCTTGGCAGGGGAAGAGGATATTTCTGTATCTTCCCTCAAAACAGAAAAAGCGGAGGATTTCTCATCTTCCGCTTTTTCCTTCTCCGTTATTCTGTTATCATCGGCATTGCCAGTTCCTCCGCTGTCAAGCGCAAGCTGTTCTGGTACTGTATCCAGCCCAAAGGATTTCTGTCCTTGTCCGGCTCCGGTGTCTGTTTTCTGAGTTCCTCCATCGTAGCTTTGACCTGCCGCCGTACCTCCCTGTCGATTTCCAGCAGGTGCTTCTCCAGCTTTCCTGTCATCAGCAGGGTGTTGTACTGCGCCCTGCGGTGCTCCTTGAGGAATGTTTTCCGTATCAGCCCGTATTTCCCGATGGGATGTTCCGGCTGGCTCATCTGAATGTCCGGTATCAGGTGTTCTCCGTTCTGGCTGTATGTGATCTTCATGGCTCCCGCCCCTTTCCGTATGGCTCTGTGCATCAGGTTCCTTTTCTTCATTATGCACGTTTTCTGCGTTTTTTGCAAAAAACGCGCGGTAATCGAAGATATACGGATTTTCCCGCTGCTTCACCGCGCGTTCTGCCTGTCGCAGTACCATTTCGGAAATGTCGCTGACTGCTGTTCCGACTTGGGTAATCAACTCCGGCGTGTCAAATAGCCTTATCAGGTCAAGGTCTTTCATTACGCCCATGTCCGGCTCTATCCCGAGCCGCCGCTGGGTCATATACAATACGCTTTCCCATACCAGATATTGAAAAAATACCCGTCTGCTCTCCTCTGGTATCTGCCATTCCCCGCCAATCTCCATTGTCAGAAAATGCTCCATATAATCCACAATGTTGTCCTCGACTGCCGCAAACGTAGTATTTTTCAGAAATTCTGTAAAGTCCTCCGTTCCGGCTTCTTCCACTTCGCCAAGGTTCGCCGCCATTGCTTCACGGACTTCCGGCTCAAACTGCGGCTGGGACTGCCAGATATATGGTTCCGGCACACCCTTTGCCGCATGGGTGTCCGCAATGTCGAACACATAGCGCAGTCTTGGCCAGCCGCCGCTGTCATCAATCAGAGCAACACCCTTCGCACCCCTGTTGATATATCTGCGCAGTTTGCTGTTCCACACGTCAAAGCTGGCACAGGCTGTGGCATGTGGTCTTTGGGCATGTATTAAAATCTGGTCTGGAAACGGGTATTTGTAAAATCTGCACGCCGTATCCAGAAAAGCAGTCCAGTTTTCCTCTTTTGCGGATAACTGCTCCATTTCCGACCGGAACAATCCATGTATTTCCTGATATTTTCCCGCCACGCGCTCACCTCCTTCTGTCAATTACCTCCCGAAAAAACATACCTCCCGAAGAAAAGATATATTTCCCTATACTTCGGTATTTCTTTTTTTCGGCAGGTATTTTTATAATATAAAAGAATCTTACATATAAAGAATCCTGAAAAGGGCATAAAAAGAACAGATACTTCTATCTGCCTGATTTGCTGTCATGTTCATCTCTGCATTTCGTCCTGCTGTCTTTTCCTGCTCCATTTATCCAGCAACTGCAAAATAACCTGTTCCATCTGCTTCGGCGTGTATTCTTTTGGAAAGTATTTCTTTATCTTGCTGCCGCCAATCGTCAGCTTGATGTCGGTTGCCCTGTCCTCGCTCATGATTTCGGCAATGACTTCCTTTGTCAGCCTGTTTTCCGCGCTGGATTTTTTCAATCTCTGTGCTTGACTGAGGGAAGGGACGCACTCGTCATACTCCATAACTTCTACCAACTGTTCCTGTTCCTCTTTTTTCAAATAAGAAACCTCAACTCCGGCATTAAATGAAATCTCCTTTTCGTCAACCATTTCCAGAATGGGGGGAATGAGTTCTGTCAGACGGATATAGCGTTGGATTTGGTTCTTACTCTCTCCTACTTGTTCCGCTAAAATATCACGTGATTTTGTTCCTGCTAACTTGTGCCCAACTTGGGCACAAGTTAAATCCGTTCTTTTTCCCTGCCGCTTCATTGCGTCCAGCTTCATTTTATAAGCAAACGCCTTTTCTGACGGCAATATGGTTTCCCTTTGCAGATTGCTGTCAACCATGATGATTATGGCCTCATCGTCCGTCATTTCCCTTACGATTGCTGGCATTTCTGCAATGCCCGCCGCCGCGCACGCAAACCGCCGCCGATGTCCTGCCACGATTTCAAACCGCCCATTTTCCTTTGGTCTGACGATGGCAGGGACAAGCACGCCGTTTTCCCGTATGCTTTCTATGGTATCCTGCATTTTTTCATCATTGCAGACCTTAAACGGGTGGTTTGGGAAATCGTCCATTTCCTCAACCGCTATCATCTGCACCCGTTCCAGACGTTCCTCCCGCCGCGTTTCTTCGTTATTGAAAATCTCATCGAACGATGTCAATTCCAGCTTTTTTCCGCTGCCGCTCAACCTCCATTACCTCCTTTGTAAAATTTTCGTATGCCGCCGCAATCTTTCCTTTTGGCTCAAAGGAAAAAATGCTTTTGCCGTATGCGCTCATTTCCGCCCCCTTGATAGAGAAGGGAATTTCCGAGTGAAAAATGCGGATATTTCCGCCATAGGTTTCCCGCAGAAGTTCTCCGATTTCCTTTGAAAAGTTCGTCCTGCTCTGCGTCATAGTCAAAAGTATTCCTTCAATCCGCAGTTTTGGGTTAAGCTGCCGCTGCACCTTCCGTACCGTTTTCAAAAGATGCTCCAAGCCTTTCGCAGAAAGGTAATGTGACTGTACAGGGATAATAACGCTGTCCGCCGCTGTCAGCGCGTTCAGCGTCAGCATACCCAGAGAAGGCATACAATCAATCAGTATGTAATCGTAACCGCCCCTGATCTCCTTCAGATAAGTTTTCAGCACCGTTTCCCTGCTCATGGTGTTTACAAGGTTTACCTCTGTTGCTGAAAGTTCAATGTTAGAAGGGAGCAGGTCAACACCTTCCTCACAATGCAAGATTCCTTCCTCCTTGTCCAGCGGCTTGTCCAGTATGATTTTTTCCAGATTTGTGGCAAGTGTGGCAGATAATTCGTCCGGCTGCCTGATTCCCAGCATTGTTGTAAGGTTTCCTTGCGAATCAGCGTCAATCAGCAAAACTTTTTTGCCAGACCTCGCAAGCCCTACGCCTAAGTTTATGGCAGTAGTCGATTTCCCGACACCGCCCTTTTGGTTTGCTAAAGCTATGACTTTCAAACTTTTCCCTCCCTCAAAAAAAGCCACTCTATCATTTATAGAATGGCTTTTTACTCGTGATTATAGATGTCATAATTCCTAAAAACCCTTTGTTTTCAACGTTTTCACAGATTGTGCATAAATGATTGCTTCAACCGGTCCCGAAGGTCCTGCCGGAGCTGTCGGCCCTACTGCGCCGCTTATTTATGCACAACAATAACTCTTGCTCGGAGATGGGGCGTTAAGCCTGCTATATCGCGGGCTTTCGCTCTATCACCGTAAGAATGTTGTGATTGTTCTCAATGTAATCAAGTA
>OFFK01001609.1_pt1 | contig 15572 bp, 21 predicted proteins | sample 1521361 | NCBI WGS metagenome assembly OFFK01 (sample SAMEA3504096, study PRJEB24116) | mouse gut metagenome | biome: mouse gut; feature: mouse-associated habitat; material: faeces | place: Denmark | collected 2011
CCAGGCGGCAGAGTATGAGGCGGTGGGGGCATGGGAGTACATCGGCGAATGCCGGCTTACCGCTTACTGCTGCGAACCCTATGCCCACATCTGTGGTACCGGGGACGGCCTGACGGCCACAGGAATCCCCGTCACCCCCGGCATAGCCGCCGTTGATCCCGCCGTGATTCCCCTGGGCAGTACATTGATAATTGACGGACAGCGATACCTTGCCGCAGACGTTGGGGGGGCTGTAGCCGGACAGACGGTAGATATTGCCGTTGCTACCCACCAGGAGGCCGTCAAGTTTGGAGTCCAGCGTGCCCCTGTATGGATTGTAAAGGAGGCACAGTAATGAGCATTCAGGAACAGGCTATCGCCCTGTTGGAAGCCCAGCAGGCCAAGGTCAAGCCCCGTTCTCCCCAGTGGATGGTAGGGGAGCAGCTGAAGGACATTTGCCGCATGGAGCCCAAGAGCGCGGAGCTCATTGCCCAGGACTTGGAGAACGAGGCCATGAGCATCACCGCCGCCGAGAAGAAGATCAAGGCGTTTGCCGACGGCCACAAGACTGGCAATTTTGCCTGTGTGACTCCTGCGGAGGCTGAGAATATCCTGCGGGAGTTCTACGGTCTGCCCCGTCCCGATGAAGGCAAGCCCTCCGCTCCCCCCGCCCCGGCTAAAAAGTTGGTTGACCCGTTTGACTTTCTGTAAGGGGGCGGGAGTGCGTGGAGCAGATTGATTATGAGCCTCTGCTACCCAAAACGCCGCCCGTTGATCTGGTTCGATGGGCTTTAGAGCAGGAGGCTTTTCAACAGGAGTATTTGATCTATAAGGCGGGGAAGGTCTATGAGCCGCTGGAAGACCGGACGCGCCCCGCCGTTGAGGTGGTATGTACCCACTGCGGCGAAACCTTTTATGCTGAAAAGGTTGACGCAGGAGGATGTAGCGCCTGCTATGTCCCGGCCCCGTTCGGGTGGTATCACCAGGAAATGTCGGAAAGTGTTATCAGCGGCAGCCTGACCATGTGCCCCGTATGCGGGTGTGAGGTGAAGGTCGTTCATGTCGGGAGTATCCCGAGGGGGATCGAAGACGGGGCCTGGGTCACCACCATGTCCCGCCTCCCTGTGGAGGGCCGCAAAGACCGCTTTGTGCTGACCGAATGGCTGGTAAAGCGCTGGATTGAAAAATCAGGGAAAAGGCGGTACACCACTGACCCGTACAGCGCCTGGGTGGTAGAGGAAAAGAAGGTTGTCCGCCTGATGGGCTATCTGAGGACTATGGGAGGCTCCATCTCCATTTTTCACAAATGGGCACAGCGGAAGACTTTCAATGATGTGTACGGCACCATGTCTATCTGTTACCCCTGGGATAAATCTATTCTGGAGGGCACCACAGCCGAAAACTGCAAGCTGGACTTGTACCAGGAGGCAGGAGGCAAACGGCTGGTAAGCTACCTGGCCCTATGGCGTAAGCGTCCCACCGTTGAAAATCTGCTGGTACAGGGGTGCGGTCGTTTCCTGGCGGAATTGATTGACCATGAAAAGAGTAGCGGAACGGATCACGGCGGTATCCCGAAATTGTCTGACATCAACTGGAAGGAAAAGCGCCCCGCACAGATGCTGGGCCTCAACAAAGAGGAATTTCGGTATATGCGGCAAATGCGCTGGAATGTGGAGGACTTGGAGCGGTATCGGCTGGTAAAAAAGTCCGGCCTGCCTGTGAGGTTGCCGGAAGACATGGAACTGCTGAGAAGTAAGCCAGCCTATGAGGTCAATCGGATTTTAGAGGAGGGCCCCCGGCAAGATTTCTGGCGCATTCTCCGCTATCTCAAAAAGCAGAAAATGACCTGGGGAATTTTACAGGACTATTGGCACATGGCCCATAGGCTCCACCGGGATCTGAACGACAGCCTTGTGCGTTGGCCTCGCAATTTGCACGCAGCACATGACCAAGTAATGGAGGAGCAGCAGGCCAGAGTGAATGCGGAGCTTAACGCAATGTTTCTGGAGCGGGCCGCTGAATTGGAACCCCTGTCATTTGAGCTGGACGGCCTGTTGATTCGGCCTTGCCAGACCGAGGCTGAATTGATCCAGGAGGGGAAGGACTTACATCATTGCGTAGCTACCTACGCTAACAGGTACGCAGAGGGCAGAACCGCAATTATGTTTATCCGTCAGATAGCGGAGCCCGATAAACCGTTCTTCACCCTTGAATTTGACGAGAAAGCCAAGAAGGTCAGACAGAACCGGGGTCTACGTAACTGTGACCGCACCCCGGAAGTCAAGGCATTTGAAAAGGCGTGGTTGAGTTTCGTCCGCCACGCTCAACCGAAAGAAAGGATAAGGATAGCATGAGCAGAATGAGCGAAATTGATATGGAGCGGGAGGAAATGGAGGAGGGGCGCTTACTCAGTGCCGATTTTGGCCTGAGTGCCCCACCGGCCCCCGCAGAGGTTGCTCCGGCCCCGCCTCGCACTGTGGAGACGGTGACGCTGGAGATCCGCACGTTGCAGAGGCAGGCCCAGCAAATCATGTTGAGCTACGCCGTCGAGATCGGTCGCCGGCTGGAGGAGGTCAAGGCCATTCTCCCGCACGGTCAATGGGGGGACTATCTGAAAAACGAGGTCGATTACTCCCAGTCCACTGCAAACAATTTCATGCGCATTTACCGTGAGTACGGCGCCGCACAGCAGAGTCTTTTCGGCGGCGAGGCAAAATCCCAAGCGTTTGCGAATTTGACCTACACCAAGGCCCTGCGCCTGCTAGCGATTCCCGACGAGGAGGAGCGGGAGCAGTTTATGACCGAGCATGATGTGGGGAGCATGAGCAACCGGGAACTGGACAAGGCCCTAAAGGAGCGGGAGGAGGCCTTGGAGGCGGCGGCCGCCGCCCAGGACGAGGCCCAGGGAGCACGCCGGGAGGCTGACCGGCTCCGGGAGGAACTTGCCGGTCAGGCCCAGGTTTACAAGGCCAAGCTGACCAGCGCGGAGATCGAGGCCAAGCAGGCCAGAGAAGCCCAGGAGAAAGCCGCCGCCAAGGCCCAGCGCCTCCAGGACGCTTTGAGCGAGGCCAACACTTCCGCCCAGGCCGCCGAGGCCGAACACGCCCAACTGCTCCAGGAGTTGGAGGAACTGCGCAACCGCCCCACCGAGACGGATACTGGAGCCATAGAAGCTGCCCGGAAAGCCGCCATTGAGGAAATGACGGGCAAGGTGGACAAGGCCAAGGAGGCCAAGAAAAAGGCTGACGCGGCCCGGAAAGCCGCAGAGGAGGCCCTGGCCGCCGCACAAAAGGAACTGACCGAGCTGAAAGCTAAGGAGCCGCAGGTCCGGGAACTCACTCCCGAGGAGATCCAGGCCATGACTGCTGGCGAGGTTGAGAAAGCCCAGGCGGCCACCACTGCGCGGATGCAGGCCCTTGAAAAGCAGCTGGCCCAGGCTGACCCCGATACGGCCACCCTCATGGTGCTGTTCAATAGCTGGCAGGAAACCTATACGAAGATGTGGGAAACTCTGCGCCGGATTGAGGCCGCAGACAGTGACAAGGCCCAAAAACTGCGAGGTGGCATCCGAAAGACACTGGAAGCCGATCTGGAGCAGATGACCTAATGTCGGGGCAGGAAAGGAGGTGAACATCGTGGAAATCCTGGATAAAAAATCGATTCTTGAAATGGATCGTGGTGCCGTCATAGAGCTTGCTGATTACGGCATGGCAAAGCTCCTGGACGACATCATGAACCCGAACACTCAGGCAACATCCCCGCGCACGCTTACCATCACCGTGAAACTCATGCCGAACGAGCAGAGAACGAAGGTGGACGTCGAGTATACACACAAATTGAGCTTTGGGAAGATGCTCCCCTTGGGCACTACCCTGCACGCCATGGCGGACAGGGATACTGGGGAGATGATCCTGGTGGAGGCGACGCCCCAGATTCCCGGACAGATGGGATTTGACGGAGGCGAACAGGAACGGCCCGTCCAGCTGAGAGTCATCAAAACTGCATAGGAGGCACATGAGTCATGTTGAAAGAATTCATCGAACACATCCAGAAATCCACCCAGCCGATCATCCAGCAAGTCGGTGACAGCACGTTCGTTATCAAGGGCATCGGCGGAACGGAGGAACTCCACCCCGCCATCTACCACCCGGACACCCTCCCCCTTCACAGCCTGGAGGCCCTAGTGAAGATGGTGCAGACCGAGGCGGCGAGTGTGGGCGAGCCGCTTTACATCACCATTCCCGATCACCTGACCGTCCGCTGCTTCGGCCAGCCCCAGCCTGACGCCCGGTTCTTCCGGCAGGTCTACTATGAGGCCAAGGCCACCGATGTGCCTGGTTTCCGGGACGGTTTCCGGGAGCAGGATAAGGCGATTATCGAACTGCGGAGCCGGTTCGCTCCCAGCGAGGGCGTGGACTACCTGCTGGACCTGCTCTCCCGCATCAGCAAGGACAGCGGCGTGGCTACCACTGACAACGGCGTTTCCCAGACTGTGGAGGCCCGCCAGGGCATCGCGCTCAAGGCTACGGTTCAGCTGAGGCCCCGTGTCCCCCTCCGCCCCTTCCGTACCTTCCAGGAGGTGGAGCAGCCGGAGAGCGAGTTCCTCCTTCGGATGGACGAGGAGGGCAATATCGGGCTGTTCGAGGCCGACGGCGGTATGTGGAAACTGACTGCCCGGCAGACCGTCAAGGCTTTCCTGGAGGCGAAACTGGCCGACCTGGTTAGCTCCGAGGCCGTGTTCATCGCCCTGTAAGGACGGTGTCGGCGGCGGCTATATTGCCCAACATCGGACGCAATTGTTTGTGTAGTTTATGCCCCTGAATTAGCTTGCTATTTCTCTGGAACAGAGTGATTAATGTGATGCGCAAAGGCCCGCCGGGTGGCAGCAACACCCGACGGGCCAAGGGGCAAAAAAACAATCAAGCACACCTGCAGTATAGCAGGTCAGAAAGGAAAATGCAATCATGAAAATGCAGCTTGTTTCCCTGACGCTTGAAAATTTCAAGTGTCACGAGCACCTGGAGATCCGCTTTGACGGCAGGAACGCCGCCATCTACGGACAGAACGCCGCCGGCAAGTCCAGTATCTACGACGGCCTCACTTGGCTTCTGTTCGGCAAGGACAGCCACGGGAAGAAGGACTTCGACATCAAGCCCCTCACGCTGGAGGGCAACGTGAAAGACCACCACGCGATCACCTCGGTGGAGGCGGTGCTTCTGGTGGACGGTGCGGAGCGGAAGCTGAAGCGCACCTACTACGAGATCTGGAGCACCAAGCGCGGCAGCGCCAAGGCCACCTTCGACGGCCACAGCAGCGACTACTTTGTGGACGACGTGCCCTGCAAAAAGAACGAGTTCGCCCGTCGGGTGGGGGAGATTATCGAGGAGAACGCTTTCCGCCTGCTCACCAGCATCACCTACTTTGCGGCGGAGCTGCCCTGGCAGGAGCGCCGGGCCACCCTGTTCGATGTGGCTGCGGTGGCCACAGACGATGAGATTCTGGCCAGTGATGCCCAGTTTGCGCCCCTGGCCACAGCCATGCAGGGGCTGACGCTGGACGATTTCCGCAAAAAGCTGGACGTTCAGCGCAAGGGGCTGAACCGCGTGCGCAACGACACTCCGGCGCGGCTGGATGAGTGCAAGAAGACAGTGGCCGACCTCTCCAGCATCGACTTCCCTGCTCTGGAGCGCCAGAGGGCGGAGACGCAGGAGCGGCGGGCTGCAACCCAGCGGGAATTGGATCAGGCGGAGCAGGACGGCGGCAGAACGGAACTGCGGAACAAGCTGGCCGGCATCCGCAATGAACTGGGGCAGCTTGAAAATGAGAACACTGCCCACCGCCTCAAGCTGAAAGCGGAAAGCGGACAGGACAAGGCCGCCGCGCTCCAGCAGAGCCTCAATTCCCTCCGCGCACGGGAAACCCGCCGCCAGCGCGACCTTGAGTATTTGCGCGGCCGCCAGACGACCCTGGAGGTCGACGTGACGGCCTGCCGTGCCCGATGGGATACCATCAACGGTGAGCAGTTCAAGGGCGGCTCCTGCCCAACCTGCGGCCAGCCGTTGCCCAAGGGCAAGCTGGAAGCATCCCAGGCCGCCTTTGAGAAGGATAAAGAGCGCCGCAAGAGCGAGGCAGTGGAGGCCGCAAACCGCGCCAAGGCCACGCTGACGGGCGTCCAAGCCGACATCGCAAAGCTGGAGCAGGAGGCCACTGAGGATTCTAAGCAGGCGAAAAGCCTGACTACCCAGCTTAAGGCGCTGGAAGGTGCGCAGCGGCCGGAAATCAGCGACATGGACGGCTACGCCAGCCGAAAGGCGGAGCTGGAGGCGCAGGCGGCGGAGGCTCAGAAGGAACTGGACGGCTTGACTGCCAGCACCACCGCCCGTCAGAAGGTCCTCCGGGACGCGCTGGCCGATGTGGACCGGGAACTGGAACGCCTGGGCGGTGAGCTGGCGAAAAAGACCGCCCTGGAGTACGCCAACAAGCGCATGGAGGAACTGCGGGCGCAGGCCGCTGCCGCATCCGATGAACTGAACCAGCTGGACGGGATGCTGTTCCTCTGCGATGAGTTCGTGCGCTACAAGGTCAAGTTCATCGAGGAGAGCATCAACCGCCGCTTCTCCCTGGTGCGGTTCCGGCTTTTCAAGGAGCAGATCAACGGCGGCCTGGAGGACTGCTGCGATGTGACGGTGAACGGCATCCCTTACGCCACGGGCCTGAACAGCGGGGCCAAGGTCAACGCCGGCATCGACATCATCAACACGCTTTCCAGGCACTACGGCGCCCAGGTGCCCTTGTTCGTGGACAATGCCGAGAGCGTGACCCAGCTGGCCCAGGCTGACACGCAGGTGATCCGCCTGGTGGTTTCCGAGTCCGACAAGGAATTGCGGTGTGAGCTCACCGACGGGGGGCTTCACTGATGATTGCCCTGGTGGTCAATACCAAGAACGAGATCCGCCGGGTGAAGTATGACCCGCCCCACTATGATGTCATCAAGGAAGCTGTTGGCGGGTGGTACGAGCGCGTCCACCCCATGGGCCTTGACCGGCCGTACAGCATGATGGTGAACGAGGAGGGGTTACTGCTTGGCCTGCCGATGAATCGGCTCGGCTCGGAGCTCTATGGCACCCCCAAGCATGGCCAGCCCATTGTTGGGGACGTTGTTTTCCTCAAGGACGGCTACCACGGAGGGGAGCCTGATACAGTCGGCATGACTGAGGACGAGGCCCAGCGCCTGGGCGATAAGTTTGTCAAGATGACCGGCGGCATTGTCCGCTGGGCAAAGGAATAAGGGGTGAAAGCTGAAATGAGCTTGAAAATCAAAAAGAAGTCCGGCTCCTCAGTGCCGCCGATGGATGCCGGAACCTACCCGGCGGTGTGCGTCGGTATCGTTGACCTGGGGGAGCAGTACAGCGAAACCTTCAAGAAGTACAACGACAAGATGTTGGTCATTTGGGAGATCCCCTCCCAGACCATCGAGATCGACGGCGAGGACAAGCCCCGCTGGCTCAGCAAGGATTTCTCCGCCTCCCTCCACGAGAAGAGCGGCCTTTATCAGACGCTGGTGTCCTGGCGGGGGAAGGCGTTCACCGAGGCGGAACTCACAGAGGACGAGAACGGTTTCATGCAGTTTTCCGTCCTGGATATGCTGGGCACCGGCTGTTTCCTGCAGGTCATCGTGGAGGAAAAGGACAGCGGCAGCTACAACCGCATTACATCAGTCATCGCCCTGCCGGCTGGGATGGATGCACCGAAAACGGAAACCCCGCTCATCGCTTTCGACATCGATACCTGGGACGATGAGGTGTTCACCTCCCTGCCGGGATGGATTCAGGAACGCATCAAGAAGTCCACCCAATACCAGAAACTTCATGTGCCGACCGACTCCGTGGATGTGGACACCAGCGGCGGGCAGAAGCCTGAAACCGCCGGCGGCACCCAAGAGAAGAAGGAGGAAAACCCCATATGACCTTTACCTCGCTTGCCAGCTCCTCCCATGGGAACTGCTATGTGGTCAGCGATGGCCAGACGGTGATCCTCCTGGAGTGCGGTATCTCCTTCCGCAAAATCAAGAAGGGACTGGGCTTTGACCTTTCCAACATCCGGGCCTGCCTGGTCAGCCACGAGCACAAAGACCACGCAAAGAGCGTTATGGACCTCATCAAATCCGGTGTGGAGGTTTTCGCAAGTGAGGGGACTGCCGACGCCTTGGGCTGCGACCTGATTTCCGCTGTAGCGGATCGGGTCCAACTCCAGGTGGGCAGCCTGGAGATCATGCCCTTCGCAACCTTCCATGACGCTGCGGAACCGCTGGGGTTCCTGATTTACAGTCGAACGGACGGGGAGCGGCTTGTGTTCGCCACTGACACCGTTAACCTGGGCTATCGCTTTCCCGGAGTGAACCTCCTGGCGCTGGAGGCCAACTACGACGCCGCTATCCTTGCCCGTTGCGAGAGGATGCCGGAGAAGGTGAAAAAGCGCGTCACCAACAGCCACATGGAGATCAATACGCTGTGCCAGTATCTGCGCACCCTGGACTTGTCGGCCTGCCGTGCGCTGTACCTCCTGCACCTGTCCAACGCCGCCAGCAACGAGGGCAATTTCATCAACCGGGTGCGGCAAGCGGTGCCATGCCACGTCCAAGTCATCATCTGCGCAGAATAGGAGACGCATGATGGGCATTACATTCGACCTGCGCACCGCCGCCGAGCAGCGGAACGGTTCAGCCTTCTCCGACGAGGAGTACCGGCTGGCCCTTCCGGAGGCGCAGCGAAAGCTGGAGCGTATCAATAACCTGTATGGAACGCGCCACGGCGAGCCTTACCTCGCCATCCTGATTTCCGAGGCGGTTCAAGCCCAGCGGCTTACCCGATACCTCAATGCCGTCTATGATCTGAGGGAGCAGGCGCGTGGGAGCGGCCCCGATCAGGGGCTTGCGCATCCATAAACGACACAGGGAGTTCCGGGGGGAGCGATCCTCCCGGATATTCCCACAAAGGCGGTGAGGCAAGAGAATGGCACGACCAACGAAAACCGGGCTGGACTACTACCCGATGGACGTTGGATTTCTGAGGGACAAAAAGGTAAGACTCCTTCGGTCGGAGTTCGGTGCATCCAGTGTGTTATTCGTGCTGTATGTGTTGGGCAAGGTCTATGAGGGAGATGGATACTTCCTACGGTGGGACAAAGACGAACTTCTGCTGGCGGCTGATGAGTTGCGGGAGCAACCCACCTACATAAGCGAGGTACTGCAAGGGTGTCTGACACGTTCGCTTTTCGATGAGCGGGTCTTTCAGATGTTCGGCGTACTGACAAGCGCGGGTATCCAGCGTCGCTACCTTCGCGGCTGCGAAAAGCGCGACGTCATAACGATTGTAAGCGAATACTGGCTACTGAACATTGGTTCTAAATCAGATGTTCCAGCCGGTGTTCGTGCGAAGCTTACCCTTGTCAGCGTAACCGGGGGAAATAATGACGTTAATTCCCCCGAAAACTCTGAAAATTCCCCCGGAAATCCCCAAAGTAAAGTAAAGGAAAGTAAAGTAAAGGAAAGTAGAGTGTTGGGCGGCGCGCCGGCGGCGCCCGCCCCCACACACGCACCGTCCGAAGGGGAGAATTTAGGTTCTGGTTTTGTGCCGCCGACGGTGGAAGAGGTCGCTGAATACGTGCGTTCCCGCGGTAGCTGTGTCGACCCGCAGGTCTGGGTTGACTACTATGCGGCAAGAGGCTGGATGACGGGTAGGGCCGTCATGAAGGATTGGAAAGCAGCAGTTAGAGCGTCTGAAACCTGGGAGCGATGGCAAAAGCCTGGGGGCAAAAGGGATGTCAAGACACCCGCTGATTATGAGGGTGGAGAAAGTTTTGTGTGAGGTGAGTAAAGATGCGGGATGTTGTTCAAGGGCTGATGGGAACAAAGGAAGAACCTGGGGACTATGTCAGCGAAGATGGGCTGCTCTACTGCGGGAAGTGCCACACGCCCAAGCAGGCGCGACTCAGCTTTAACCCCCTCACCGGCGAGAGGTCGGAAACCATTGTGCGGGCCGCCTGCCAGTGCCAGCGAGAGGCGGATGAGGAAGCCGAGAAACAGTCCGCGCGCACTCGGTTTCGACTTGATATGGCGCGGCGCCGTGAGGACGGCCTTTCCTGCCCAGATGGGCTCCGATACACCTTTGCCCAGGATGATCGACAGCAGCCGAAGGTGTCGGACGCCTGCCAGCGGTATGTGGAGTGCTGGGAGGAGATGAGGGCGAACAACATCGGGGTGCTGTTCTACGGCAGTGTGGGCACGGGAAAGAGTTTCCTGGCCTCCTGCATTGGGAATGCCCTGCTGGATCGACAGGTTCCCGTGGCGGCCACTAATTTCCCCCGGCTACTGAATCTGCTCCAAGGGACCTACGAAAAGCAGGCCCTTCTTGACCGCCTTTCGATTTATAAGCTCCTGATTGTGGATGACCTGGGCGTGGAGCGGGACAGCGCCTACGCTGAAGAACAGATTTTCAATATCATCGACGCCCGAAGCAATTCGGAACTGCCGGTGATCGTGACCACAAATTTGACGCTGGAGGAGATGGAGCACCCCACCACCATGCAGTACGCCCGAATCTATGACCGGGTTCTGGCAATGTGCCCCATCCGCCTCAAGCTGGCTGGGGAGAGCCGGAGAAAGGCAAATGCCTCCGAGCGTGAGCAACTGGCAAGGAAGATCCTTCTCGGCTGAGAATACAAGGAGGACAAAATGCTGATATTGACATTTCAAGTGAACTGTGCCGCCTGGCACATTCCGGGCATCAAAGAGGCCATCGCCATGCTGTTGGAGCGGTGGGGCGATGTTAGGCTGGTCGATGTCCGGGAGGCCCAGCGGCCGGAGCCGGAGCAGATGAAGATCGGCAAGACCTGATACTGGGGACAAATCCCCAAACGTTTGTGAATTTGGAGGTTTTACAAAATGACAGCGAAAGAATTAGCTGAAATGCTCAACGGTCGGGAGGCCGGCGGGGAGGTTGTGTGGGGCGAGGAACGGGATATCAAGGATGCCGGCCTTGTCGCAGTGTATGGGTACTCCGATGACAACGTGGAGTTCTCTGGGTCCATCAACGATGAGGTCGGGGCCTACAATGGTGCCACCATCTACATCACCACCGCAGGCGTTCTCAAGGAGCCGGACTGTGACCGGGATGATTGCCCCTACTTCGCCAAGGAACGCGAAAAGGCCAAGACCATCAAGGCAGTGTGGAATGACAATTTCGGCGGCCCGGCTTGGACGTTCGAGACGGATATCCCCCACGAGACCTTCACCATCGTGGACGACGGTGAACCGTGGTGTATCGGGATTGTGTTCAGTATGGCGGATCTGGAGGTGACGGCATGAACCTCAAACCGTGTCCGTTCTGCGGCTCACATGATGTAGCCATCATGCGGGAGGGCAAGAGCGACAAGAACGCCGCTTACCGTGTGGTGTGCCGCCACTGCAAGACCAGGGGCCCGAAGACATGGGTGCAGCCCTGGCACGAAACCAAATTTGTCGCCCAGGGGCAGGCTGAGGCGGCCTGGAATAAGCGACCGGGCCGGAGGGAAGCGTCGTGAAATACTGCTGCAATGAGTGCAAAAACAAGAACTGCCCGGTCAACTACAAAAATGCACCCAAGGGAGCATCAATTCAGCTCGCCGCCCTCTGCGGCTCGAAACAATGCATGGGCTACAAGCGCCCGTGAGTCAGTGGTGAAAAAGTGAATGCCGTGATTAAATACCCTGGCGCAAAGTGGTCGCTGGCCCATTGGATTATTGACCACTTTCCCCAGCATCACAGCTACCTGGAGCCGTTCTTTGGCAGTGGGGCGGTGCTATTTACCAAGCCCCGCTCTAACATCGAAACCGTCAATGATCTGGATAGCGATATAGTAAACCTGTTCTACTGGATTCGAGAGGAGCCGGAGCGATTGGCCCAGTTGATCCGCTGGACTCCGTATGCACGCGAGGTCTACGACAGGGCTTTTGAGAAGCAATACACAGAAACAGACCCATTACGTCGGGCAGCTGACTTTTGCGCTCGTATGATGCAGGGCCATGGCTTTCGCACCACGGGTGAGAAGGTTGGATGGAAGAACGATGTCCAGGGCCGAGAACGGGCCTACGCTGCCAAGGCGTGGATGGAGATGCCGGACACTGTTTTGCAGGCCGCAGAACGATTGCGCGGCGTACAGATTGAACACACCCCGGCGGTGGAGTTGATCCGGAGATTCAATTTCCCCAACGTGCTGGTTTACTGTGATCCGCCCTACCTGCGATCCACCCGGCACATGAAGAAACAGTATCGGCATGAGATGACCGATGAAGACCACATGGAGCTGCTGGGCGTTTTGAAGGCCCACCAAGGGCCTGTGTTAATCAGCGGGTACGCCAGCGAACTATATGACTTTGAACTGAGTGGGTGGCGCAGAGAAACCACAACAACCACGGATCAGACCAGCCGGGTGCGGCAGGAGGTCTTGTGGATGAACTTTGAACCTAGTAGACAGGAAAGCCTTTTCTGACAATGGAGGAACCATCATGAGCTTTTCAATTGAAGTGCCCCAAACCTACACATTTTCCCTTTGTATCGACCGGGGAGGCCGCACCATTGTTGACACAACGGTCGAAGTGGCGGACACCAGAGAGGGAATCACCAGAGCGAAGAGAACCATCCAGCGTCTGATGAACGAGTATGTCCCGGTCCCCAAGGCCCAGGCGCCTACGCCGGAGCTGGCCACGGAGAACCAGGTACCCATTGATGCGACCACTGCGCCGGAGTCGGAACCAGCGCCCGATCCTCCCCCAGAGAAAAAGCAGGATGGTGCCAAGGGGCTGCTCCAGCTCCATTGCAAGGAGTGCGGGCGCACCTTCGGCACTTTCCTGCGGGAGCATCAAACCGAGGTTGACTGCAAGTGCGGGCATCAAATCGACCTCACCACCCCGTTGGCTCGGTACCGCTTCACTTGCCCTTACTGCGAGAAGGAAAGCTGGGGCCAGACAAATCTGGAGGACCCGGAGATCACGGTTCGGTGCAAATGTGGCGGGGATGTCAATCTGCGCTGGGTGCCCAAATTGAGAGAGTATCAGAATTGAAGGGGGAACCAATCATGCAAATCGAATACGGTGGCCAATCGGTGAACCTGCTCCGCTGCCCCTTCTGCGGCAGCACTCCGCTGATTCATAGCTATCGGAACCGAATGCGGCAATGGTACCGAATCAGATGCGGCAACGAAAACGATAACTGTCGGATGATGCCGGAAACCGCTCTCTACACAGAACTGGCGAAAGCCGCCGCCGACTGGAACCAGCGGGACTGGAACCAGGTGCCGGAGGGAGACAACCAGGAATGAGAAACAGGAGTGAATAAAAATGCTGAAATGGAAAAAGGTGGGGCGCACTGTCCGGGCAGACGGCAGCTGCACCATCACGTATGAGGCCCAGGGCAAGGACACCGTATACACCATCGAGAGCAGGAAACGGCCCATTAAACATGCGAACAGATCGGGCAGTTGGATGTATACGTCCTATTTCCTGATCGCCGGGGTACAGGAACAGGAATTTCACCGGCTCCAGGACGCAAAGAGAGCGGCGGAGGAGATGGAGGAGTCGTCAGGTAAAGGTGCATAAGTATGTTTTTTATGTTCGATGACGAACCACCGTCCGCCTTGCCCATTGATTTTTTGGCACTCCCTGGCTTTGCCGAGGCAAAGAGGCACCTGGAGGAGACGGGCCATCCATCCACATGGATTACGGAACTGGTTGACACCTCGGATAAGCACGCCACCTACCTCAAGGATGGCCGCCCGTGGTACAGGAGCCAATGTCCAAACTATGAAGGGTACTGGCTGGAAGGGTGTACGGGATCAGTTCAGTGCGGTTCCTATGGGGGATTGCTGCCGGGCTTGATGTGGGACACAACCTGCAAGGGCGGATTTGAGCAATGTCCATTTTGTACGAAGGGAGAACTACATGAGTAAAAAGTACATAGATAGCCGCGGCTGGAAGTACCAGGTCATGAGCGGCCTCGGCGAGGGTGCTTTCAAGGCCCGGTACCAGCGACCGGAGAAACATGGCGATGTTGGCTGGAAGGGGCTGGCCACCGTCCCATGGCGCGGAAGCCGTGAGGAAGCCCAGACCGACCTTGACCAGCTGGCCGAGAAGAAGGGGTGGTCAGAGTGGAACGGCTGACTGCAACGAAGAATGGTGTGACCGTTTATGTTGGACCTGGGTGTGAGTACGACATCGGGATGATTCCTGCGGAGTTGGGTGCCGAGCATATTCGGCAGGTGCTGACCCGTCTGGCCGTCTATGAGGACATCGGCCTGATGCCGGAGGAAATCATAGGGCTGTGCAGTATGGATCGCCGAGCGAAGATGGCGGAACTGCTGCGAATGGAGGAGAGCAAACCGTTGACCTCCGATGAGTTGCTGAAGATGGATGGGACACCGGTGTGGATCACCAAAATGGACGGAAGTGGTGGCGTATGGATGCTGGTTGATGCAGAATACAAGCTTTGCCGCGAGGCCCATGGTGAAATGGCGGTGTTTGAGAACTGCGGCAAAACCTGGACGGCTCGCCGCCACAAGATGGAGCCGGACGAGATCCGCAGCCTCCTTCAGACTGACGCCGGTGGGTTCCACAAAAAGCTTCCCTGCAAAGAGGGTGATCCGGTTTGGTGGATCAATGCAGCCTGGCTGCCGGGGAATGGGCCGATGTTCTACAAGATAGACTCTGGCAAGTTCCGGTATGCAATGCTGGACTGGCAGAATCCGGTTTATACTTCTCAGGCAGCAGCAGAGGCGGCCTTGGCGGAGATGGCAAAGGAGGGAACGACCAGTGAGAAAAGCCATAGCGATTGACTTCGACGGGTGCCTCTGCACCGATGCCTTCCCGGCCATCGGTGAACCGAACTGGCCCGTCATTAAAAGGGCCCAGGCGGAGCAGAGGGCCGGAGCGGGTCTGATTCTATGGACTTGCCGGGAGGATCAGCTTCTCCTGGATGCCATCGCCGCTTGCGAGGGCTGGGGCCTGGCCTTCGACAGCATCAACGAGAGTTTGCCCGACTGGATTGAGGCGTTCGGCACCCAGCCCAGAAAGGTCGGCGCCTCGGAATATTGGGATGATAAGGCGGCGAGTATTCCCGTTACAGATCGCTTTTTTGTAGGCGGCGCCGGTGATGATTCCATCGAACTGCTTGAACCAAATTTGGGGCATAAGCACATGGAATTGAAGCCGTGTCCTTTCTGCGGGAGCACCCGTATATTCTATGAGCGGTATGAAGGCCCAGCTGGGGAACGGTGGCGCTGTTGGTGCGCCAAATGTCTCGCTGGAATCGACCCTGGAACAGCACAAGCAGCGGGGCAGGTTCGGGAGATGTGGAACCGCCGACCTGACCTGCCCAACGCTCCGCTGACTCTGGAAGAGCTGCGGGAGATGGACGGCGAGCCGGTGTTCATAAAATGCCTGTTCAATGACGAACTGTCTTCGTATGTTGTTGTCGATAAACGCAGAGACAGTGCTGGAATTTTCACAAGACTGTTTTATGCCAGTTTTGACTACTATGGGGACGAATGGCTGGCCTACCGCCG
>OFFK01001610.1_pt1 | contig 15543 bp, 11 predicted proteins | sample 1521361 | NCBI WGS metagenome assembly OFFK01 (sample SAMEA3504096, study PRJEB24116) | mouse gut metagenome | biome: mouse gut; feature: mouse-associated habitat; material: faeces | place: Denmark | collected 2011
GCTTTCCGGGCCTTGTCCTCCTGAATCACGCCCACAATGGAATTGAGCAGAATCACCGCCGCTATGATTGCCGCGTCTCCCGCCTCCCCAAGGAAAAGAGAGATGGCGATGGCCGCCATCAGGATATAAATAAGGGGGTCGTTTAACTGCTCCATAAACAGCGCAAAAACCCCTTTTTTCTTCTGTTCTTCCAGCTTATTTAGACCGTACCCGCCAAGTCTTTCCTCTGCCACAGCCGCAGAAAGTCCTCTCTCCCTGCTGCTTTCAAACTGTCTTATCACCTCTTCTGCGTTTCGCTCTGCATACATAATAAATCCCTCCTGCTCTTATGATTTTATATGCAAAGAGCGGAGGGATTATGCTTATTGATTCCCTAAAGCCGGTGTGTAGTTGTCAACATAACTGTAATTGCATCTCACACAGGCGTAAACCGTGTAGCCCTGTGTCGCATTGGTGGCCGGTATGACTGTGGCCCGATAGGTGTGACTGTTCAAATCGCGCTCTATGGACTCCGCGTAGCTGCTGCCGCAGCCGCAGATAAAGGAGCGGATTCCTTCCTGCGTACAGGTCGCGTGCTTCAATATGTAGGACTGGTACTCATGGGAATGAGACGACGCCGAAGGCGAAGCGTTGCCGTCCGGGGCTCCGGAAGCCTGGGACTGGTTGTTTCCGCCTGATGAGGACGGCGCTGCCGACGAGCTGGTTCCGTTATTCCCCGACGCGTCGGCCGACGCCGCCGGTTTTGAAGTCAGCTTGTTAAGCGGTCTTGAATCCAAAAGAACGCCGCATACGCTGCAGGTTCTCTGCTCGGTACCCATTTTCGTGGTGGTAGGCTCCGCAGCCACCTCCCAGTCCGTAGCCACATGGCCAAGGGCCGGTATCATTTCCGTATAAAAATTACCGCATTCGCAGGTATATTTCCGAAGGCCGGCAAGCGTACAGCTCGCTTCCCTCTCCGTATTCGCCGCGTACTGGTGCTTGTGAGGGCCAGACGACGCATTATTACCGCCTTCCTCTTCCCCGTCTTTGCCCGGTGAGGCGCCGGCGCTTTCGTCTACAAAAGGCACATTCTCCTGAGCCACAATCTCATCACAGTATATGCATTTCTTTACCCGAAGACCATCGGAACCCGCTGCCGCTTTTCTGGATAATTCCCATTCGCCCGCCACATGTCCGGTTGACATCACATCCACGTAGTAAGTGTCGTCGCACTCCTCGCAGGTATATTTCAGACGTCCCGCCCGGTAGCATGTCGCCTTTGTCTCAATGCTTTCCTTATAATCATGGACATGGTTTGTCTGGCCCGTTCCCTGGTTCGTTGGTGCAGCTCCCGCCAACGGCGTAGGCTGAGCCGTATTTCCCTCATCTCCCTGCGGAACCATTGTGGGTACAGGCTGCTGCGCGGCGTCGTTTGTCTGCGTCCCGTCGTTTTTTGCCTCCTCTGCGGGCGGCTCCTCCACGTTCTGCACAGTTTCTTCATCATCTTCCGGCATAATCATTGAATACCCGATAATACCCACCGTAGCAAGACAGGCAACTACCGCCAAAACGGCAAGGATACCGGTTAATACTTTTACTATTGCATTCATTTCTTTTCTCCATATCTGTCTGATGAAAATGCTTTACTGCTCTTAGTATATATTTTTTGGCGATATTTGTAAACACTCTTGCTCTCACAAATTTTTCCTGTGTCAGGATATCCGTACTTTCCGGCCCGCGCCCGAACTGACTAAAAGGCTCACATCAGGATATTCCCGTTTTTGTCCGCTTCCTTCGGAATGGCAATCATCAAATCGACCAGCGTCATGGCGAAAGGAAATCCCGTCCAGAAAAACACCAGATAAAGCGCCGCTGTCGGATACTGCTTTGCATAAAAACGGTGGCCGCCCATCCAGCCGGTAAAAAGCGCCAGAAGCAGATATTTTTTCCGGCTTACAGAATGCAGTTCCCGGGCCTCCCTCTTATCAAAAAAATTGGATATGGCTCTGGAAATTCTCCCTTCCTTTACTTCCACGCCATACTTTTTTCTGGTTTCATCCAGCTCGTTCTGCAAGGCCAAATATTCGTCAAAGCTCACTCTTTCGTCTTTCTTTGCATCAGGTTTCAATTTCATATCATCCTCCCTGCCAGAACGCTTTTTGCGCCGGCTTTCTTTTCCAAAACAAACGCCGGAAAACTCCGGCGTTTATTCCTGTAATATTTTCTGCCCGGGATACTTTCCAACCCTCTAAGGCGACATATATCCGCATTCAGCAGCTTTTATCAGGTATGAATTATGTATTATTCTTTCATGGCTTTCGCTTTGATGGCTGCAATTTCTTCCTGAATCTCTTCCATCTTTTCCTTGGTCAGCGGATAGAATTTCAGAGCCACAACGTTACACAGACAGCCCAGGATAATCATGCCGTACATAAGGAATACGCCAACATAATGTAAGGATGTGCTGTAAGGTGTGGTAGCGTCGGGAAGCGCTTCCTTAAATCCGATTGCGGAGAACATTAATCCTGCAATCATGGGAGCCAGTGAGGAAATCACCTTATCAACAAAGCTGAACAGCGTTCCCATCATACCGGGCACGTACTTTCCGGTACGGTATACTTCGTAGTCCGCGCAGTCCGCCGTCATCGGGATAACGATATTTCCCGCAACGCCCTGGAAACCGCCCATCAGAATCGTAAGAATGATGTAGGCGATGGTAAAGAATCCAAACGCAAGTCCGCCGTTTCCGTTATCCATGCTTGTGGGATTGCCGAATAACCACAGGCAGGAAAGCAGGCCGCAGACGATGATTTCACCCCAGGAACCAATCAGCATGGCCTTTCTCTGTCCGAGGGTAGTTGCAAGTCCGCCAATACCGAGAATCAGTAAAATCGTGGTAGGGATGGAAGTAAATCCGCTTAAGATTCCGTACAGAGCAAAGTTACCGGCAACTACACCGAACATAACCGCTGTAACCGCGCTGGTTCTTGCAGAGGATGCAAGCTTATCGGTAGAAGCGGATACCACCAGCATCTGGATGGCACGGTTACCCTTTAAGGTATCCCAGTAATCCTTTATGCCAATTTTAATCGGCTTACCGGTTCCGAAGAATTCGGTTCTGTCCTTGGGCGCAATGGAGAACACTGCGATTGCCGTACAGATTGCGCTGGCGATTGCTGTAAATACCCAGAAATCATGGAAGAATCCGGCCTCATAGAAAGAACCGCCGTATTTTGCGCTGATATTTGCCACCAGAATTGCAAGGCCTGTGAAAATAAGCGTATTGTAGATTCCGTCAAAGATAGAGAATAACGGTCTCTGCTTGGGGTCGTTGGTCATACAGCTTTGTGCGGATTTGGTAACAACGCACTGGAAAGTGTAGCCAACATAATAAATCATTGAGAAGATAATAAAAAATGTAAAACGGATTGCCGTATTTTCAGGCAGCTTGTGGGTTACATGGAACAAAATAAAGCTTGATATGCACAAAATCACCTGCCCGATTACGATAAAGGGGCGGTTCTTTCCGAATCTGCCATTTGTCTTGTCTACCACAAATCCGATAAACGGGTCTGTCACACCGTCCCACAGACGCATAATCATGGAAAAGCTGGATGCCATTACCACAGCAATTCCAACAAAACCTGTCAGGTAATAAGCTACATAGCCCATAAAGAATAGGTACAGGTTTGTTGCGGAATTGTTAAGAGCAAAGCCTCCGATACGCCACAACGGAACGCGATGGATACCATTCTCTCCATAATACTTTGAGGTGTCAGTTTTCATAGTGAGTTTCTCCTCTCATAAAAAAGTTTACTTTTGCTTTTGTAAAATTCCCCTTTTAAAGTTCTGTTTTCATACTCTCTACAGTCTTGTATCCCATACGCCGCAGTAGGAATCCACAGGGTCCTTGCCCTCGAAAGCTTCCTCGCCCGTTAACAGCTTATCTACCAGAGCGTCAAAGGTGGAATCCAGCGCGTCATAGGTGTTAATGTAGGTGCGTGCCTGCGGAATGTCGGCCAGCACGAAAGGCTGCTTGGTTCCGATAACAATTACCGGAAGTTCAAATACATACCACGGTATCTCGCCGCCGCCCTTGGTCATGCCGAACGCCGGCCTTGCCACAGGCTGGAATCCTCCCGGAATGTCCACAAGGGTGATAATCAAATCCTGATTTGCCACGAAATCCGCAATAGCGGTCTTTCCGGCAAAGTAAAGGTTAATGTCGGCCTTTCCACCCTCCTGCACCTGTTTCATCATCTTCTGAATCGGGCTCTCATAAATAAAAGCGTCAAAGCCTTTTGCCACCAGCTTTTCCTTCAGTGTCTCCGCCGGAGATACCTTGCCTTTTCCGAAAAGAGAGGCAAGACCGGGTGCTTCCAGACCCTTTACATACACAATCATAATGCGTTTATAACGCTCGGGCGTAAGCGGAAGAACGTCCTTATCCTTGTACTTGACAAGGGTGATTGCCTTTTCGGCTATTTCCTTCTGCATTGCCTTATGCTCTGCGCAGCCCACAATCTCGTGCACCTGTTCGCGGGGCGGTACAAGCTCTTTTGCCGCTTTCTTATGAAGTCCCATATGCGCCTTGAGGGCCAGAATGCGGTGAAGGGCGTCGGAGAGACGTTCCTCGGTGATTCTTCCGTCCAGATAGCCCTGCTTCATAGCCTCGAAGTCTTCGTCCATTTCGTTGAAGAACAGGAACATATCCACGCCGGCTGCAATGGCGGCAGGCATCAAATCTTTCCGTTTCATCCGGCAGGTAAGGCCAACCATGTGGGAAGCGTCCGTAAGCACCATACCGTTAAAGCCCATCTTCGTGCGCAGAAGCCCGTTAATCAGCTCCGGCGATAAGGTTGCGGGCATGATATCGTCATCCGCAATTTCGGGATTAAAATGTCTTGTGTAGGCCGGCTGCATGATATGTCCCGCCATGATTGCTTCCAGTCCGTTGTCAATCAGGTTCTGGTACACCTTTCCAAAAGTGGCGTCCCATTCCTCACAGCTATAATCGTTTACGCTGTTTGCAACATGCTGGTCACGGAAATCAAGTCCGTCCCCGGGGAAATGTTTGGCTGCGCAGCAAAAACCAGGATTGGCGTGGGCGCCGTCCATATAGGCTTTTGTCATTTCCACTACCCTGTCTACGTCGTTGCCGTAGGTACGAAGTCCGATAACCGGATTTTCCCAGTTATACAGAATATCGCTTACAGGGGCAAAAGAAAGATTGCATCCGATTGCCGCCGCTTCCTTGTTGGACATGTAACCCAGATTATAAGCGTACTGCACATTGCGGGTCGCCCCGATTTTCGTCTGGTTTCCGATTTCCGTACCGTCCACACAGGCCCCGTTTCCGCCGTTCTCCGTGTTGCAGGCAATAATCAGCGGGATTTTGCTGTTCTCCTGCAGAATACGGTTCTGCTCATAAACCTCGTCCGCTGTAGCGGGGTTGTAACGAATGCCACCGATATGGTATTTGTCCACCGTCATTTTCAGATAATCCTCTTCACGGCTCGAGCCCATGTTAAAAAATAACTGCCCTATCTTCTCGTCAAGAGTCATACCGGCGATTGTGTCCTCCACCCATTTACAGTCCTCGTCAGACAGGTAAAAGGGATTCGCTTTCATATCGACCATAAGTGTTTTCTCCTTTCTTTATTTCGCTTTTTATTTTAAATTATCCAAAAAAGCTTCGATTTTTTCCTGCTGGTAGGAGCCTCCATAACTCCCTTCAAGCAGTCTGTCTACGGCTTTCTCCTGAAATTCCCTCCAGGATTCTTTCTCCCGGCGCACAAGAATGGGATAGTAAAAAACGCCGTTCTTTGCAGCCGCGTCCATATCCCCCGGCGCGTCGCCGCACATAAGGACATGGTCCTTCTCATAACCGGCCTTTAAAAGCTCCCCGATGCAGAAAGCCTTGCTTCCGGCGTCCTGGGCCAGCACGATATCCGTGTGGGAAAGCAGGCCGTAACGCTCCCACTCCTCTAACACCGCGTCCAGATTGGCGCTGCTGACAATGGCTACGTCCACTTTTTCATGGGCGAAGGCAAGCGCCTCCTTTACTCCCTCAAAAGGCAGCTTTTCGCTGTCGTCAAGCCGGTTTATGGATGCGTTTACCGCCTTGCTCCAGGATAACGCCTTTTTCAGGCAGACGCTGTCCTTTTCCAGAAGTCTTTTCTCTAACGCCCCGTTGGATAACTCCGGGCTGTTCTCCGCCCACTGTACCAAAACGTCCAAATCTTCTATGGGCGCATATTTTTCGTTGATTTCCGTAAGCGCCATGGAAAGGCCCTTATAGCGGTTGATTCCCCTTGTCATGGTGTACAGATTAATCTCGTTCCAGCGGTTTAAGATTTCTTCCTTCCACTCGGAAAGCCCCCACTCCTCCACCATACAGGGACCGAAGCAGCGAAAGTGCTTGATGTCCATGGTATCCATGGCGCAGCCGTCGCTGTCAACGCAGATAAGAAAGTCCTTTTTCTTTTTATATTCCGTCAGCTTATTCAAATATACTCCCCCCTTAATCTATTTTCCGCATCGCTGTGGATGCTGCTTTACTTGCGGCGTCTGGCAAGTTCGGCGCCGTTTTCCAGTACTCTTTTTTTGTCAAGCGGATAAATGAACCACAAAGCAAGGGCTACGGCCGCAAGGCCCGCCGCGGGGATGATACAGGATAAATTAAAAATTCCCTTTGTCACAGCAGGGTCGAAAGCAGTTGCCTGGCTGTAGCCAATCATGGTGAGCAGGCCGCCCGTCATACCTGAAGAAAACGCCTGCCCAAGCTTTCTGGCAAAAGAATATACGGAATAAATGGTCCCGTCCTCTCTGATGCCGTTTTTTACCTCGGCGTCGTCAATTACATCCGTAATCATGGCCCATATAATGGTGTTGAAAAAACCGAGACCGATATAAGCCAGCGTAAAAAACACTACATATACATAAACATTTTCCGGCCGCACTATCAGGCAGACCACATAGACCAGCGCGCCGAAAGAACAGGAAATTACGGAAAGCTCCTTCTTTCCAAGTCTTGCGGACAGCTTTGCCGCAAAAGGAGCGCACACAAGCAGCATCGCCGCGCTTCCCACAAAGGAGGAAAGCGACTGGGCCGTGGCGGAACCGTAATAATTGGGAAATACATAACCCGCCATCCCCTGCATGCCCAGCATTCCAAGCAAAAGCAGAACCGCCGCCGCAATGATTCCAAGCAGCGCTCTGTTCGTAATCAGGCTTTTGAAAAGCCCCGCCGCGTCAAACTTTCTGTTGTTTGCCTCTACCGGCACCCGCTCCCTCACAAGCCCGAAACAGAGCAGATAACAGATAACGGCCAAAGCGCTGAACACGCCGGCAATTACCGTCATGCGGGGCCCTGAAAGAACCGTATTTCCGTTTACCGTCACATAGGCTGCAAGAGGCGTTCCCACGCCAATCACCAGTCCGGCTAACGTGGCGCCGATGGTGCGCCAGGTTGAAAGCTCCGCCCTCTCCTTCGCGTCGGCGGATATGGCGGAGGCCATGGAACCGTAGGGAATGTTCACCGTGGTATAAAAGACGGAGCCCCACAGAATGTAAGTAACCGCCATCCATGCCACCTTGAACCCGTAACTCATGCCGGCAAAGCCCGACTGGTAAATCAGAAACGACGCGACGGCCACCGGACCGCACATCCGTTTCAGCCAGGGCTTGAACTTGCCGTCTTTCGTAGGCTTTGCCCTGTCCACAAGCTGCCCCATGGTAACGTCGGTAACCGCGTCCACGAAACGGGCCGCCATCATCAGGATGCCAATCACCCCGGCGGAAATCCCCATCACATCGGTGTAGAACTTCATCATAAACGACGACGACAGGATGAAAGTAAAATCGTTTCCGAAGTCACCGAACATGTAGCCAAGCTTATCCCTCATCCCAAAAGCCGGAACATTATTATTAAGTTTATTTGCCAAAAGTTTTTCTCCTTTACTTTTATTCCCGCAGGCCGCGCCGGAAAATCCATGGGCTTTTAAACCCTGGCAGAACCCGCAGGAATAACCGTCAGGATTTAAACCTTGTCAATTTCCGTCAATTTCGCATTGATGCTTTCAGGGAATCCCTCCGGCACCATGTTACCGGCCATTGCAAAGGCTTTCTCAAGGGTCATGCTCTTCATCATATCCCACATGCCTTCGCCCGGGGCAACTTTCATATTTAAGGTAAGCTTCATCGCATTTGTAAGAATATCCATCGCTTCGGAACATTTGGAAATTTCTTCCGCCGTATCCCTTATGCTGTATTTCCCCTCGGGGAACTGCATGGGCGCCTGCAAATCCAAATCGCCTACCAGCTTAAACCAGTTTGCCACGCCTTCGGCTCTTTCATTCACTTCGGGCAGCACATAAATGGTGGGTTCTTTTTCCACTTTTTCCAATGTTATACTGTCCCGCAAATCGCCGGACCTGGCTGTAATAACGTTAAATCCTTCATGCAGAGCCACCGTGAACACAAATACTCTGTCCGCTGATTTTTCTTCCACCAGTCTCCCGTTCAGGTATAAAGCCACCTCGGGCTGGTTGGAATACACCCTGATTTCGGTGGTTTCACCGGCACGCTGGGCATAGCGCCTGCCTGCCACGTGAATCATGGGCTTTTTGCTCCAGTAAGCCTGATATACAAAATAGCTGTCCTTTTTGGTTTTACGGTCTATGGTCATAAGGCCCTTGTTATTTCTGCCTCTCACGCCGCCTTCGTCGCGGGCCGCGCAGCCGAAATCAAACATGTTCCACACATGGGTAGACCACATCCAGGGACGGTCGTCAAAGACCTTGGCCAGATGCTCATGGTAAAGCGCCTGATACTCCTCGCTGTAGTCCTTGCAGGCCGGATTGGGGCCGTGATAGGTGACGATGCCCTCACATCCGTATTCGGACATGCCAAGGCAGATTTCCGGATGAACCTTATGGAAGTTGTCAAGCCAGGGACCGTTGTCCTCCATCTTTCCGCCGTACCAGCCAAAATAATGGTTATAGCTTTCCACATCGGTGATGCCGTGCATGGGGCCGTCAACAGGCGTCATGGACACATGGGCAATCGTGGTAAGCCTTGTCTTGTCAAGCTCCTTGCAGAGCGCGTTTAATTCTTTATGGTTTTCCACCAGTTTTTCGGAAATGCCGCCAATGAGAATTTCATTGGAGATTCCCCAGAAACAGATGGAAGGGTGGTTATAGTTCTGGATAATCAGCTCCTTTAACTGGCTGATACAGTTCTGGTGCGCCGCGGGGTCGGGATTCATCACGCTGATAAAGGGAATCTCCGCCCAGATAATAAAGCCCAGCTCGTCGCAGGCGTCATAAAAGTCCTGGGAATGCTGATAATGAGCCAGACGAATCGTGTTCGCGCCCAGTTCTTTGATAAGCATCGCATCCTCGTAATGGTCTTCCTTCGTGAGGGCGTTGCCCTTGTACATCCTGTCCTGATGACGGCTCACGCCGCGCAGAGGGGTCTTGATGCCGTTGATGATAAAGCCCTTTTCCGGGTCGCAGGAGAAGCTTCTTACGCCCACTCTTGCGCTGACCTCGTCATAGGCTTCGTTGCGCCGCTGAAGGATAGCCGTAACCGTGTAAAGATAGGGATTATCAATCCCCCACCTTACCGCGTCGGGCACATAAAGCGTCACCTTTGTATCGTCCGCCGGGCGCACCGCGGAAGCGACTTCTCTTCCTTCCGCATCCTTTACGGAATACATTACGGTATAATTCTCGTCCGGATTTGTCACCCAGGAAGCGCACTCAAAGATAGCCCCGCCGCCTACGCTTGGCTTCGGAGTAACCTGCAGCCCGGGGCCGCCGTAATAATCCAAATCAAAGTGAACATCCGGCACGCAGATAAGATTTACGCCTCTGTACAGTCCGCCGTAGAACGTAAAATCCGCCGCCTGAGGATACACATTGCTTTTATTTTCATTGCTGCACGCAATCACCAGAAGGTTTTCTCCCTCCTTATTGCACAAATCGGTAACGTCCGCCCGGAACGCGGAATATCCGCCCTCGTGGTAAACCGCTTCCCTGCCGTTTACGTATACGGACGCCTGCTGTCCGGCAGCCAAAACCTCCACGTAAACCCTTCCGCCGCCAAGGGGCTGTACGGGCGTTTTGAAAGTTTTTGCATACCAGCATTTAAGACGCGCATAGCTTCCGTTGCCATCCTGTCCGTCGATGGCGTTCCAGCTATGGGGAAGGTCAACCGCCTCCCAGCCCTCCGGCAGCGCTTCCGGCAGTCCGGCGTCTTCCCTGATAAACCGCCAGTCTCTGTTCAGGTTAATTAAATTCCGCATGTTTTCATCCTCCTGATTTTTATTCCCGTTTTACGGTATGGTTATATTGTTCATTTATTCCGAGTATATGCGGTGGTTTCTGATAACAATTTACCAACTTTTGTTTGTTTTCTACAAACAGGCCATATTAAATGCATGTTATATTTTACATTTTTCATTTAAACATTATAATTTGTTTGTATACCCTTTTATAGTGACTATTTTTAGGATTTATATAACTATTTTTAGGACTCCTTGATTTTTTACTCATTATGTACCAAAATAGATGTAACAAAATAATAAGGGTGAATTTTATGAAATATGAAACAGAGATTAATTTTGTAAAAACACTTTTAGGCAATTTCCATTTGTCATTTGTTACGGTCAAAAGCCCGCTGACGCTGCCGGTTTCACCTTTGGATTTTGGACTGCGCCAGCTTCTGTTACCGGATTTTAAATATCCTGAAATTTTTGAAAGACTTGAGGAAGTATGCCATCCTAACACGATTTATCGGGTTGAGGATTTTTCTTTGTGTTACTATATCTTTTTCCGTATTCCGGATGAGAAAAATCACTTCGCAATCATAGGGCCCTATACCCTGACCGTTATTACGTCCGATATTCTTCTGAAAACTTTCGGCAGATTTTCCTATTCTCCCGAAACGTTCCTGCAGCTTGAGAAGTATTATCAGGAAGTCCCTCTTCTGCGGGACGAAAGTACGCTTTTTACTATTTTGTATACGCTGGGAACTGCCCTGTGGAAAAGCGAGGATAATTTTTCCCTCCAGAATATTTCGGACACCACTATAAGCCATTATGATTTGGCCAACGCGGAGCTGAACGTCCAGCGGCCTTCCGAGCCATTTTTGTCCATGAAGGTTCTGGAAAAACGCTATGCGGACGAAAACGAGCTGATAAAGGCAGTGGCGTCTGGACAAATCCACAAGGCGGACGTTTTCCTTAATTCCTTCAGTTCCCGCCAGATGGAGCAGCGTCTTACCGATTCGCTGCGGGATAAGAAAAATTATACCATCGTCCTCAATACGCTGCTTCGGAAAGCCGCCGAACAGGCTGCCGTCCACCCTCTTTATATTGACAGGATTTCCGCAAAATATGCCAAAAAAATAGAGCTTTGCGTCTCCCCCAAAGCCGTGGACACCTTAAGCCGGGATATGATACATAATTACTGCCTTCTGGTCCAGAACCACTCCATGAAAGGCTATTCCCTTCTTATTCAGAAAGTCCTGACCCAGATTGACTCTGATTTAACTGCGGATTTAAGCTTAAACAGCCAGGCGCGGCTTCTGAATGTTAATTCCAGCTATCTGTCCACCCTGTTTAAAAAGGAAACCGGAAGCACCCTTACGGAATATGTAAACGGAAAACGCATCAAACACGCCGTTTCCCTTTTGAACACAACCTCCCTGCAGATACAGGCCATCGCCCAGTACTGCGGCATACCGGACGTGAATTATTTTACCAAAACTTTCAAGAAATACATTGGGACAACCCCGAAGGAATACCGGGATTCCATAAGAGAAAAAGCAAAAAATGTCTGAAACAAAAAATCGCCTGCGGTACTTTCCCGCAGACGATTTTTTATCATATCGCTTCCTGTTTCTTTCAGGCTTCATACCTGAATTTCGCCTGATTATCCGTATTGCTGCTGTTTCCGATAAAGAGAGAAAAATCTCCCTCCTCGCTTCCCACCGTTCCGTCGGCCCGAAGGAATCTGAGCATGGGCTCGTCGATTACAAAGGTTACCTCCTTTTACTCTCCCGCCTTAAGTTCCACTTTCCGGAAACCTTTCAGCTCCTTTAACGGGCGCACCACGCTGGCCGCGATATCCTGAAGATAAAGCTGAACCACCTCGGTTCCCGCTCTTTCTCCCGTATTTTTTACCGTCACGCTTGCGGTAAGCGCTTTTTTCGCCGTAACCGCGTCGCCGTCAAGCCGCACGGGGGAAATCTCAAACTGCGTATAGCTTAAGCCGTAGCCGAAAGGATACAGGGGTTCGTTTGGAATATCTATGTATTTGGAACGGAACCTGACCTGTCCCATATTGTCAGGCCGTCCGGTAACGTATGCGTTATAATGTACCGGAACCTGCCCCACACAGTAAGGGAAGCTCATGGGAAGTTTGCCCGACGGATTGACTTTTCCGGTCAACGCATCCACTATCGCCGCTCCCCCTTCCGTACCGGGAAACCAAACCTCAAGCACCGACCCGGCAAGGCGGCTTACCTCTCTCAAATCCAGAGGTCTTCCGTTAAAGAGTACCACCACGATGTTTTCGTTTACCTTCGCCACTTCCCTAAGAAGCCTCATCTGAACCTCGGGAAGGTCAATCATGGCCCGGCTGGTGGCCTCGCCGCTTTGCAGGTAGTGCTCGCCTAACGGCATAATCACCAAATCCGCCTCTTTTGCCGCCTTAACCGCCTCCGCTAACATCTTCTCCTGCTCTTCCTCTGGCACGCTCACAGGCTTTGCATCGCCGAATCCCGCCAGCCCTTTCACCTCTTTTGGGCCAAGGACCGGGCATCCGGGATGGAAAGTGGTTCGCTCCCTGTCAAAAACCTTCTCCGCGGCCGCTTCTATGGTTATGCAGCTTGAAGCATCGCCGGTAATGGCCCAACTGCTGATAATCTCGTGATTGTTCGTATAAGGGCCGATAAAGGCAATCTTTTTTTCCGTATCCACCGGCAGAAGCCCCTCGTTTTTCAGAAGGACAAAGGATTTGCCCGCCGCCTCTCTGGCCAGATTCCTGTGCTCCCTGCACAGAATGACCGTCTTTTCTTCCTCTTCGTCCGCATCCTTGTAAGGATTTTCAAACAGCCCCAGCCTGTTTTTCAGCTCCAGAATCCGCATCACGCCCTCGTCGATAAGAGCCTCGTCCACCGCTTTCTCTTCCACCAGTTTTCGCAGGTTGGCGGAATATACGCTGGTCATCATGTCAATATCCACGCCGGCTTCAAGAGCCTTCTTTGCCGCGTCCGCCTCGTCCGCGCTGTGTCCGTGGGCAATGGTCTCCAAAATGGCGGAAAAGTCGGAAATCAGCACCCCGTCAAAGCCCATTTCCCCGCGCAGAATCTCCCGCATCAGCCACTTGTTGGTGCTTGCCGGAATGCCGTTTAAGGTATTGAAAGAGGTCATCACCATGCCGGCTCCGGCGTCAATCCCCGCCTTATAGGAGGGCAGATAAAAATCCCTCAGCGTGTGCTCGCAAAGCTCCACCGTGTTGTACTCCCTGCCGGCCTCGGCGCCGCCGTAAGCTGCAAAATGCTTCACGCAGGCGCACACCTTATAGGGCGCTCCCATGTCCTCTCCCTGAAAGCCCTTTACCTGGGCCTTTGCGAATCTGCTGTTTAAATAAGGGTCCTCTCCGTTGGACTCCATTACGCGCCCCCATCTGGCGTCCCGCACCAAATCCACCATGGGAGAAAAGGTCACGTGCAGACCGCTGACCGCCGCTTCCTTTGCCGCTGCTGCCGCGCATTTTTCCGACAGCTCCGGTTCAAAGGTAGCTCCCTGCGCCAGAGGCATGGGAAAAATGGTTTTCATTCCGTGAATAACGTCCATCATAAACAGCATGGGGATATGATGGGGCTGCTTTTCCATGTATTCCTTCTGAAGCTTTTTAAGCTTCGCGGCTCCGTAGGTTCCCAGAATAGAGCCTGCCAGCCGTATGTCCTCCTCGCCGACTCCCATATTCCTGGCCGGGCCCGTCAGAATCCCCTCCATGTCCTCCTGATAAAAAACGCCCATAAGCTGCAACATCTGGTCAATTTTTTCCTGCAGGGACATGTCGTCCAATAATGCTTTTAGTTTTTCCCTCTCCATGTTCCGTTTCCTTTCTTCGGTTTCCTCCGTACCGGAGTACGGGTATGTAACAAAAGCATAACACAATCATTTTTACTTTTCAATTTCACCCGGCACGGTATTTGAAAAATCGCCGTCCTTCAGCCTTCCATAACTCACAGCGTTATCCAGTACCGCTTCATATTGCTCCCGAGGTTCTCCGACCAGACGGTCTGCTGATACTTTCCGCCGCAGGAAAGGATGGTCTTTTCGCTTGCGATATTATTTTCGTCACAGGTGATTAACACCCTGTTCTGTCCGCCGTCCCTGCACACTGTCAGAATCCGGCGCAGCATTTGAGCCGCATAGCCTTTTCTTCTCTCCGAAGGCCGCACGCAATAACCAATCTGGCCGCCCCACAGGCTCAGAACCGGATGATTGATATGGTGGCGCAGTTCTATCACCCCGACAATCTTATTGTCCGACTGCCGGACGGCCAGATAAATATCCGAATCCACGAAATTTGCCGGACAGGTTTTTCTGTCCCTTAAAGCCTCGGCTTCCCTTACCCATTCCTCCGCGCAGGTACAATCCCTCAGCCTCCCGGTTCCGCCCATGTTTTCATCCGGGTCATGGTCAAGAAATTCCTTCCGGAAATTCATAATATCCTCCGCATAAGCCATGGAGGGCCATACAAGCCGAAGGACGCTTTCGTCCCTGTTTGAAACCCTGCGCCGTTTTCCCGTGAAGGATTCCACGGTCATTTTAAACACCGCCGTTTGGGGCATCACAGCCTTGTTATAGGGAAAATCCTCCCGCCGGTAATGGCCCATCAGAATGCCAAGCGCCCTTTCCTTCTCGCTTTCCGGCAGCATCTCCACGATTCCCTGCCCGATTACGCTTTCATACTCCATGGTGCAGTTTCCCTCCTTTTCGAGAAACGCCAGCTTCGTTTCGCAGTCCATCTCAAATCCGACTCTGTTGTCGGCTGCCATCAGACGATACTTTTTCCCTTCCAGAGCGCCGTGAAAATAAAGGGTAATTTTTTCACCTTCCACCTTCATTCCAAAATTAAGGGGCAGGATATAGGGATAGCCGCCGTCGTGAAACGCCAGCCGGCATACCTCGCATTTTTCCATCACCTTTACGATTTCTTCAAACTCCTTTATCTCTCTGTCTGTTCTTCTCATGCTTCCCTCTTTTCCGCGCCGGCACCGACATGTCCTGCGCTTTTATCCGAATGGATTTTTTAATACAAATATTAACGGATTGTGCGGGTTTTTGCAAATTTTAAATGTTGTTTGGATTGTGCGGGTTGCTTTACTGTTTTCGCCGGAAACGGATAGGCGTACACTGTCGTATCGGCTCTCCTGTTAAGCATACTATACATGATACAGAATGATTTATCTGTCGAAAAGTTTAAAACCGCCCTTATATGCAATTTTAATTTATATTTAAGATTTTATTTCTATTTCAGC
>OFFK01001618.1_pt1 | contig 15468 bp, 15 predicted proteins | sample 1521361 | NCBI WGS metagenome assembly OFFK01 (sample SAMEA3504096, study PRJEB24116) | mouse gut metagenome | biome: mouse gut; feature: mouse-associated habitat; material: faeces | place: Denmark | collected 2011
CTGGCATTTTTTCTTTAAATGGTACCAGTCCAGGATCACAGTATATGGATGGAACAGGAACATTTCCTCAATGCTGCTTTTGATGTTTTTTGCGCCATCCGTAAAAAACACCAGCCTGTTCTGCAGCAGCCCATTGAAGGCCAGGAAGGCCAGCATTGCCTTCATTGCGTTTTTCATGCCGCACGCTGTCAGGGCATATGTGCCCTGCCCATGCTGGATATGGACCACTGTATTTTCCACATACTTTGCATCCTTTTGCGCTTCCTGGCTGCGGGAGTCCTTCTGATGTTTTACCCCGACATCGTCTATAGATACATACACACATCCCAATGGTGAGGGTTCCATATCCAGCTCCTGCGCCGTGAACGGTATCTTCTCATCACGGGAGGCGTTGACTGAACCGATGATGCTGGCCACTGCCCGTATGTCAGCCTCCGTCTTTTCCGGAATGGCAGGGGAGGTGAGGTTGGCGGAAAGACAGACTCCTTCCATGGGCCTGCCGGTTCCGCTGTCAAACCCGTACATTTTAAGTACCTTTTGCGTTGTCTCTTCCAGCCTGGCGGATATCTGTTCCCCGACACGCTCCACACTGTCGGAAAGGGTGCGCAGCTTTACGGCCTCACCGGCATCACGGTGCTGAAAAAGATTGAGCATTTCTGTCGCATTCCGGTAACTGAGCTTTGTGCAGAGCCTGCAGGACAATTCCATATAACCGGTACTGCAGACCCTTTCCTTTGGCCGCAGGGACTGCGCCATATCATCCATGAGACAGACGGGGATTCTGCCCAGTTCGGACTCTACAGCTGTCTCTCTTTCCCGGTTCCGGAATCCGCTGTTTTTTTTAAAGTACCCTTTAGGATCTCATCTGCAGCATCTGCCCCGATCCGGTTCCTTGCTTTCAGCACCGCCTTCTCCAGCAGGTCGAAATCCCTTAAGAATCCTTCCCTGGTGGAAATATCAAATGTTTCCATGGAAGGTATGCCCCCTTCCTCACTGGTGCGTTTTCCAACTACGTTTCCGTCATCATCTATGATTTCTGCAGTGAATTTTATTTTCATCCCAGACACTCCTCCGTTCCTGCTGTCAGCAAAGCTACGGAATCATTATAACGCAGATGGAAGAATATAGGAATTATTTTGTCATTTTTTTATTGCCGCTCCTAACCACTCGCAACCGCACAGGTGGAAAAATTTTCTTTTTCATCTGTCACCTCCGTGTTTTCATCCTATTTATTGGAACCGGGCATTCTTCTGTCCACAACGGGTTGGCCGCTTTCGTCCCTGTGCTTTTTCATCCCTGCTCTTTACTGCCCCTAAGAATCCCTGCTCTTTGAGAACAGCCACCCCATGATCTCTTCATCATAGGCAAACAGCCCGCCGCCCCCATGTTCGTTGGACACATTCCTGTCCGTAAAATAGTCATGCTCCTTGATGTCCAGGACAAGCAGGGCATCGATTTCGTCTTCCGTCAGCCCCTGCTCCTCGTACAGTGCATAAAGAGTGTCATAGGCATCCTGGGTTTTGGCGGAGCCGTAATACTCGTCATCCCTGCCTATTGCAAAATAGACCGGAAGACGCTCCCTGGCCACAGGCCCGTATTCCCCGTCCCACTGGGAGCTGACATGGAGATACGCCGTGAACAGGTCCGGCCGCATCCCCATCACGATGGACATGGTCTCCCCGCCGCCCGAATAGCCGTTCCCATACACTTTCGCCGGGTCGATATTGTAATGCTCCAGGAAATATTCCGCCAGGGCAATCGTCTGGATAGCCGAGGTCTCTCCCCAGTCGCCAAGCTGCGGCGCGACTATGATCATCTCGTCATTGTATTTCTGCGCCTCGAACCCGAATTCTTCCGACCGGATATTGGCAGCAACGCCCTGGAAATATAGGCCTTCGTAGCCTGGCAGCGTGAAATACAGGGCATACGGCCTGCTGCCGTCATAGCTTTCCGGCAGATACACATTATAGTGGATGTCCCCCGCATCCGCGGAGTGGAGCACATTGTCAACCAAAAAGCCCCAGTAGACCTCCTCCCCCTCCGTCACATAAGGGAGCCCGTCTGCTTCCGATGCTGGCTCCGTTTCCGGGTCTGACCCTGTTCCCGATTCTGCCGAGCCGGTTCCCGCAGCCTGCGCCCCGCCCGGCTGTTCCAGCATGCCGATCCGCTGAAGCCATGCCGCCACATCGTCCACATCGGCATTATGGACACGGTATCCCTCCAGGACCGCCGCTCCCTCTGCAGCCCCGCGGATATAGTCCATGCTGACATCTATGCCATTGTCCGTGCTGGTGCAGAAAGGCACCACCGTCTTCCCATTCAGGTCATAGCTTTCCAGAAATGTCCCCACGGCCATGGGCGCGTTGAACCACCAGATGGGATACCCCACATAAATCACGTTATATTTGTCGAGGCTTTCCGGCATTGCCGCCAGTCCGGGCCTCAGATCCAGGGCCTCTTCAATCCAGGCGGTAGCCGCGGTCCCCCAAAAGGCGCTGCGGTAGTACCTCTCCGTATGAATCTGGAACATGTCCGCCCCTGTAAGCTGCTGGATCATCCCTGCGGCGGCTTCCGTGTCGCTGGTTGCCCCATATCGGTTAGAGCTGGGCGATGCCGAGGTGACCGCATCCGCTCCCTCCGGTATGACCCCCTCCCTGGAGAAATAGACCACAAGGGAATTTGTGCCCTCTTCTCCGTAGACTATTTCGTTGTCGGCGTTTTTGATTTTCCCTCCCAGGAACAAATACCATGCCCCCAATAGGAGCAATACCACTAAGACGGCCAATACAATCCATCCGGCCGCTGTTTTCTTTCTTTTTTCTTTCATCAGGAATCTCCATTCTTATGCGGCCTGTGAAGCCCATCAGGCCAACAGGTTCGTAATAAGCCCTGTCATCAGCGAAAATGCCATTATAACTCCCGATTTTCCCTTACGCTATCACAATTCTCCCTTTTCGGATTTGTGTACCCCAGCGGGAGATTGGCCTGCAAAGCGAACCTGTTCGCTTGCAGGCCTTCATACTTCCTGTCATGCCGCCTCCGGCGGCACAAACAATCCATGAGAAAACGCTGCTCTTGCGTTTTTCAGTGTGAGATTTAGAATTTCTCCGCGAAACAGCCTATGCTGTGAGCGACTAGAAATTCTTCTCACACTTTACTGCAGATTCAGGCCTGCCACCCATTCCTGCACCGTCTCCTCGGAAGCGCCGGACGAAAAACGCTCTCCCTCCAGCCAGTTCCCGGTGCCGGCCGCTTCCGCCAGCAGCTCCCCGCTCTCTTCCAGGCCGGAGCTGGAAGAAGTGCAGAACGGAATCACCGTCTTTCCTGTAAAATCATTGGCTTCCACAAAACCGTTCACCGGCCATGCCGCTATATGCCACCAGATGGGGTATCCGATGAACACAGTGTCATAGGAATCCCAGTCATCCACGGTAGTAGCCACCAGCTCCACGTTCCTTTCATCCTCATTATCATGTTCCCTGCTCACACGGCTGTCTGCATTCGTCCAGTCCAGATCATCGCTGGTATAGGGCTCTACCGGTTCCAGTACGAAAATATCGGCATCTGTAGCCGCCGCGATGTAGCCCGCCACGTTTTCCGTATTTCCCGTTGCCGAATAGTAGACCACCAAAGTCTTTCCGGCTTCTCCCGTTCCCTCTTCCTGCGCTCCGTCAGATTGGGCGGTCTGCTCCTCGCTGTTTCCCTCTGCCGGACTCTCCTGTGCGTCTTCCGGCGTGCTGCTCTCCTCCGGGTTTTCCTCTGTGCCTCCCGATGCACTGCCCTCCTCCGCGCTTTCCGGTGCCGTGCTCTCCGGTGCCAGGCTCTCTTCCGCACTTTCTGATGCCACGCTCTCCTGTCTGGTCTCCGACGAGCCCTCTCCCGGCCTTTGGCCGTCGCCTCCCTGGCTGCCGCATCCCGCAAGGCTGGCGGCCATCACTATTCCCATCCATAACGCCGCCGCTTTCTTCCAACCAAATCTTTTCATCATAATTTCCTCCTGTTTTTTGTTGTTTTCCCCTGGCCAGCGACAGAAACCTTTTATTCCGCCGCTGACTGACGGGCTTTCAAAAGCTCTCCTGCTTTCTGTAATCTATCATATACCAAAACACACCTCCCAAAGAAGTCTCGTTTTGTTCATATATTTATACCTTTGGGTTATAACTACTTCCCGCTGTACGCTATCCCCAGGTTTCCTATGCCACAGCCGCGCTCTTCCGCTCCTAATACCCTTTCCAGTATCGGAACAGCAGCCTGCGGCATCCTTTCATCCTGCCCAGAACCGCCTCCGCCATCCTGAAATACATCCACCGGACGTACTGCGCCTCCTCTTCCCCCGGCAGGATCTCCCCATAGACATCCCTCATCACAATCTTCTGCTGCCTGCACAGCTCCTCCCTGGCCAGCTCCGGAAAGGCTTCCGCCGCCCTCTCCGGGAACTCCCTCTCCCAGCCCTGCAGGTCCGGAAAATATCCCGCAGCATGCAGCAGCCCCATCATCCCCGCATATACTTCCTTACAGTCCGCCTGCCAGAGCCTGTCCCGGTGCCGCAGCCTCCGGTCATCCAGGGCAACGGGGCCAAACAGCACAAAGCAGAACAGGCAGGAGCCCGAGACCAGCCAGAGATCCCGGTGCTCCCCCATGTCAAAAAGCACGGAATATCCCTCATCCCATGCCTCCTCCGCTTCCCTGTCCCTGCCTGCAGGGCCCTTCTCCGCCCCGCCGCCCAGGCGCTCCCGTTCTGTCAGGCTCCGGAGCAGATCGCTGTCCAGCCCCGGATAGGATATGGCCAGCTGCCCGTCCGCCACAGGCGTCACCTCCACCGGCGTCCAGCCGTAATCCTCCAGGAAGATCTCCGTCCACGCATGGGCCGACATGTCCGTGACCTCCGCCCTCCATGTCCCGTCCTGGAGCCTGAAATCAGAGGGCTGCACCAGATAGCCGGAAGCATAGCGGGCCGGGATGCCGTACAGCCGGTAGAGCAGCGTGGCCGCCGCCGCGAAATGCTGGCAGTATCCCTCTCCGTTGTCGAACAGGAAATATTCCACGATATCCTCGTTTACGGGCGGCCTGCCCGGCGTCAGCGTATAGGACGCCATATCCTGCAGGGCATACCCGATAAACGCCGTGACCTCCTCCAGGCCCTCCCGGGGATTCTCCTCCGCAAACGCCGCCAGCCTGGGAAGCAGCTCCTCAGGCACCCGGGTATAGGCATCCTCCACTACCTCCAGACAGGCTCCCTGCAGCGACCGGTACCATTCCCTTGCCTCTCCCAAACGAGTCTCTCCGTCCCATACAATCCCCATATCCTTCCTCTCATAATATTCGCACTCATATCCTTCTTCCCGGTCGCCCTCCCTTCCCCTCCAGTACCATCTGCTCCTGCTGTAATAAGGAGTGTAGATGCTGCTGTAGTCTCCGTCCGGATGCGCGATACAAAGCTGCCTCTCCGCCCCTTCTCCGTCCATGTCGAAATTCAGGACGAAGTACATGCTATAGTACATCCCCCCGATCATCCCGATCCATTCCTTCCAGTCCAGAATATCGGCAATCTCGACGAACAGCGCCTCCTCGTCGGCCGCCTCCCATCCGTTCCCCACATAGTCCCCGCCGGAGAATCCCCGCAGATAGAGGGGCTCTGCGGGCGCCTGGGCCGCTTCCAGCTCCAGCCTCACTTCCCCGGTCCGGTACAGGTTCCCCCTGTTGATCCTCCCTGCAGAGGACAGCCCGCTCCCGCTGCCAGGGCCGCGCAGCATGGCATCCACATGCCCCTCTGCCAGGTATACCGCCTCATACCAGGCTGCCGGCCGGAACAGGACTGCCGCCAGCGCCAGGAATGTAACCGCCCACAGGCCGATTCCGATGGGGACGCTCCTTTCCCTGCCATATCCCGGCCTTTTCTTCCTGCCAAGGATGCTCTCCCCTGGCTTCCAGTGCAGCCATACCCACAGGGCAGTCTGCGCCGCCGCAAGCCCTCCCAGAACCACCGCATTCAGCTTCCTTCCGTACAGGGCCCCCACAATCAGGGCACCCTCGGCCAGAAGACAGGAAAATATCTGAAGCCTTTGCAGGATTGCCAGGAGCCGGCTTTTTTTGCCTCTCCCTGTCCCTTCCTCCCTGTCATCGTCCAAAAACCGTATCTCTTTCCTGCCCATTTCCTTCCCCCGCAGCCCTCCGATTACATGTTTATTACTCTCGGAATCTCTTGAGCCACCTTTCCCGACTCCTTTCAAATTCCGGTTTGCTGACACAAACTGCTCGAAAACGCTTCTCTTTTTGCTCGTATCGCCGCTTAAAAGAAGCGGCTCAATTCCAGTTCAACTGTTTCCGCCGTCTTTTACGGATAATCCGAATTGAAAAGCACCATTTTCCGGTAAAGGATTCCGAAAGGCTATATGTTTCTCCGTTCCCGGCTCCATACGACATCTCTGCATATATCATCCCCCGGCAAGGATCCTCACTTTCCCCAGCTCCTCTGCCAGCCCCTCTCCCGAAAACCGGTGCAGCTCCCTGTCCCCCTGGAACAGCCCAAGCCCCATGCCGAGGACGAAATCCGTATCCCTCTCCGCGGGAAAGCTCCCTCCGGATTCCTCCGTCAGGTACAGCCTGGACAGCAGTTCCCTGCACTGGGAATCCTGCGTGATTTCCATGGATGCCGTCCCCAGCGCTCCATCCCGCCAGTTCACCAGGACCTCCTCCCGCTCCCGCAGAAGCCCCAGGACCGTAGCCGACAGCAGTTCATAGAACCTGTCCCTGTCCTGCTGCCCCGCCTCCCCGTGTCCCTCCAAATCCAGACAAAGCACAGCCTGCCGCCGCTTCTCCTGTTCCTGTTCTTTTATCAGCGGCTGCCCTGCCCTTGCGCTCAGCTTCCAATGGACATGCCTGGCGGAATCGCCTTTCCTGTATTCCCTCACCTGAAAGACCCCTCCGCCTCCGGATGGCGGGGCAGCTCCTGCCCGGTCTGCCTCCGGTTCCCTGCCATGGCCGTCCTCCGGAAACCGGATGTCCAGCGCCTGCTCCCCAGGAAAGACCATCACCCGCATTTCATGGGACGCCTTTTTCCTCACCCTCCCCAGGGAAAAATAATCGTATACCCAGAAAGCCTCCAGATGCAGCCGGACCGCCCCGCAATATTCCGGCCGGATCCGAAATACCGCCTCCCCGCCGTCTCCATACAGCCGTTTCCGCCGCTTTCTCTCCCCATAGCCGTACCGTATCAGAAATCCCATGCCGCCCGGGGGGAGCTTCCCGCCATGCTTCAGGGCCAGCCCGCAGGAAACCGGCTCCCCCTTTACCGCCGCCACGGCCTCCCGCTCGAAAGCCGCCTGCATCCGCCTCCCGCAAACACGGTTCTGGACAGTCAGGAACAGCAAAAAAAGCGCCTGTCCCACTCCAAGCGCCATCAGGGCCGGATACCGGTACATTCCGGCCATGTATACCAGAAAGAGGGAAAACGAAAGAAAAAGCATTCTTTTCATGGACATGGTTCCCCCTTTCAAATTTTTTTACTGAACTCCTCCTAAACAAAGGGCAGTTTGATATTGCTTATTATTTCATCAACAATCTGCTCTTTTGTCAAATGCCCCGGCCCTGCCTCTACAGCAATCCGGTGCCCTGCCACATAGCCGAACTGCTCCCTCACATCCTCCGGGACCACATAGTCCCTCCCGGCCATCCACGCGGCGGCCCTGGCGATCCCGGCCAGCGCAAGGGACGCCCTGGGGCCTGCCCCCCTGCGCAGCCGGGGATGCTCCCTTGTGGCAGTGACCAGCTCCAGCAGGTACCGGGCCGCCTTGTCCCCCATGCGCACCCGGCGGACCTCCTCCTGCATCCCAAGCAGTGTCCCGCTGTCCAGCACAGCCGGCAGCCTTTCAGCCTCCCTGCCGCCTCCCTCCCCCTTTATCAGGGCGAGCTCGCTCTCAAGGTCAGGATACCCCATGGACAGGGAGATCAGGAACCTGTCCGTCTGCGCTTCCGGAAGCCCCCATGTCCCGGCGCTCCCCAGGGGATTCTGCGTGGCAATCACCAAAAATGGGCTGGGAATCTTTCTGGTGACTCCCTCCACAGTGCACTGCCGCTCCTCCATGACCTCCAGAAGGGCGGACTGGGTCTTGGGCGAGGTCCGGTTCAGCTCGTCCGCCAGCAGCAGGCTGCAGAACACGTTCCCCGGCTGGTACACGAACTCCTCCTTTTCCCGGCTGTATACGGAGAATCCCGTCAGATCCGACGCCATCACGTCCGGCGTGAACTGAATCCTCCTGTAGTCCAGGCCCAGCACCCGGGCAAAGGCCTTCGCCAGCGTGGTCTTCCCCACCCCCGGGATGTCCTCCAGGAGCACATGCCCGTCCGCCAGAAACGCCAGAAAAATCTCCTCAATCTGCTTTTTCTTCCCCAGGACCACCCGCTGCACATGGGCAAGGGCTTCCTCCGCCTTCTCCCGTCCTGTCTCCATCCCTTTCACCTGCCTGCCGTTTTGTCTATGCTGCCTGTATGCGGCATACATTCAGCTGCCCCGCCGTTTCCTGCTGTATTGCCATTCTCCCGGCTCTTTTTCCCTCACCTCACTGCGCCCCATTCCAGAAAAAGCACAGCCCATTGTAGGTATATTCCTCAGAAGCCGTGGCATCATGGACATAGCCTTTCCGTTCCAGGAACGACAGGTTCCCGTCCGCCTCATTGTCGGCAAAGCGGAACGTGCCGTCCGGGACGCTCCCCATCGCCATGATCTGCGACCTGAAAGCGCTGTAGGCGAAGTCGTCCGTGCCGGAGGCCGCGAAGATAAAGAAATCGTCAGGGTCATGCCCGGATTCCTTTACCAGCTCCGCCATGTATCCGCCGTCTGTGGAGTAGCTTCCGCTCATGGGCATAAAGTACCGGAAATAATCAAGGGCATACCGGAAAGTGCACCATGTGTTGACGGAGCCCATGGAAAAGCCGCCGAACCCTCTGTGGTCCCGGGATGCCATCAATCCCTCCCGGGAGGTATCTTCCACGTAAGTGCTGTACCTGCCCTCCACCGCCGGAATCAGGTCATTCACCAGCTCGTTATGGAACCGGTCCGTCAGCAGGAGCGCAAGGCTGTAATCCCCGCTGTCCCCGCTGCTCGTATTGTTGTAGGTGGGCAGGACGATGATCAGGGGCTGTATCTTCTCGTCCTCTATGGCATGGTCGATCACATGCTTAAAGGAGCGAGGGCTTTGGTCTGTCCCCATAATCGTCGTCTCATTGCTCCAGCCGCCGTGGCTTAAATAGAACACATTATATTTCTGCTCTTCCGAATAGCCATAGGGCAGGTAGACCCATGCCTCCTTTGTCAGTTCCTGGGCCTGCTCCTCATAGGAAAAGGATTCCCACGTCTGATAGGTCAGCTTTTCCAGCGTCCCCGGATGTTCCGAGGGGCTGTTATATTCAGCCGGTATATATTCCAGCTCCTCCGGTACCGTTCCGCTCAGATTCGTCTTATCGCCCTCATCAGCAGCGCCTGCATGGCTGCCTGGATTCTTTTCTGTCTGTCCGTCTCCCATATCCGCCGATGCTCCCTCCGTTTCTTTCGGATCCTCCTGCGCAGAGGAAGCCGCACTGTCTGCTCCAGCGCTCCTGTCTGATTCTGCGCTTCCGCCCAGTTCTGTGCTTTCTCCCGGCAAAGATGGCGCCTCCTCCTTCCCACAGGCGGCCAGTGTAAAAATCATCAGCGCACCCGTGAGGACAGCTGTCATTTTTCTCATGATCCGCCTCCCCGTCCTTTCGTTCCCGTTTGTGTTCCGTCTCTCCATGCCATTCAATAGACAAGAGCCGTAAAGGAAAACTGAATCAGTTTCCATTTATCATCCCGCAGGATATAGACCTCCGTCACCGCAAAATGATGTGTTGTTTCCTGCCCGTCCAGGAGCAGAGAGTAATTGCAGTCTGTCAGCACCACCGCAGTATCCTGAAACAGGGCTGCCTTTTGTGAATTCATCTTTACTTCTGTGGGCCGGAAGAGGCCTTCTGTATAAAAAAGGATTTCCTGGTCCAGCCCTGCCGTGACCCCGATATGGACGAACTGGCAGGCGGGATCCGCAATCTCTCGCATCCCTGCCTCGTCCGCATGCTCCATTACATCCCAGAATCTTTTTGACGTCTCCAACACTTTGCTTTCCATACGAATTAACCCCTTCCAGACATGCCGCCGACGGCGGCACAAACAATCCGTGAAGAATGCCTGTTCTTGGCATTCTTCTGTGTGAAGCTTGAAATCACTTGGCGAGGTCTTTTCGAGCTTAGTGATTTCCTTCACACTTGTCCCTTTCTCCAGATTATCCAATCTCTTAATAGCATTCCCGGAATATCCCCAGGATCTCTTCCTGTGTCAGCTTCTTATAGCTGCCGGGAACTATCCCGCAGGAATCCGCAATCGCTTTCAGATCCGTGTTTTCGTCCACGCCCAGTTCCCGCAGGGTCACGGGCAGGCCGATCTCCAAAATGAAATCCTCCAGCGCATCGATGCCGGCACGGGCAGTTTCCTCGTCCGTCTTCCCCTCTCCGGAAATGCCCCATACATTCTCGGCAAACCGCTTGAACTTTGCAAGTCCGTCCTGAAAGATGTGGCGGTAATAGACCGGGTGCAGCACCGCAAGCCCAGCGCCATGGTTGCAGTCCGTATAAGCGCCCAGCTGGTGCTCCATCTGGTGGCACTGGAAATCCGTCCGCTTTCCCAGCTTGATGATCCGGTTTTCCGCCATCGCCGCGTCCCACATAAGGTTGCTTCTGGCCGTATAGTCCTCCGGATTCCTGATGGCGGCCCGCAGGTTGCGGATCACGCTGCGCATGAGCGCCTCGGCAATGTCGTCGGAGACATTGTCCCCGTCCGGCTCGCTGAAATAAATCTCCATGATATGCGAAAGGATGTCAAAGCTGCCGGACACCATCTGGAACTTAGGGACGCTGTAGGTGTAAGTCGGGTCAAGCAGGGCAAACCTCGGATTACATCTGGGATAATCGCGCCCGGTCTTCCTCTTCAGCTCCTCGTTGGTGATGACGGCCCCGCCGTTGCACTCGCTCCCGGTTCCCGCCGCCGTGACGATCACGCCCACGGGCAGAGGCTCGAAATCAAAGATACCGGGACGGGCGAAGAAATCCGCCCATACATCCCCCTGGTACCGGGCGGCAATGGATACCGCCTTGCAGCAGTCCATCACCGAGCCGCCGCCCACGCCGAGGATCAGCCCCACATGGTTCTCCCTGGCAAGCCCTGCGCCCTCCAGCACCTTCGCATAAGTGGGATTTGCCATAATGCCCGGAAACTCAACGATATTTTTTCCCGCCGCTTTCAGTATCCCTGCCACCTCATCGTAAACGCCGTTCCTCTTGACGGAGCCGCCGCCGTATGCCAGCATGACCGTATCCCCATACCCTTTTGTCAGGCAGCACAGATATTCCTTTACACACCCTTTCCCAAAGAACACCTTTGTGGCGTTCTCAAAAATAAAATTGTTCATACTGTTCCCTCCTCGTCTGCCGCATTATCTGCTAAATTCTTTTGCCCAGTCTTTTACCTCCGTTTCGGAATCCGCAACATTACTGCCTCGCAGAGACAATGCCCTGTCCGTAAGGACTGTTGCCCCTTCTGCGAGCTCTGCCACCCGGTTCACGCTGTTTGCGCCGTTTGAACTGCCATTGTGGGAAAAGAACGGTATCACCGTCTTTCCGGACAGATCATACTCTTCCAGGAATGTCCAGACCGGCATGGGCAGGTCGTACCACCATACAGGAAAACCAAGGTAGACCACATCATACTGTGCCATGGTATCGGCATCTATGTGTTCGGACAGTTCCGGACGGATCCCATTATCCAGTTCATCCTTTGCCCGGTCAGCGCAGGTATTGAAATCCTCGCCGTAGCTTTCAGACGGGACGATGCGGAACAGCTCGCCGCCTGTCTCCTCAGAGATCCACCTTGCCATCTGCTGTCCATTGCCGGACCAGGAGAAATAGGCCACCAGCACCCTGCTGTCCCCATGCACCTCCGATTCCGGGCTGTTATCGATTCCTGTGCTGGAACCGCCCATGGTCCTTATAAAGACCGCAATGGCGGCCACTGCTATTATAAGTATGATTCCTGCAATTACAGCTGCTTTTCTTTTCATATCGTGTCTTCTCCTCTCCATTTTCCAAAAATCGGGGGCACTGCATCGCCCCAGGCAGACTCGAAAAAAAGCTTGCATTTTTCCTCGTTGAACCATAATTGGCTGTGCCGATTATGGTTCACATTATAAACAAAGCGAGACCCCGACAGAAGTCTCGCTTTGTTCATCAGTTTATACCCAAGGGTTTTAACTTATAAAAATATGCCTTTCCTATTCATGATTCGCGGCTAGCCGCGCTGCCTCCAAAAATCTCCTTACTGTCTCCGAGGGCTTCGGGGAATGGAGCAGTCCAAAGGGGATGCTGTGCTCCCATTCCACCGGAATCACCTTCAGGAGCGGATGCACTGTGGCCCATCCCGGAATCGCCAGCAGGACATCATTGCTGTTCTCGCACCGGTTGAAAGCCTCCATGCTGTAAAAATCAAAGTCTACGATATGTATCTGGCTGTGGTTCTGCCAGATGTCGTCCCGCAGCCTGTCCACATAGTCGCTCCAGTCCCGGCGCATCAGCATCAGGTTCTCTCCGTAAAGGTCCTCTATCTTCAGCTTATCCTTCGCCGCAAGCCGATGATGGACAGAGACCGCGCAGCAGAACGGCTCACGGGATAACGCAAGCCCCTCGCAGTGCCGCAGGTCCAGCATGGTCTCATCAAAAATCCCGGCCACCACATCGATATTTTTTCCCAGGTTAGCCAGAATCTCCCTGGCATTTTCCGGTGTGTTCTCAAAGGGGACGATCTGGAATTTCAGATCCGGGCAATGCACCTGTATCCTGGGCCAAAGCTGCATCAAAAGCTGGGCAGGCGTCATGGGGGAGCTGCCGATCCGGATGACACTTCCATTATCTTGCATGGCGTTCTTTGCCCTTGTAACGGAATCCCGGCAATACTGGATAATATATTTTGTATCCTGATATAAGGATTTCCCGGCTTTCGTTAAAGTCAGTCCCCTGTGGGTGCGCTCAAACAGCTTTACCCCCAGTGTATCCTCTAGCAGGTTGATCTGCTTTATGACCGCAGTCGGGGTGATATAGGCCTCTTCCGCTGCCCTGTTGAAGCTCCCGGCATCCGCCACGCGGATAAAGGTATCTAATTGTGGGTTATACACGAAGCATTTCCTCCCTTTTTTCTCTTCGCCTCTGATCTGCAGGCTTCCCTGCATCCCGCGGTATCATCCATGCGTGGCCAAAACGTGCAACACCTTCAATCCGGCTTCCCCCGCACAGTTTCTGTATGCGCCTTTCAGATATTCCCCATTTTTCCGCCGCTTCTTTTACGGAAATATAGCCAGGCAATTTTGCCACCTCCCGTTGATGTATTGTTATTATATACGGAGAAACGAATCAATGCAAGTAAATTTAACCCAGCTATTGAATGAACAGTCCGAAAGCATTCTATGTTGTATTAGCTGAGAAAGCAACATAGAATAGGATGCCCCGCCTATACGCAAGCTGGCATCCTATTTCCCACATTTTTCAGTTCAGTTTTCGATTCCCTACAGATATTTCAAAGCACATCCGGCTTTTCTGCCCACTTCAGTCCCTCGTTCTCCTTCAGAAGCCCCATGTGGTACAGCGCCTGCACACAGTCCACATAGCCCTGGATGTAGGCACGTTTCTCCTGGGCAGACGCAAAATCCTCCAAACGCTCTTTCATCTCCTCCGCCTTTTCCTGTCCTTCTGCAGGCAGGGTTTCCAGAAATGTCCCCCATTCTTTTTCCGTTTCTTTCCATGCCTCCAAAGCCGCTTCATACTCCGGGGTATGCACATAGCTTTTTCGATTCACATCCTCCCCATTTAAAGTTCCCAGAAACTGGGCAATTTTTATCCATACATCATTCATTGCAAAACCTCCTCTGATACATCATTCTCCTATCCTAATGTTTCCCATTTCTAACAATATCTTTCCCTATTCTTTTTATGCTTCATCTTTAGATATATTACAGGAACCGCTTCGCGAACCCTGTAATCATGTATTATCACTCTGTTTCGGTAAAATCAATCTTATACTTCATCTTTAGAAGAGGTCAGGTTTATGAAAATTTATTGGAATGGAACCTCCAAAAACATCATAGGATCGAAAGTGAAACAGCTCCGTACAGTCCAGGGGCTTTCCCAGGCCGCTCTCGCAGGCAGGCTCCAGCTCCTCGGCATGGAATGCAGCGACCTGACCATCCTGCGCATCGAACAGGGCAGCCGTTTCGTCCCGGACTATGAAGTTGCCATCCTTGCCGAGTATTTTAACATATCCACGGACGAACTGCTCGGAAAAGGGAAGCCAGAAGAATAAACCAACCTGCTGGCTTCCCTTTTTCTTACCCCTTGAAAGCCTCCAGCGACGACATGATGCCGTCCAGTGCATCCTCGTCAAACCCAAACGCCATTCCAGCCTTATCCTCTGTGGCATCCGGCTCGACAGACTCTACAGCCGTTACTCTGTGCGGTATCTCCCGCCCCTCCTGCTCCCGCATCACCTGCAGCACAAACTGCCGTATCCTTTCATAGTCCACCGCCTGTCCTGCATGGGGAGTATCCCCTGCCTGCGCCCCGCTCTGGTACGCCAGCACCGCATTGACGATGTACTGCGCCTTCCCCCGCTCCATGCCGTTTAAGAACTCCGCCACCTGCACATGGGCGGGGTCATTTTTATTGAACCCTATGGTGGTCACAAATGCGTTCTTCTTCCCCATGGCAGCTACCTGCCTTTCCTCTGTATCTGGTAGAGCAGGCCATAGCCTTTCGCATTGGCGCAGATGTCCTCCACGAAGATGCTGCGCCCAATCTTGTCCGAGCTTTCCAGGTACTTCTTTAACAGCATCGCCCCACCGCCGATGAACACCACGCAGCTGGTCTTCAGGTCAAGTCCCCGCTCCCGGAGAGTCCCCAGGATGTCATCCACGAAAGTCCTGGTCATGTCCCCCACGATGCGCAGGACCTCCCCGTCATAGTCCGTCTTCTCTCCCCGGATGATCCGGTCAATGTCCGTATCATCCAGCAGGATGTCCTTCTCAGAATTGATGCGGGAAGCCACGTCATTATACAGCTTGATGACGCCCTTTTCCAGTGAGTCGCACACCCCTAAGTCCGGCCTGCCTCCCCGAATCAGGAGGTAATCCAGCGTGAATCCCCCGATGTCCACCGTGACGACCTTGTTGAACTGCGCTATCCTCTGGTAGACAGTCATTGCGGCGGCATAATCTTGGGGGAAGGCGGCGGCATCCGTAATTTCCACTTTATAAGGGATGCCCTTATAGGTGAACTGCTGAATGCCCCGGCCTTTGAAATACTCCTCGAATTTCCGGTACAGTGCGCCGTAATGCTTCGGGGGCAGCCCCACCGGCAGCACTG